>Ga0307372_10010591_pt1 | contig 12452 bp, 12 predicted proteins | sample OX1MG_FD_202533 | JGI IMG/M metagenome (GOLD analysis project Ga0307372, IMG submission 202533) | Soil microbial communities from Risofladan, Vaasa, Finland - OX-1 | ecosystem: Environmental > Terrestrial > Soil > Coastal area > Acid sulfate soil | place: Finland: Risofladan, Vaasa | collected...
CAGCTCATCGTGGTCATTGGTGGATTCTGACCCACGCTCCTAGGAGGGCTTCCTCGGCCGCCAACCTGTCCTCGTGCTGGGCTTCGCCACTGTAGGAGGCGGCCGAGATCCCACGCTCGGTGAGCCATCGCGCAACTCTCCCCGTGTCGTCGACCGTCAGGCAGTAGACGATCCCGGAACCAGCGAGCGTGGGGATCACCTCACTGAGCCAACAGAGCCGCGCCGCCGGGTCGGGCAAATCAACCACGGCGAGCTCGAGGCTCGAGCGGTGCAGCGGTCCCCGAATCACCTCGAGCCCGTCGCCCAGCTGCTCTTTGATGTCGTCGATCACCCGATCGTTGGCCGTTGCCGTCGTGCAAAGGACCGGGACCGTCGCCGGGAGCAGCTTGATGACCCGGGCGATGCGCCGGTAGTCGGGGCGGAAATCGTGGCCCCAATCGCTGATGCAGTGCGCTTCGTCCACGACCAGGAGCCCCACCCTCGATGCGATGTGAGGGAGCACTTCTTCCACGAACCGAGCGTTGTTGAGGCGCTCGGGTGAGATCAGGACGATGTCACTTCTTCCGCTGCGGATGCGATCTTCGATGTCGTCCCACAGCTCGCTGTTGGTGCTGTTGATCGTGTCGGCGACCACTCCGACCCTTGCCGCCATGCCCAGCTGGTTGCGCATCAGGGCGAGGAGTGGCGAGACCAGCAGCGTCGGGCCGGCGCCGGCGTCTCGGAGGAGGCGGGTGGCGACGAAGTACACGCCGCTTTTCCCCCAGCCGGTCCGCTGCACGACGAGGGCCCGACCCCTGGACTCCACGAGCTGTTCGATCGCTTCCCACTGACCCGGTCGGAAGCGGGCGTCCGGATCTCCCGTCAGACGTCCAAGCAGCTCTTCCCCCCGCCTCCGGAGCGTCATGACCGGACCGTACTCTCGCGCTGTGACGCCAGCGGGACGGCCACCTGGACGACTCGATGCTCATTGATCGAACACGCGCCACGGCCGGGCTCCTGCCGGCGCTTATTCTCCCGCAGAATCACCGATCGCCGCGGAGTCGGCCGCGATTGTCGTGGACGCGAGGCTCTTCTCGTGAAACGGAGTTGCGCGTAAAAACGGCTCTACGCGACGAGGCGTGGGTGTCCCGTTGGGACTCAGTGGAACAAACGAGGCCGGAGAGGGTGCGTAGGCGTTGGTCTTGATGAAGGCGGGCCCCCACTCGGGGTCGAACAGGTAGAAGTAGAAGTGGGGGGCGCCCGAGAGCGCGTCCTCAGCGCGTCAGCGCCGCTTGGCGGCATGAGGCTCGCTCGTTACCGCGAGCGCGGAGAGGCCGGCGGGCCGGGACCACCGGTCAGTACTGGCTGCCGCGCAGGGATAGCTTGGGTGAGTGTCCGAGTCCCTCGCCTCTCTTCCCGTCGTCGCCGCACTCGGAGCCGCCCCCTGGGTCGAGGAGGCGCCGGGGATCCACAACCGCTCCGCGTTCGTGAACGGCGTCCGCTGGGCTGTCGTGCGCTACCAGCCTGGTGCCGAACGCGACGAGTGGTGCAACGACGGGCACCGCGGTTACGTGCTGCACGGCCACATCTCCTACGAGCTCTCCGACGGCGACCACGTCGACGTCCCGGGAGGTGCTGCCTTCTGGTTGCCCCCGGGGCCCGGCCACCGCGGCGTGAACGGCGACGCGGAGACCCAGCTCTTCCTCATCGACGTGCCTGAGGTCGGCGCGGAGGCGGACGGCTGAGCGCAGCTGGGACTACGCCAGCGAGGACGGCGAGACCCTCCGGAGCAGGTCGACCGGGTGCTCGGGACCGCCATGGGCGTGCGCTCTCCACCAGGATGCCACCTGGGCCCCGGTGGCCACCCACGCATCTCCCGTCTCCACGACGGCGTCGAGGAAGCGCCAGACGAGGTCGATCCTGCCCGGCGTCCCTGCGACCTCGGGGTGCAGCTGCAGCACCAGGCAGAGTCCCTCCCGCCGGCAGCCCTCGAGCTCGAGACACCAGTTCTCGAGCACGTCCTCGTACGAGGCGATCCGCGACTGACCCTCGGGGATCGCGGGGGCGAAGTTCCAGGCGAAGGCCAGCCGGTCGCTCAACGCATGGATGAACGGGATCTCGACGATCGACCGGCCCTCGCCGGCGGGCACGCAGAACGGGACGTCGTCGCCGGTCCACGACGACGACCAGCCGAACCCCGCCTCGAGCAACTGCGCCCCGAGATCGGGCGGCCACTCGCCCGAGGGCAGGCGGAAGCCGGGTTCCCCTGTCGCCGTCACTTCGGCGAGGGCCTGGCGTGAGGCTCTCAGGACGTCGAGCCGCTCGCGGACCGTGAGCCGGTCCATGCGCTCGAGCCGCATGCCGCGCGCGCCGAGCCCGTGGCCTGCAGCGACCACGTCGCCGAGGAGGGCGCGGCAGGGCGCGACCATCGCGCCGGGGACGAACCAGGTGGTCCGGACGCCGCGCTCGGCGAACGTGTCCAACAGGCGCGGGGCGCCGCGGATCGCTCCGTAGCGGAAGATGGACAGCGTCTTGTCGAGCGACGCAGCGGCGGGGTCGGGGCCGAGGAGCGCGAGCTCCGAGTCGAAGTTCACGGTGATGACGACTGCGAACCGCCGGTCATCGGGCCAGCGGTTCGGTGTGGGCGCCAGGGCGCGCGTCATGCGCCCGGCCCCGGTGTGCCGGCAATGGCCCCGCCCGGCGACGCCTCACCCCGGACGGCGAAGCCGTCGGGGTGTGCCAGCACCCAGCGCGCCACTTCGGTGCCCGTCGCGAACCAGCATTCTCCGGCGGCGACCATGTGCTCGACGAAGCGCTCGAGGACCACCGCACGTCCGGGAGTCGCCGAGACCTTCGGATGGAAGGTCGTCGTGAGCAGACCGCCGACCCGGTGCGTCCCGTCGAACTCCTTGCACCAGTTCGACAGCGCCACCCGGTAGGCGGCGATGCGGTCGTGCCCCTTTGGGAAGGGCGGCTCCTCGGTGAACGCGAAGTACGCGTAGTCGTCCAGCTCGACGGGCGCGGGGATCTCCACCAGGTCAGAGACCGCGCCGCCGATCACTCGCCGGTACGGTCGGTCGTCGTCACGGAACGAGCTCGAGTACAGGAACCCCCGCTGCGCGAGAAGCCTCGGGGTCTCGGGGTGCCAGTCGCCGGTCGGAGTGCGGAACCCGCGGGCGACGACGCCCAGGTGCTCCTCGAAGATCGCCTGCGAGCGGTCGAGCACCTCCACCTGCGCCGGCACGTCGAGGTCGGCGTAGCGCTCGTGCTTGTAGCCGTGATGTCCGACCTCGTGTCCCGAAGCCAGGATGTCGCGGCACACGGCGGGCCAGTGCTCGACGACCCACGAGGGCACGAAGAACGTCGCTGCGACACCAGTCCGCTCGAGCAGATCGAGGATGCGCGGCACGGCCCGGAAGGGGCCGTAGGCGCCCTGGGCGAACAGGCGCGGCATTCGCCAGATCGAACCGTCCACCATCGCGCCGCCCGACGGCCCGTCCACGTCGAAGGCGAGCATCACGCACGAGCGCCGGCCGTCGGGCCAAGCAGTCCGGGATTCACGCGTCAGCGCCACGGCCGGGGTCCTCGGTAGTTGGTGGACCATGACCGCTGCGCTGCGACGCGCGCCCGCACGTTCGCGAGCTGCTCGTCCACCCGTCTGAACGACGTGCCGCCGACGGCGTCGCGCCGCTCGATGGCGGACTCGAGGGTGAGGCGCGCCGTCACCGCCGCCTCGAGCCGGGGGTCGACGGCACCGAGCGCATCGGCATCGAGGCTCTCCAAGCCGATGCGCTCGCGTTCGCACACCTGCACGAGCCGTCCGGTGATGATGTGGGCCTCGTGGAACGGGACGCCACGCTCGGTCAGCCAGTCGGCGACCTCGGTTGCCAGCGTCGAGCGTGCGGCCGCGTCCCGGCGCATTCGGGCGACGTCGAAGCGCAGCGTGCGCACGAGCCCCGACATCGCGGGCAGGACGAGGAGCAGCGTCGCCACGGCGTCCATGGCGACGTGCTTGTCTTCGGACATGTCCCGGTTGTAGGCGAAGGGCAGTCCCTTGAGCGCCCCGAGCATCGTCGTGAGGAGCCCGATCATGCGTGCGGCGCGCCCCCGGGTGAGCTCGGCGATGTCGGGATTCTTCTTCTGCGGCATGATGGAACTGCCCGTCGAGAAGCCGTCGTCGAGTTCCGCCCAGGAGAATTGGTCGGACACCCACAGCGTCACCTCCTCGGCGAGCCGTGAGAGGTCGACACCGATGATCGCCGCCACGAAGAGGAACTCGCAGACGGTGTCCCGGCTCGCCACCGCGTCGATGGAGTTCGGCGCCACCCCGTCGTAACCGAGCTCGCTCGCGAGCCGTTCGGGTTCGGTCACGAGCGGCGATCCGGCGAGCGCAGCCGCGCCGAGCGGGCACAGTGCCGTGCGGGCGTCCCAGTCCTCGAGCCTACCTACGTCGCGCAGGAGCGCCTGACAGTGCGCGAGCAGGTGGTGGCCGAAGACGACCGGCTGCGCGGGCTGAAGGTGCGTGAAGCCGGGAGCGATCGTCCGGCGATGCGCGTCGGCCTGGGCGAGGAGCGCGTCGACGAGGTCGAGGACGAAGTCGTGCACCACCCTCGCATGGTCCCGGAGGTAGAGACGGAGGTCGTTGGCGGCCTGGTCGTTGCGCGACCGGCCGGCGCGGATCTTGCTGCCCGACGGCCCGACGCGAGCAACGAGCTCGCGCTCGAGGAAGCCGAAGAGGTCCTCGTCCTCTGCCAACGGGCGGAGGGACCCACGCAGGTACTCGTCGCTCAGCTGTACCAGCGCGGCCTCGATTGCGCGTTGCTCCTTGGTGTCTAGGACTCCGGCAACGAGGAGCTGGCGCGAGTGCGCGATGGACGACGCGATGTCGTAGGGCGCGAGGTCGAACGCCGCCGCCTCCGAGCGGGAGAGCGCCATCAGCTCCCGCTCCGGCGAACCGGCGAACCGGCCACCCCACAGCCGACCCTCCTTCTGCGGCACCTGGTCGCCGCCGGCACGACCCCCTGTCACGGGGGTCATCGAGCGCCCGCCACCGGGCGCTCGACCCATCCTGATCGCGCCGCCAGCTCGAAGAGCCGCGGCGCCTGTGCGTTGTTGGGGACCCTCAGCACTGGTAGCTCGACGCCTGCGCTCCGGTAGGCCTCCACTCTGGCGCGGACCTGCTCCTCGTCGCCCGATGCCGTGAGGGCGCGCACGAGCGGGTCGGGGATGGCTTCAAGGAGCGCGCGCTCGCCGTGCTCGCGGTAAAGGGCGGAGAGCCGGTCCGGCGCGTCGCGGTCGACGTGCGGCTCGCCCACCGCGATCTTGCTCAGCGCAGTCAGGCTGTAGCGGAACTTCGAGGCAACCTCCCAGCGGACGGCGTCGAGCGCCTGCTGCTCGTCGTCGGCGACCGAGACGCTGATCAGCTGCGCGACGGTGAAGCCGTCCATGGACTTCCCGGCGGCCGCCCGGTGGCGGCGCAGAAGCGCCAGGGCGCTCGCGGTGTACTCCGGCGAGGCGCCCCCGTCGAGGAGTACGCCATCGGCGAGCTCCGCGGCGATGCGCAGGCCGAGCCGGCTGGTCGCCGCGGTCCACAGCGGGACTCCCTGGCGAACCGGGCGCCAGTTCAGCCCGACGTCGTCGAGTCGCACCACGTCGCCGCGGAACGTGACCCGCTCGCCGGTGAGCAGGAGCCGCACCGCCTGGAGGTACTCGCGCAACGTCTGCGGCGGCGTGGCGGGGGGTACCTGCGCGGGCAGGCCGTTGCGCGCGCCGTGGCGTGCGGTGGCGGCGCCGAGGACCAGCGTGAGCCGGCCGCCGGACAGCTCGTCGAGCGTAGCGGCGGTCTGGGCCATGAGCAGTGGGCTGCGCAGCCGGACGATCTGGGTCGTCGCGAGCCCCATGGCCGACGTGGCCGCGGCGAAGGAGGCCAGCGCGGAGACCGAGTCGCGGTTCGTGAAGAACGCCTCGGAGAACATGCCGAGCGCGAACCCTGCGCGCTCGGCCTCGGCGACTTGCGCCGTCATGTCCGCGACCGTCGCACGCGGGTCGTACCCGACGGCGAAGCCGAAGGCCGGGCGGTGCACGTCCGTCGCGCTCATGACGTCGACAAGAGGGTCTCGGCGAGGGTGCCGACGTGCACGATAGGGGCGCCGGTGTACTCCCGGACCACCGCGGTGAACTGCGGCAGGATCGTGCACACGAGCAGCACGCATCCGATGCCGTCCAACGCGCCGCCGGCGACGCGCTCCCGCTCGAGCACTTCCCGCAGCCCCGCCTCGAGACCCGCTTCGGACCATCTGCGGTGGTGCACCCAGTCGGGACGGTCCATCTCCGCCCAGTCGCCCGCGCCGTCCATGCCGACGACCCGCACCCGGGACGTACCCGGCGTCCCCGCGAGTGAGCGTCGCCCCGACTCGGTTGTCATCGTGAGCACGAGGACATCGCACCGGCTCGAGCGCAGCGCGTCATCGAGCACGTCGAGCGCGCTGAGGACGGTGGGCGTCGCGGGCGGGGGATCGAGCGCGGGCCACGCGTCGACGAAGCGCCCGCAGGTGCCGACGATGATGCGGCAGCGCCCGTCGAGCCGGCGCACGGCGTCGGCGACGCCTCGGATGGCCTCGGGCCGCCGCTCTTCGGCCGCCTTTGCGGTGGCCCCGCGCGCCACCGCGAAGAGGGCGGGGCGCGACCAGTAGGCGGGGTGGCTCAGGAAGCCGGTCCCGAGCCCTTCGGGAGGGACCCAGGAAAGCGGGTTCTCCCAGTCGAGGGTCTCCACGTAGTGCTCGGAGTCGAGCAAGACGACGCCGACTACGTCGGGGACGGACGTCGGACCGCGTGTGCGGCTGCCGCCCGCATGCGCGGTGCCGCCGTCGGCTCCGCTGCGCGCCGGCGTCATCGTGGCGCGCCGCAGGACACGTCGATGCTGATGACCGTGGGCCCTTCGGCGCGAAGCGCGTCGAGCGCCCGCGCGCACAGCTCGTCGACGCTTCCGACGCTGAATCCCAGACCGCCGAAGGCACGCCCCAGCGCGGGAAAGTCGACGAAGGGCCGGTCGACCGCCATCGGGGGGATCCCGCGCTCCTCCATGCCTTGCTTGATCTCGGCGTAGCCGTGGTTGTCGACGATGACGACCGGGAGCGGCAGGCGCGCCTCGGCCGCTGCGACCAACTCCTGGGCGGTGAAGAGAAAGCCGCCGTCACCGACGACCACGATCGCGGGGACCTCGGGGCACGCGATCTTGGCGCCGATCGCAGCCGGCAGACCGTAGCCGAGCGTCGCGTAGCCGGTCGGGTAGAGGAACTGGCCTGGACGCGCCATCGGCCAGAAGTGCGCCGTGCCGAAGTAGGACACCTGCGCGCTGTCCCCTGCGACGATGGTGGCGTCGGGGAGCGCGGCACTGAGCTCGCGGTTGATCGCCGCGTAGGGCCCGCCCTGAACGAGCGCCTCCCTCTGCAGGTCCTCCCGGTAGTCGTCCGCTGCCGTGGCCCAGGTCGACGCCGAACGAGTGTGAGCGCCATCTGGAAGGCGCGTGAGTAGCGCGTCGCACGCCTCTGACGCATCCATGCACAGCGCCACGGTGGCGCGCAGGTTCTTCTCCAGCTGGTGCGGATCGATGTCGACGCGCACGACGTCGGAGCCGGTGCTGATCGGCTCCCCCCACAGGTCGGAGTCGCCCAGCTCGCTGCCGATCACGACCACGACGTCTGCGGACTGGAAGAGCGCCCGCGTGGCGCGCAGGCGGATCTGCGCGCCGAGCGACAGCGGGTGCCGCTCAGGGAGGACGCCCTTCCCGTTCACCGTCGTCAGCACGAGGGCACCGAGACTCTCGGCGAGCCGCCGCGCTCCGTCGGCTGCGCCGCGTGCCCCTCCTCCGAGGACGACCAAGGGCTTGCGCGCTCCCGCAAGCAGCGCGGCCGCACGATCGAGTGTCACCGCACCGCGGGGATCCTCTGGGTCCGGTGCGATGGCGCCGAACACCTCGCGCAGGCGCTCGACAGCGGGTCCCCGAGCGCTGTGGGTGTGCAAGTCGTCCGCGGCATTGGCCGGATCGGCCCCAGAAGGTCGCCACTCCCGCTCGAGGACGTCGATGGGCAGCTCTAGGTGGACCGGCCGCCGGCGAGCCCTGCGCCAGCCCGCGAAGACCTCGTCCACGACGTCGCCGATCTCCTGGGCGCTCGCGGGCCGCACGCTCGCCGTCATCAAGCTCTCGAAGTGGGCGCTCTGGTCCTTCATCTCGTGGAGCAGACCGATGTCGAGCCCCTCATCGCCGATCGCCGGCCCGGGCGAGCAGAAAAGCACGGGGACCGAGTCTGCGTAAGCGGTGGCGGCGGCCGTGCAGACGTTCGTGGCTCCCGGCCCACTCGTGGTCAGGCAAACCCCCGGCCGTCCCGACGCTCTGGCGTACCCGTCGGCCGCGTAGCCGCCCCCCTGTTCGTGCCGTACGGCGACATGGCGCACACGGGACCGCGCCAGGTGCCGGTAGATCTCGAGGTTGTGGACGCCGGGGATGCCGAAGACGGCGTCCACGCCGTTGCGCTCGAGGGCGGCGACGAGCGCGGCGCCGCCGTTCGCGTGCTCCGGCGGCGGCGGCGGCGGCGGCGGCGGTGGCTCCGGCGGTGGTGGTGAGGTCAATCCTTCGTCTCCTTCGCCTCGAGCGCACCGAGGGCGCGAGCGAGGGCGCGCCCGGCGCTTCGGGAGAGTCGGTCGACCGCCACCGGCGAGTACCACGCGGCGTGCGGCGTGAGCACGGTGCGTGGGAACCCGAGCACCGGGTCGTCGGGATGCGGCGGCTCGCGCGCGAGGACGTCTAGCGCAGCGCCGTCGAGCGTCCCGTCGCGCAGCGCCTCGCCGAGGGCTGGCTCTGTGACCACCTCGCCGCGCGAGACGTTCACGAAGTAGCTGCCCTTCTTGAAGCGCCCGAGAAGCTCCCGGTCGACCAGCGCCTTCGTCCCGGCGCTAAGCGGGACGTGGACGCTGACGACGTCGCTCGCCGAGACCAGCCCCTCGAGCGTCGGCACCATCCGGACGCCCGCAGGGACGTTATCGGCGGTGAGGAACGGGTCATGCGCGGACACCGCCATGCCGAGTCCGCGCGCCCGCCACGCGACGGCCGCGCCGATGCGCCCGAGGCCGATGAGCCCGAGCGCGCTGCTCCGGACGGGCCGCCCGACGTTCGCGTAGTCCCAGCTGCCGGCGCGCACCGCGCGGTCGAGTTCCGTCACGCCGCGCAACAGGTCGAGCACGAGCGCAATGGTGTGCTCTGCCACCTCGTCGACGCAGTACGGCTCCACGTCCACGACGGCCATTGTGCGCCGGCGAGCGGCTTCTACGTCCACGTGGTCCCAGCCCATGGACGTCACGACGATCACACGGAGATCGGGAAGCGCGTCCATGGCGCTCGCCGAGACCTCAGTGCCCGGGCCCGCAAGAAGGGCCACGACGCCGCTCCCCGACGGGATGCCGGCGTCGACCCGCACGCCGGGCCTCCACCGTTCCGGGAGCTCGCTGGCGACCGCTGCGGCGTCGACGACCTCGTCGGTCACCGCGATCTCGCCCGTAGTCGTCATGGCGCTGTGGTGCGGGGCATCACAGGACGTGCGCGAGGAACTCCGCCGTCCGAGCCTCGCTCGGGCTGTCCAAGACGGCCTTCGCCGGGCCGATTTCGGCGACCTTGCCATCGAACATGAAGGCGACCCGATCTGCCGCCTCTCGGGCGAACCCCACCTCGTGCGTGACGACGATCATCGTGCGGCCCTCCTGCGCGAGCTCGAGCATCACAGAGAGGACCTCGCCGACGACCTCGGGGTCGAGGGCGGAGGTCGGCTCGTCGAAGAGGAGCACCTTCGGGTTCATCGCGAGCGCGCGGGCGATCGCCACGCGCTGCTGCTGACCACCCGACAGCTGTGCGGGGTAGACGGTCATCTTGTCCGCCAGCCCCACGCGGTCCAAGAAGCTCCGCGCGCGCGCCTCGACCTCGGCCTTCGGCTCCTTCTGGAGCTCCACCGGGCCTACCATGACGTTCTCGAGCGCCGTGAAGTGCGGGAAGAGGTTGAAGTGCTGGAAGACCATGCCCGACAGCCCGCGCTGGTGGCGGATGACGCGCTCGGGCAGCTCGTACAGCTTGTCTCCACGAAGCTCGTAGCCGATGATCTGGCCCGCGACCTTGATCCAGCCGCCGTCGATACCCTCGAGGTGGTTGATGCAGCGCAGGAGGGTGCTCTTGCCGGCGCCGGACGGCCCGAGGATGCACAGCACCTCGGACTCGCGCACCTGGAGATCCACGCCGCGAAGGACGTGGACGCTGCCGAAGGACTTCGAGACGCCGTGGCATTCCACGACGTCGGGGCGGTCCCCAGCGGCCTTGTACGGTGCCGCCGCTGCGCGCGACGCGCCGGGGGTCGCGTCAAGCGCCACGGAGCTTCACCCACCCGCTCACGACGGCACGCTCCACGAGCGTCCGGCTTCTTCCGCCGCGCTGGAAGCCCCGGCCCACCTTGCGCTCGAGGTAGTACTGGCCGATGCTGAGCACCGAGGAGGTGACCAGGTACCAGACTCCTGCGACCATTAGCAGCTCGATGACCTGGGAGTTGCTGTAGTAGATGGTCTCGACGGTGCCGAAGAGCTCGTTGTACGAGATGAAGGCCGCGAGCGAGGTCAGCTTCAGCATGCCGAGGGTCTCATTGCCGATGGTGGGAAGGATCACCCGCAGCGCCTGGGGAAGAACCACGCGGCGCATCGTCCACCCGCTCGAGGCGCCGAGCGACAGTGACGCCTCCGTCTGCCCCGGCGGCACCGACATGAGCCCACCCCGGATGATCTCGCTCATGTACGCGCCCTCGTTGATCCCGAAGCCGAGCAAGGCGGCCAGGAACGGCGTCATGATCTTGACCGTGCTCGCGTCGACGATCCCCGGGATCTGGATGTGCGGGAAGATCAGCGCGAGGTTGAACCACAAGAAGAGCTGCAGGATGATCGGCGTACCCCGGAACGCCCACACGTAGAGCCACGAAACGCTGCTCAGCACCGGATTGGGCGAGAGCCGCATGATGCCGAAGATCACGCCCAGGCAGAGTCCCATGGCCATCGCGGCGGCGGTGAGCTCGATGGTCCGGAGCAGCCCTTGGAAGATGACGCCCGTGAACAGGTAGTGCCCGACCACCCCCCAGTGCATATTCTGAGCGTTGGCGGCGCCGTAGACCAGCAACGCGAGGAGCGCGAGGACGACGGCCGCCGCCGCAAGCCTCCAGGGATGCTTGCGGCGGACGATCTCGTAGGTGGCGCCCTCCTGGAGCGCCGGCGACTGCGCCGACACCGGCGCCGTGTCCATGGTCAACGCGGTACCTCCCCGGTCGCGACGCCGTGCGCTCGGACGCCGTCGGTTCCGACCACGCGCGTCCCAGCCGCCGGCCGGCGGCTGGGACGACGACGCGTCATGGTTGTGTGGTCCCCTTGTCGATCGTCACCTTCGAGACCGCCTGCATCTGGACGTCGAAGTGCTTGAGGATGTTCTTGTAAGTCCCGTTCTTGATGATCTTCTCGATACCGAGCTTCACGACGTGCTCGAGCTGCTTGCCGAACGCATTGTGGGCGAAGACGACGCCGTAGTAGGTCGGGTCATAGGGCTTGCCGAGCGCCTGGTACTGCCCGGGGTTCGTCTTCTGGAGGTAGTCGACGCTCTCGGGCCCCGCCACCGCGACCTGTGCCCTTCCCTGCTGCATGGCCAGGTTCTGCTGGGCGATCCCCGAGAGGTTCACGAACTTCAGGTTCTGGCCCGCGGGGCAGATCTTCTTGAAGGCTGCGGTCAGGTTGCCCTGGTACAAGGTGGCCGTCTCACCGGCGACCGTGTGGCCGCACAACTGGGAGGGCTTCTTGTACGTTCCGGCCTCCGACTTCGGGATGTAGAGCTGCGTCCCGGTCTTGAAGTAGTCGTCGAACGTGTCGAGCTTGAAGCGTGTCGGCGAGTCGAAGATGCCCGACCACACCATGTCGGCACGACCGGTTGTCAAGGCGGGAAACAGCTCGGCGAATGTCTGGACCGTGACGATGTCGAGCTTGATGCCGATGGCCTTCGCCGTTGCCCGGGCGAGCTCCACGTCGATGCCCGTCAACTTCGACCCTGTGGTGCCCGCCATCTCCATGGGCGGGAACGTTGGCTCGACATAGTCCACGATCTTCCCTGCGGACTTCACCTTGGCGGGCAGCTTGTTGTACAGCGCCGTCTTCTTCATGTGCGCCGAGCTCGCGCCGCTCGCCCCTGCAGAGCCGGCCAATCCGAGCGAGACGGCCGCGAGGACCGCTGCCATTGCCGACACTCGCACACGAACCCGTCCGGTGCTGCGTCGCCACTTCCCCAGGAATGTCTGGGATTCCCCCACGTTGTCCTTCCCTTCTCAATCGCTGTTTGGTGATGCCGTTCTGCTGATGGCGTGCTGGTGCCGATCTTGCGCTACTTCAATGACCATGCAATGTGCCTCGCC
>Ga0307372_10010592_pt1 | contig 12452 bp, 26 predicted proteins | sample OX1MG_FD_202533 | JGI IMG/M metagenome (GOLD analysis project Ga0307372, IMG submission 202533) | Soil microbial communities from Risofladan, Vaasa, Finland - OX-1 | ecosystem: Environmental > Terrestrial > Soil > Coastal area > Acid sulfate soil | place: Finland: Risofladan, Vaasa | collected...
ACCCGGACCAGATCACGGTCGAGGTCTTCGGACTGGCCGACCGCCTGGTGACCAGCGCCACCGCCGGCAGCTCCGCCCCCGGCGGATTCAACTGACAGATGGCGACCAACCCCCCCGGCCCGCTAGCACCGTTGCCCTCCCAGGTTCCGAGCTCGCCTCTCCCGGCCGGGGGGGCCTCGCCGCCCGCCGCCAAGCCCGCGCCTGACGCCCTGACCAACCTAATCGCCGGGCTGGCCCCCGCGGTGAGCTCCAGCGTGAGCTCCAGCGTCGCCAAGGGCCTGGCCGCCTTCTACGCCTCCACCGCCGCCTTCGCCATCGCCGTGGTCGACCTGAAGTTCAACCTGGGCCTGGGCCACACCTTTGACGCCGGACTGATCGGCGCCGGGCTCTCCGCCCTGCTGGGGAAGGCCATCACCCTATGACCACTCGGATGGTCGACGCCCTCTACCCGCCGACCACCGCAGCCGAGCTCTCCACCATCTACGCGCAGACCGGCGCCAAGACCCTGGCCGTCTACCTCCCCAAGTGGGGGACCCCCAAGGTCCTGGACGCCCCGGACCCCACCGCCATCTGCAAGCTGGCCATCTCGCTGGGCTGGTCCGTCCACCTGATCGGGGATCCGGACCACAACGCCCTGACCAGCCTGGAGCTGGCCGGCGCCGCGGCCTTTGACGTGCTGGTCACGATGATGCTGGCCTTCCTGGGCTCCATCGGGGCCGACCTGGCCCACCCGGGCGCCTGCTCCTTCGACCTAGAGGAATCCGACTTCACCGCCAACCCGGGACTGTGCGCCGAGCTCGCCGGGCTCTTTTACCAGGCGGGGAACGGCAAGGGGATCCTCCCCTGCCAGTACGGAAACCCCAACCTGCTGGCCAAGGTGGCCACCCTCCCCGACGCCCAGCGCCCCGAGTACGTTTGGATCGCCTACTACCCCGGGGGCGGCGCCTGGCCGGCCAGCCCCCAGACTGGCCCCGTCGGGGTCGATGGGCTCTGGACTGGCGCCGGGCAGCGCGCCTGGCAGTGGCACGGTGGAATCGACATTGGCGGAGTCAACGTCGACCTGAGCGTGGTCGACTGGCCCTGCTGGAGTGCCGCCCCGCCGGTCGCCCCAACGCCGATCCCGACGCCGACCCCAACGCCGCCTAAAGCCGTCCAACTGATGGCCGGCCAGCCGTACCTCACCCCCAAGGGCGACACCCTCACCCTAAGCTGACGGGGTGACCAGACCCACCCTGGCCGACCACGAGAAGCGCATAACCATCCTGGAAGGGGAAGGGCGCCTGTCGGAGTCCGAGCTCCTGACCGTTCGGGTCCTGCTCAGGGCCGAAGCGGTCCGCCTCCAGCGCCGGGCCGAATGGGCCGGCCCCCTCAACCTCTGGAAGCGCCTCAGCCGTGGCCAGAAGTGGGCGAGCTGGGCCATCATCGCGGGGGGAGCGGTCACCGCCGCCAACGCCCTGGCCGGCCTGGTCCGCGACCTGGCCCACCCCTGACGCCAGAACCTACGTCCCGGCGCCCCAGCTCCCCCGGCTGACGGCTTTCCACCCTGGGGGCACTCAGAGCCGCGGGCCGCCCCTAGCGGGGCTTAGAAGCCCGCACAGCGGGGAAAAACCGTCAGGCCCTACCGGAAACCGTCCGGCGGGACGCTAGACCAGCCGGTGGCCGTCGGGGGCGAGCAGGCCGGGCCGGTCGGGGACCACCGGCGCCGCGGCCCTTTCCTCGGGCGACGGGATCCCCTGGGCCAGCGCCGTGGCGGCCATTCTGAGCACTTCCTCCACCGCCCTGGTGGTCGCCTCGGGCACCCCGGCCGCCTGCTGCTCCCGCCGGATGATGGTTCCCACCACCGCGGAGGCCATCGGGTCAGCGGTCAGTCCGATGACGGCCTGCACCTTGCCGTCTTCCACCATGAGAAGGCCCGCCATTAGGTACGACGGCCCTCGGTCCCTGCTCCTGCTGCCCATCGCCGGCAACCTTACCCGATGCGGTCCGACCGACGCCGGCGCTTCCGGTGGTACCCGGCCTGGTCGACGGCCAGCCACGCCACCGAAACCCAGAACCCCAGCACCAGACCCAACCCCAGCGCGGCCACCACCCCGGCGGTGGCCAGAAACGCCGTCCAGAACGCCTGGGCCGTCACCAGGGCATCTGAGCGGACGGCGGATTCACGGCGCCATCCTCAGTGTGGATGGTGAAGGAGAACTCCAACAGGGACCCCCGCGGAACTCCGCTGATCACTGCGTCAAGGGGCAACATGGCGATCTTCTTCTGATAGGAGCCGCCACTGATGCGGAACTCGACGGCGATAATCCGTCGCGGACGGACCATCGGACCATCGAACCCCATCCCTTCGCTTAGGTCGACTAGCAATCTATCCATGCAAAGCCCTCACAAATTGGCCATCTTTCCGACCTTCCTCATCACCGCCCCGTAGCAACGCCCGGTCACGTACCCGAGACCCGACGGCCCGTCCCCGCGGATATGGTCCCAGAGCATAACCGCGGCCATTTCCGCGTCGCCCCCCGTGAAACTCTCGGCGCATCCCGGGCACTTCGCCTCAGACTCGCCGGCCGACCAGACCACCGCCAGCCTGACGGGGCGGAGCTACGTCACCGAGGCCCCCGGCTCGGCAGCATGTGAGCGTCGGCCCATTCCTGGCCAGCTTGGATCTGCGCCGCCTGCCAGTCCAGCTCAGCATCGGTCCAGGGCTCAGGGGGGGACAAGACCTGGGCGCCGACGTCGGCCGTCGACGGGAGAGCTCTGACCCGCTCCCAGATCGAATTGACGAGCTCGCGGATCCGCGACGTCCCAACTCGGCGGGGGGGTCGGGTCATTCGCCTCCCCTTGCCGCCAGAGTGGCCGCCGCCATCGCCGCGATCAGCCGGTCGGGCTGCCCGGCCTTCGGATTGATGTTGGAGCCCATGATCTTGGAGCTGGCCGCCCGGTAGGCCCTGACCCACTGGGACCCGTAGATGGTCTGGAGCCGTCCGTAGGTCAGCCGCCAGTCCCACCGGGCTCCCTGGCCCTGCTCCACCCGCCACAGCCACGTCCTCCCCCAGTCACACTGGTCCGAGGCCATCCGAAGGGACCACCCCCGGGCCAGCCGGCAAGCCTTCGCCGCAATCCCCAGGGCCTGGGCCCGGGCAGCCGGGTTCTCGGCCAGCGTCATCCCTTCCCCGCCAGCGCCGTGAGGACCGCATCAAGCGTGTCCTGTGCGTCCCGACCGTGGACCGCCCCATAGTCGGCCTGCTCCAGGGCCAGTTTGATCCGGTCTTCAGCGGAGCCGCCGCGGGGCCCCTCCGACCCCAACCCGGGGAGCATCATGTCGACGAAAGCTGCCGCCGCCTCCGGACAATCCGTCGTGCCGCAAGCCAGGCATAGCCAGACCCACTCGCCGCTGTCCAACCAGTGCACCAGCGTGGGTTCGTGCGACCCCAGCCCAGGGCCGGCGCCCAGCGTCACGGGCGCCCCCCCGAGCCCCGGATCCTCGCCCAGCTCCTGGAGGCCAGCTCCAGCCACCGCGGCGCCGCGGCCGGGGGATCTGGACGGAACGGGTCGATGTGGACTATCACGCGGCCCCTGACGATCCAAGGGGGCGCGAATTGGCCCGTCCTAGGGTCCCTAGGAGCGGTCATTCGGTCGTCGCCAGCCATACCCCGAGGGCGGCGGCCAAGAGCCCTAAAAGGGCGCCCGACCCAATGACCAGGATGACCAGACAATCCACAACCCGCGAGCCTAGCAGGTTGTCCCCCTACCCGCTCCCGGGCGGCCTGAACGTTACGAACACTTGAGAACTCGACCGCTTGCGAAGGTGGGGGGGGGCGGGTCCATGATCCGGTGATATCACCCAGCCAGACCCGACACCACCCCCCCCGGAGGCCGGGATCCCGGCAAACCTAACACACCGAGCGCCCGTTCGTCCTGCCGGGCGCCGAGCAATAGCAGGGAGGCCGGTCACGGTTCACCAATGCCCCGAGTGTGGCGCGGCCTGGTGGCGGCGACCAGGGCGCCCCCGAGTCCCCCCGCCGGACACCAGCCCCGAGCTCTGCTCCGACTGCTACTGGAGGGCCACCAGGCCCCGGCGGGTGGCCGAAGTTCGGGCCTATAACGCGACCCACCCCGAGCGGGGAGGGCGCCGGCCCCCTGGCCCACCGCGAACCGCCGAAAAGTGACCGCCCAACCTGATCTCGCGCGTAGTTCACTCGATACCCTGCACACGAAGTTACATGCCGACGTGCTCCTGGAGGGGGCCCAGCTAGCATTCAGGTCCGAGTCTGGGCGCCGGCGCCAGTCCGCCGGGACCATCGGCGCCCTGGCCATGTCCGAGGATGAGTCGGACCGGCGCCTGGCAGCTCGCATGTACGGATGCGGGTCCGTACTGCAGTGGGTAGTCCGAAACTGCCCGGTCCCCTGCTCAAAGTCGGGAAGACGCGCCCTAGTGCACGGAATCACCTGCCGGTCCCGGTTCTGCGCCTGGTGCGCCCACCGGAGGTCACTCAAGTTCGCCCAGCGCCTGGAGAAGCGGATCGAGGGGACCAGGCGGCCGGGCTCCCGGTACGCCTTCCTGACCCTGACCGGGCTCAGCTCCCCCTCCCCGGCCGGCCTTCAAGGGAAGCTGGTCAGCGACTTCGCCAAGCTGCGCCGGCGGAAAATCTGGAAGGGAGTCTCGGCCAGCGCCTGGGGCTTTGAGGTCACCCTGACCGAGAACGGATGGCATCCCCACCTACACGTCCTAATCGAGATCCGGCCCGGCGCATGGCTGGCTGACCAGGCCGCCTGGTCCGATGCCTGGCGCGAGATCAACGGGGCCTACATAGTCGACATTCGGCCAGTGAGGCCCTCCCCGAAGGGAATCGGGGGGGCGGTCCGCGAGCTCGTCAAATACATCACGAAGCTGGCCGAGGTCAGAGATCCGGCCCAGATCCTGGAGCTCCACCATGCTACCCGGGGCCTGACCCTGTACCGGACCACCGGGGCCTGGAGGGGGGTGGTGGAGCCCGAGTCCGAAGCTGATCTGCTGGACCGGGAAGACGAATTCGACCTAGGAGTGTGCCCCGAGTGCCGCTGCCACCCGATGGTCGACCTCCAGACCTGGACCTGGAACGGCTATCGGTTCGTCATGCGGGAAACCGAGCTCTTGGAGGAAAACCCCGAGCGCCGGAAGACCTGGCGAAGACCGCCTGACACCCGGTACTTGAACCTCCACCAACTGACGAAAACGTTTCGTGACAAATTGGGCCAAGCCCAGGAGAATGTGAAGGAGATGAGCACTTGGGAATGAAAAACGCGCCGGGGGCCCCCTACCGATACCCCCCGGAAGTGGTCTACGCCGCCGACCGGATGCTGGGGTCGGCGCTTGCCCTTCTGACGGAAACGGACCCCGGCGAGTGGCCCCAGACCGCCGCCGGCGCCCGGGCCCTGGTGGCCGAGTGCGGCCGAGTTTGGGAGCTGGTCAGACCGTGAGGGCGGCTCTTGAGGGGAAGCCCGGGGAGGAGCCTAGCCATGCCCACTAGGAGGAAGGACCTGACAGCGCAGACGACGCACTATGAAGGCGACGGCTGTGTGCCTGCCCACTTCCCTGGGCTGACGCTCCTCTCTCCGGAAGCGATGGGGCGCCTAGAGCGCGGCGTCTGCGTCACCTGTGGAGAGCGCCCGATCGACTGGATCTACATGGGAGCCGTACTGTGCGCTGTCTGCCGCGAAGTCGCCCGGGCCCTGGTGGCCGAGTGCGGCCGAGTTTGGGAGCTGGTCAGACCGTGAGGGCGGCTCTTGAGGGGAAGGGGTGAGCTACCCAGGATGCGTTCGCTGTGATGGGAACTTGCCGCCGATCGTGTGCATCTGCGGCTCGACCCGCTTCGCTTCCCGGATGAACGAACTGGCCGAGGAGGAGACGCTAGAGGGCCGCATCGTGGTCAGGCCCGAAGTCGTGGCCTACTCCAGCGGGAACGATCCTCAACTCCAGCGGCCCGAGGTAAAGGCCAAGCTGGACGAGCTGCACCTACGGAAGATCGACCTGGCTGACGAGGTGCTAGTGGTCGCCGTGGACGGGTACATCGGTGAGTCAACGCGCCGAGAAATCGCCTATGCGGAGAGCCTTGGCAAGCGGCTGAGGTATAGCGGGTGATCCCCCTGGCGGCTCTTGAGGGGAAGCCATGAGCGCCCACCGGATCCGCGCCGGCCAGTTCGCCCGAGCCGGGGGGCGGCAGGGACTGAGGGCCGAGTGTGAGTGTGGGTGGACAGCCATTCGGATCTCCCTAAGCGAAAAACAGTGCTGGGAGGATGCCCGGGCGCACGTCAGCGCCGCCGAGCTGGCCGCGAGTAGCTCCCACCGCCTGACCACCACCGTCGCCGTCGACCAGCCCGAGCTCTGGGATCCCGCCCGGACCTAGACTGGCCAGATGGCCGAATCGACCGGACCATCGCCCAACCGCTCCGAATACTGGACCCCAGAAAAGCGGGCAGCCGCCTCCGAGCGGTACCGAGCCGCGCCGACCAGGCGCCGGGACCTCCACCAGAGCTGCCGGGAGTGTGGGCACCACCTGACCACCACCCCCCAGATCGGGGGAGGCCAGTTCGTTACCTGCAAGTGTGGCCGGCGCCAGCCCGGGCTCCCGGCCCTCTGGTGGGCCTGGGACCGGCTGGAGCAGATCAAGGCCATCCAGGCCCGGCAGAAACGCCGCCAGCGAACCGCGGAGGAGTGATGGCCGGGACCACTGAATCCGCATTTTTTAAGCAGGTCCTGGCCGACATGGGCGCCCCCCAGTCCGCCAGCAACGTGGCCGTCCTGGAGAAGTGGAGCGTCGGGGAGAAGCCGAAGAACTTCTGGTCCCAGTGGTGGAACCCGCTCAACACCACCCAGCCGGCCGCCGGCGCGGTCAGCGTCAACTCGGTCGGGGTGAAGGAGTACGCAACCGCCGCCGCGGGGGAGAAGGCCACCGCCCAGACCATCCAGAACGGGTACTATCCAAGCCTAGCGGCGGCTCTGAAGAGCAGCGCCCCGCTCTCCGTCTTCCAGTCCGCCTCGGTAGTCAGTGAGGTCCAGAACCGGTGGGGAACCAAGTCGTTTGGGCGCCTGATCGGGGCGCCCAACGTCCAGAGCCAAGGTGCCCAGAACGCCGGGACGGTCCAGGCGGCCACGTTGGCTAGCTCCCAGCCCACCACCGCGGCCGGGGGAATCGACCTGAACCCCGTCGATTGGATCGGGTCAGTCTTCGGAGCCGCCGGGGACGCCGCCGGGATGGTCGCCGGGGGGGCCACCGCCGGGGTGGTGACCGGATTCTCCAGCGCCCTCGGCGGAGTCTTCCGGGGGATGATGACCACCGCCAGCGGTTCGCTGGTGGCCCTCTTCGTGGCCCTGGTGATCACCCTGATTCTGGTCGGCCCCAAGGGCGCCGGCAACCTGGGCTCGGTGGTGGTGAACCTCGGGGGCCAGAGCCCCCCCAGCGGGTCGCCGGATCCCTCCCAATATGACCTCAGCGAAGAGGGCGCCAACCAGTACCAGGCCGACTACAAAGAGTGGCAGAACGAGCAGAAGCAGGCCAATAAGGCCCAGCCCGGGGACTACCCCTTTGCCGGCCACTCGGGCCGAGCCGCCGGCGCGTCCAGGGCGGCCAGCCTGGCCGCGATTGACTGACCGTGCCGCGGACCCCGACCGGCGCCGCCCGGCCTGAGTTCTGGACCCCCGAGCGCCGGCAAGCCGCCGCCGAGCGGTACCGGGCCGGCGCGGCCGCCAAGGAGGCCCAGGCCGGCGCGCCGGCCCCTCCCCAGCGGACCCCCCAGCCCAAGGTGAGGCCGCCCGGCGACCCCGGCCCGACGCCGCCGGCGCCCGACACGTCCAGCGCCCCGCGGGTCGCCGCCACCGCCATCGGCCCCAACCCCTGGAGCGATTTCTGGACCGACAAGCGGGCCAGCCTGGCCCTGGGCGGGATGCGAAACGAGCTCGCCAACATGACCGGGGATCCCCGGCTGAAACCCAACCAGTTCACCGTGACTTTCTGGGGTCCGCTGCTGGGCCGCTGCCTTAGAAACGTGCCCCTCAGTGACGAGGCCGAAGGTGCCGCCGGATTCATCGCCAGCCGCTGGGTATGGCTCGGAATCGGCGCGGTGCTGATCTTCGTGCTGGTGCTCCCGTTCGCCCTCAGCGTCCAGCGGCGCCGGCGGGACGGTGCCGGCCAACCTGACCAGGGCGACGACGCCCCCGCCAACGTCCGCCTAGTAGGGAGTGGAACTCTGTGAGAAGCCGCGACGAAACCGCCGCAAAAGATGGCCTTTTCGACCATCTGCGCCAGATCGACCGGAGGCTGGCCCTCCTGGGGACCGGCCTGCTCATGGTCTACATCGTGCTCTGTCTGCTGGCCGTCCAGGTCCTGAACAGCCGGGGCGACCGAACCGTCCTAAACCCCGCTAAATGATGGCACTCTCTCCCGAGCTAGCCGCCCTGGTCGGCCAGATGACCCCCGAAGAGCGCGCCCAGCTCGCCGCCGCCGCCGGCGCCACTGGGGAGATTTCCGAGGCCGAGGCCCGCGACATTCTCAATCAGATCGAGGGCGGTCTGGGCGGCCTGGTGAGCGATTTCATCAACTCCGACCAGGGGATCCCCGCGGGAGCTGCGCCGGTCACCGACCAGGAGCGGAAGCTGGCGTTTGACCTGATCGGATCACTGGCGCCGGACGGGCCGGCGCCCTACTTCGAGGTTTTCGGGATCCCGCCCCAGGTCCAGGGATTCCTCCTGGAACGGCTCCAAGCTGCGCTCGATCCGGTCCTCTGGCGCCTCCGGGACCCCGAAACCCGGCAGGCGATGGGCGAGCGCCTGCTGGGCGCGGTCGCCATCTGCGGGCGCCACTGGGGCTGGGACGCCGGCGCGGTGGCCGACGTGCTGCGCGACACCGGGCCGTGGGACCAGGACGCCCCCGAGGTCGCCCCCGAGCTGGACCAGGCCGAAGACGCCGAACCCGAGGGGGGTCAGGCCGGCCCCGCGGGGACAGCCGAGCCCGCGGCAACTGAGGTCCCCTGGGTCGACGTGGATCCGCCGCCGGTCGCCTCCTGACCGTGGCCGGCAAGCCCATCCCTGGGGTCCTCCCCCGCCGCAATCCCGAGGGCGACCAGCTCCCCGTCGACGGCCGCCGGCACCTGTGCGTGTACGCGCCGCCCCGGCTGGGCAAGACCACGCTGCTCCGGGGCCTGGTCGACTGCCTGCCCCGCGGCAGCGACTGGGTGGTGATCGACACCGCCCAGCGGGGCGACTGGAACGGCTGGGCGCCGGCCAGCTCCGACCCTGACGCGGTGGGCGACCCGGCCGCCTTCCCCCACCTGATCTGGACGCCGGACCTGGACGCCGTGCGCCACCCGGCCGCGGACCAGAGCGACCCCTGGAGCCGCGGCTGGTGGTATCTCTGGAACGTGCGGGGGGAGCTGGACCGAGAAACCCAGCGCCCCATCGCGGGGTCGACGGTGGTGGTCGACGAACCCACCGATGGGGTCGACTCCCACCCGATAGACCTCATTCACAAAGCCACCGTGCAAGGGGAGGGCCGGCGCCTCCCCATCTGGTGGGGCTCCCAGAACGTGCTCTCCGTCTACTGGCGGCTCAGGGGAAACACCATGCAGCGGTTCGTGGCCCCGCTCGGGACCGCCCAGGAGCGCGGGATCCTGGCCGCAGACTGGGGGGTGGAGATCCCGGTCCATTCGCCGGCCGAGCCGCCCGAATGGGGCCAGTTCTACTACCACGCGCCGGGACGGGCTCTGGACGGCCCCTGGACCATCCCCGAACTCTTGCCGGCCAAGGCCGCCCGGCGGACCCTGGCCGTGGCGGAGGCCCAGCGCCGAGCCGGCACTTAGACCAATTTTCAAGTCCCCCGGGGCGACCTCTACGAGATCGCCGTCCGAGGGACCGGGACCGTCCCCCGTGGCCGTTGCGGGGACTGGACGGCCGCTGTTAGACCTCTCCCCAGATGGGTCTAAGCAATAAGCAACTGATCGCGGTCGTGGTGGTCGTGCTGGTGGTCCTGGCCGTGCTCAGGCTCGCCGGGACCTACCAGATCCCCGTCGTGGACCAGGTCGACCGTTTCACGCTCGGCAGCGTCCAGGGGAGCTGATGGGCGGCGGAGTCTCCCTCGCGTACGCGCCCCTTCAACTGCCCCCGTCCTACCGCCGCTACATGAAGACCGAGGGTCAGATTCCCTACGGGTCCTCCAATGCCATCGCCCTCGACAAAGATGGGCTCCTGCTGGGCCTGCTGATCCGCTTCCTCGGAACCGTCACGACTGGCGCCACCCCCCCCGTCTTCATCACCGGAGTCCAGGGCCTCAGCAACAGCCCCGCGCCCTGGAACATCGGCTCCCCGACCCTCCAGGTCGCCGGCCCCGGGACCCCCATCGGGATCCCCGGCGAAGTCGCCAACCTGATGGCCCAGATCGCCAACCCGCTCTACACCGACCAGATCACCTGGCTCCCGGGAACCCCGCTGGCCAGCACGGTCTACCCGGTCGAGTTCGGGTACTACCTCCCGATCTGCGTTCGGGACGATGAGTTCTACGGCGAGCCGGCGGACCACGTGGGGTCCATTTACACCGGCGACCCCAGCATCACCGCCTACGTCGGCGTGACCCCGACCGTCGGCGCCGGCGCCGAGTGGTTCACGGTCCCCGCCAACGCGACGATTGCCGGCCAGTGGACGGTCACCAGCGTCAAGCTGGACGTGCCCCAGCCCTCGCAGGATGCCTCACTGCTGGCCGCCATCTCCTGGTACCACGCGGTCCAGATGGACATGAACAACCCGCTCGCCAGCGTCGGCCAGCAGGTCTGGACCCCCACTGTGAACACCGTGCGGACTTACCTCCGCCTGCTCACCCTCTTCCGCAACAACGCGGGAGCCGGGGATGCCTCCAAGAGCTCGGCCGCCTTCACCGGCGGCATGATGGCCACCCTCCTGTCTCGGGCGGAGGGGATCATCACCTGGTGGGACACCATCCCGGAGAACGTCCAGCTCGCGTACCAGGCCCTTGCCTACCAGGGCCAGATCACCCGGGGCGCCTACGTCCTGGACCTGGCCCGCGGCGGAGCTCGGGACCAGTGGATGGACGTTTCCAGCGTGACCTCCCTGACCATCACCGAGGCCATGAACGCGGTCGCCCTCACCAACGCCCAGTACCAGACCGTCTACGAATTCCTCCAGCCCTCCCCCCTGGCCCAGCGGTGGTTCCAGCAGGCCAGTGCGGCCGTGCTGAAAAACCTCCAAGGGGCCTGACGTGATGGCCGGGCGCCTCGTTGGCGCCGCCGGGAACCCGTTCGCATCGCCGGCCCAGGCGGCCTGGAACCCCGAGCGGTGGGCCGCCCAACAGGGCGCCGCGGGCGGAGTGTCGCCGGCCATGAACCCCAAGAGCCATATGGCCGCGGTGGCGGCCCTGCTGATCGTCCTGGTGGTGGTGGTCGCCTATCACCGCCACGCGGGGCCTTTCAAGAAACGGGGCTGACGTGGGATCGACCAAGGCCCTGAGCGCCGTCGTGGGCTCGGTCCTGCTGATCATGGTCCTGGTGATGTTTCTCAATAAGGGCTCCCTGGTGCTCTCCGCCAGCCCCACCGGGGCCAAGGCTTTTGGTTCCTACTGAGTGGAATTCCTCATCGTGGCCGTGGTGATTTTTATGGTGGTGCTCGGCATCTTCGGCGCCGTCTTCAAGGGCGCGGCCTGACGTGGGCAAGCGCCTGCTCCTGGCCTTGGGGGTGCTCCTGGGCGGACTGGTGATCGAGTCTCGGATCACCGGCAAGTCCTTTACCCTGGACCTGCTGCACCCCAACCCCAAGGCCCCCTAATGGCCAAGGCCGCGAAGGCCGCGGGGCCGCGGGTCGCCGTGACCAGCGGGAGCCCCCGCCGGGCCAAGCCGCCCGCCGGCAGGCCGACGGCGCCAAGACCCAAGGGAGCCCCGAATGTTTCACGTGAAACATTCCCCGGCCAGCCCGTCCCCGGCCAGCCCCAGAACGTTCCCAAGCCCCCGGCCGACTCCTGGGGGGCCCGGATCTCGGGCCTGCTCAGCGACCCCAAGATCTGGTGGGGCCTGGGGATCGCCGTCGGCGGGTACGTCGCCTGGAAGCTCTACTCGGGCATGGCCGGATCTGGCGCCGGCACCACCGCCGCGGCCACGCCGGCGGCAGCGGCCACCACCGACCCCGGGGCGACCACCCCGGGAGCGCCGCTCACCCCGACGGTCACCAGCTCCAACGGGGGAGCAGGCGCCGTGGGGGGTGGCGGGAGCACCGGCAACCCCGGCAGCGTCGGCACGGTCGGCGGCGGGGGCGGTCCCATGCAGACCGGCGGCCTGGTCACCATCACCGGCGGGGGCGGCCCCTCGAAGGTGAAGAACACCGCCTCCCCCCGGGGGACGAAGACCGCCAAGGCCAGCTCGAAAACCATCACCAGAAGTAAGGCCGTGGCCCAGCTCCCGGCGGCATTCCGGCCACTGAC
>Ga0307372_10010595_pt1 | contig 12450 bp, 10 predicted proteins | sample OX1MG_FD_202533 | JGI IMG/M metagenome (GOLD analysis project Ga0307372, IMG submission 202533) | Soil microbial communities from Risofladan, Vaasa, Finland - OX-1 | ecosystem: Environmental > Terrestrial > Soil > Coastal area > Acid sulfate soil | place: Finland: Risofladan, Vaasa | collected...
ATTTGAAGCCGCTACACGAGCGCGCTTCGAAGCTTTCTCGCCAGCTTCGTTACTTTGCAATCGAGCACGTCCTCCGTGAAATGAACCGTGATGCCGATGCTCTCGCGAATGTCGCGCTCGATTCAGGGGAAGTTTCAGTGTCCGCTTCATCCAAGCCAGAACGCCTCGACTCAGCGGCCGAAACTCGGTTGGGCGACCCTTTGGACCAGCCAAGCGGTCCTTCGAGCCGTCCAGCGCTCAGCCTCTCTCACACATCGTTTTTCCGTCGAAGCATCCACGCCCGGTTTCTTCATGGTGCGCTGGTGCCTTCAGAGCCTCTCAATCTGCCTGAAGGCGCCGAAGTCGAGTTCGATTTGCGTATTTCAAATAAGAAATAGCTCAGCCTCCGTCGTTAATTACCCTGTTTTCAGACATCGAGCAGATACAGCCTCTGTTACGCGTTTCTGATGGTTTCTACGGTTACGAAGTTATTTGCAAAAGGCGGAGACTGTAATGAGTTGAGGAGGCTGCTGCCATGGACGATCTGGATCAAGCACCCGCTGGCGAGAAACATGAGCGCCCTTTCTGGCTCCGTAGTCCTTTTTGGATCATTCAACTGCCCTTATTGGGCATGCTTGCGATGGTCGGCTTTATTGCTCTAGTGATGCGCTCGACTGGCAAATGGTAAGCGGTAAAGTCTAAGTTGTGTCGGCCTCTTTTATGAGCGGCGTCAGCCGTTGATATAGTTGTTTGTAAATATTTTGCCCTTCCGTGAGGTAATCCGTTTATACTTTTCGTTTTAATGTTTATCTGAATTCATATTTAGACGGGAGGATTTGTGAACGCGGAAAAGAACAGCGATCAGCGCGAGGAACCATATGGTTTTTGGATTCTGGCAGCGCCTATCCTAGCCATGGGTGTCCTGATCGGGTTCATAGCGCTGGTCATGCGCTCAACCGGGAAATGGTGAGCGGACTCGGAATAAATTGAGAGAGGTGAAATTTCTTCTCTTGCAACAATTTCGTGCGTTGTAGCGATGAAGCGGACTACCTCTTTAATGCGTAGGATCGATACAGGGTGTCGCGCTGAGCGGGAATGTACCCCGCATCGGTGATGACGCGGCGAAGTTCGGCTTCATTAGTCCGGTTGCGAACCCCAGCGGCGTACACGACGTTCTCTTCGATCAGAATGCTGCCCACATCGTCAGCACCGAATTGCAATCCCACCTGGCAGATTTTGATTCCCGGAGTGAGCCAGCTTGATTGCACATGGTCGATATTGTCCAGGTAGAGACGGCTGATCGCGAGCGTCTTCAGGTAATCGAACGCAGTGGTTTCCGGGATCTTTTTACCCAGCGGCGTATTTTCCGGGGCAAAAATCCACGGGATGAACGCGGTGAAGCCGCCGGTATCGTTCTGGATTTGCCTCAGACGTTCCAGATGATTCACACGATGCCGCATTTCCTCGCCGCAGCCAAACATCATCGTCGCGGTGGTGCGCATGCCCAACGAGTGCGCCGCACGGTGAACCGCCTCCCACTCGTCGGAACGGCATTTCAGCCGCGAGATGCGGGCTCGCACTTCATCATCCAGGATTTCCGCTCCGCCTCCGGGGATCGAATCCAGCCCGGCGTCCCTTAGGCGCACAATGGTATCCCGCAGCGATAGCTCCGAAACTTCCGCGATGCAGGTAATCTCCGGCGCGGAAAAGCAGTGCAGGTGAACCTCCGGAAAGCGCTCGTGGATGGACCGCAGCATGTTCTCATAGAACTCGATCCGCAGGTCGGGATGCAAGCCACCTTGCAGCAGCACGCCCGTCCCGCCCATTTCGATCATCTCCTGAATTTTTTCGTAAATCGACTCGAGCGACAGGATGTATCCGTCCTTCGCACCCAACGGGCGATAGAAGGCGCAGAACGAACAGTACTCCGTGCAGAAATTCGTGTAATTGATATTGCGATCGATCTGATAGGTGGCGATGCGCGCATCGGTTTTCTTTCGGCGCATCTCGTTTGCAGCCATCCCAATGCCAATCAGGTCGTCCGAGTTGAAAAGATCGAGAGCTTCTTGTGTCGTCAGTCCCATATTCTTGATGTGCGATCTCTATTCTCGCATTAAATTGGGCAAACTCGGTTGTTTCTTCACGCCCTGGCTTATGCCCTTTGGTGAACAGCCGATTGCTTGGGCAGGCCCGCGAAATCAAGCGACTTGGCATGCGGGATCAATCCCATTGCGGCGGCCTTTTCGAAATAAAGTCGCAGGCCAGCGAGATTCTCGTCGTCCAGATTAAAATGGACATTCTCGGTCAAGTAGCTTTCGAGCGCACCCACCGGCAGGTCGAGCTTCACTGAAGCAGCCTCGGCGATTTGGCGAACGTGCGCTATGCCGTACCGCTTCGATGCTTGAAAGTCAGCGACTACTTCGGGCGTAATTTCCTCACGCCGTCCCGCCCATATTGCCAGCACACAGGGCTTTCCCGTCATTTCGCGCCACTGATACGCCACGTCGTAGACAAACAGTGTGTCGAAGCCCGGCACGGGCATGACGTCCGGATTGCCTTGGCAGCATTGCCGGCCTTTCGGCGATATCCCAGAAAGCGCGTCCATCTTGATGGCAATCCGCAGCGCCGGATCGCCGATGATGAGCGCCGCATCCGCCTGTTGCAGCATTTCGGTGGGATTCGGGGCAGCGTCCACAAATTCCGGAGAAATGTTCCAGTAGCCAGGCGCCAGCATCCGTACCAACGCCACAGTTGAACGCGAACTGGTATCGAGCGCGATCCGCTTGGCCTTCTCAATGGGCTTTTTGGAAACGATCAGCAGGCTCCGCACCTCACCCTTTGCCGCCACGGCCATTCCGGGCAAGGCGATCATTCCGTCCATGCGCTGGTATTCGATGGCCGGTATAATCGCGACGTCAACCTCGCCGCGACGCAACGCCTCGGCGCACTGCGAGGGTACCGTGAACGACAGGTCGTACTTGTTCTTCAGCGGTCCTTCCGTAAATCCCCATACCAGCGGGGTCGTGTTCAGAAACTCCACAATGGAAACGCGCAACCTCTTCACTGGCGCACCTTTTTCTGGCTGAATCCAACCAAATATAGCATATTCGCGCGGGCCTCTCGCGTGCTATGCTCGCCCCCCACGAAACAATTTGCGTTGCGCGCGCCTGACAGAATTGCTTGAAAGCGCCCTATCGGCAAAGCATCTCGAAAGTGTCCCATGCCTTCCATTCTGCTCCCCACTTCACTGGTCGGCTCTTATCCGCAGCCGGACTGGCTAATCGACCGGCAAAAACTCGGCGGCCGCATGCCGCCGAGAATTCGCGCGAGCGACTTGTGGCGCGTTGCACCGGAATGGCTCGAGCAGGCGCAGGACGATGCAACACTGCTGGCCATCCGCGATCAGGAAAGAGCAGGGCTCGACATTCTCACCGACGGCGAAATCCGCCGCGAGAGCTATTCAAACCGCTTTGCCACCGCCCTCGAGGGTCTTGACCTCGAAAATACCGGCACGATCATCAGCCGGAGCGGCCAATCGGTTTCGGTGCCGCGTGTGGTGGGCGAGATTCGCCGTAAGCACCCGGTGCAGGTGCGTGATCTCCAGTTTCTGCGCACCAATACACGCCACAGGGTGAAGATCGCCGTACCAGGGCCGTTTACCATGTCTCAGCAGGCGCAGAACGACTACTATCGCAGCGAGGAAGCCCTGTGTCTCGGTTATGCGGCAGCCGTGAATGAGGAGATCAAGGATCTTTTCGACGCGGGAGCCGACGTGGTTCAGATCGATGAACCGTACATGCAGGCTCGCCCCGATAAGGCACGGCAATTCGGTGTTGCGGCTCTAAACCGCGCTCTCGACGGAGTAACCGGCACCACCGCAGTGCATCTGTGCTTTGGCTACGCAGCAGTCGTCCATCAGCGCCCTTCCGGATATTCGTTCTTGCCAGAGCTGGCCTCATGCCGAGTCGATCAAATCTCGGTCGAGACGGCGCAATCCTCGCTCGACTGCTCCGTGTTCCAAAAGCTTTCTGAAAAGACCATCATCGTAGGCGTGCTCGACCTCTCAACCGAAGAGATCGAAACACAGGAGGTCGTCGCCGCCCGGATCCGCCGCGCCCTTCCCTTTGCAAGTCCAGATCGTGTTATCGTAGCGCCAGATTGCGGGCTCAAGTACCTGCAACGCGACATCGCTTTCGGAAAGATGAAGGCGATGGTGGACGGCGCACGGCTCGTGCGCCAGGAACTCGCGAAGGGTACGGTTGGGAGCTAGTTTGCCCGGCGTCGGGTGCCTGTAAAAACAGGACGAAGCACGGCATGCCCGGAATCTCGCTTTTCGAATCGAGGAGGAATTCTACATGCGTGCGATCGATGAGAACACAATCACGGATGCGGTCCTCGATCAAATGGCCTCTACCCTTGATCCGCGTCTCAAGGAAATTATGGCCGCAGCCGTACGTCACCTGCACGCGTTTGCGCGCGAGATTGCCCTCACGCCGCAGGAGTGGCTCGAAGGCATTCGCTTCCTTACCGCCGTGGGCCAGAAATGCACATCGTACCGCCAGGAATGCGTATTGCTCTCCGATGTGCTGGGCTTGAGCAGCCTGGTTAACTTGTTGAACGAAAAGACTGCCGCTGAATCCCACACCGATGCGAGCGTACTCGGTCCATATTACCGCGAAAATTCGCCGCCTTTCGAACCAGGCCAGTCGATCGCCACGCGAACACACGGCCAGGAAATCGCCGTTTACGGCCGCGTAATAGACTCAAGCGGACGCGGAATTCCTCGCGCCACCATGCAGATTTGGCAGACCGATGAACATGGCGATTACGACATGCAGAGGCTCGACCCCGGCGAGATGGACCTGCGCGGTTGGTGCTACACGGATCCCGAAGGGCGCTACTATTTCCGCTCCGTGCGGCCTCAGGGATACTCCATCCCCATGGATGGTCCCGTCGGCAGCCTCGTCCGCGCTCAAAAACGGCATGGCCTGCGCCCGTCGCATATTCACTTCCTGATCGGCGCGCCCGGTTACAGGGAACTTGTAACCGCCCTCTATCCCAACGACGACGAGCATGTCGGTTCGGATACCGTCTTTGGCGTTACCGACTCGCTGGTGGTTAAGATCACGAGCGGCGATCCCGCCTCTCCGTTTCCCGATCTGCCGGGCGTCCACTATGATTTCAAGCTCGTGGCGGCTGGCAAAAACCAACTCTCTAACCGCGTCGGTGCGGACCCTTCACGGATCACCAAACCTACGGAGGCGCAGCCATCCCGCTGACCAGCCGTAGCACCTCTGCCGAGTCCTCTGAAAATCGCGCAGGCTCCCAAGGAAGTTCGGGAGTTGTCGCTTTACGTCACGTGAACCGGGGGGATCACTATTGTATCCACACTGTCTTAATATCCGTGAACTCGCGGATGCCGTGCACCCCGAGTTCGCGGCCGTAGCCCGACCACTTCACCCCGCCGAAGGGAAGCCGCGGATCGGAAGCAACCATGCGATTTACGAACACCATCCCCGACTCGATATCATTGATCAGACGGCCACGCTCGCTTTCGTCGTTCGTCCACACGCTGGCTCCCAGGCCAAACCGGGTGTCGTTGGCAATACGAATAGCGTCGTCGATATCCTTCGCGCGGAACAGATTAGCCACGGGTCCAAAAAACTCCTCGCAGTACCCTGGTGAATTTTTCGGGTTGTCCGTCATCACCGTGGGGGCATAAAAGAAGCCCGGACCGTCGAGTTTCTTACCCCCCGTAAGGAGTCGCGCGCCGGTTTCAAGCGACCTTTGCACCTGGTCTTCAATGTCTTTCACGGCGCTTTCCGTCGATAGTGGGCCGACATCCGTTCTTTCATCGAATGGGTCGCCCACTTTGAGCCCTTCCATGGCTTTCACGAATCTTTTCTGGAACTCGTCCGCAATGGGCTCCGCGACGATAAACCGCTTCGCATTGATACAGGATTGCCCGTTGTTAAGAATCCGGGCCTTCACCGCCGTAGCCACCGCTTCATCGAGCTTGGCGCTCGGCATCACGATGAATGGGTCGCTGCCGCCCAATTCGAGCACCACCTTCTTGATTCTCTTAGCCGCCCCCATTCCCACCTGTACGCCGGCGCCTTCGCTGCCGGTGAGTGTGGCTGCAAAAACGCGAGGATCGTTCAGGATCGCGTCCACCTTTCCGGCCCCGATCAATAACGTCTGAAAAACCCCTTCTGGAAAACCTGCTTTGCGGTAAAGCTCCTCGATCAGCAGCGCGCATTGCGGAACGTTCGAGGCATGCTTGAGGAGCATCACGTTGCCCGCCATTAGCGCCGGCGCCGCAGCTCGGATCACCTGCCAGAACGGATAATTCCAGGGCATCACGGCAAGCACAGGTCCCAGGGGTTGATAGTGGACGTAACTTTTCTTGGCATCCGTGGCAACCATCTCATCCGCCAGAAGCCGTTCGGCGTGCTCGGCATAATGACGGCATACCCAGGCGCACTTGACTGCTTCATCGATGGCAGATCGGAACGTTTTGCCCATTTCCGTGGTCATCATCCGCCCAAAGGCTTCCTTCTCGCTTTCCAGGATGTCTCCGGCCTTGGCCATCCATTTGGCACGTTCCGCATAGGATGTCTTCCTGTACCTCGAGAACGCATCCGCGGCGCGTTGGAGCTTCTCCTCGATCTGCGCGTCCGAGTGGGCCTCAAAGGTTTTCAGAACTTCCCCAGTTGCTGGATTGATTGTGGCAATCGCCATTTCCTCTCCTCTACAGGCCCGTAAGCCGGATTACCGCGGGTAGGCTGCGGTCGAAATAGATTCATCCGCCTTCAGTCTTCCTGAAGGTTGTATCACGTTTCCTACTCCTCCTCAGCCTGAATGTAAATGAGATGCGCGGGATACCACGGCGGCTTCAGCTATCCGTAAATCCACTATCTTGACAGCGGGACGCCCAGGTGTAAGCCTTCGCAGCCTCAGATCCTCTTTCCATGGAATCCGACCGCTACTTGGGATGGCTTGCACTTGCGCTGACACCCGGCTTGGGCGTGCGCATGGCGGGGAAATTACTCGCAGAATTTGGGAGCCCTGACGCCGTCTTTGCCGCCTCGCTTACGGCTCTGGAGGCTCAGCGGCTTCCGGCAGCGGTGGCGCAGGCCATTCATTCGCGTCAGTCAATAAGCACCGCCGCAAAAGAGCTGGCCCAGGCTCAGGCGGCGGGTTGCAGTCTCCTTACCTGGGACGATCCGGATTATCCGTCTCGCCTGCGCGAGATTTACGATCCCCCGCCGCTTCTCTATGTTCGCGGGGACACTGGGCTTCTGAATCGCCACCTCATTGCCATCGTCGGCGCGCGACGCCCCACGCCATACGGAAATCAAATGGCTGAAAAACTCGCGCGGGACTTGGCCGATCGCGGGCTGGTAATCCTAAGCGGCTTGGCCCGCGGTATTGACGCAAGCGCGCATCATGGAGCCCTCAGCTCAGTGCGAGGCACTACCATAGGCGTTCTTGGTTGTGGCATCGACGTGGTTTACCCCAAGGAGAACAAGAAAATTTTCGTGGAGATGGAGCAGCGCGGCGCAATTATCTCTGAATTTCCCATGGGCACGTTCCCGGCCCCTCAAAATTTCCCGATTCGCAATCGCTTGATTGCCGGCATGGCACTGGGAGTGGTGGTGGTCGAAGGCGCGCAGTACTCCGGCTCTTTAATTACCGCGCGGCTCGCCATGGAATTTGGCCGCGAGGTCTACGGCGTGCCAGGCCATGCCACGCAGCCAGCTAGCTTTGGCCCGCATCAGCTTATCAAGCAAGGGGCTAAGCTGGTGACCAACTGGGACGACGTTGTCGAAGAACTACCCACCCCGGTTCGCGCCGAATTGATGCCCGTGGAGTCGGCTTCGCCCGAAGAACGCAACTCGCTGATCCAGGAAAGTCTGGCGCCTGCCGAACGCCCACTCTATAGCCTTCTGACCGTTGACCAGGCCCGGCACGTCGATGAGTTGGTGGAACTCTCGGGCCTAAGCTCCTCCGAAGTCCTTTCCGCTCTATTTGACTTGGAGCTCAAAGGCGTGATACGCCAGTTACCTGGCAAGCAATTCCTAAAAGTCCTGTTGTAATCATCCGCCCAACAGCAGGTTAGGATGTATTAGCTTCTCGCGAGGGGAAGAGAGCATCTATTTAAGTGTTAGGACAGATAAAGCCGTTCCACAAGGAACTAAGGAAAGCATGGCGCGATCTCTCGTAATCGTTGAATCTCCGGCTAAGGCCAAAACCATCAATAAGTATCTCGGCCGGAATTACAGTGTAAAGGCCTCCTATGGTCACGTGATGGACCTGCCGAAAAAGACCATCGGTATCCTCCTACCTGCGGACGCAGATGGAAACGGCAAGCACAAGACCAAGCGCAAAACGAAGAAAAAAACGGCTGCCGGAGATAAAGCTACCGAGAAGAAGCCGGTAAAGACGACCGCCGCGACGCCCGAGGAAGAATTCGAGCCCACCTATGAAGTGATCCCGAGCAAATTTAAGGTCGTCAGCGAGCTCCGAAAAGCCGCCGAGTCGGCGGAAAATGTCTATCTCGCCACCGACCCGGATCGCGAAGGCGAGGCTATCTCCGCACATCTTTTGGAGGCGCTCTCCAGGAAAAAGTCCGATCGCGGCAAATTCTACCGTGTTATGTTCCATGAAATCACACAAAAGGCTATCCGTGCCGCTTTTGAGAAGCCGGGCGTCATTGACGAACACTTGGTTGACGCACAGCAGGCACGTCGCGTTCTCGATCGCCTGGTCGGCTACAAGGTTTCGCCGTTGCTGTGGGATAAGGTCCGCCGCGGCCTTTCCGCCGGCCGCGTTCAGACTGTGGCTCTCCGGCTAATTGTCGAACGCGAACGCGAAATCCGCGCCTTTGTCCCCCAGGAATATTGGAGCATCCACGCGCTTCTGGAAGCCAGTGAAGCCCCCTCATTCGAAGCCAAACTGACTAAATACAAGGGGAAAGAGATCGAAATCCCGAACGAGGCTGAATCTCAGCGCATCCTCGCCGATCTCGACCGTGCCGGCTGGCAGGTTGCCAGCGTGGTCCAAAAAGAGAAACGTCGTTTCGCTCCCCCTCCTTTTACTACATCGAAGCTGCAGCAGGCCGGTTACAACCGGCTGCGCTACACCGCTAAACGAACCATGATGCTCGCGCAGCGGCTCTATGAAGGCGTCGAGCTTGGAGCGGAAGGTTCGGTTGCGCTGATCACCTATATGCGCACCGATTCCGTCCACGTATCGAGCGACGCGCTCGCGCAGGTTCGTGAGCATATCGGATCGAGCTACGGTGAAAAATATCTGCCCAACAAACCCAACTTCTTCAAGTCGAAGAAGGACGCGCAGGAAGCGCATGAAGCCGTCCGTCCCACGGACGTAGCGCGCACGCCAGAAAGCGTGAAAGCCTATCTTCCCGACGACATGTTCCGCCTTTACCAGATGATCTGGCAGCGCTTTGTTGCTTCGCAGATGGTTCCGGCCGTGTTCGACCAGACAACCGTCGACATCTCCGCAAACGACTACATCTTTCGCGCCAGCGGGTCGGTGATCAAATTCGATGGCTACCTTGCCGCTTACCAGGCCGTGAAAGAAGAGGAAGAGAAGGAAGATGAAGGCGACGCCGATGCGCGCACCCTCCCGCGCGTCAGCGAAGGTGAACAGTTGCGCCTTGAAGCCATCCGGCCCGAGCAGCACTTCACCGAGCCGCCTCCGCGTTACACGGAAGCTACGCTCGTTAAAGATCTGGAAGAAAAAGGCATCGGTCGCCCGTCGACTTACGCCACGATCATCTCGACGATCGTCGAACGCGAATACGTCAACAAGAATCAGGGACGCTTTACCACCACGCTCCTAGGAGAAAAGGTCAGTGATCTGCTCGTGAAGAGTTTCGGGGACGTCTTTGATGTGGGATTCACGGCGCGTCTTGAGGACGAGCTCGACGAAATCGAAGAAGGCAAGCTGCCCTGGAAGAAATCGGTAAAAGAATTCTGGGGCCGCTTCGAGGACGACTTAGGTAAGGCCGCAAGCAAGATGGAGTCCTACAAGATCGGAATTCCCACCGGCGAGAAGTGCGAAAAGTGCGGCCAGGGAGAGCTGCTCGAACGTATCAGCCGCCATGGATTCTTTCTCGGTTGCTCGCGTTACCCCGAGTGCGATTTCATCCGCGACCTCTCCGACACCGGTAGCGAAGAGGTTGAAGGTGTGGAGACCGTTCAATACTGCGATAACTGCGGCAAGGAAATGATCATGAAGCGCGGACGCTTCGGCGCGTTTCTGGCCTGCTCGGGATATCCGGACTGCAAAACCACACGGCGTCTAGTGAGCGGCACAAAGAAGGCCAAGGCCCCTGATGTCCCCATCGGCGAAAAGTGCTCTACATGCGGAGGCGAACTCCTGCGCCGCGCGGGGCGCTTCGGCGATTTCATCGGCTGCCAGAACTATCCGAAGTGCAAGTACACGCGGCCGATCACGCTCGGCATCAAGTGCCCGAAATGCGGTGAAGGAGAATTTGTCCGCCGCGGCTCCGCCAAGGGCCGCGGGCGCGCCCGCATCTTCTACGGCTGCAGCCGTTATCCGGATTGCGACTTTACCACGCCGCACGAACCGCTCCCGGAGCCTTGTCCAAAGTGCAGCGCACCGTTTGTAGTCGAAAAACACACCAAGCAAGGAAACTTTCGCGCTTGCCTGCGTGAAAGTTGCGACTGGGAAGAGGCAGCGCCAGAGTCCGTATCCGCCCACGAGGCAGTCGCGTCCGTCGCGGAGCCGCAACCCGTGGGCGCCTCGAAGTCATGAACGCGTTCGCCGACTCTATTTCTCACGCGCATTGCTCGTCTTGATCTAAACCGTTGGTTCAAAATTGCTTACGGGAATACTACTTCCTTTCAGAGCCGTGCGATGTATTTCTGGGGCGGCATACTGGAACCCTGCGCTCCTCGAGAGCGTCCTATTTGCTGTGCTATTATTAAGCCGACTCGCCGGGCATAATCTCCGTGGGGGAACATTTTGATCACAAGAAAAGCGGCGACGCTATTCGCCGTGTACATAGTCTTGGGCGTAGCGTGTACTTATGGGCGGGTTGGGAAAGAGCAGAATCATGGTTCGTTGACGCTAGAAAGCATTCTGAGTGAACTGAATAGTCATGCCAGCAATTTCCACGGTCTTTCGGCCAACGTAGAGCGCACCAAAGTCACTGTGGTTGTGGACGATCACTCCACTAACACGGGCACCATTCTGGTGCACGGCGATAAGATGCTCCTCCAGATGAACCCGCCCGATGCCCGGACAATCCTCAAGACTGGAGGAAGCCTCTATGTGTATACGCCCGGATTGAAACGCGTGGAAGAATACAATCTTGGAAAAAATCGCACGCTCGTGGACGAATTCATGCTCCTCGGATTCGGCTCCCCCGGCTCGGAGCTTCGGAAGGGTTATCAGCTCACCCTAATCGGAGAGCCTACCCTTGGCGACAAGAAATCCGTAGAACTGCAGCTCATTCCCAAATCACCGGAAGTGAAAAATCAGTTCTCCAAAATCCTTATCTGGTTCGATACAACCACCTGGCTGCCCTTGCAACAGCAATTTATTGAGACCGGGTCGGGCGACTATTCGATTGTACGATACTCGAATGTCATGAAGAACGCACCGATTCAGGACTCCCGCTTCAAGGCCCACTGGCCGAAGGACACGGAAAAGATTAAGCCGCAGGGCTGAAGAGAATCGTCCTAGTTCTTCCGAGAGCATTCTAAGGTGCCTCACACTTGCTACAAGTGGTCTCATAAATGTCTCGCGAGAATAACGAAGCAGCCGAGTTGAAGCACGCCGAGGAAATTGGCTTCCTGATGTTCCCAGCGGCTGACCAGTCGACGGAAGTTATAGAGCCAGGCGAAAGGGCGTTGTCGGGTAAGGGACTGGCGCGGTGCCTGGTCTCGGTCGGTTTCCAGGAGGGTGTAAAAAGGTCTGTGTAAACGGTCATCGCAGAGCAGACTCAAACAAGGAGAACCGATGACCGTAGATCCGAAGCTAGTGGCCTGTCGCGGAGAAAGTGTTACTGCAGACGCCACACGCAAAAACCAAGAGCAACTGTACGAATGGCGGGGCCAGCTATTTGGCCCATTCTTTTCCCAGAATCGCGTACTAATGCCCAGCTCCGTTTGCTTCAGAATGGCCACAATTTGCTCCACAGCGATTCTCTTTTTCTTCACGGCAAAATCCTCCCTCTCCAGGTCTAGCAGGCTGCTGAAAAATTGGGCGGGGCGAGCAATTTCTGGTCCCGTTTGCGTCATTTCCGAGTGCTGGGCGTTTGTGGAGTGGTTTTTCGCGCTGCCGAGCGTCCCAGGTGGGCGTTTCAGCACTATGCAGAGACACTATGGCCCGGACTTACTGCGCTCGAACTGCGGCGGCCATCAGATTTCGCATGCGCACCAGGTTGTAGGCGGCGCACGCAAAGCTGAACATCCA
>Ga0307372_10010596_pt1 | contig 12449 bp, 12 predicted proteins | sample OX1MG_FD_202533 | JGI IMG/M metagenome (GOLD analysis project Ga0307372, IMG submission 202533) | Soil microbial communities from Risofladan, Vaasa, Finland - OX-1 | ecosystem: Environmental > Terrestrial > Soil > Coastal area > Acid sulfate soil | place: Finland: Risofladan, Vaasa | collected...
CGCGCCTTTTTATCGGAGGCAGCGGCGGCGACGATGTCTGCCAGCTCGGTGGATGTCATCCGATTCGCATTATGCATCGTCGAGATTGGAGCGGTACATGCCCTTCTCCGCGATCAGCGCCGCCACCGCGTCGGGCACGAGGCCGGCGAGCGATCGACCGTCCGCACATCGCCGGCGCACGTCGGAGGCACTGATGTTCGGCGAATCGACGCTCAGCAGGGTCGTTGACAACGGTGCGAACCCGAGCCTGCTCAGCTCGTCCGTGTCGAGTGGCGGCGGGCCGGTGCGATTGACGACCACGAAGTGCTCGAGCGCCAGCAGATCGGCCGCGCGATGCCAGGCCGGGATGGTCCGCGCCGCGTCGGCCCCCACCAGCACCGCCAGCTCAGCCAGCGGGTGCTCGCGCCGCAGGGCGTCCATGGTCTCGGCGGTGTACGACACCCCTCCGATCCGGACCGCGAGGTCCAGCACGCGCGTGTGGGGCTGGTCGCCCGTTGCGGCGCCCAGCAGGGCCAGGCGGTCCTCCGGAGCGGCCGCCAGGTGATCACGCATCGGTGCGACCGCGGCCGGGACGAACCAGACCTCGGCGGCGCCGGTCAGCTCGCGAGCCTGTGCGGCGATCGAGAGATGGCCGATGTGGACGGGGTCGAAGCTCCCACCGAAGACGAGCACGGACGTCATGCCGACAAGCCCTCGTCGCGATAGCTGAACTCGGCCTCTCCGATGCGGACGGTGTCGCCCTCCTTGCACCCGGCGGCCGCGAGCGCCGCGTCGACGCCTGCCGCAGCGAGCTTGCGCTGCAGCCGGGCAACGGCCTCGTCGTTCTCGAGATCGATGCGGCCGACCATCCGCTCGACGAGCTCACCCACCACGCGGAACCCGTCGCTCTCGCGCACCACGTCATTGGTGATCAGACGCCTCGGGCGCGGACGGTAGATACGATGCAGTCCCGGCGCCGCTGGGACCGGTCGATCGCGCGTGCCACGCCCGGAGAGCGCCGCGGCGGCGAGCAGCATGTCCCGACAGCCGTCGCCGGTGAGCGCGGAGATGCCGAACGAACCTGGAAACTCCTCGGCAAGGATGGCCGCGGCAGCCGCGCCGTCCGGCAGGTCGATCTTGTTGAACGCGTGGATGGACGGCCGTCCGGCAAGCTCGGGGCTGTACGCCGCCAGCTCCGCACGCACGGTTGTCAGGGCGGCGCGCGCTTCCTCCACCCCGACCGACGCGTCGACGACGTGGATCAGCGTTCGCGTCCGTTCGAGGTGTCGCAGGAACTCGAGCCCGAGGCCCGCGCCCTGGCTGGCACCCTCGATCAGCCCGGGAACATCGGCCAGGACGAGGGTGTGCCCGCCCTCGAGCTCGGCCACTCCAAGGTTGGGGTGGAGTGTCGTGAACGGATAGGCCGCGATCTTCGGGTGCGCGCCGGTGAGCGCGGCAAGCAGCGTGGATTTGCCCCCGTTGGGCAATCCCACCAGCCCGATGTCCGCGATGAGGCGCAGTTCGAGACGGAGATGTCGCTTCTCTCCTGGGTCGCCAAGCTCACCCGCCCGGGGTGCCTGACGCGTCGCCGTCGCGAACCTGGTATTGCCGCGCCCGCCCCGGCCGCCGCGCGCGCCGAGCGCCGTCGCGCCGGGGCGGTCGAGGTCGGCCAGCAGCTGCTCGCCGTCGTGGACGAGCGTGCCCACGGGGACGTGGAGGACGACGTCCGCTCCGTGATGCCCGGAACGCTTCGCGCCCCCGCCGGCCTGTCCGTTCTCGGCCGCGAACGAGCGCCGCTCACGGAATCCGGAGAGGGTGGTGTCGGTGGAATCGGCGACGATGAGGACGTCCCCGCCCCGTCCACCGTCGCCCCCGTCGGGGCCCCCGTCAGGGACGTACTTCTCGCGCCGAAAGCTGACTGCGCCCCGCCCGCCCGATCCCGCCGCGACCTCGATGTCGACCTCGTCGATGAAGGGGGAGCCGCGACTGGCCGTACCTTCAGCCGGTCGCTGCGACCGGCTCCTCGTCGAGAGCCTCCTCGACCATCTCGCCGACCGAGAAGATCGCCATCGCCCGCACGTTCGCGCGTGTGCGGTCGTGGCCCGTCGTGTCGTACGCCACGGTGCCGGTGCGCAATGCGAAGAGCGTGTGGTCGCGGCCGACGCCGACGTGCTCGCCGGCGAGAATCTTGGTGCCGCGCTGACGGACCAGGATTGTGCCCGCGAGCACGACCTCGCCGGTGTGGCGCTTCACGCCAAGGCGCTTGGCCTTGCTGTCCCGTCCGTTGCGGGAACTCCCGCCGCCTTTCTTATGCGCCATCTGCAGGATCCTTCTTCGCTCGTGGAGCTCTCGGCTTCGCGGCCGCCGGCTTGTCCGCCGCGGGCTTGTTGGCGGCCGCGGATTTCTTGGCGGCGGGCTTCGCCTCGGGGGCCTGCTCATCGATGGCCGGTGCATCCACGACCGCTTCGGCCTTCGCCGGCACAGCTGCCTTGCGCGGCTTCGCGGCAGCCTTCGGCTTCTCGCCCGCCTTGCCGTGCGCGACGTCGTCGATGCGCAACTCGGTCAGCTGGCTACGGTATCCAAGTGTTCTCCGGTGGCGCTTCTTGGGCTTGTAGGTGAAGACACGGATCTTCCGGCCACGCCGGTGCGCGATCACGGTGGCGGTGACTGAAGCCTCGACCGGCGAGCCTTTGGCGACGTCGGTTTCTGCGCCGTCGCCGATGAGCAGCACCGACTCGAGCGTGACCGTCGATCCGACCTCGACCGGAATGCGATCGACGAGGATGCGGTCGCCGGAGGCGACTCGGTATTGATGACCGCCGTGTTGAAGGATTGCGTACATTTGCCTCTCTCGCCGGGAGCGGGTTCACTCCGCTGAGGAACGCCGGCACATACCGGGCGCGATACGCGAGGTTACCACGTGCGCCCAGGGGCGGGCCCGGAATGAACTCCGGTGTGCGCTATGACGACAGGATATTGACGGGTGCCGCACCCGTGATCGTTGCGCTGTCGTTGAGCGTGTCGGTCACCTGTGCCTGGATCGGGTAGACGCCTTTCCCAGGGTTCGGGACACACTGGACGATGAACTGGATGACGAGCTTGCCGGGCCCCAATGAGGTTTGCGGCGGTAATTCAAAGCCCCCGTAGAAGGCGACGACGGCGCCCTTGACCGGCAGGATCAGCTGCTCGATGGATGAATTGCCGCCGAAGGGCATGATCGTCGACTGGAATTGAAGGGCGGGCGGCAGAGTCACGAACACGTCGACGTGCGGCGAGATGCCGCTCCCCGTATTGGTGACGTCGATGCGATACGTGACCTCGCCACCTGGGTGCACGGACGTCGGGCTGACGGACGCGCTGATCCCGAGCCGGGGCGCCTCGTTGACCTCAACCTGGAGCGGCTGGCTCACCACTGTCGACGTGAGGTTGTCGTCGACGACCTGCGCCTGGAGGGAATACGTGCTGGGCGGGGCCGTGATGTTGGCCGCAAAGTCGATGGTGATCGACGAGTAGGAGATCGTCCCGTTCGGCGACGTGGGAGCGGACAGCGACCAGACACCCCACTCGGGGTTGGATCCCCCGGCGGTGGCGTCCTCCGGCGTGGTCCTCGCGGCTCCGGTCGTCTGGATCGAGTTCGTCGTGTCGAACGCGAAGGTGTGTGGCATCAACGCATGGATGACGACACCCGACGCGTTGCCCGGCCCCAGGTTCGTCACAATCACCTGGAAGTTCGGCGGCGTCGTGCCGGGCGTGTAGGCTCCCTTCCCCCAGTCGGCCCGCATCACGACCGAGAGCTGCCCGATGCCGCTGCTGCAGCCGGAGACCATCAATGCGATGGGTGCAAGCACCGAGAGTGCGACCGCAACCGCAAGTCGCGAACATAAGATCCGCACCCGGCTGCAACGCGAAACGGTCAGACCCTGGTTACGGTGCGAAGCGGCGCCAGAGGGCGACGCTGCCGGGAAGCCGTGAGGTTGATATCGGTGGTGCGGGGCAATGGATCCGGGTAGCCGACCTCGCCGAGCAGCCGGAGCGCGAGGCCGACGTCGAGCCCGATCACTGTGTCGATGCGTCCGGCGACCGCTTCGACGAAGTCCGAGCCCCCACCCTGGATCGCGTAGGCGCCGGCGCGGTCCAGCGGCTCACCCGAAGCGACATACATCTCGAGCGCATCGTCGGTGAAGTCGCAGAACTTCACAGCGGAACGGCTCACGCCCAACGCCTCCTGTTCGCCGCCGGTGCACATCGCACAGACGCCCGTGAGGACGGTGTGGCGCCGGCCGCGCAGATCGTTGAGCATCTCGCGCGCCATCTCGGGCGTCTTCGGTTTGCCGAGCGGCCCCCTGGGGCCGACGACGATCGTGTCAGCGCTGAGGATGTAAGTGCCGGCCGGAACGACCTTGGCGACCGCGACCGCCTTCTGGCGGGCGACGAGCTGCACCGCGAGCTCGGCGCTCACCCCGGCGGGGAGCGAGACGTCTTCGGGCGGCTCGATGATCCGGAACCGGATACCGGCTCGGGTCAGCAACTCGCGACGGCGAGGTGATTGAGAGGCGAGGACGATCCCGATCACGCGAATTTCACGCGCGCAGCAGACTGCAGAGAATCTTGCGCCAACTCGAGACTCATGCTAGCACCGGGATGGGACGCCGAGTTGATCAATGCGCGCATGTCCGTGAGATCACTAGGGTCGAGCGGCGATCACGGCGGCGACGGCGGCGGCGGCACAGCATGCTGCGGCGAGCGCGACGAGGCCGGGATACTCGCGGCGGGTGAGTGCCCGGGTGGCTCGCAGCAGCAGCCCGTAGAGGCCGGCTCCGCCGGCGAGCGCCCCGACTGCAATGAGCGTCGCAGGCCATTGCAGCGATGGCGGGATGAGGAGCGCCAGCACGAATTCGACCGTGGCGGAGGCCACCGCGACGCGCCCGACAGCTCCCGCGCCGCGCTTGTACGGCTGCACGACGATGGGCATGGCGATGAGGGCGGTCGCCGCGGCCAGGATCCGCGCGGTCAATCCCTCACCCCCAGCGCCGCCGGCGATCATTGCGACCGAGAAGGACGCCGCGATGAGCCCGAGCAGGACGAGCGACGCCCCGCCCAGTCCACCGGCCACCATACGGCGGACGGACCACGGCTCGGGGGCGGCGAGCGAAGCGCCCACGAAGAGCAGGAGGATGGCGGCCACCAGGTTCGGGGTGGCACCGCCCGCAGGAGGCAGCGAGGCCGCCGGCGAGCCGGGAACCGGCGACATCGACGCTGCGAGCATTGCGGCGATGACGGCCACAATCGCACGCGCGTCCAGATCCCGTGTCCGTGGCAAGCCGCCCGAACGCTGCACCATCACCGCGAGCACCACAAGGAAGAGTCCTCCCGGGTAGACGGCGACCGCGACGATGTCGAGGAGCAGAGCGAGTGGATCCATGGGCTCAGCTTCCGAACACGAACGTCGAAACGGATTGCGGAGCAAGGCCGATCGCGATCCCGGCGGCAACGAGGAGCCAGGCTCCCGCCTCGGGGACGCGCGCCTGCCATCCTGCCGCAGGTGCCCTCGCGATTCGCATCGAGCAGGCCATCACGGTGGCGATGAAGATCCCGGTCATGGCGACGACCGCGGCGATCGTCGAGTCGACGTTGCCTGCTGCGAGCGCTTCGAGCAACAGAAACCGTCCCCAGAAGGCCGGCGACGGCGGCACGCCGCTGAGGAGGGCCCAGGCGACGCGGCGCGGCCAGACCAGGCCCGCTTCGGCCGGTCGGAGCAGTATCGGCGCCAGCGTCAGATGACTGAGGACGATGATCAGCGCACCGGTGACGGCAGGTGAGTTGCGCGTGCCGCCGACGGCAGCGATGCACAGGGCGATGTCGGTCATGAAGATTCGCCCGTACCGCGTGCGCGCCGGTCCGCGGAATGCCCAGAACCCTCCCCACGCAGCGCTGCCGAGTCCCACCACCAGGAGGATGTGCTCGTAGACGGGCACGCCGTCTCCGAGGACCCCTTCGGGGATGCGCTCCGCAATGAGCAGCACGGTCGGCACGAGCAGCACGATCCAAGGGGCGACATCGAGCGGACGGAGAACGCCGAGGATCCCAGCTGCCCACCCTCCGAGCGGGTAGATGGCGAGGAGGGCGGCCACGCCGGCGACGAGCAGCCCGCCGACGACCACGGGGCGAGGGCCAGTCGTGAAGCCCGAGAGCGGCAGAAATGGTGACGCAGCTATGAGCGCGGCAGTCCCGCTCCCCGCGATACGTCCCGCGGCCAGCGTCGCTCGCCCGGGGGCCTGACCGATCCAGCGCAGGGTCAGCGTGGCAACAGCGGCAGTGAGCGCGAGGGCCGTCAGGAGTGGGTCACCACTTGCAAGCGCAAGCGTCACCGAGGCCCCGACCACGCCGATCGTACGCGCCATGGAGACGTCGATCGTCGGGTGGAGGGCGATCACCAGCGCCATCGAGATCCCGGCGGTGACGAGCAGGCCCTGCCCGGCGCGATCCAGCCCGTTGATGGCGCCGAGCCCGCCCAGCGGGACCACCGGCGCAAGGGATCGGGTGGCGAGCAGCGTGAGCCCGGCGCCGGCAAGAGGGATGAACGCCACCAGCCGTGCGGTCCGGCGGCGGAGAACTGCGGCAGCAGCGAGGCCCAGGGCCGCCCAGACGGCAGCGACGACCGCGGGATTCATGCTTCAGCAGCCACCGGGCGGCGGCGGGTGCTGCGGCCCGCCAGCCATCCCGCAACAAGCGCGGCGACGGGAGTCGCCGCGCACGCGATCACCGCCCCTGGGAGCGAGTCAGAACCGCTGCGAAGCAGCCAGGCCGTACCCGTCGAGAGCGAGACCATGGCGACGCCGACCGCGAGATCCTCGACGGTCCGCGCAAGGAGGAGGCGGATGACGCCGCACGTCCAGGCGTAGGCGGTTGGGAACAGGAGCCCCTGCACCGCCGTCGTGATCTGTCCGACCGGGATGTTGAAGCTCACCCACGAGGCGATCGGCACTGCGATGGCGGCGCTGAAGGCGCGGGCGCTGCGCGGCCCGAAGAGCCGCTCCGGGGGCGCGAACGCGGGAATGGTCGGGTCGAGTCCCGCGACCCACGGGAGCCGGCGTCCCCCCACGAACCCCGCCCAGGCAAAGACCACTGCCGCCACTGCGCATCCGGCGAGCACGGCAACGCCGGGAGCGCCGCCGAAGGTCGCCGCGGTCGGCATCAGTCCCGCGGCGAGAAAAACGACGGCGATGGCGACGGCGCGCCGCCCGTCGACCATGACCGCGACCACTCCGGCGAGCACGCCCACCGCGGAGAGCAGCGGCGCCGAGACGCCCATCAGCCGTCGAGACCCATCGGCGCCGGCACCTGTGTGGCGAACATCAATGGACGAAGACGTCGGCGGCGATGATCGCCACGATCGCACCGCCGAGCGCCAGGGCGAGTTGCGGCTGCACGATCAGCCATTCGTCGAGCTGGCTCAGCCCGGTGCCTGCTCGCAGCAGGATCGGCCGCAAGCGGCGCGCCGGGCGCAGGCCGAGCGCCTGAACGCCGACGGGCTCCGTCTCGAAGGCAACGGAAGGACGGGTCGGCAGGGTCTTCCCCCAGAGCGTCACCAACGCCCAGACCCCCGCGGCGATCACGACGAGCGCCACCAGGAGGTACCCGCCCGACCAATCGCCTGCGGCACTGCGGATCGCAGCCGCACCGACGGGCACCGCCAGGCCACCGGGCCGCAACGCAGCGAGCACCGTGGCGGCGGCGGCACCCGGCACGATCGCGCCGGCAAGCGAGGCGAGCGCAGCGACGGCCGCCAGTGGGGAGAGGCGTTCGCCGGCGTCTCCCGTCCGAGGTGACAAGGCGATCCGGGATGCGGCTCGCACCCCCGCAGCCGCGCCGAGCAAGGTCCCGAGCCCCAGCGCCGCGAGGAGGGCGGCGCCCGCGCGTCCCATCGACACGGTTGCAGCCAACTCCAGGATGAGCGCCGTCATCCCGAATCCCATGGGCAGCGAGCCGGCGATGCCGAGGGCAAGTACGGCGAGGCCCCTGCCGGTCCGGCCTCGGGCAACACGTTCCCAGGCCGGGGTCAGCGAGGCAATGAGCATCAGGGCACAGATGCCGGCTGCCACCGCCGCATCTGCGGCTGCACTCGCCACGCCTGACAGCGCCACCACGGGCGCGGCGGCGATGACGCAGAGCGCCCGCCCCGCGACGGCCGGCACCGACGACCAGCGCAGCGCGAGCACGGCAGCCCAGACGGCAGCGAGACCGCCCACCGCCGCCAGCATGATCGCGATCTGCTGTGGCAGTGGGCCGTCGACGACCTCGCGAAGCCGGAGCAACACGATGGCCCCGCATGGGATCGCGCCCGTCGCGGCCCACGCGGCGGTCGGGGTGCGGTTGCCCCGAACAGGCACGAACGCCGTCGCGAGGAGCCGCGCCACCCCTGCCGCCGCCCACGGCCCTGCGATCGCGGCCCCGACGGCCCCGGCGGGAATGACGGCGAAGTCGGTCGTCCCCGACGAGCTGAGCAGCTGCACAGCGGCGACGAGCAGTCCGATCGAGGCGAGATGCGCGAGCCCTATCGCCATCAGGCCGCCCCTGCCGACCCTGCCGCGCGCCGCGCTCGTCATCAGGAGTGTCCCGACACCGGCAATCTCGACTCCTCCGGTGAGCATCACCAGGTTGCCGGCGAGTGCCGACAGCAGCGCCCCGGTGACGCACACGAGCAGTGCGCTCACCTCGCGGGTCTGCCGGTCGGCATCGAACAGCAGCAGGACGCCGACCACCGCCGCGGCGAGACCGAGCACCGCTCCGGGCAGGTCGAGCCGCAGGAGGTAGTCGATCCCTGTAACGGGCGTTCCCAGCGATGTCTCGATCCGGCCTCCGCTGCCGAGGAAACCGGCTTCGATGGCAAGCAGGGTGATGCTCGCGACCCCGCCGATGCCGGCGATGATGCGGGCGAGACGGGCGTGGCGCGGCGCCAGCGCGAAGACGATGATCGCGGCGGCGATCAGCGGCGCGGGTATGAGCGCCAGCTGGAGCCCACCGCCCAGCATGGTGGCGCTACCTGCCGGTGCGGGTCAGCGCAGGCGCTCCGACCTCGGTGGCGCAGTACGGACAGACCCCCCAGCCGAGCCGGAGGCTCCGGTCGCATCCCGTGCATCGCCGCGCGAACTGCGTCCTGCAGTACGGGCAGAGGATGAACTCCTGCTCGATCTCGCGCCCGCAGGTGGGGCACGGCCGCGTGGGGATGCCCTCGGCAGGGGGCTCGAGGAGCACCTGCTCCTCGATCGCCAGCGAACGCACCTGCTCCATCGTCATCGGTGGGCGGACCATGAAGTAGATGAGCGCACCGAGGAACGGCGGGACGAACCCGACGAGCATCGCGAAGAGCGTGAAGCCCGGCGACGTGGTCCGGCGGCGCGCATCGCGGACGACGTAGAACGCCAGCGCGATCCAGAGCACGGCGAGGTACGCGACGACGACGACGATCGCGAGCGTCAGCAGCGTTCCCAGGTCAACCAGCAACATCGATGGGTCCTCCTGACTCGGTGCGGCGCAGGAGCTCCAGCTGCGCGTTCGCCTCGGCGAGCCGGCGACGTGCCTCGTCGACGACCTTCGCGGGCGCCCCGTCGACAAACCCCTGATTCGCGAGTTGTGACTCGAGCCGCGTCACGGTTGCCTCGAGCATGCCGATCTGACGTCTGGTCGCGTTGGCGTCCGCAGCGGTGTCGGCGATCACCACCTCGGCGTGGAGCCTACCCGAAACGACGACCACCGGCTTGGCGCCGCGCTCGTGGGAGTCGACCACGGTCGCGGGCACGAGACCGCCGATCAGACGGCTCGTGTGCTTCGTCGGCCCGGTGCCGTCGTCGGAGCGGACGATGATCCGCACGCGATCCTTCGCGCCGCGAGGCACGCCGTGATCGTGACCGACGGCCCGGATGCGCTGGACGAGCTCGATCGCGTCGGCGATTTCGCGATGCGCCAGCGCAGTTGCTTCGTCGGTCCAGAGGGCGTCCACCTCCGGCCAGGAACGCTGCTGCAACGTTGGTGCCGCATTGGGCAGTAACTGGGCGCACTCCTCCGTGATGAAGGGCATGAACGGATGGAGGAGTCGCAACAGCACGTCGAGCGTCGTGACCGCGGTCCACACCGCCGCGCGTCGCGACTCGGGGTCCGTGGTATCGGTGAGACGGATCTTGACCATCTCGATGTACCAGTCACAGTAGGTGTGCCATGAGGTGTCGTAGAGACGCTCGACGGCATCGTGGAACCGGAACGTCTCGAACCCGGCGTCGCACTCGCGTACCACCGTGGCGAGCTCGCCGAGCATCCATCGATCCTCCGGTCGCAGAGTCTCCGGTCGCGGGGGATGCACATCGAGCTCCGCCGGCGAACCGTTCCCCACGCGCGCCACGAGGAACCCGCTCGTCACCTGCCAGAGCTTGTTGGCGAAGCGTTGGTATGAGGCAATACGGTCAGCATCGAACCGCATGTCCTGGCCACTGGTGCCCACGGCTCCTGCCCACGCCCGCAACGCATCGGCGCCGTACTGGTCGATCAGCTCGAGCGGATCGATGACGTTGCCCTTCGACTTGCTCATGCGGGAGCCGTCGACTGCCTGGATGGTGCTCGTGATCAGCACATCGGTGAACGGGTTTCGGCCTGTGAACTTGAGGCCCAGCATGATCATTCGCGCGACCCAGAGAAAGATGATGTCGCGCCCGGTGACCAGCGCATCGGTCGGGTAGAACTTCTCCAGCTCTGCGGTCTGCTCGGGCCATCCGAAGATCGCGAACGGCCAGAGCCCGCTGCTGAACCACGTGTCGAGCACGTCGGGGTCATTGGTCAGCGTCGTGTTGCCGCACTCCTCGCACTGCGTCGGTTGATCGATCCATGCGAAGCGATGTCCGTTGGCGCAGGTCGACACGGGAATGGCGTGGCCGAGCCAGATCTGCCGGCTGATGCACCAATCCTTGATGTTGCGCATCCAGCTGAGGTACACGTCTGTGTGGCGCGCCGGATGAAAGCGGATCTCGCCGCTTTCAACCGCGCCGATGCCGGGCGCCGCGAGCGATGGCATCCTGACCCACCATTGCTCGCTGACGATCGGTTCGAGGACGGTCCCGCAGCGGTCGCAGTGACCGACCTCGTGCAGGTACGGCTCCTGCTTCACGAGGACACCCATCTCCCGGAGCGCGTCGGCGACAGCGATCCTCGCCCGGTCGGCGGGCATGCCATGAAACTGCGGCAGCGACGGCACGTCCATCGTCCCGTCCAGCGCGATAACGTTGATGATCGGCAGGTTGTGCCTCGACCCGATCTCGTAGTCGGTCGCGTCGTGTCCCGGAGTCACCTTGAGCGCACCGGTGCCGAACTCCGGCCGTACCGCGGGATCCTCGAAGATGGGAACGACCCGCCACGTCAGCGGCAGGGTCGCGTGCTTGCCCACCAATGATTTGTAGCGGGCGTCGCCGGGCGCGACCGCCACGCCGGTATCGCCGAGCATCGTCTCGGGGCGCACTGTGGCGACCGTGATATGCGCGCCGTTCTCCACCACCGGATACGTCAGGTAGTAGAGCGGGTCGGTATGCTCCTGCCAGTCGATCTCCTCGTCGCTGATGGCGGAGCGGCAACGCGGGCACCAGTTGACAATGCGTGGCCCGCGATAGACAAGACCCTCATCGAACAGCGTCTTGAAGACGAGACGGATGCTGTGCACATACGCGTCGTCGAGCGTGAAACGCATGCGAGCCCAGTCGCAGGTGTACCCCATGCGCCGCATCTGCTCGTAAATGCGTCCGCCGTACTCCTCGTACCAGGCGTCGACGCGGGTCTGGAATGCGGCACGCCCCAATGCCTCCTTGGTGGTCCCCTCGTCGGCGAGCTGCCGCTCGATGACGTTCTGGGTCGCGATCGCGGCGTGGTCCGTTCCCGGACACCACTCGACCTCGAAGCCCCGCATCCGCCGCTGCCGGCACAGCGTGTCCTGGATCGAGAAGGTCGACGCGTGACCCATGTGCAGCGCCCCGGTGATGTTCGGTGGGGGCAGCGCGATGACATACACGGGCTTGGTGCTCTTGATGTCGGCATGGCCGACCTCGAGCTCACGCCAGCGCTCGCGCCAGCGCGGCTCCACGCCGGCCCAGTCGAAATGCTTCTCCATTGGGCGATTGAGTATATGGGCCGACCGGCTGTCACTCGCCCGCGGCGATCGTCATCCCGGATTGCGGATTGCGCCATTCGGGCGTGAACGGGGACGTCGTATAGACCAACTGCGGCGCGGTCGTGCCCAATTGGGCCGCGGCCTCCGCCCGCGAAATCGTGGGAAAGGTAAGCGTCGTCCCGGACCCGACTGCAGAGAGATCCGCGACCGAGCCGAAGTACGCGCGGCCGCCGCATCCAACGAAAAAGGACACGAGCCCCGCGACCCGCGCCCCGGTTCCGTTGGTCTGCTGCCCCTCAAGCGGCACGACAAGAGCACCTGGTTG
>Ga0307372_10010598_pt1 | contig 12448 bp, 14 predicted proteins | sample OX1MG_FD_202533 | JGI IMG/M metagenome (GOLD analysis project Ga0307372, IMG submission 202533) | Soil microbial communities from Risofladan, Vaasa, Finland - OX-1 | ecosystem: Environmental > Terrestrial > Soil > Coastal area > Acid sulfate soil | place: Finland: Risofladan, Vaasa | collected...
GTACGAGATTCCCTGGGCCTCACAACTGACACACGACCGACAGGAGGTGTCTTGAGGTGGGCTCGGAAAAGGAGGGCAGCCATGCGCATCGACTACCACCGGCATCCTGAAGTCGTGAGTGCCATGCAGAGCGTGGCCCGTGCCGCAAGCGCTGGGACCCTCGAGCCAGCACTTCTCGAACTTGTGAAGGTTCGTGCTTCACAACTTAACCATTGTGCTCATTGCCTAGAGATGCACACCAAAGACGCAAGGGCACGTGGTGAGTCGGATGATCGACTTCATTTAGTGGCTGCGTGGCACGAAACGCCGGTCTTTACCGATCGCGAACGTGCAGCGCTGAGGTGGTGCGAGGAACTCACGCTGCTACCCGAAAGAAGTGTTGACGACGAAATCTATGAAGAGGTATGTGCGGTTTTCTCCGAGGATGAGGTGTGTCTCCTCACGCTAGCGATCGTCGCGATCAACGGGTGGAACCGGTTTGCCGTTGCGTTCCGTGCATCCGTGGGTGACCATGTACCGCGGGCGCCAGCGGGGTCTGAGCGACGTTGAGGGGCGTCGGGGACACGGCACTTAACGCGCTCTCCTTCGGAGCAGACGCGCTGTTCGCGGCGCATCGACCTTACGAGCCGGTCGTGCTGCCAAACGTGTGGGACGTAGGCTCCGCTCGAATCGTACAAGAGGCTGGGTTCCCGTTCGTCGCCACATCAAGTCGTGCGGTCGCCGCGGTGCTCGGGGAAAGCGATAATGATGCGAGCGACCCGGATCTGATCTTCGATTTCGTCGCAAGGATTGCGCGCGGGGTGTCGTGTCCCGTAACAGCTGACCTTGAGGCAGGATACGGACTCACGGCGGCAAACCTCGTCGGCCAGATGCTCGCAGCCGGAGTCGTGGGATGCAACCTCGAAGACACCGACCATCACGGGCAAGCAGCGCTCGTCGATGCAGACCGACAGGCGGGGTTCCTTGCGGCGGTCCGCGCCGCCGCCGAAGCGACCGGCGTACACATCGTGATAAACGCACGGATTGACACGTTCATTCGCCATGTCGGGGGAAAGGATGAGCAGCTAAAAGAGGCGGTCCGAAGAGGACGTCTCTACCTTGAGGCGGGAGCCGACTGCGTTTATCCTATAGCCCTCGCCGACCCCGACCAGATCGCCACGATAGTCGAGGCCCTGCCCGGGCCAGTGAACGTCATTGCGCGGCGAGGAGGACTTCCGATCGATGAACTCTCCGCGCTTGGAGTTGCACGTATCAGCTTCGCCTCGGGGCTGTATGAGCATGTTGCTGACCGACTGCGCTCCACAGTCGCCTCGCTCTCCAAGGGTGCAAGTCTCGACGAGGTTTGACCGACTCCAGCACGCCCAGTGTATACTGTGGCACGCAGTGCGTCCTGGAAACTGGAATCAGCTAGCGGGTGAGAGTCCCGCGCGGGTAGGTACTGGAGCGCCCGGTAGCAGGCCCCAGGTGGTCGGGGAGAAGACCCGGCGGGCCGAGCGGGGTGTCAAGGGCCTTTTAGGACGGAGAAAGAGCTCGGGCCGTAGCGACGTGCGGGTCCTGCCTCGTCGTGCGTCCTGGCAAGCTGTGGTGGACTTGGCGGTGGAAGTCCGGTCGGGGTAATGACCAAGCAGCCCCGTGGCCGGTGGAAGGGGAGACCCGACTATCGAAGCGCCATGACAAAGTCGTCTTGGACGGTGAGCGAGTGATCGGTCCGTACGATCAGAAATCCTGCCGCGTCCTAATGCAGACCCCCAGCGACGGGGGTCCAAGTGGGAGCCGAGCCCTGGGCGAGAAGGCGAGGGCCACGGACGGTGCCAAAACCTTGGAGGTGCAGCACCCAAGAACCCACCGGCGTATGGGGAGCAGAACGATCACACAGCCCACCATGGAACAGGAGAGATCCGTCTCGGCACCGGCATGGATGGCGGCGGTCAGCCAACCCGCAGTACCCGGTAACAGCCAAGCCTATAGGCAGCAATGTGAAGTGGTGGAGCGCCGAGTGGAAGTCGGAGGAGGCCATCCCGTAGCGTTGATGACGAGGACAACACAAGCGCGCCGGAGCGACGGGCCTCCAGCCAGGTGTGCGTTAGGCACCGGTATGGCTGCGGGCTTGCCTCTCGACGCTATTCACTCGCTCCCTTCCGGGAACCGGTCAGGTCGACCGCGGAGCGCTTGGATCGGCGTCCAACGCCGGTGGCACGGCGATATGATGCTGACCGACTGCCCGGGGGCGAGCCGTGCGCGGGTGAACTGCCTACACGGTTCTGGAGGAGGCTGCTGGAGACCGGCTCCGACCTATGCGTGGGCACCGCGCCAGCGGCCTACGTCACAGAGTTACAACGGGGGAGCCGAGCCGCTCATGTCACGGCGAAAGCCACGTCCAGCAGACGCAGTTCCACTGATCACGTCTGCCGGATCCCTCCGGGGTATGGGGAGCGGCACACGCTCACGGTTGGTTTCTGGACAAAAGAGACCCGTCTCCGCACACCGCGGTCCGGCATGCTGGCGCTCATGGTCAATTCTGCCGCCGAGTCAACGCGGACTGAAGAGGATCATGGTCGCCGACGCTATGGAATACAGCGGGCGCTAGTCCGAAGACCTTGGCTGCGATGGGAGTTAGTAGCATCGTTAAGTACCCAGAAGACTGGCTACTTCAGTACACGGGGAGACTCGAATGCACACTTGCCGCAGGTGGATTCCGTCAGCACATTACCAGCGCGCTATCGACTACTGATCAGCTACACTTGGGTTCCGTCCACGTCGACGAGACCCTCCGCAGTAGCCTGGATCGGATGCCTCTCACGGGCGTCAAGGCAAGTGCTAGCGGCCAGCGACCTTGCTATACGTGGAGCGTGAAGTCGACAGAGACGTGCCTCGTCACGGTTGGTTCAGCGTGAGCGGCGGCCATGAACAGCTCACCGCGAGAGGGTATGAGACGGGCGTACATCCTGCCCAAACGGATTGCCGTGTTTGTCTAACGCGGCCTCACTGGAGGATGCGGTCTACCCGACGGCAGCCGCGTAACATAGCATTGACGGTGGCGCTACCGAAAGTCACAACAGGAGTCTACAGGGCATGAGTTACGTTGTAGTATTGGCCACTTTTTTGGCGGCCGCAGTGGAGTGGGTGGAGGCGCTCACGGTCGTCTTAGCGGTGGGGTTATTCAAAGGTTGGCGGAGCGCCTTCCTCGGCGCCATTCTGGCAGTGGTCCTTCTCGTGGCACTTGTGGCGTTGTTTGGAATTGCCATCACGTCGCACGTCTCGGTCGCCGCCGCAAGGACTGTGGTCGGTGTATTCCTCCTCCTGTTCGGGCTGAAGTGGCTCCACAAGGCGATCCTTCGATCGAGCGGTCTCAAGTCATTGCACGATGAAGCCAAGACGTTTGAGGAGACGACTCAGAATCTAATGCGCTCAGGGCGGGGAAGGACATCCTTCGATCGGGTTGGCGTGACTACTTCTCTAGGGGGGGTGTTCTTAGAGGGCCTTGAAGTCGTATTTATCGTAGTGGCTTTGGGCGGGCTGGGTCATGTGACATCAGCAGTAGTCGGTGCGGTGTTAGCACTGATCGTGGTCGTGGCGGCGGGTGTCAGCCTCCGGCACCCTCTGACCCGCGTGCCCGAGAACACCATGAAGTATGTCGTTGGAATCATGCTAACGTCGTTCGGGACTTTTTTTGCGGGTGAGGGGATGGGAGTAGCGTGGTGGCATCAAGATCTGAGCCTGATCCCGCTTATCGTCCTGTACGGTTTAGTCTCTATAGCCTTCGTCTGGCTTCTTAGCCACGCCTGGGCACCAGCTATGACACGCATGCCTTCCATTCGGGTAATCCGCTCCGGCCTTACGGAGATCTGGGGTCTATTTGTTGACGATGGCGCGCTGGCGGTTGCGGCGCTTGCCGTGCTCTCTGCGGTAGCAGTCTTTATAGAGCACTTCAGACATCAGCGGGAGTTGGCTGGCGTGCTTCTCGTGATCGGGATAGTGCTCGCGGTCGGGATCGGGCTTGCAGGACCGCTCAAGCACGCACGAACTGAGCCGTCCGATGCCGGTCATGAACGAGGAGCAGAGGCGGCATCGTCCTCAGTGATGGACGATGGCGGCGCTCATCGGTGATCGCGGTGCAGTCCAAAATAATGAAGTAGGAGTATCGGGGTCGATAGGCGACTGACGTGGGGCTGGTCCCCGACGGCCAGCATCCTTCGGTGATCGATGCGGACTTGACTGACGCGGACGTGGATCATCGTAGCCGGTGCGGCGTGGTCGGAATAAGCTGGCTGAGTAGGGCAAAACGGATTGGGTCCCCGTGGGATGTGTCCAAGCCGGGAGTTCGGTCACGAGCGGGCATCGGCTCCCGTAGCCGGTAGTTCTCGCTAGACGCGTCGGGTTCAGAACTGCGGCTCCAGTTCCAATGAAACTGGTTGTGCGCGGTCCCCCTTTGATTCGTGGGTTGTAGCTGGACCGGGATGAGGTTCGTCCCTTCGCCCCAGGACCCGGGAGCACTGGGGCCACAACGAGAGATCGAGGAGACTGGTGATCTCGGCCGCTTGGGCTCCCTCTCTCCTCTATCACCTTGGTGATCGCCAGAGCTCTCAGCTCCACTCCGGCAGCTTCAGGATCGCCTCCCGCACCAGCTAGGCCACAGGGAAGCCCACCGAGCACTCCAGCCTCTGCTCGGCGATCGCACCCACGAAGCCGTGGCTGGCCCCGGCCGAGTCAGAGCGCACCAGCACTTCCAGCCCCTGGTCCTCATCCTCGGCCTTGGTCGGCAAGGGCAGCTGGGCCAGCGCTGCGTCCAGTAGCTCCGCGTGGTCCTGGGCGGCGCCGGCATTCCCGGGTCGCAGCCGGCCCGCCAGGGTTTCCCCGGTCTGGTCCAGATAGACCAGCAGCGGGTGGAAGCCGAAGCCGTGCTTACAGTTGGGAGCCGCCTGCTCTTTGTGCTCGGACTCCACCGCCACCAGGGTGGAGTCGCAGTCCAGGGTCACTCGCTTGGGGTCCCATGCTCCAAGACCATTCCCTGGCTCCTGCTCTCCCCCGGCCCCCTGCAGCCGCTCCAGCTGCGGCTCCTTGATCGAGTCCAGAAACCGCCAGCCGGTGAGAGTCGAGGCTACCTCCCCGAAGAGGTCCGACTGTTGCTGGAGGACGTCACCTTGCTCCGGACAGATGAGGTTGTAGCCCAGGTTCGCTTTCGGGGCGGCGCCACCCACAGCCTCCACCTGCCGCTCCCGCTCAGCACCCCCAACTCCACAAGACCGATCCTGCGACCGTTTCTGAAATCGACCGCCTTTTCGACGACCACACGGAGTCCGAGATCGCCACCATTCTCAACGAGAAGGAACTTCGTCTTGGTGTGGCAGAACGGTGCACCCAGCGCAACCTCTGGCAACTTCGTCGCACTTACGAGGATCGAGGACCGCTTCACTTGGCTCCGGCGACGGGGCCCGCTCACCCCCGCCGAGATGGCCGACCGCCGCGGCGTTCATCCGCACACCGTCCTGGTCTGGCGGCGCGCTGGCCCGGTACGGTCGGAGGCCTACAACGACAAGAGTCAGCGGCGGTACTACCCGCCCGGGCCAGACGCCCCGTCAAGCACAAGTGCAAGTTCGGCAGATGTTCACCGGCCGAGATCGTCATCCACGTTCCCATGAGGTGTCGTCAGTTGCGTGACCCTTGGCCCGGGGCGAGCGGGCCAGGATCAGCTCCACCTGCCGCTCGCCCAGCAACCTCCCGACCTGGGTCAGCTGGCGCCGACCTTTGAGCAGCTCCTCCAGCTCGGCTCCCGCTTGCTGGTCTTCACAAAAATCCCCAGTCTGTCTGACTAGAGAGCCAGCCGCACCCCCCCGCTCCTGGACCGCCTGGCGCAGCACCAAGAAGTAGCCCTGGGCGTCCTCCTGCTCCCGGAAGGTGGCCCCCACCACCAGGCCGGTGGCGTCGTCAATGGCGCCCACCAGGGTCAGGTAGGGACCCCGGCCCTCCAACCAGTCGTGCCGGCTGCCGTCCACCTGGAGCAGGCAGCCCTCCAGGGCCATCCGGGTCCCGCCGGTGGTGGGCTTTGGCCGGCCTCTGCTTCCTCACCGCCGGAACTCGAGCCGTTCTCAACCAGCGGTCCACCATTGCCCGGAGAGGCAGATCCCTTCCCACTCCGCCAGCATCTCGGTGAGGTGCTGGCGGTTGAAGCCTTGGTAGGTCGTCTGGGCCAGATCCAGCACCCGCCAGGCCACTTCCAGATCCACCGAGTTCGCCGGCCTCCGGCCCCGGTTGCGTGCACCAAGGCTGCCGCCCCCTCTTGGCGGTACTCCGCCCGAAGCCGCTTCACTTGCCGCTCTGAGATCCCCAGCAGCCGGACCGCCTCCCCCACGGTCACCGCCCCCTTCTCCAGATGGTTCAGCACCACCACCCGCCTTTGCTCACCGGCGCTCAAGGTCACCCGCTCTTCTTCCATGAGGTGACCGATTCCCTGAGCTGTTGGCTAGTGACAGATTCCCTGAGCTACGACACCCGGCTCGTGGGGGGGATTGACAGGCGCGCTTTCGAGGGTGTATACAGTTGCCTACACTGTGGGAGGTCAGGCTAATTTAGAAGGAATCTGGTCGTTGATTCATCTATCACGAGGCGCAGGCAGCTCATCTGCAACAGTCGCCGCGCGACCGTGGGACGCGACCACAAGACGAATCGCGGCGACTCGACCACCGTCTGCAGCTAAGCGAGTTGCCGCTGTACCAGGATTCTTGCGGCAACCGTTGCCCTACCATCGCGCTAGGATAGCGACGCCGACGGGGGGGCGCTTACGCAGCTATATTCGCCGTCCGCAGGCCGACCTCGAGCTTGGTAGGCGTATGCAGCTGCAGCGGCGCGAGTCGCGGCTTCCAGCCAGTACCCTTACCGTATTTGGAAAGAAAGTAGCTTTAGAAATGGAGGATCACTTTGCCTTGGACAAGTAAGCTCACGCGGATCGCGGGAATGTCACTCGGTGCCATGCTCCTGCTCACTCTTACCGCCGGGCAAGGCGATCAGGTTCTCGCGGCATCATCGCACACCTCGCATTTTACCTCGACTCCGAAGAGACTACTCCCCCGGCCGGAACTAGCCCACGTGACGATGGGGATTCTTGTTGAGACTGGCATACACGCCGCCGAGATCGCGATTGAGCAGGGGCTGTTTAAAAAGTACGGATTGAATGCCACGGTTGACCAGTTTACCAACCAGGGTGATTTAGATTCGGCGATGCTGGCCGGTCAAATCGACATCGTACTGACCGGCGCCGCAAATGCCATCATGGCATCCCAGTTGACAGACATCCCTACGGAGGGAATATTTGTTGGACAAACCGACATTACCGACAACCTATGGGTAAGCAAAAGCATCACAAAGCCGCAGCAGTTAATTGGCAAGGCGATCGCCATTAGCAGCTTCGGGTCGACGACGTACGGTGAAGCACTCATCACACTGAAGGCGCTCGGCTTGAAGCCCAGCCAAGTGACGATCACGCAGGTGGGCGACGACGCGGCGCGGCAGGCGGCGCTGTTCTCCGGTGCTGTCGCTGCATCATTCAACGACAGGGCGGAGGAGCCGCTGATGAAGGCCCATGGGATGCACTCACTTTTCGACCTGGCAAACCCAAAACACCACATCGGTCTTCCAAGCACGATGGCCGTGGTCACTAACGCGTTCGCTCGCAAGTACCCAAACACGGTTCTTGCCGCGGTGGCCGGTTTACTCGAAGGGACACACCTGTTTCTGACCAAGCCTCGGATCGCGATCCAAGCGGCGGTGAAGTTCGAGCATATTTCGTCTGCGACAGCGAGAGCGAATGTGGACTACGACCTCAATGGATGGACGCCGGATACCGGTATTGCACCTCTATCGATGTGGAAGGCGGACGAGCTCTTTTTCGCGAAGCTTGATCCGAACCTCGCTGCTGTGAACCTGAAGAAGACATTTGATGCACAGTTCCTCACGCGATTGAAGTCAATCGGCTTTGACAAGGTCGAGAAGATTCCGACATCATGACCGCCGGTCGTGTTCTCGTATTAGCGGAGGATGCAAGGCACTCCACACCACACAGGGGAGCCTCGATCAGACGTGGTGCCGGTGGCGGCGTTGGATATGTGGCGAGGGGTTTTGTGCGTGGCCTTGCGCTGCGGCGACGCATCGCGGGGTTGCTGCCATGACGATTCGGTTGGCGCGAGGTCGTTTTGGAGACGCTGATGGCTCGTGCCCGGGTCGCAGTTCAGTTCGGTGAGGGAGGCGCGGTGGTTCGGAACCACCGCGCCTCGGAATTACATTATTGCTACGGGCTGGGAGTTCCGGATAGCGGGAGCTAGTCTCGAGCGGGCTGTGAAGCGTCGAGCTTTCACTGGATCGGTCAACTGCCGTTGGGACCGAGACTCGGGCGACCACCATAAGACGATGTAGCGCGGCAGGTTAAGGTTGGGAGATGTGGTAGTGGCGAGCGAGGCGACCCGACACGACTGTCCCATTCACGCAGGAACGGGTTGCTCGAGCTCAGACTTCGTGGTCCGGCTCAGTGGTAACTGCGAACAGACCTGCGGCGCGGATGTCCCGAGACCACGGAGAGAGCGTCCGCTGTCGGTCGTATGTCCCCATGCAGTGTGCGCCACAGGGAACCGCTCGCCCCTCCGAAGTGTTCGAAGCGGGCCGAAGGGCGAGTGCATGTGGGCCCTGTAATGGCGGCTTCTTATTTGTATACGCCTCTTAGAGCCCCAGGTGTGACGCGTGACGTGGCACGTGCTCCGAAGAGAGAGTCAACCGAGAATCTCGCTAGGGCACAAGGTCGAGGGCCTAGATGGCTGGAGCTGCACGCGTCTAGCGGCGGTATGATGGTAGGCTGGACGGGAGTGAATCGTGGCGGGTTGACGCCGATGGGATGGCGTGAGGAGCAGCTACTTGCCCTACGGCGAAGAGGGGCGGCAAGAAGTGGCGAGTAGTCCGGTGGGTAATCAAGCAGTGGTTCAAAAGGTGACCATTGTGGGGGAGCCCGCGAACTATAGTGGTGTCAGCGGCCTCGTAATATCCAGCGCTTTCGGTGGCCCCGGCGGCGATCCCCTAGCCCGGAAGCAGTCCTCGGTCGCGGGTATGGCGGGGTGATCCTTGGTGGGCCGATGTTGGAGTTGATCTACCGTCTTGTTTGCGGTGTGGCTGTAGCCGCGACGGGGGCTGGCTGCGATGCTTCATAGAGAGCTACTTGGAGCCGCACGACACCTCCTATCCGGGAGGCCTCCCGAGAGCGGAACAAGCTCCCCGACAGCCCGACCTGCACACCGAGCATCTCGCTGGTGGAGGCTACACGAGGAGCGTCTCCTCCCGCCGCTGTCGTTCCTCGCGGTGGCTGTGCTCTGGCAAGTCCTTTCCGGCACCGGCGTGATTGATACGCAGTTTTTCTCGTCGCCGATTGGTATCGTCGTCGCAGGGGTGCGCGAGGTTCAAACGGGATTCTTTTGGGGTGACGTCTGGACGACTGTATCCGAGTTCGTGGTCGGATACAGCACTGCGGTGGTGGTCGGGATCTCGGTTGGTATGGTCTGGGGCTTTTATCGCAGGCTCGGCTACACCTTCAAGCCGTGGCTTGACGCGCTGAATGGGATTCCTGCACTGGCGCTTATTCCGCTGGTACTGATTTGGGTGGGGATAGGGTTTACCGCTGATGTCGTGATCGTCTTCGTAGCGACAATCGTACCGGTCGTCGTGAACATGTACACGGCGACCAGGAGTGTCGATCAACACTTCGTGGTCGTCGCTGCTAGTTTTGGAGCGTCCCGCAGGCATCTTCTTCGTACCGTTTTAGTCCCGTCGATGACTCCCTTTGCGTTTGCGGCGGCCCGGATAGCGGTCGGCCGCGCAGTGTCCGGAGTGGTGGTCGCAGAGTTCTTTGCGGCTCAGTCCGGCCTAGCGTTCCAGATGTTCCAGTATGCTGAAGCTCTTCAAACGGCCGACCTTCTGTTCGGCGCTATCACGATCACATTCCTTGCGCTCGGGGCATTCATGGTCGTCCGTTCCGCGGAGCGTCGCCTACTTCGGTGGCGGATGGTTGGCTCTGGCACCCAAGGTACTGCTTAGGGTGTCAAAGGGTCACGCCTGCACGTTGATGGATGAGGAGACTGAACTCGTGAATACAGAGGTAGGGTAAGCGCGATGGAATCACTCTCGATCTCAGGCGTGACGATGTGGTACGAGCGAAAGCGAACCCATGAGCGCGTGCTAGCGCTCGACGACGTATCACTGAACATCATGAGCGGCTCCTTTGTCAGTATTGTTGGACCGAGCGGATGCGGTAAGAGCACGTTGCTCGCGATCATCGATGGCCTTGTGCGCCCGACCCAGGGTGAGGTAGCCGTTGATGGGCATCGTCTCACGGGACCGGGCCGAGACAGGGCTGTGGTCTTTCAGGAGGCCTCACTCTTCCCGTGGTTTACCACGCTCCGGAACTGCGGTTACGGCCTGGAGTGCCAGGGGCTTGATCGCAAGGAGGCTGAAGCGCGGGCGGCACCGTTGCTAGCGATGGTCGGATTGGGGGGATTTGAGCATCACTACCCGGGGGAGCTGTCAGTCGGTATGCAGCAGAGAGCTAACCTGGCTCGGGCTCTAGCCGTAAATCCGGACACTCTACTGATGGATGAGCCATTCGCCGCACTCGATGCGCAGACGCGAGAATTCATGCAGGCTGAGCTTCTGGACATCTGGGCCCTGACCAAAAAGACGGTCGTCTTCATCACGCACCAGATCGACGAGGCAATCTACTTAAGCGACCGTGTCGTGGTCATGAGTGGAAGGCCCGGGCGTATCCTCAAGGAGATAGACATCGACCTTCCCCGGCCTCGGAAGCTAGCGGTGAAGCGGACTCCTGGATTCGGTGCTCTGGAAGAGCACATATGGAACCTTCTGGCCCCTGAGGTCAGGCGAACCGCGGCATGGCAGCGTGACGACCAGTCCACGGACGCAGTGCTTTGAGGCAGGAGGTGGACCCAGGACAGACGCGCGCGGCCAGTGTGGCCTCTTCCGTGGTCAGCAGGATTGCAGGGGGTGAGCAGCTGCGCTATGGAGTCGTAGGCGTTGTAGGTGTTTTAGCGATTTGGGAAGGCATCTCGCGCCTGGGGCTTGTAAAAACGGTCCTGATAAGTCGCCCGAGCGAGGTCGTGGCCGCTGCCATTCAAGAGTTTTCAAGCGGTTCGATCTGGCCCGATATAGAAGCTACCCTATTAGTGTTTTGTATCGGCTTTTCCATCGTCTCCGTTTTGGGTATAGGTATTGGGTTGGGTGGCGGCCTCTTCCCACGGTTTGGCTGGATCGCAGACCAATGGTTAAACGCCTCGAATGTTGTCCCTGATCTTGCTATCGTACCGCTGCTGATTGTGTGGTTCGGAATCGGAATCACGTTCAAAATCGTGCTGGTCGTACTAGTGGGTACATTCTACGTAGCTATCAATACCCTCGCAGGCGTCAAGAGCGCCGAGGGGCGCTTCCTTTCAGTAAGCCGTTGCTACGGAGCATCGAGGATGCGCCTAGTGCGGAGCGTAATCTTGCCGGGGAGCCTTCCGTACATTGTGACGGGACTGCGGCAAAGTGCCGCACGTTCGATCATAGCTGTAATCGTGGCGGAGTTCGTCTCGGGGAACCAGGGCATCGGATTTTTCATCTCCCTATCGGGGTCGTTTCTAGAGACTGACAGGGTTATGTTCGGAATCGTGTTGCTCGGCGCGTTCAGTATCTGCCTCAACGAGGCGTTGGGTTTCGCCGAGCGGCGGTTCGACAAATGGCGACCAACACTGCAGTAAGGGGACCACGGAACGGTTCCTATTGGAGCGTGGCCGACTGACCGGACAGTGAGGATGGCAGGGAGCCATGAACAGCCCCGGGAAAGCTGGAGACTCGATTCGTTGAGAGGATGGAGAGATGACATGCACGACGAGGTACCCGCAGGAGCTGCGCGAGCGGGCGGTGCGGCTGGTGCTGGAGCGCGGAGGCGAGTACCCCTCGGAGTGGGCGGCGATTGAGTCGATCTTATCCAAATTGGGGATCACCAAGGGTCCACGGCGGCGGCTGTGGCGGGCGCAGGTGGAGGAGGGGCTGCGGAGCGGTGTGGCCACCTTGGGACGGGAGCGGATCCGGGAGCTGAAGCGGGAGAACCGTGAGCTGCGGCGGGCCAACTAGATTCTGAGAGCGGCCCCCCTTTTTTTCGCCCGGGAGCTCAAGGGCCTGCCGCCGAACTCCGCCAGCCGCGTCTGAGCTCACCCGCACCGCGGAGCGATCCAAGCACTCCGAGTCTGCCTCCACAGGACGACCGAAGAGCCCCACACAGTCCCCCTCGTGACCTTCTTCAGGACCTCCACCCTTGACCACTCCCAGCCACCCCCTCTCTCGCCCCGCTCCCGGGTGGGTCGCTTTTGGTTTGGCTTTCACCATGGTCCCCTACTCTCTCCGGCCCCGCCCACCAGGTCCT
>Ga0307372_10010601_pt1 | contig 12446 bp, 13 predicted proteins | sample OX1MG_FD_202533 | JGI IMG/M metagenome (GOLD analysis project Ga0307372, IMG submission 202533) | Soil microbial communities from Risofladan, Vaasa, Finland - OX-1 | ecosystem: Environmental > Terrestrial > Soil > Coastal area > Acid sulfate soil | place: Finland: Risofladan, Vaasa | collected...
CGGGGTCGAGGCCACCGGCGACATCTTCACCCCACTGCTGGAGGCCCTCGGCGATCCCGGGGTCGGGGCCGTCGGCCGCTGGGGAGCACGGAGCCGGGACATGCGTGAGTTCGAGGACGCCGACTCGCTCGAGGTTGACGCCATCGACGGTTACTGCCTGGCCTTTGCCCGGGCTAGGTTGGGCCAGGTCGGGCTCCTGGACGAGCGCTTCCGGTTCTACCGGATGTTGGATTTCAACTTCTCGCTCACCCTGCGCTCCTTCGGTCACAGCCAGCGCCGGATACCTGAGCTGCCGGTCGTGATGCACAACCACCGGGGCTGGGAGGACACCGATCCCGAGGAACGGGAACGGCTGAGCCGGCTCAACTTCCGGCGCTTCTACGAGCGCTGGCACCATCGGCCCGACCTGCTGCTGACGCCGCCCGGGCCGACCACCGCCCACAGCTAGCCGAGATCCGACTCAACCTGGAGCGGGAATGGTCTCCCGGAACTCGGCCAGGATCCTGGCGGCCTTCAGCGGACGATCTAAGTGGTGCTCCAGATGGGCCAGCAATATCGCCTCGGCCTGATCCCGCAGCAAGTCTGACCAGCGGAGCCGACGCAGCGTCGACCAGTCACCGGCTTCCATCCGGCGGAGGACGCGCAGGGTGGCGGCCGAGCAGGACAGGGCCCCCGGCTGGACCATCCAACAGTCGCCCTGAACCATCCCTCCCAGGCTGGGCATAAAGCCCCCATCCCGGTCTTGGAGCTCGTCGCCGCAACCGGCGCAACGGTGCAGCTCGGGGCGGTAGCCGCCGGCCGCCGCGATTTGAAAAGCCGCCAGGGCCAGTTCCAGCCGAGCGGACCCCCCGGGGTCGGCCATCCGCTCCCGAGCCTCGCAGACCAGCCGGTAGAGCTCGGGTTCGGGGTGACCCTCCTCCAGGGTGGCGTCCACCAGCTCCGCCAGCACCCCCCCGCAGGCGGTCCGCACTATGTCCGACCCCGGCCAAGGCAGTCCCACCGCCCTGGCCTGGGTGAGAACGGCCATGCCCCGGCCCGGGACCATCAGCAGCTCCGATCGGGTGAGCAGGTCCAGCCCCGCGGCATTGCGCGCCTTGGCCCGACGGGCGCCCCGGGCCAGAACACTGATCTTGCCGTGGTCGCGGGTGATGATCACCAGGATCCGGTCGGCTTCCGCAAAAGCCCGGCGGCGAAGCACGATCCCCTCGTCGCTGACGAGCTCAGTCACTCCTCAGGAGGACTCGGTCGGGGGGACGGTGGCCGGAGCCGCTCCCGGGCCGACGCTGTCAGCGGGGTCAATGTCGAAGGGACGGTCGCGGTGGAGGCGGACCATCTGGATCGCCCGTCGGTGGATGGCCTCCACCGTGATGATGACGCCCTCTCCCGCGTCGACGGCGTCGCCGACAGTGGGAATGCGGCCGAGGTGGGCGTAGACCAACCCGCCCACCGAGTCAAAGTCCTCGCCCTCGAGCCGGAGGTGGAGCAGGTCGTTGACGTCGTCAAGACTGACCGAGGCGCTCACCAGGGCCTCCCCGGGACCCACCAGCTGGACCTCCTCCTGCTCGGCCAGGTCGTACTCGTCGCGAATGGGGCCGACGATCTCTTCCAGCAGGTCCTCGATGGTGACCAGTCCAGCGGTGCCGCCGTACTCGTCGACCACCACCGCTAGATGGGTCTTGGCGTACTGCATCTCCTGAAGCAGCTCCCCCAGCCGCTTGGCCTCGGGCACGAAGGCGGGCGGCCGGGCCAGCTGTCCAACCCGAGGGCCGTCCGGTCGCCTGGCGCCCAGCAGGTCCTTGGCGTAGACCACCCCGGTGATGTTGTCCACCGTCTCCTCGTAGACCGGGATACGGCTGTGACCGTGCTTCCGGATGGCGGCGATGGCCTCGTCCACCGTGGAGGCAGCCGGAAGGGCGATCATTTGGACTCGGGGCACCATGACTTCCCGGGCCTGCTTGTCAGTCATCTCCAGGACCCCATGGATCATCTCCCTCTCCTCCTCCTCCACAATCCCCTCCTGCTCGCTGGCCGAGACCAGCTCCTTCAGCTCCTGTTCGGTCAGGAACGGGTCTCGCCGACCACCCTCTCCGGGAAGGACCCGAAAGATCAGGGAGGAGACGGCGGTCAGCACCGCAACCACCGGGGCCAGCGCGATCGTCGCCAGCGCGACCGGCCGGGCCAGCCGCCGGGCCATGGCCTCGTTGTGCTGGAGTGCGTAGGTCTTGGGCCCCAGCTCGCAGAACAGCAAAACCAGGATGGCCAGGGCCAGCGCCGACCACAGTGCCGCGCCGGCTCCGAGGTGCTGCTCGGCCAGCAGGGTGGCCGAGGAGGAGGCCAGCATCACTGCCAGGGTGTTGGAGACCAGAATTGTTCCCAGGTAACCGCGGGGATTGCGGTGCAGCTGTTCCACCAGGGCCGCCTGGGGATCCCCCTCGGCCCGCCGGGCCCGGATCCGGATCCGACTGACCGACGTCAGCGCGGTCTCGGCGGTGGCCGAGAGGCCGGCCACGACCAGGGCGGCCACCAGGATGGCGACCAGCCATCCATTCACAGAAAGTGCCGGTTGGAGCTCAACACAAGTCGGCCCGGGATCATGAACACGCCGCGGGGATCGTCCCTGCCAGCGCCTCTACCCCCTCCCGCCAGGCGGACCGGATCAGCAGTGGGCTTGATATGCCATCGGGTGAGCCAGAGCTCATCTTCAGTCCGAGTCTAGCAGGCGACTTCGCTCATCGAAACAGCGCCGAGACGCTGCGTCCTTCGTGGACCCGCACGATGGCCTCGGCAATCAGGGGTGCCACTGAGACCTGAGTCACCTTAGGATTGTCCGCCAGCGACTTGGGCAGCGGGATGCTGTCAGTCACCACCACTTCGTCCACCGGAGCCTCCTGGAGCTTGGCCAGGGCGCCATTGCTAAGCACCCCGTGGGTGGCCAGTACGTCGACCGAGGCTGCCCCGTTCTGCTTCAACGCGTGGGCGGCTCCAGACAGCGTGGAAGCGGTGGAGATCAGGTCGTCCACCAAAACGCAGCGGCTGCCGTCGACGTCACCGATCACGTTGAGGATCTCGACGTCGTCATCGCGAGGGCGGCGTTTGTCGATGATCGCCAGGGGTGAGTCCAGCCGCCTGGCAATGGCCCTGGCCCGGGCGGTCCCGCCGACATCCGGAGAGACCACCACCAGCGGTTGCCGGCCGTGGCGCGACCGCACGTGGGCGGCCAGGATCTTGTTGGCGGTGAGGGCGTCAACCGGGATGTCGAAGAACCCCTGGATGGCCTCGGCGTGGAGATCTAGCACAATCATCCGCTCCGCTCCCGCCACCTGGAGGAAGTTGGCCATGAGCTTGGCCGAGATCGGGTCCCTGGCCTGGGTCTTCTTCTCCTTGCGGGCGTAGCCGTAGTAGGGCATGACGGCATTGATTCGGGAGGCGCTGGCCCGGCGCAGGGCGTCCAGGATGATGAACAGTTCCATGTAGTTGTCGTTGACTGGCGGACAGGTCGACTGGATCAGGAAGACGTCATGACCTCGCACCGACTCCCCGATCTTGACGTCGAACTCACCGTCAGCGAAGCGGGTGATCTCCATCGGCGCCAAGGCAACCCCGACCTCCTCCGAGATCCGCACGCCCAATTCCGGGTTGGCCGTCCCGCACAACAGCATCAGCGGCCCTTCGGATCCCTTCACTCGGCCCCCCGGGGCCCAGTCCGCGGCTTGGCCAGGCGGCGCACCACCCAGCCCAGGATGTTGCGCTGGCGGGCCCGAGCAACCGCCAGCGCCCCGGCCGGGACGTCGCCGGTGATCACCGAGCCGGCTCCGGTGTAAGCGCCCTGGCCGACTCGCACTGGGGCCACCAGGATGGTGCCGCTGCCCAACCGGGCGCCCTCCTCGACCACGGTCCGGTGCTTAGCCTGACCGTCCCAGTTGGCGGTGATGCTGCCGGCGCCGACGTTGACGTCGGCGCCCAGCTCGGCGTCCCCGACATAGCTGAGATGGGGAACCTGGGTCGCCTCGCCCAAGCGGCTGCGCACCACCTCGGTGAAGGTGCCCAGGTGGGACCTCGGGCCCAACTGCGATTCCGGGCGCACGCGATTGAAGGGTCCGATATCCACTCCGTCGGCCAGCTTACAGTGGCTGAGGTGGGCTCGGCCGACTCGGCAGCCGTCGCCGATCTCAACGTCCTCAAGCTCGGCGAAGGGACCAATGACGCAGTCCCTTCCGATCCGGCTCCGGCCCCGGATCACACTTCCCGGGGCGATCACGGTGTCCTCTCCCACCTCGGCGTCACAGTCGATCCAGGTGGCCTGGGGGTCGGTGACGGTGACCCCGGACAGCATCAGACGACCCAGGGTACGCCGGCGCAGCGACGCCTCGGCCGCGGCTAGCTGGACCCGGTCGTTCACCTGGATCGCCTCGTCGGGATTCGTCACCGGTACAGTGGTCGCGCCGCCGTCAACCAGTTGGGGCAGCCAGCTGAGATACAGCTCGCCCTGGGCGTTGTCGGCAGTGAGGCCCTCCAAAGCCCTCCAGAGCCGGGGCAGCGCGAAGGCGTAGGCCCCGCAGTTGACCTCCGCGGGCGAACCGTCCCAGGGCTCATCGACGTCCTCCACGATCCGGGCCAGGCGGCCATCGCCAGCCCGCACGATCCGGCCGTAGCCGCTGGCGTCCTGAACGGTCTCGGTGAGCACCGCCGCACCCGCCTGCGAATGTCGCAGCGCCTCAACCAGGGCCGTCAGCGACGCGCCGGTGAGCAACGGCATGTCCGCCGGCAGGACCAGGACAACCTGCTCCCCATCCAGCTTGGAGCGGGCCTGGTCCAGTGCGTCCGCGGTACCCCGAGGCTCCGCTTGGACCACCACGTCGGCCCGGCCCTGGAATCGCGGGGGGAGTTGCGCTTCCAGCTGAGCCAGCACCACGATCGGCTTGCCGCGGGCGGCGGATTCGGCAGCTCTGAGCGCGTGCTCCAAGAGAGGCAGGCCACCCACCGGATGCAAGAACTTGGGCAGCCGGGAACGCATTCGCTTTCCTCGACCGGCCGCAAGAATCACCGCCCGCGCAGCCGAGGGTTCGCTCAATTTCCACCCAAAGGCCAGCTTGGTTCGTGAACTTGCCGGCGACTTTGGAGTATAGCAATGGCCCTTTCAGGCCCCGCCAAGCCGTCCCATCTCAGGGTTATGCTGCCGGACATGAGTCTCAGTTCGGTCAGCCCTGACTCCCAGCTCCTGATTAGTTCCCGGCCCGAGCCCGGGGTGGCGGTGGTCGCTCTCAACCAGCCCCAGCACCGCAACGCCCTCACCCCAGAGCTGGCCACGGCGTTGCGGGAGGAAGTGGCCCGGCTGGCGGCCGATGCCAGCGTTCGGGCGGTGGTCATCACCGGCACCGGCGTCGCCTTCTGCGCCGGCGCCGACCTGGGGTCGCTGGGATCCGACGCCCCCACAGCGGCGGCCAAGAAACAGGTGCTGAGCGATTACTACCGGGCCTTCCTGGACCTCAAGGCCCTCCCGCTCCCCACCATCGCCGCGGTCAACGGACCGGCCATCGGGGCGGGGCTCAACGTCGCCCTCTGCTGCGACCTCCGAGTCCTCGCCGACGACGCCCGCCTGGCCGCCCCCTTCGTGAGGCTGGGCATCCACCCCGGGGGCGGCGCCACCTGGATGCTGACCCGCCTGGCCGGCACCGCCGCCTGCCGAGAGCTGCTGCTCCTGGGCCAGCCCATCGATGCCCAAAGGGCGCTTCAGCTGGGACTCGCCAACCGGGTTGTCCCGGCCGATCAGCTTCAAGAGGCGGCGCTGGAGTGGGCCAGAGCGCTGGCGGCCCTACCCCGACCGGTGATGGTGAAGCTCAAGCAGAGTCTGCAGATGGCTGAGACCGGGGCCAGCCTGGACGCAGTCCTGGCCTGGGAGACCGCGGCCCAGGCCGAGTCGCTGGCTAGCGAGGACGCCCGCGAGGGCTGGTCCGCGCTCCGCGAGCGCCGCGCTCCCCAGTTCCACGACCGCTAGCAGCCGGAGTCGCGGGTCGGCCCCTCAGCGATGAGGACGGACACCAGGACTCCAATACGCAGATCTCGCAGCGGGGACGGCGGGCCAGGCAGACCTGGCGTCCATGCAGGATCAGCCGCAGGCTGAGGCCGGTCCACTCCTCGGGAGGGACCATTCGGCAGATCTCGGCCTCGATCTTGACCGGATCCTGGACCCGGACCAGACCCAGCCGGTTGCTGAGCCGGATCACGTGGGTGTCGACCGGGAACCCCGGTTTGCCGAAGGCCACCCCCAGGATGACGTTGGCGGTCTTGCGGCCCACCCCGGGCAGGCGGGTGAGGCCCTCCATGGTGTCAGGCACCTCGCCCCCGAACTGCTCACAGAGCACCTGGCCCATGCCGATCAGGGAGCGAGCCTTGGCCCGAAAGAATCCGGTGGCGTGGATCAACTCCTCGAGCTCGCCCTGATCGGCATGGGCGTAGGCGGCTGCGCTGGGCATGCGGGCGAATAGCGCCGGGGTAACCAGGTTCACCCTTTGATCGGTGGTCTGGGCCGAGAGGATGGTGGCGACCAACAGCTGCAGGGGGTTGTTGTGACCCAGGGCGCAGGCCGCGGGATAGTCGGCAGCCAATGCCCTGGCGCTGGCCAGCGCCCGCTGGCGGGGGGTGTGGGGCAGGTCAGCGGCCGTTTGGACAGCGCTCAATCTCGGCTACCCGCGCCCGAGCCGGCGCCAGGGCGTGGGGCGCCCGGGGCGGCTATTCTGAAGCCATGCTGGCCGGAGCACTTCACGGAACTGCCGCGCGACTTCGCAGCCGCGGCGCGACGGCGTTGGCCGCGAGCCTGCTCTCGGGCCTGCTGCTGGCCGGGTGCAGCTTCTTTGGCAACGTGGGCACACCGTACGATGCCCATCTCCAGATCCCGCCCGGCAATCAGGTACACCAAACTAATTCCAATCTTAAGATCAAGGCCATCAGCTCGCCCCCGGCCAATCCGGAATACCGGGTGATCATCTACCACAACGTCAACACCGTGGGCGAATTCGTGCCCGAGAATCTCACCGTCCCGGTGGGCGCGGTGGTGGAGTGGATCTGGACCGATCAGTACGACCAGCACAACGTCTGGTGGATCGACCAGGGGCTGATCAACTCTGCGACCCGAGGCGCCGGTTACCGCTGGGCGGTGCAATTCCTCGCACCCGGCACCTACGACTATTACTGCACCCTTCACCCCGGGATGCTGGGCAGTGTGGTCGTTACCAGCTAGCCCAGTTCGACTGAGGCGGGCGCTGGGGTCGGCCGCGGTCCTGGTCGTGGCCGGCGCCTTGATGTCGGCGTGCGAGGGACCCACCTCGCCGGCGGAGCACGCACTTCAACAATGGCTGACCGACGTCCGAGCCCACTCGGTGGCGTACGCCTACACGCTGCTGAGCCAGAACTCCGAGCAGCGAACTAACTACGACGCCTTCTTCGCGGGCGTCGACCAGAGCCACGCCAGCTACACGATCGTCTCGGCCAAGGTAATCTCTGCCAACGACGTGGAGGTGATGGTCGCGGTGAAGAACCCAGGGGCGACCCAGCCAACCCTGGTGAAGGTGCAGGTCCTGGAGGAGGGAAACGGGGGCGACTGGCTGGTGGGGGCGCCCTTCTCGACCAAGGGGGCCAACGCGATTCTGGAGTTCAGATAGTTCCCTAGGCGCTGGGCGCGCGCTCGGTCCGGACCCGGGGTCGACGGAGCGGGTTCCGAACACTCCCCGGCGGCAGGTCACTGCCCGGCTGCAGCAGGGGCAGGAGATGGTCGGCGATGCCCTGCTGGTTCAGCTTCTGCCAACCAAGTTCGGCGGACAGCTCGGTGCTGACCACCACGTCGTCTCCGACCAGGGCTACCTGCCACTCCAGGGCCTCCAACCGCCTCAGCACATCCGAGATCAAGGTCAGCCGGACCTTCAGTTCGTTGCCGACCGCCACCAGCCGGACCGACACCGGCAGCCGGTCGAGGGTGGGGCGGCCCGCAAAAGCCAAGGAGCGGAGCTCAAAGTAGGTGGCCAGCGACCTAGGTACCGGCTCCTCGGTGACCGCGGCATATTCGGCCGCCGCCAGCCCGATCGGACGCAACACTAGCCTCACGGCGTCCTCTCCCAGGGCACCACCGTGCTGACGATTGCGGGACCGTTGAGCGCGGGGCCGTTCGATGAAGGCGCTGTGAAGTTCTGCTGCTGGTTGATAAGCATCTGATTGGTGATGAGAAAGGGAGCCCGGCTGTGCTCCCGTATGTAGCCCATCAGCGCCATGATCAGGCTGACCGCGACCCCAACCGTGATCAGCGCCACCGCCTGGCCGCGGCCGGCGTCGCCCCAGCGCAACTCTCCGTTGCTCACATGCTTCAGATAGATGGTGACAGCCACGATAGCGACTCCGGTGAAAGCCACCAGAGCGACCAGCTTGAAGGGAATCATCTCACCCCAAGGGATCTGCAGACCGCCCTGCCAGATGGGCACGTTGGCATTGGCGGCGACCACGTTCTCGTAGCTCCAGGCCAGTGACGAGGGAGTGGCTATCAACAGCCATGACGCGAACGAAATCGCGGTACAAACCGCCAGCGCCGGCGAACGGAATCCGCTCAGTTTGACTCGGCGCCAGAGATAGAAGATCCCCACCGTGAAGATGGCTCCCAGCAGGAACACCTGGAAAAGGAAGGCCACGCTGAGCCCGCCTAGCATCATGCTGTACCAGGCCGCGTAGGCATGCAGCTGGATTTCCTTGGCGTACTCCCAGCCGATTAGAGGTTGGGCCAGTGTGAATCCGATCGCATAGATGAGACCGTAGTGACCGATCCAATCCCCGTAGGACCGGCCTTCGCGCCCCTTGGCCACCAGGATTCGGATCCCTCCAACCAGGGCGATGATGGCGCCGGCGAAGGCGATGTTGCCCACGAATCGATGCATTTCCAAAGGAATCTCAGTCGGGTTGAGGATGTTGAGCGCCAGGCTGTTCGAGGGCCGGGGAGTCAGCATGTAGGACGAGACGACATTGATGGCCAGCATCTGAATTGACGCGTTGATGAAAAGCAACAACTCCAGTCCCACCCGCACCGGCCTCACCCGGCTCAGCCGGTCCCACTGCGAGTACAGGGTGTAGAGACAGATGATCTCCCCCACGAAGGCGAATGCCTCGACGATCAGGGGCCAGAACATGATCCGGACCAGAGTCACGAAGAAGTGGCCCCACAATCCCAGGAAGAGGATCATGACCGCGAAGATGGCCAATGCGGAACCAAAGGCAAAGGTGGCACCCAGGGCTGTCACCAGGCCCTTGGAAAAGCGCGTCTGACGCTCGTCCCGGCGCTTCCAACCCAGGAAGTCGGTGACCGCCAGAATGATGTACCCGCCCTGCTGCCAGGCCGCAAACTGGATGTGGGCCAGCATCAGCAGCGCAACCAGCGCGGTCGCCAGGCCGGTCGAGATCGGTACCTGGACCAGCTTCGGTGACGCGGCAGCGAGCAGGGGGTAGATGCTCACAAGTTGAAGAGCCGGTTCACGGCAAGCAGGGCCTCAAAGATCAGGAACAGAGCCGCAAAGAGCGCGGGGACCATGACCTCAGGCCTCCGCCAGGGCTCGCGCTCGGGGGAGCGATCAAGGAACGGTACCAGCATGAGGAAGGTTGTCCCAATCCCGGGCAGGACGAAGACTCCCACCGGGATCATCCAGGCCTGGGGGAACTGAACCAGCAATTGGTCCAGGGGTAGGAAGAACCACTCAGGGGTGGGCACGTAGTTGAGGGCAGCCGGATTGGCAGCTCGCTCGATCGGGGCTCCCACCACCACCGCCATCACGAAGATCACGATAACCAGGGCAAAGCTGACCACGGCGTCCTTGAAGACCTGGGACGGGAAGAATTCGTCCAGGTCGACCGGCACCGCGTAGCCGGGATCGCTAGGCAGGGCGGGATAGGGATATTCAGCGTGGGCCATCCGGTCGGCACGGACTTCGGAGGTCTCGGTCTCGACGCCCTCGTAGTTCACCCAGGACCCGTGCTCTCCGTGGCGCCGGAGGAGGATCAGGTGGAGGCCGATCAGAGGCACCAGCAGCGCCGGCAACAGCCAAATGTGGATGGCAAAGAAGCGGGTCAGCGTCTCCGGCCCCATTTGAGGACCACCCCGCAAGATCTGCTGGACCCAGCTGCCAAAGAGGGGGATGTAGTCGACTACGTGGGTCACCACCTGGGCGGTCCAGTAGGCGGCCTGGTCCCAGGGCAGCATGGCGCCGGTGATGCCCAAGCCCAGCACCAACAGGAAAAGCACCACGCCGACGATCCAGTTCAGCTCACGGGGCTTTTTGTACGAACCGCTGATGAAGGTGCGGATCATGTGCAGGCCGATGATGACCAACAGCACGTAGGCTCCCCAGAGGTGCATGCCCCGCACAATTGCAGCGAACTCGTCATGGTGCTCGATGAAGTTGAGGCTCTGCCAGGCCTCGGTAGTGGAGGGAACGTAGGTCCAGAGCAGGAACATTCCGGTCACAATTTGCAGCACGATGATGATCAGCGTCGCGCTACCTAGGGAGTAGGCCCAGGCGCCGCGCCTCGGCGTTGCCTCGTAGAGCAACTGGTGGGTCAAGTCGGAGATCCCCATCCGCTCGTCGACCCAACGATAGGTGGCCGCCAGGGGACGCGCGACCGGTCTGGTTAGCTTCGCCACCAGCGGACTGCGCTCCGGCTGACTGGACACCGAGCTAGGCTCCCGTCAAGACATTGCGCACGTAGAGCGTGTTGCCGACCAGCTTGTGCTGGTATCGGAACAGCGGCCAGGGCGGTGGCCCTCCGATGTTGGTCCCGTCGATGCTGTAGAGGCCGCCATGGCAGGGGCAGAGGAACTGTTGCAAGTTGAGATCCCAGTGCACGTCGCACTGCATATGGGTGCAGACGTTGGACAGAGTCAGCATCTGCACCGAGCCGTTCAGATTCAACTTGACCACGTACAAGGTCCGCGGCACCGGCGGCACCTGCCAACCCTCGTTGACGGGGAGGTTGACCACATACGCGGTGGGCACCCCCACCCCGACCTGGCTGATGTCAGCGACCATCACCCAGGGCGTGTTGCGCTTGGCGAAGAGCGGGCTCAACACCGAGCCGACGATGGGGGCTGCGATCAGCAAGGCGGTGCCGGCTCCCGCCACGTTGATCCCCACGATCATGAACTTCCGCCGGGACATGCGTCGGCTGGCCAGGTCCTGGGAGTGCTCAGCCACCCGCGAGCACCACGATCCCGATCAGCAGCGCCAGACAAAGTCCGAGCAGGAACAGGAAGGTGAAGGCACCGGCCCCCACTGCCATGACCGAGAGCATCCCGCCGGCCTCGCCGCCGACCAGCTCGCGCAGGTGCCTTAGCACCATGTAGACCCCCACCAGCATGATGCAGAAGAAGGAGGTGACGATCAGCCCCAGGTACCAAGCGGACTCAAAGTCCTGATAGTTCACGGCCCGTATCCCCGGGGAATTGTGAAGTTCTGGGAGGACTGGTGGAGAGTCAGCAGACAGCTGTTATGGCCCGTGGTGGCATCGATGCCACAGGGTAGCTTGGCGTTCTCCTTGAGCACCCCCATGTAGATCGAGAGGACCAGCGCGCAGACCCCGACCACCCCGATCAGACGAGCCGCCAATGGGCTGATCTGGGCCGAGGCGCCACCGCGGCGGATGCTGCCGAGGTAACGGGCCAGGTTGACGGCGGTGGCCAGGAAGGCGATGAGCAGGGCCAAGTAGCGCAACGCCACCAGGTTGGAGGGGATGATCGCGGCGGGCAGCGCGGCACCGGCCATGCCCAGAAGGGCAACCACGGTCAGACTGCCGCCGCCGCCCCCACCCCGGGCCGACTCGTTGTGGCGCCAGAAGACCAGATTGGCCCCAATCACCAGAACCGCCAGCAGGGCCACCTGGCCGATGAAGAGCGTGGCGGAGTTAAAGACGAACAGGTTGTCGAAGGCGGGCAGCGAATTGGTCTTGACCGACTCCACCAACAAGAACCCGGTGATTGGCTGGGCCATCAGAAAAAGGGAACCGATCGCGAAGTTGATCCGGGCGGCCCAGCGCTGGTAGGTGATCTCAGCTGCCGACTTGCTCCAGTGGCCCCGCCAGACCGCGATGGCGGCCAGTAGCAGCGGCGCCCAGGACAAGTTGGCCCCGACGTAGTGAAGCAGCAGCCAGGGATAGCTGGGTGAGAATGGGGCCCCGGCGGCGCTGACGGCGGTTCCCGGGGCCAGGGCGTAGCTGTCCAGCTGGACGATCAGGAACAGGAACACGTATTGGATGGCCGCGAAGGCGAAGCCGACCGCCAGGTGAACCCGGGCCGAGAGCCGGTCCCAACCGTAGGCGTAAAGGAGGAGCAGGGGGATGCCCACGAAGAAGCTGGCGAAGGCGATCGTTAACGGCAGCAGCAGCTCGTTGAGGAGAGTGCCCATCAGCCGGCCGTAGAGCCCGAC
>Ga0307372_10010602_pt1 | contig 12444 bp, 8 predicted proteins | sample OX1MG_FD_202533 | JGI IMG/M metagenome (GOLD analysis project Ga0307372, IMG submission 202533) | Soil microbial communities from Risofladan, Vaasa, Finland - OX-1 | ecosystem: Environmental > Terrestrial > Soil > Coastal area > Acid sulfate soil | place: Finland: Risofladan, Vaasa | collected...
TACCCCCACAGCTTTGATAATGAAATCACCCGCAGACTGCATAATCTAGGTGCCTTCGGCACAACTCCCCTGGAAAGTTTTCAGCTGGTGATGGAAGGCGGCAGCATCGAAGTGGATGGAGCCGGCACGCTGCTGACCACGGAAAGCTGCCTGCTGAATCCCAATCGCAATCCGCACATACCGCGACAACAGATTGAACAGGAGCTCCGGCATCTGTTTGGCGTTAGCCGTATCCTTTGGCTCCGGCATGGCACGATTGATGGCGACGATACCGACGGCCATATCGACACCCTGGCGCGTTTCTGCGATACCCGTACCATCGCCTACCAGGCATGTGATGATGTAAACGACCCCAATTTTCCGGAACTCAATGCAATGGAAGCAGAATTGCGGGCCTTGCGACGAGCGGATGGCGAACCCTACAAACTCGTGCCCTTGCCATGGCCGGGCGCGATGAGTGACAGCACCGGACGGCGGCTGCCCGCCACCTATGCCAATTTCCTCATCATCAACGGCGCGGTGCTCATGCCGACTTATAATGATGCGGCGGATGATGCGGCGCTGTCGGCACTCAAGCCGGTATTTGCCAGCCGCAATATCGTACCGGTCATGTGCCGGCCGCTGATTTATCAGTATGGCAGCCTGCACTGCGTCAGCATGCAGCTTCCAAAAGGCGTGATTCCGGAAAGCATATCCATATGACGAAACAGAAAATCCTTAAAACCGGCCTGGTACAGCAAATCTGCAGCGCTGATCGCGCCCATAACCTGGCGGAGAGCATCAAAGGCATCCGTACAGCCGCCGGACGCGGTGCAAAACTGGTGGTGTTGCAGGAGCTGCACACCGGCCTGTATTTCTGCCAGACGGAAGAAACCCGGATGTTTGACCTGGCCGAGACCATTCCCGGTCCATCCACAAAGGAACTGGGCGTGGTGGCAAGAGAACTGGGCGTAGTGATCGTCGCTTCGCTATTCGAGCGGCGCGCGCCGGGCATCTATCACAATACCGCGGCAGTCTTGGAGAACGACGGCAGCCTTGCGGGTATCTACCGCAAGATGCACATCCCGGACGATCCCGGCTATTCCGAAAAATTTTATTTTACCCCGGGCGACCTAGGATTCCATCCGATCCAGACAGCCGTCGGCAAGCTGGGGGTACTGGTGTGCTGGGATCAGTGGTATCCGGAGGCTGCGCGGCTGATGGCGTTGGCGGGTGCAGAGCTGCTGCTCTATCCCACCGCCATCGGCTGGACCGAGGAAGACGATCAGGCTGAACAGGGCCGTCAGCGGGATGCCTGGATCACCATTCAGCGGGCCCACGCCGTGGCCAACGGCCTGCCGGTCATGGTGTGCAACCGTGTCGGTAACGAGAAAGATCCATCGGGACGCAGCAGCGGCATACGTTTCTGGGGTTCCAGTTTCATTTGCGGCCCACAGGGGGAGATCCTGGCGCAGGCCGAGAGCGAAACACCCGCGGTGCTAACCGCGGACGTGGATTTGGGGCGTTCCGAGGCCGTGCGCCGCATCTGGCCGTATCTGCGCGACCGGCGCATCGATGCCTATGGCGACCTGCTGAAACGCTTCCGGGATTGAACAATCCGGCAAGGGATTGCCGCTACACACCATGCCTACCCCGCTGCGCGGGGTGGGCGCATTTATGCATCTGGAAATGAACAGAACTCTCCTTAAATCTGCACTCCCTGACTCCTCGCAACCCCTGCTGCGCTGGGGACGGCTGTACAGCAGCAGTGCCAGCCTGGCCTTGGCCGAGGCTGCGCAACACGCCGATGCGCCGTTGTTGCTGGTAACTCCCACGGCCCGGGACGCTGAGCGCATGCTGGGTGAACTGCGCTTCTACCTTGATAAACAATCACTGCCAGCATCGCTGTTTCCGGACTGGGAAACGCTACCCTACGACAGGTTCGCCCCCCATCAGGACATCATCTCCGAGCGGCTTGCCACGCTCGCACAGTTGCCCGAAATGCAACGTGGGGTGGTCATAATCGCCGCTGCCACCCTGATGCAACGCTTGCCGCCACCTGCATATCTAACGGGTAATGCATTCATTCTTAAAATCGGCGACCGGCTGGATCCGGAAGCCATGCGCCAACGGCTGAGTGCCGCCGGCTATGCCTCTGTGCCGCAAGTCATGGAACACGGAGAGTTCGCAGTGCGTGGCGCCTTGCTGGATATCTTCCCCATGGGCAGTGACATGCCCTTTCGCATCGATCTATTTGACGAAGAAATCGAGAGCATCCGCCGATTCGAACCCGAGACCCAGTTATCCCAAACCCCGCTCCAGGGCATCAGGCTGCTGCCGGCGCGTGAATTTCCCCTGGATGAAGACGGTATCCGCAATTTCCGGATGCGCTATCGTGCACGCTTCGAGGGCGATCCGCAGAAGAATCCGATCTACCGGGACGTGAGCCACGGTCTGACGCCTGCCGGCATCGAATACTACTCGCCACTATTCTTTGACAACGGTGTAAGTCTTTTCGATTACTTGCCGGTCAATACCAAGCTCGCGTTGCTGGAAGATATAACCGGCGCTACGACCCAAGCCTGGATGCAGATCACGGAACGCTATGAACAATACTGTCATGATATAGAACGCCCGCTGCTGCGTCCTGATGAAGTGTGGCTGCCGCCAGAAACAATCCAGGCATCACTGGGCACACGGCCTCGCATTCATTTACAGAACTTTGAATCCCCGGAGAAGGACGCGCTCAATTTTGACACTGCCGTACCGCCGCCACTCCGGGTCGAAAGCCGTGCCCCCGAGCCAGTTGATAAACTGCTGAACTTCCTCAATGAATTCAGTGGGCGCGTCCTGTTCGCGGCGGAATCTGCCGGCCGGCGTGAATACCTGCTGGACCTGCTGGCCCGCCGCGACCTGAGGCCGGTATCTGTAGATGGATGGGCCGGATTTCTCGACAGTGACGCCCGCATCGCATTGTGCATAGCACCGCTTGAACGCGGTTTGCTGCTGCCGACAGCCGGCATCGCCATCGTCGCCGAGGAACAATTATTTGGGCAACGCGTGCGGCAATCAATCCGGCGCACCATTAGCCGCGACCCGGAGAATATTCTGCGCGATCTGGTGGCGCTCGCGGAAGGCGCGCCGGTAGTACACCAGGAATACGGTGTCGGCCGCTATCTGGGACTGCAGCTGCTGGAATTGAATGGTATCCAGACAGAATTCCTGATGCTCGAATACGCCGGCGGCGACAAACTGTATGTGCCGGTGTCTTCCTTGCACCTGATCTCACGCTACAGCGGCAGCGCCCCGGAAACTGCACCCCTGCACCGCCTGGGCAGCGATCAATGGCTCAAGGCCAAGCGCCGTGCTGCCGAACAGGTAAGGGATGTGGCGGCGGAGCTGCTGGACATCTATGCGCGCCGCGCCGCGCGCGAGGGACATGCGTTCAAATTCGCCGAAGTGGATTACCAAGCGTTCGCCGAGGGCTTCCCCTTCGACGAGACCCCGGACCAGTTCACAGCCATTAACGGCGTCATCAACGATATGGCCGCCGGCGTACCCATGGATCGTGTGGTCTGCGGCGATGTGGGTTTTGGCAAGACCGAAGTCGCTTTGCGTGCTGCGTTCGTGGCCGTGCAGGGAGGCAAGCAGGTGGCTATCCTGGTCCCCACTACGCTACTGGCCCAACAGCATGCCCAGACTTTCCACGACCGTTTTGCGAACTGGCCGGTGCGCATCGAGGTGCTGTCGCGCTTTCGCACCGGCAAGCAGCAGCACGCAGTCATGCAGGACATCGCCGCCGGCACCGTAGACATCGTCATCGGAACACATGCGTTATTGCGGGACGATTTGAAGTTCAAGGATCTGGGCCTGGTCATCATCGACGAAGAGCACCGTTTCGGCGTGCAGCACAAGGAGAAACTCAAGAGACTGCGCGCCCAGGTAGACATGTTGACGCTCACCGCCACGCCCATACCCCGCACCCTCAATATGTCACTGGCGGGTCTGCGGGAACTGTCCATCATCGCCACTCCGCCGGTCGAGCGCTTGGCGGTCAAGACTTTCGTCAGCGAATGGCAGGATGGGCTCATACAGGAAGCCTGCCTGCGTGAGATTAAACGCGGTGGCCAAGTGTATTTCGTACACAATAGCGTGGACACCATCGAGAAGACCGCAGCAGAACTTGCCAAATTGGTACCCGGCGCCGAAGTGCGCATCGCTCACGGTCAAATGCATGAACGTGAACTGGAACAGGTGATGCTGGATTTCTATCACCGGCGCTTCAACGTGCTGGTATGCACTACCATCATCGAAAGCGGCATCGACGTGCCCAGTGCCAACACCATCATCATCCAGCGCGCCGACAAATTCGGCCTGGCACAACTGCACCAGTTGCGCGGCCGCGTGGGCCGTTCTCATCACCGTGCCTATGCCTACCTGATTATCCCGCCCAGGAGCCTGCTTACACCGGATGCGCTCAAGCGACTCGAGGCCATCGAATCGCTGGAAGAACTGGGTGCCGGATTCACCCTCGCCACCCACGACCTGGAGATACGCGGTGCGGGTGAATTATTAGGCGATGAACAGAGCGGCCAGATCCAGGAAGTGGGCTTCACCCTCTACACTGAGTTGTTGGAACGCGCGGTGCGCGCCCTCAAGTCCGGCAAAACCGTGGATCTGGACGCGCCATTGGATCACGGCCCGGAAATTGATATGCATATGCCGGCTTTGCTGCCTGCCGATTACATTGACGATGTGCATCTGCGTTTGACGCTCTACAAGCGCATCGCCAGCTGCAAATCTGAAGAACAACTCAAGGATCTGCAGGTGGAGATGATCGATCGTTTCGGTCTGTTACCGATGCCCGCCAAGACCCTTTTTCGCATCGCTGAGCTCAAGCTCATGGCATCGGCCCTGGGGGTACGCAAGATTGAGGCCGGGCCCGCGGGTGGGCGCATCAGCTTCATCGACACTACTACAGTGGATCCCAGCACCGTGATAAAGATGATCCAGCAGCAGCCACAGCACTACAAACTGGACGGTAGCAACCGCCTGCGCTTCATGCTGGAGATGGAGGATCAGGACAAGCGTTTCTCAACCGTAAATACCTTGTTGGAGAATCTTGGTAGGAAAGCTGTCGCGGCCTGATAGCCGGTAACCATGGCTAGCGTTTACACTAGTCAGCGCCCGGTCGGACCGCTTGAGATTAATCACTACAGGATACGCACTTGAAATTGCCGCTAATCAGCCGATGGCTCTTGATCCTGCTGCCGCTATGTGCGCAGGCTGCAGGCACGACACCCGCACCCACCCGTGCGCCCAACTGGTATGACGTGGAACTCATCGTGTTCCGGTATACCGACCCCAACGCCGGTTCCCTGGAGACCTGGCCCGTGAACCCGGGTATGCCGGATTGGGACAGCGCCGTGCCGCCCAACCCGACCGGCAGCGGGCTGCCCTATATGCAGCTTGCAGCCTCCAGCTTCCGGCTCTCGAGTGACTGGCAGAAGCTCGCGCGTTCGTCCGATTACCAACCGCTGCTGCACGTCGCCTGGACACAACCGGCCATCGACCGCGCCGCTGCGCTATTCGTGCGCATCGGCACGCCGCCAGCGACTATACCCTCTGCCAGCACCACACCTGCCCCGGCAGCCGCAAGCAGTACCGAAGCCGCAACACCGGTCTACGGCATAGCCAGGCTCAGTACTACCGGCCCTTATCTGCACTTCGATCTGGATCTGGTTTACCGTGGTGCGCCCGCAAAAGTCAGCATACCGATTACCACGACTGCGGCCGCATCCGGAAATACTGGGCCACAATTCCAGTGGTATCGGCTGACACAGGACCGCCGCATCGATGCCGGTAAACTGAATTATTTCGACCAGCCACTGTTCGGAGTATTAGTACTGGTCACACCCAGCAAGGCACAACAGTAATTACGCTGATTCATGGCATGGCTTGCAGCGCTTCAACAGCCCTGTCAATCGCTCTCGAGCAATGATTGCAGCAGTTTGCGTACCTGATCCATGCCCCGCTTGATGTATATTTCGATCTCGGCATGAATATCTTCATGGCTTTTACCTGCTGCCCGGTTGGTTATCACGGCGCAGCATGCATAGGCAAGATTTTTCTCACGCGCCAGCGCCGCCTCCGGCATGCCGGTCATGCCAACCAGATCGCAGCCATCGCGCTCTATCCTGCTGATCTCTGCTGCTGTCTCAAGTCGTGGCCCCTGGGTGGCTCCGTAGGTACCCTTCGCCACGAACTGTAAGTTTGCTGATTCGGCGGCGGCTATCAACTGCTGCCGCAGGCTGACATCATATGGGTGTGTGAAATCCACATGCGTTAGGCTTTTCGAATCGAGCTCAAAAAAGCTATGCGCCCGTCCGTAGGTATAATCGATAATCTGGTCAGGGAATGCGATCCAACCAGGCTGCATGTTGTCGCGAATACCACCGACAGCAGCAATTGCCAGCACTCGACGTATTCCGATGCTCTTCAAAGCCCAGATATTGGCGCGGTAGTTCACCAGGTGCGGCGGGATGGTGGACGCATAACCGTGACGCGGCAGGAACACGACTTCTCGCCCTGCCAGCTTTCCGTGTGTCAGGAAGCCGGAAGGTTCGCCGTAAGGCGTGTACGCTACCTCACGGCGCACGATCTTAAGTCCGCTGAGTGATGTCAGCCCGGTTCCGCCGATGATGGCCAGTTCGACCCTATTCATATTCTATTCCTGTCGAAATCATCGGGCATCGCATAGATGGCCGGCAGGTTACGCAGATAATTCTTGTAATCAAGTCCGCAACCGAACAGGTAACGGTCCGGCGCTTCCAGGCCGACGAAATCCGGTTGCAGACCATTGTGCATGCGCTGTTTCCTGATGAGCACCGCGGTAAACACTTGCTGTGCGCCCTGCTTGCTGCAGTAATCTACTACATGCGTCAACGTCACGCCTTCATCGAAAATGTCGTCGATCAGGAGGATACTACGGGCACGCACTGGTATTTCTGGCCGTACACGCCATTCCAGGTCATGCCCCCGGGTCCCGCCCCGATAACGTGTGGCATGGATGTAATCGAGCTGCAAAGGGAAGCGCAGCATGGGCAATAGCCATCCTGTTGGCACCAGCCCGCCGTTCATGACGCACAATACCAATGGGTTGCTATCTGCCAATATCTTGGTAATTCTCCCGGCTAAGGACTTAAGCGCAGCTTGCACGGCCTGTTCTGAATGCAGTAACTCGGCTTCACGTTGAACACGTTCTATCTCTGCCAGTAAATCAGACATTCTCAGGTTTCCAGTTTGAACTCGCTGCCGGGATAATGGCGTTCAAGCGTAGCGCGTGCCTCGCGCCATTCACGGCTGGCGTGCAACTCTTTCCATGACATCTGCTCACGGCCATGGAGGCGTGATAGCCGCCATTGGCTCATGGGATTTTTATAATTGACCAGAGCCTGAATGATAGAGATCACACCACTACGGCTATTGCATACCGGCAACATGTCGCAGCCTGCGTCCAGGGCCGCCAGAGCCCGCTTCACATAATCGCCGGCACCGGCGGCACCACGCATGCTCAGATCATCGCAAAAGACTGCGCCTTCGAAACCGAGGCGCTGGCGCAGCTCGTGCTCCACCCACCGCTTCGAGAAGCTCGCGGGCTGCGCGTTGACGATCGGATAAACCACATGCGCCATCATGACTGCCGCCAATTCCAGCCGAATCAGACGTTCAAACGGCTTCAGGTCATGGTGGCGGATATCCGCTAAAGTTCGTCCATCCACCGGCAATACATGATGGGAGTCACCGCGTACTGCCCCATGGCCAGGGAAGTGTTTGGCGGTCGCCGCCATTCCTGCGCGTCGCATGCCAAGTACCCAGGCACGGCCTAGCTCTCCAACCACCTCCGCCGCATGATGGAATGCGCGGTCACCGATAACACTGCTAACGCCGTAATCCAGGTCGAGTACCGGAGCAAAACTGATATCCACACCCACGGCGCGAAGTTCAGCTGCCATCAGCCAGCTACTGCTCTCTGCAAGCCGGATGCTCATGTTCGCATCCCGATCGTAAAGCTGGCCAAATAATCTTTGCGGTGGCAGCGGTGTAAATTCGTCACGAAAACGCTGCACCCGTCCACCTTCATGATCAACAGCAACCAATAATGATGGTATACGCTGAGTATGAATGTTTTCTATCAAGGCTGTGAGTTGATCCGGATCAGCATAATTTCTCGAAAACAGAATGACGCCGCCGACCAAAGGATGATCCAATATTTCCCGATCCGCACGTGTGAGCTCGGTCCCCACAACATCCACCATCAGTGGTCCTAGGCTCACTTCTGACTCCCGTCGCATGCAAAGACCGCCATGGATTCCACATGGGCGGTATGCGGGAACATATCCACTATCCCAGCAGACAGTAATTTATAGTTGCGTTCGTTCACCAGATAATTGGCATCGCGCGCAAGGGTCGCAGGGTGACATGAGATGTAAACAATGCGCGGCGGCAGTTTGCTACCCAAGCATGCGAGTATCTCACGGGCACCCGCCCGGGGCGGGTCCAATAGCAGGCGGCTGTAAGCTTGCCGCAGCCAAACGGCATGGCTTTGATCCTTGAATAAATCACCCTGATAAAAATGGACGTTCGTCAAGCTGTTATACGCCGCATTGGCGCGCGCTCTTGCGACCAGCCCATTTACTCCTTCTACGCCCACAACTTCACCTGCGATTTTTGCCAATGGCAGCGTAAAATTTCCAAGTCCACAGAATAAATCCAGTACCCGTTGTTGCGGTTCGACTTGCAGCTCTTGAAGAGCGTGCCACACCAACTGCTGGTTAATTTCTGCATTCACCTGTATAAAATCGCTAGGTCCATAATTTATCTGCAAATCCCAGCGCCGGAGGCTATAACTCAACTGTATACGTTCCCCAACGAGGGGGACAGAGCTATCTTCATTTCCAGGTTGCAAATAGAAATGCACATCATGAGCCTGCGCGAATTCAAACAGTTTTATCCTGTCTGATGTTTCAGGTTGTGCCAAGATTCGGAGCACCAGCACCGTTGCGCTTTCGCTCACCGCGACCTCGATCTGAGGTATACGATCATTAATGCTTAGCGCCGCGATAAGTGCAGCCAGTGGCTGGATAATAAGCCCGATTTTTGGATGTAGGGTCTCGCAGCGCAGTATGTCTGTGATGTGCTTGCTATGTTTCTCCACGAACCCGACATGCACGTCTGCGTGTGAATAAGCCCGATGTACCGAAAGGCGGGCGCGCCTCCGATAACCCCATATAGAACCAATCAGCGGCGCTAGGATCGCCTGGGGCTGTACACGACCTATACGTTTAAGGTTATCAAGCAAGGATTTCTGTTTAGCAGCCAGCTGAGCATCTGGCGATAGATGTTGCAATACACAGCCGCCACACACGCCATAATGCCTGCACTTCGGCTGAACGCGCTGCGCCGAGCTTTTGTGGATGTTATGTATACGGGCTTCATCGTACTCACGATGACGGCGGATAATCTGGAATTCTACATTTTCTCCGGGCAATCCCCCTTCAATAAAAACAGTTTTGCTGTTTATACGGGCAATGCCGCGACCGTCATTAGACAAGCCCTCCACATGACCGGTTGTCATGGGCATCGGTTCGGTATGCTGTACTGACTGTCTCAATGCCATCAAGCGCTCTGTGGATGATCGAACGCAGGCGCCCAAGCTGCCAGAAATTCATTGAGATGTGGTTTGTTGGCGTAAGCGAGTATCTTCCGTACCCGTGCGCACTCCTCGCTATAGTGGTCTGGCTGCAATCGACCGCGCATCAGTTCAAATCGCAGATATATAAGATATGTATTAAGCGTATCGGTCTCACAATAATTACGGATGCGTTCGATGCCCCCGTCCAGGTAGGCTTCCCATACCTTGCTGCCATGCATGCCGAGTTTCCCGGGCAATCCCAGCATCTGGGCAATCTCATCAAGTGGCGCGGCGCCGCGCGGCTGAAAACCGGCAAGCACATCCATTAGGTCAGTATGACGCCAATGGAAACGCGACAGATAATTGTTATAACGGAAGCCAGTCTCGGTTTCACCAGTCTCCCAATAACGGGGGGCGGTAATGCCATGCAGCAAAGCACGGTAATGCAGGACCGGCAGGTCAAATCCGCCGCCGTTCCAGGAAACCAAGTCTGGTGTATATTTTTCGATACCCTCGTAGAAACGGCTGATGATCTCAGTCTCACCGGAATCCCGTGTCCCCAGTGTCCAGAGCTTGAAATCCTCGCCCCTGCGCAGGGCAATCGAAATTGCCGTTATGCGGTGCAAATGCAGCGGCAGGAATTCGCTGCCACCCGTATCTTGGCGGCGTTTCTGGAACATGGCGCGCGCAGTGTCCTCGTCTGACAGCCCGATGAGGCCGTACAGTTTCCGGCCAGTTTCCACATCTGGGATAGTCTCGATATCGAAGGCCAGGACGTTCATACACCACCTTGAAGCATGGCTTTGCAGTGTAGCAAACCCAGCGTCGATAGGTCGAAATCTTTGACCCTTACCCGGAAAAGCCGCAACATACCCACACTGACGAGCAGCGAAGGGCAAACGCCCATATCATTTATATCTGCTCTTACACCCAATTCTTCGAATGCTCAGGGTATTAATGTTACGGGTGTGGACAACCAAGCTGATCATTCAGAGTTGCTGGAGCGGATGTATATAACAAATATTCCATCTCTAAATCCAGCGGGATATAGACATTATGGACTTTCATGATTTATGTACATGTCAGCGAACCACACTATGTCAATAGCTGTCATCACCCCGCCAAGCTATGAATTGATATGGTGAAGTTAATATATATCTACTGCAGGTCTTTACGCCATGATCCGTAACTGGGGGATACGCAGCCGTGTATTGCTTTTGGCACTAGTGCCAGTGATCTGCCTGGGCATTCTGCTTGGCACATATCTGACGCGTGTTCGAGTACTTGATTTGCAGACTTCAGAACATGTGCTCGGGGATACGCTTGCTAATCAGCTGGCTTCTGCCAGTGAATATGGTGTTACTTCCAACAATGTACGAATACTGGAAACGCTGGCCCATACCGTAGCCCAGGAGCCAGGAGTGGAAGCGATAACAATTACTGATCGTAACAATAATGTCCTCGTTCAAGTAACGCAACCTACAATTGAAAGCCAAGGACTAATAAGTAATATATCCAGACGTGTTGGGGCTGAAACCGGATTAGCAAGTACTTTAACATTCACACGATCAATATTATTAAGATCCAATGCCACAGGTAATCCAGCCCATTTCTTGCACAGTTCTGGCAAGAATAATAAATCACAGAGTAACAATTACCAGGTAATTGGTAAAGTTACAGTCAAGCTTTCGGAAGCGCGATTCGCTGAACGTCAAACCCAAATTATCGTGAATGGTGGAATAATCATTCTGAGCTGCCTTGTATTCAGCATTATATTGGCCTTAGTCATCGGCGGTAGTGTGGCGGTACCGATTACGCGTGTAATTGCAATGGTCAGTCGTTTCAGTGGCGGTGACCATGGTACGCGCGTACCTGAACGTTCTGGGGGTGAGATCGGTCAGCTGGAGAGTGGTATCAATCTTATGGCAGCGAATGCGGAACGCTCGCAACAGGAACTACAAGTACAGATTAATCAGGCGACTGCAGAATTGCAGGAAACGATGAATGAAATGGAAGTCAAGAATGTCGAATTAGATCTGGCGAGAAAACGTGCCTTGGAGGCAAGCCGGGTGAAATCCGAGTTTCTTTCCAATATGAGCCATGAGATACGCACACCTATGAATGCCATCGTTGGTTTTGCTGGATTGCTTGCAAAAACTCGATTGAATAAAGACCAGCACTACTACCTGGATACAGTGCAACACTCAGCTTCGATCTTGCTGACACTCATAGATGATGTCTTAGGTCTACAAAGCATTGAGGCTGGAAGACCTATACAACCGATGGAATTCGGCTTGCGGGAACTCCTAGAGGAAACAGTACAATTGCTTGCGCCCGATGCCTACAAGAAGGAACTGGAATTGGCCGTAAATATACCGGCAGATATACCGAATGATTATATGGGCGATGCTGTCAAATTATCCCGAGTAATTATCAACTTGTTGAGCAACGCAGTGAAATTTACGGAGCATGGCCAAGTATTACTAAATGTTGGCGTCATTAGTAAACACGCACACTCAGTTACACTTTTTATCAGTGTACTGGATTCTGGTATCGGTATACGCAAAGAACATATCAATGATCTGTTCAAACCATTCACCATGTTAAATACCAGTACCGATAAACGGTACTCCGGTACAGGCCTTGGCCTCGCCATCAGCCGTCAACTTATGGATACTCTAGGTGGCTCACTCAGTGTATCCAGCCATGCTGGTATAGGTAGTGAATTTCGCGTAGAACTAACACTCAATGTTGTGGATGCTCCGCAACGC
>Ga0307372_10010607_pt1 | contig 12437 bp, 9 predicted proteins | sample OX1MG_FD_202533 | JGI IMG/M metagenome (GOLD analysis project Ga0307372, IMG submission 202533) | Soil microbial communities from Risofladan, Vaasa, Finland - OX-1 | ecosystem: Environmental > Terrestrial > Soil > Coastal area > Acid sulfate soil | place: Finland: Risofladan, Vaasa | collected...
GGGGCCGAGGCCGGCTTCCTGGCGGGACTTGAGGCCGGCCACCCGGACCCCGAAGAACTCGTCCAGGTTGGTGCTGAATACGGCCAGGAACTTGACCCGCTCCAGCAGGGGGGTGTCGGTGTTCTCTGCCAGGGCCAACACCCGGTGGTTGAAGTCGAGCCAGGACAACTCGCGGTTGAGCAACGCCGCGTGGGGGGCGTCGACGCCGGGCGCTTCCACCAGGGGTCGAGCCCTCCGGTCGGCTTCGGGAGGGCTCAGGCCGAGACCAGTATCGAGTTCAATCCGTCGACGCTCATCCGTTCGACCAGTATGCCCACGTAATCCTCCACCCGCGTCCCGGCCACCGTCCCGGTCCTGATGGGCAAGCGAATGAAAGTTGAACTACACCGATACGGGTAACGATATGTCCGTTCCGGCCATCAGGGCGGCTCCTATGGCCCCGCCGCGGTCGCCCAGGTCACAGGGCACGATCCGCAGGGCGCCGGTCTGTACGCCGGGGACCAGTTCGGCTGTGGCCGCTTCGATCCGGGCCACGAAGCTCGGGCCCAGGCGGTCGGCCAGACCCCCTCCGATCACCACCAAGGGGACATCGAGCACGGTCACGGTGGCCGCCAGGGCCTGGGCGAGAGCCTCCACTGCCCCTTCCACCAGGTTGAGGGCGACGGTGTCCTTGGCGGCCAGGGCCCGGGCGAAGACGCTGGAGGTCATGCGCCGAGCTTTGGCCAGGCCGACCAGGACGGTGTCCGAACCCCGCTCGGCCAGTTGCCGGGCCCGGCGCTCCATCCCCGCCCGGCCGGCGTAGGCCTCCACGTGGCCTCGTCCTCCGCACCCGCAGCGCCGGCCTCCGGGGCGCACGACCATGTGCCCGATCTCCCCGGCAAAGCCGCTCGGACCGCGCCGCAGCTTGCCGTCGAGGATCAGGCCCCCGCCCACCCCCGTGCCCACGAAGATGCCGACCAGATCGTCATGGTCCTGCCCGGCGCCCAGTCGGTGCTCGGCCAGAGTGCCCACGTTCACGTCGTTGTCGATCAGGACAGGGCAGTCGCCCACCGCCGCCGAGAGAGCCGAGGCCAGGTTGAACGGCTCGATCCAGCCGGGCAGGTTGGGCGCCCAGCGAATGACCCCGGACTGGTGATCGATGGCGCCCGGGGCGCCCACCCCGACCGCAGCCGGGGGTTCCGGCGTGAGCTGGCCGACGACGGCTGCCAGGGCGTCCACCACGGCCAGGGGCCCCCCGTGGACGGGTGTCTTCTCCTTGGCCTCGCCCACGATCCGGCCGTCCACCACGGCCAAGGCGTAGATCTTGGTCCCGCCCAGGTCGATCCCGATAGTGGCTCCGGTCTCGCTCCGTCCGACTGTCACCGGGGAAAGGTGTAGCCGATTCCGGGCACGGCGCGTATTCGTTGGCCCAGATCCCCGTTTCCCAAGGTCTGGCGGAGGCGGGCCACGTGGGCCTGGACGGTGTTGCGATCAACCCGCTCGAGGGGTCCCCAGACGTGTTCGACTATGGTCCGGCTGCTCACCACCCGCCCGGCGTTGGCCACCAGCAACTCGAGTAGCCGGAACTGCTTGAGAGGCATGGCCACCAGTCTTCCGCCGATGGCCACCTCGTATCGGTCCAAGTCGACCCGGACGCCGCCGGCCTCGATCGACCTCACGGGCCGGCTCGGATGAGGTGAGCGGCGCCATAGGGCCCTTAGTCGGGCCGCCACTTCGTGGATGCGCTCCGGGTTGGCCAGGTAGTCATCGGCTCCGGCGTCGAGGCAAGCGGGCGCATCGGCGCCGTTGGCGTCCCCCAGCACCAGCATCGGCGCGTTGCTGAGCGCCCGGACGCGGCCACAGAGATAGAGGCGTTCACCCGGGGGGAGATCGACCACCACCGCGTCGAAGCCGCCCGGGCCGTCGGCCGTGAGTCCTTCCAGGCTGTAGTCGTTGGTCACCGTCACCACTTCGCCCAGTTCGGCGGCCAGGAACTGGCGCAGGGCCACCCGGTTCCGGGAGGGGCTGGTGAGGAGGGCGAGCCTCCGCTCGGAGACGTGAGCGCCGGGCAACGCCATCAACAGGGAAAGTTATGAGTGGCAGGTGGCCGTCCGGTGAGCGCCAGGCAACGCGCTGGTGCCGCAAGACTGACGTTTGGGTGAACTCCGACCAGTTGTTGGCAGGTCTGATCCGGACCTGGGCAGAATCCACCAGACGTTCATCCGCCGCGCGCCGGGACGTAACCTGGACGAAAGGGGCGGGGCTTACGGTTACGGGCAATGACGACCAAGGTCGTGCGGCGGAGCCCGACAGCGCAGCGCTGCATCTCCTTGGCCGAGGTCTACAACCTCCGCGATGTCGGGGGTTACCCGACCACCGACGGCCGCAGCGTCCGGTGGGGCCACATCTTCCGGGCCGACGGGCTGCACCGGGCCAGCCCGGCCGACCGGGACTGCATCCGGGCTCTGGGCGTCCGGACCGTGATCGATCTGCGCAGCTGGGACGAGGTGGCGGCCGGCCACGTCTCGGTGGTCGCCATCGGCGCCGAACGCTTCCACCACCTGCCAGTACTGCACTCACTCGACGCCACGCTCGGGCCGGCCGCCGTCACCGACCCCGAGGAGACCCTGGCCCAGACCTACCGCAAGATGCTGGAGGAGGGTTCGCTGGCCCTCGCTCTGGCCCTCCGGGTTATGGCCGATCCGTCATCCCACCCGGTCGTGTTCCACTGCGCCGCCGGTAAGGACCGAACCGGGGTCCTCGCCGCTGTACTCCTCTCGATCCTGGGAGTGGACGAAGCCATCGTGGTCGAGGACTACGCCCTAAGCGCACCGGCCGTGGAGCGCATGGTGCGCCGCCTGATGGTCGGCGCCGGCGGCGCCGAGGTCCCGGTCATCCCCGAATGGCTCCTGTCCGCTCCGGCCGGGGCCATGCGCCGGACCCTCGAAGGTCTCCGCCACCGGCACGGCTCGGTGGAGGGTTACTGCCTGGACTCGGGCGTGACGGCCGAGACGCTCGACACCCTCCGGCGCCTGTTGCTCCAGAGCTGAGCGGGCGCCGCTCAGGCTCCGTTCCCAGCCGGCCGGGGCCGGCGGCCGACGGCTTTGGTGGTTGGCGCCTTCTTGACCGGGGCCTTCTTTACCGGGGCCCTCTTGACCGCCGCCTTCTTGGGCGCGGCCCTCTTGACCGGGGCCCTCTTGACCGGGGCCTTCTTTACCGGGGCCTTCTTTACCGGGGCCTTCTTTACCGGGGCCCTCTTGACCGCCGCCTTCTTCACCGGCGTCTTCTCGATCAGGGCCCCGGAGCGGGCCACGGCCGCGGCGTCGGTGCCGAGGTAGGAGGCGATCACGTGGGGATCGGACAGGACGTCTTCGGGCCAACCTCGGGTGATCACCCTTCCTGTCTCCAGGGCGACGATCTCATCGGAGACCGAGGTGATGAGCGGCATGTCGTGCTCGACCACCAGAAGGCTGGCCCCCGTCTGGTCACGGATGCGGAGGAGCAGGGGAGCCAGTGCCTCGGCCTCGCGTTGGGCGATGCCCGAGGAAGGTTCATCGAGAAGGAGCACCAGCGGATCGTGGGCCAGCGTGGCGGCCAGGTCCACCACCCGCCGGCTGCCGGTGGACAGCTCGGAGATGAACTTGTCCCGGAAGGCCCCCAGCCCCATGAGGTCGATCAACTCATCGACGCGAGCTCGGACCTTCCGCTCAGCCCGCACCACCCAGGGGGCCCGCAGTGCAGTGGAGATGACGTCGGTGGCCCGGATGTGGCGTTCGAAGGCGACGGCCAGGGTTTCGGCCACGGTCAGGGACGGAAACAGGCGGGCGTCCTGGAAGGACCGGCCGAGGCGGGCCCGGCCCCGACGCTCGGGACTGGCCGAACTGATGTCGACTCCGGCCAGCAGTACCTTTCCTTCGGCCTTCACCAGTCCGGATATGGCATCGAAGATGGTGGTCTTGCCCGCACCGTTGGGTCCGATCAAGCCCAGGATGGCGCCCGAGGCCACCTCCAGGCTGACTCCGTCCACGGCCACCACTCCGCCGAAGCGGACCCGCAGGTCGCTGACCTGAAGGGCCGGCTTGGTGGTGGTCCGGCCCTCCAACTCGGCCAGGGTCGCGCTCACTGGCCCGCCCCTTGGAGGCTCTGGGCGCCGGCCAGGAACACGGCCCGCAGGATGTCGTCTCGGGCCAGCAGGTCGGCGGTGGGCCCTTCGAAGCGGACCTCACCCTTCTCCATGAAGACGGCGCGATCGGCAACGGTAAGGGCGACGTTAACCGACTGTTCCACCAGCACCACCGAGGTGCCCTCGGTGTGGATGCGTCGCACGATCTTGAGCAGTTCCTCGACCACCACCGGGGCTAGGCCGAGGGAGAGCTCGTCGATCATGAGTAACTTGGGTCGGCTGATGAAGGCCTGGGCGAGGGTGAGCATCTGCTGCTCACCGCCGGAGAGGACAGCGGCCGGCTGGCTGTAGCGGCGGGGGAGGGAAGGGAAGATCTCCAGGGCCTCGTCCCGGGAGGCGGTGGCCTCGGAGCGGCTCCGGCCGCTGGCCCACACGGCCACCTCCAGGTTCTCGGCCACGGTCAGGCCGGGGAAGACGCCCTTGCCTCCGGGCACCTGGACCAGCCCGAGGCCGAAGCTCTCCTCCGGCTCGAGGCCGGTGATGTCCTCACCGTCGAAGAAGATGGCCCCGGCATGTATGGGCACGATCCCGGATATGGCCCGAAGCAGGGTGGACTTGCCGGCCCCGTTGGTCCCGAGCAGGGCAACGATCTCCCCCTCGACCAGGTCCAGATCGACACCGAAGAGAACCTGCACGGGTCCGTAGCTGACATCTATGCCACGCACCGAGAGGATCGAGTGGCGGGTGGCGGTCAGGCGCTCCTGTCGGAGCCGTGCAGTGGTCTCCAGGATGGCCACGGCCCGGTGGGCGTCGTCGGCCACGTAGCGGTTGCCTCCCCGCAGGATCAGCCCTCCCAGGATCCAGAACGGGACCAGGGCGCCGAAGCCGTCGCGGACGTTGTTGTTGGCGACCTGGCCGAAGACGATGACGAAGGTGATGAAGCCGGCCACCAGGAAGATCGAGCCGAGGCTGAACGACAGGGTCCGGACCCGGGCGGGGGACACGATCGACTGAGTGGTGAGGAAGGGAGGCCAGAACCACCCGCCGACAAAGCTTCCGCCCAGGAACGACGCCACTGCCACCCACAGGTTGGGAGCCAGGGCGTCGATAAGGATGAAGGGGGCCACCGCAATCAGGGCGTAGCCGGACAGCTTGAGCGGCTCGCCCAGGCCGCGTCCCAGCCAGCGGGCAGTGACCCGGCCGGACATTTCGACTCCCACCAATGCCACCAGGGCGTCCCCGGCGCTGATGAAGCCGATGCCGAGGCTGTTGACGTGGAAGATGTTGTCCAGATAGATGGAGCTGTAGGCGGCCAGGGGCAGGTAGGCGGCGCCTATAGCGATCCACGCGGCAAACTGCCAGCGCAGGGTGCGCACGCTGGTCACGATGCGGATGGCCCGGGCGAAGGGAAGGGGTCGCTCCTGGGACGCGATCTCCGCCGCCCCCGGGTCATCACTCTGGCCCCGGATGACGTCCGGAAGGCGCAGGGCCACTATGGCCATCACCACCACCGGGACGATGAGGACCATGAAAGCCACCCGCCAGGTGGAGAGGAAGGCGATGATGCCGGCCAGGGCGGGCCCGAACACCGCTCCCCAGCGGGTGGCGTTGTTCCAGAAGGCATAGGTGGTCGGTCGGGCTTCAGGCTTGTAGTAGTCGGCCAGCAGCGAGGGGTGGACCGAGGAGTTGACCGTCACGCCCACTCCATTGCCGATCCGGAACAGCACGAGGAGTAGCAGCCCGAAGGCCAGCCCGGTGGCGAGCGAGAAGACGCCGGCCACGATGGCGCCCACCACCACCATGGTCCGGCGGGGGAGGCGATCCCCGTAGTAGCCGATGGGAACGGCGGCGGCCAGCACCACGGCCAGATTGACGGCCACCACCCCGGTGAAGCCCTGGTTGGAGAGGTGGAAGGCCCGCTTGATCTGGGGAGCCAGGACGTTGAAGGCGGCGGTGTCGAACTCATCGAAGAAGTAGACGAAGAAGAGCACCATCAGGGGAAAGCCGACCGCCCCCAGAGTGGCGGCGGTGACGCGGTTGCGCAGCCACTTCATGACTCGGTCCTCCCGGTGGCGCTGCTCACGGCCAGCAGTTCGTTGGCGGCCAGGAGCGGATCCAGGTCGGGTCTGATCACCATGTCCTCGAAGTCCTCCCCGGCTTGGAGCGGCAGGTGGGGCGAAGTGACGTTCCGGTCGGCCAGCATGCTGGCCACCACCAGGTTCCTCCGTTCGGCCACCCATCTCAGGTAGGCGTCGCGGGCCATGTAGAAGAGCTGGCCCAGACCCCCCGGGAAGAACAGCAGGAGCAGCAGCACGCCGAAGCCTGTCCCGAGGAGACTGAACTCGGCGGGGAGGAAGTACTGAATGCCCCTCACCACCACCGCTCCCAGGATGGCGCCGGTGGGCGAGCCCAGCCCGCCGATGACGATCATCGAGAAGAGGAAGACGGACAGGTCGGCGGGGAAGCGGTCGAGGCCTAACTGTTGCTGGTGGTAGGCGTAGAGGACCCCGGCCACGGCGGCAATGAATCCCGAGACGGCAAAGGCCAGGAGCTTCATCCTCGCCCTCGGTACCCCGTAGGACCGGGCCGATTTCTCATTGTCCCGCAGGGCGATGAGGGCCCGGCCGAAGCGGGCCGTCCTGAGGTTGCGCACGACTGCAAGTGTCGCCAGCAAGAAGCAGAGGACCACGATGTAGAAGGACTTCTCCCCGCTCACGTCCCACAGTCCGAACATCACCGGACGACGGATGGCGCTGGGGACGCTGAAGATGCCGAAGCTGAACAGCCAGTCACCGGCAGCCACGGCAAAGGCCAAGGTGGTCACCCCCAGGAACAGGCCCTGGATGCGCAGGGCCGGGATGCCGATCAGCAGCGCCGTTCCGGCTCCGGCCAGGCCGGCTATGAGCACGACTACGAAGAAGTCGGGGGGGCTGGCCCAGGCGGCTATGTGGCCCCCGATGAGGCCGCCCACCCCGGCCAGGGCCCACTGACCGAAGGAGAGGTTCCCGCTCCACCCGGTCAGAACGACCAGGGACAGGCCCACCATGGCGTAGATGAGGATGTCCGTGGCCAGGCTGGTGCGACTGGCGGTCAGGGTGAGGGGTACGAGGACGGCCAGCACCAGGGCGAGCCCCCCCAGGCCGAACCGGGTCCAGCGCACTTCCGGCAGGCGCTTGAGCTCCTTGGGGATGGGTCGGACCTCGGCCACGGACTGCCAGGTGGAGCTGCCGATGTCGAGCCGGCCGGTGCGCTGACGCTGGAGCACCAGGGCGATAAGGATCACCGCGAAGACCAGGCCGAGGTCGGGGCCGGAATGTCCCGTGCCGAAAAAGAGCACCTGTTGGGCGGTGCTGATCAACAGGGCCGCCCCGAAAGTGATCGGGAGCGATTCGAAGCGACCGATGACGGCGGCTCCGAGGGCCAGGGCCAGGAGGGTGTAGCCGCCCAGCGATCCGAACTCGAAGCCGGTCACGGGGGCGGACAGGATGGCGGTGAGAGCGGACAGCAGGCCGGCCACGGACCAGACGATGAGCGACACCCGCTTGACCTTGACGCCGAGCAGGCGGGCCCGGTCGCGGTCCTCGGCCGCCGCCCGGGCGGCCAGGCCGTAGCCGGTTCCACGCAGGAACCAGACCAGCCCGGCTATGACCAGAGGGGTCACGATCATGATCACCAGGTAGTCCCCGGTGAAGACCACCCCGCCGAAGGTGAAGTGGAAGGACAACGGTGTTTTGAAGCCGGTCTTGAAAGAGGCGTGCTGGTTGAGCAGGGCCGGGATGGCCAGCTCGATGGCGCCGAGGATCTGGGTCAGGCCGATGGTCACCACCGTCAGGATCAGACGGGGCGCCTTGGTGAAGCGGCGAATGATGGCGAACTCGATGAAGGCGCTGGTGGCGATGGCGGTGACCAATCCCACGGCTACCGCCGCGTAGAAGGGCACGCCGTAGCGCTCGACCAGCTCGGCCGACAGGGTGGCGGCAAATGCCCCGAGCTCGCCCTGGGCGAAGTTGATGATGCGGTTGGTCCGGTAGATGAGGACCAGTCCGATGGCCAACAGGCCGTTGAGGGCCCCCAGCGTTAAGCCCTGGAAGTAGATGCCGTTGGGCACCACCGCGCTCATGAAGTTGGGCAGGGAGCCGCCGACCCCCTTGCCGAGCAGGAGGATGGCCCCAAACCCGGCCAAAAAGACCCCCACCCCAGTCGCTGCCTTCCTCAACTGACCCCCATGAGCTCGATCCCCGGCCCCGGCCGGGACCCTCGAACATTAGGCGGGTCGGGACCGAGTTCCTACTCGGGGTGGCCGCATTCCCTTGGGGGGCGACTGGCGGTAAGGGGGACGGGGAGGTTGAATGTCCATCTAGTCCGCCTGGGGGTGGGCGGAATCAATTGGGGGCAGAGAATGAGATTAGGGCGTAGCGGGGCGACTCTTCTGGCTGTCGTGGCGGTGGGCCTGGTGGCGGCCGGGTGCTCGAAGCCATCCCAGCGGGGCGCCGGTGCCCAGGTGGGCCATAACACCGCTCCCACCGCGGCGGGACAGGTCGGGGCCGGAGCGACCAACCAATCCAGCTCGACCACCAGCGCCGGCGTCACCGTGCCCGGCGGCGGGGCCGGAGGAGTGGGAGGCGTCACCGGCGGCGGCACGGTGGTCGGTCAGTCGACCACCAATCCCACCACGGCCCCCGGTCCGGCCAATGCCGACATCGCCCAGCAGGAGGCGATCGGGGCCCAGCTCTACCCGCAGTCGACCACCCGGGGTTCCAAGCCCTACTACCAGGGCGTCGGTAACAACACCATCCAGCTCGATTTCTCCATCGACGCCACCAGCTGCGGCGTGAACGTCACCAATGCCCTGACCGCCGCCGGCGGCGCCCTTCCCACCACCAGCCGCTACTTCCGCGCCACTCCCACCCAGCAGGCCGACATCGTGGCCCAGCAGAAAGAGTCGATCCAGGACATGGTGACGTACTGGAACGCCCACGGCTTCCAAAACGCCCAGTACGACTCGCACATCCGGCCCCTCATGGGCAGTGACGTCAACAACCAGTACTTCGGCCGGCACTTCACCTACAACGTGATCGACGGCGGCTCCAACCAGTGCCCGGACAAGACCAAGGCGGCCGCCACCCAGGCGGCCGAGCAGGACCACGCTTTTGCCGTGTTCAACAACTACGACGGGGCCCAGTACAACATGGCCGCCGACCTGAATGCCCTGCCCGCGTCCAGTAGGCCGATGCACTTCGGGACGCTGTGGCTGTCGGACAGCACCTACAGCCAGTTCGCCCCGTTCTCCTGGACCCAGTTCGCCACCGGCACCACCATCGTGCGCCAGCTGGCCTCCTATATCTGCTCGGAGCTGGTGGGCAAGAAGGCCTCCAACTCGGCCAAGAACGAAGGCGGCGGCGGCTACCAGAACACCAAGCGCAAGTTCGGCCTCATCCACACCAACCTGCCCCAGGACCAGGCTGTGATCAACGACTTCAAGTCCTACCTCAACACCTACTGTTCCAACCAGGGTGGGGCCGCCGGCATCATCGCCAAGGAGGTCTCCTACGACGGCGTGGACTTCTCCAACGCCCAGCGCGACGACCTCAACGCCATGGTCCAGCTTCACACGGCCGGCGTCACCAGCGTGATCATGCTGGGTGACCCGGTCCAGGCCCTGTTCCAGGTGGACGACGCCAAGGGCCAGACCTACTACCCGGAGTGGATCTGGAGCAGCATCGGCTACGGGGACTCCAGTACCGTCCAGCGCCTCATGGACCAGACCGAGGCCATCGGAGACATCGGGACGAGCAATCTTGGCGTCTTCGGCGGCTTCCTATTCGGCGGTGGCAATCCCTTCGCCCTCTACCACAGCGAGCACATGGTCGCCCCCGATGGCAAGGCCTGTGATCCCTCCAGCGAGGCGGGGATGGACCACGGCGGAAGTTCCACCGGGACCATCGCCAACTACTGCAAGGCCCCTGGTGCCCTGGTCACTTGGTTCTACACCATGCTGGACTTCATCCTCGGCGCTACCACCGCCGGACCCGACCTGACTCCGCAGCACGTGAGCGCCGGCCTGCAGCACTACCCGTCGACCCGCTACGGCCTCAGCGGGCCGACCACCGATCCCCGACCGGCCCTGGTCGGCGCCGGCCCCGGCAAGTACGGGTTCATCATCGACGCCGTGGCCTGGAAGTGGAGGCCGGACTACACCTCGCCCCAGCCCGAGGCCAAGGCCGGTTGGGTCACCTATCCCGACTGCCAGCGCCACTACATGCTCTGGCCCAACGACCTGGCGACCAACTGGCTGCCCAGCGACCCCGCCTACAACGCCTGGTGCGGAGCCCGCGGCACCGGTTATCCGCCGACCCTCTCAGGCGACGGGGCCTGATCCGGTCCGGACCCCGGGGACCTAACCCCGGGGTCCGGAACCCCGGTCGGCGTGGCAGTTCAGCCGGCCAGGGCGTCGACCGACTCGGCCGAGGACTGCGCGGCGTCGGCGCCGCGGCTGGCGGCCCGGTCCTTCATCCGCTCGGTGACCTTGGCCAGTCGGGCCATGTAGCGCTCGAGGCGCTCGACGGCGGCCGACGCCTCGGCGTCCAGGCCTTCCAACTCGGTCAGGCGCCATTGACGGCGGATCAGGGGCACCAGGATGGTCTCGTAGTGGATGACCATGTCGTAGATGCCGGCCCTGGCGATGGCCCGGGCGTGGCGGGTGAAGTTGGGGATACCGGTGCCCGGCATATCGAAGCCGAGGACCTGGCGCTCGATGGCCATGACGGTGCCGGACGGGTCGAGTTCCAGGCAGGTGGTGGCGATGTCGCGGTAGAAGAGGTAGTGGAGGTTCTCATCGGCCGCCACCCGTTTCATGATCTCGTAGCCGGCCTTATCGGTGAGGGCCTTGGCGGTGTTGTGGTGAGCGATGCGGGTGGCCAGTTCCTGCATGGCCAGGTAGGCCAGGCCGTCGGCCACCGTGGCCGGGTGGGGGACCACGCCCCCGGACACCTGGGTCATGCGGCCTCGCTCCAGGGCGATGGGATCGACCTGGCGGGTCACGGTCAGGTAGTCGCGTATGACGATGGAGTGACGGCCCTCCTCGGCCGTCCAGCGTCGTATCCAGGTGCCCCAGGCCCCGTCGCTGCCGAACATCCGGTCGATGTCGTTGAAGTAGTAGGGCAGGTTGTCCTCGGTGAGGAGGTTGACGAACAGGGCGCTGCGCACCCCCTCGTCCATGGCCGGAAGCTCCACCTCCTCGCCCTCCACGAAGTCCCGCCCGAGGCTCCAGGGGACCATGTCGTGGGGGAACCACTCCTTGGCCACCCCCATGTGGCGTTCGAGCAGTTTTTCGGCGGTAGGGGCCAGATCGTTGAGGACAGACTCGTCGTTCATATGGACTCCGGGGATTCGAGAGGCTGGACGGGCAGGCATGGACTGGGGGTGCGGGGTCCGGGCACTGGTGGATAGTCCCCAGCTACTTACCCAACCGTAGGTTACGCTACCGTAGCCCCGGCGTCCAAGGGGGCGGAGCCGGGTTCCCCGAGGGGGACGGCCGGTGGCGGTTCAGAGCCGGGTCGGGCTGGACCGGCCGACCCAACGTGAGGGGAAGCGTGCCCAACGAGCGGATGACCGGCACCCAGCGCCGGGCCCAGTTGCTGGACGTGGGCCGGGCCGTCTTTGCCGAGCGGGGCTACGACGGCGCCGCCATCGAGGAGATTGCCGACCGGGCCGGGGTCTCCAAGCCCGTCGTCTACGAGCACTTCGGCGGCAAGGAGGGCCTCTATGCCGTGGTGGTGGATCGGGAGATGTCCCGACTGCTCGATTCCATGGTTGCCTCGCTGAACGGGCGCCATCCCCGGGTCCTCCTCGAACAGGCCGCTATGGCTCTCCTGCAATACGTCGAGGAGCATTCCGACGGATTCACCATCCTCATCCGGGAGTCTCCGGTGGCTTCGACCACGGGCAACTTCGTGTCGCTCATCCATGACGTAGTGGACAAGCTCGAGCCCATCGTGGCCGGCATGCTCCAGTCCCGGGGTTTCGACCCCAAGCTTTCGCCCATCTACGCCAATGCCCTGGCCGGGATGGTCGTCCTTACTGGTCAGTGGTGGCTGGACGCCCGCCGGCCGAAGCGGGACGTGGTGGCCGCCCACCTGGTCAACCTGGCCTGGAACGGCCTGGCCGGCATGGAGCCCAAGCCGACGCTGCGCACCCAGCGCCGCAGCCGCTCCTAGGCCGGCGCCGGCTGAGCTCCCCGGATGACCTGACCGGGCAGGGCGCCGGTGTGCTCGCCCGAGGCGTAGACCTCCACTCCACTCACGAAAGTGTGCAGGTAGCCGTCGGCCCGCTGCAG
>Ga0307372_10010608_pt1 | contig 12436 bp, 15 predicted proteins | sample OX1MG_FD_202533 | JGI IMG/M metagenome (GOLD analysis project Ga0307372, IMG submission 202533) | Soil microbial communities from Risofladan, Vaasa, Finland - OX-1 | ecosystem: Environmental > Terrestrial > Soil > Coastal area > Acid sulfate soil | place: Finland: Risofladan, Vaasa | collected...
TATGTCGTGAGTCGGTGTCGTCGAGGTTAACTGCGGTAGAATCGGCCTGTTGGCTTACACGGCTGCGGCGCTTGCCAAGCCGCAGTGCGAAAGCGCGGCGGCTGGTAATCCGTTGCCGTGACAGCACCCGGCCTTGTCCATCGCCGTAGGCCACTTGGAAAACATCCTTTGCCAAATCAACCACGATGGTTGTAACGTCCTTGATCATGATCGCTCTCCTGAGATTGAAATCGTCAGCCCGCTACGAAAAGGGCGGGGTGAGAGCCATTTCATCACTCCAGCCGACCGCTAAACCGCTGCGCGCTCCAGCGTCGGCTGAGCTTCGGCGTTAGAAATCATGGGAGATAGTTATGGATGCAGGTAAAACGGCTTACCGTGTAAAGGTTAAAACATCAATTGGCAGCGTCTATTTAATTTGCGTTAGCTATCCGCTGGATTCGAGGCCGAGTCATTATGGGCTTGATTTCTTCGAGTACTCGTGGCCATTTGGTTTACCAGCAAAGCAAATCCCGAATATACGGCAGGCAACATTTAGCGAAGAGCTACGCACTTTACATCGCGCATCCTGCACGCGCCAAGTCGATGGCGAAGAAGAAAAACAGTTCATCGTAAAGCAACTGCTCGATGTCTACGAAAGCAATGCATATATTGCGCTTTCCGTAATCGATCAAACTATGGAAACATATGATTTCTAATCGGGTAAGTGCTGACGTTTAATCCGCCCTCCCCACACCACCCGGCATGCGGCCCAGCGACTCCAACGAAGACGCGACCGCACGCTTTGCCACTCTCCGCGAACAGATCCGCCAGGCCGGCTAGGTGCCGGCCGTCATCCGCTGACGTGCGGTCGCGCTGGACGCGCGAGGCCATCCTGGTGCCGGGGGCGGCGGAGTTTGGGACAGCCGTGGCGCTGGAGACCGATCAGCGACTGGTCGATGCTGTCGATCATCTGACTGCCAATCCCCAACTCGGGCGACGCGGCCGGGTGGCGGGCACGCGGGATCTGGTGGCGCCCGTGACGCCGTTTCTGGTGATCTATCGCTACGACGCCGAGCCGGCGCCCGGTGTGGTCGAGGCGGTGGAAGTCGTGCACCATAGCGCGGCGGTGGCCGGCGGCGGACTGATCTACGATTCAAGATGTGAAATTCCCTATCATGGACAACGCCTAAAATCTTTACACAGCCGACAATGACGAGGCGCTCGAAGATCTGGCCGAAATTGATTCGATTGGCCACACTGGCAGCCGTCACTATCGTCCTCGCGGGCTGCGCGTGCATGGGCGTCCACCCGAGTCCGTTTGTCGAGACGAATATGTCCCCGTCGACGGAGTAAAACTCTACATGGCGGTTCGCGGAGACGATGCCTCGGCCCCAGTGCTCATCTGGCTACACGGGGGTCCGGGCGCAGCTGAACGCCCATTGTTTCAACTTTTCAATTCTTCGCTCGAACGCCGGTTTATCGTGGTGTACTTGGACCAGCGCGGGACGGGACGCTCGTTCGATCCAAAAGCTGATCCTCGTCGGCTCACCATTACCCGGCATCTCGCAGATCTCGACATTGTAATCGACCATCTGCGGACCGAATTCAAGAAGCAAAAGGTCATTCTGATCGGCCATTCCTGGGGCAGCGCTCTCGGTTTGTTGTACGCCCAGGCGCATCCTGAAAAAGTCGCAGCGTTCGTTGGCGTGGGACAGGAAACGTCCGAGCTTGCTCGCGAGAAGTCGCAGTATGACTTTGTTAAGACGGAAGCGACCCGACACGGGGATTCGGACGCGCTTGCTCGTCTAGAGAAGATCGGCCCTCCTCCGTTCAGCGCGAAGCGAGAACTTGCCATTCAAGATCTAGTCGACCGTTACGGGGGGTACTTCCACAACCGCCCCTGTTTTTTCTGGGTGGTCCTGCGCGGGATCATTGGCGGTTACGTCACCCCTTGGGAGTTGCCGCGCATGATTCGCGGCAATGAAGTATCCCTCAAGGCAATGAATGCCGAACTGCTCAAGCTCGATCTGCGAACCCGAGTGCCCAAAGTGGACGTTCCCGTCATTTTCATGCTCGGACGGTACGACCGCCAAGTGGATTCACGCTTGGCGGCTGCATATTTCAAGAAGCTCATCGCTCCCGCAAAGCGGTTGATGTGGTTTGAGAAATCGGCTCACAACATCCCGTTCGAACAACCCAAAACCTTCAACAAGGCAGTGCCGCGGCTGCTTGAAGAAGTCGGGGCGATTCCGAAGGAAGAAAATCACTAATCTCGGTCACGCAGGACGTTTATCGGCCTGGGTGTTGGCGTTCGTCTTTATTGGCTTTTGTGCGCATTGCAGGAGCGCTATGCTGCGGCGTGTTAACGCCGGAAGTGGTTGTTTCTGGACGGATACTAATTAAATGCAAGTGCCCCTTGTTACTCCCCGCGAAAACTGACAGACTTCATCGAGAGATTCAGAAAGTCAGCTTTTAACGCACTATGTAGAGGGATCCATGGACATATACAAAATCGTCTCGACAAGTAGCGGCCAGGTGGTGGCAGTTTCAGACGCGTCGCATGACTCCGGAGCACGTCTCATTCAGTATCCCTATAAGGGGGACGGGAGCCAGCAGTGGCAACTGGTGTCAATCGACGGCGATCGTTGCAAGATCGTCTCGGTTTCAAGCGGCAAAGTAATGGCCGTAGCGGGCGCATCGCATGACTCCGGAGCACGTCTCATTCAGTACCCCTATACGGGGGACGGGAGCCAGCAGTGGCAGGTTGTCCTGATCGAAGGTGATTACTTCAAGATCGTCTCGGTCTTGAGTGGCCAAGTCATGGCTGTAGCGAGTGCTTCGAAAGACCAGGCAGCGCCGCTCATTCAATATCCTTACAGCGGCGACGACAGCCAGCAATGGCAAATCGTGTGGGTGGACGAAAGCCGTTCTCTATGCAAGATCGTCTCGCTTCTCAGCGGCCAGGTCATGGCCGTAGCAGGAGCATCGCATAACTCCGGAGCACGTCTCATTCAGTATCCCTATAAGGGAGACAAGAGTCAGCAGTGGCAACTAGTGCCGATAGATGGATGCCGCTACAAGATCGTCTCGGTCTTGAGTGGCCAAGTCATGGCTGTAGCGAGTGCTTCGAAAGACCGGGCAGCGCCGCTCATTCAGTACCCCTACAGCGATGACAGCAGTCAACAGTGGGTGCTGGCACCCATCCAGTTGTCAAAGATCGTCTCCGTCGAAACCAGCCAAGTGGTTGCTGTAGCCAGCGCCTCCAAGGAGGTTGGGGCACAGCTGATTCAATATCCCTACAGTGGTAACAGCAGTCAGCAATGGGAATTGATAAAACTCTCGGTTGATCCCCTGACGGAGAAGGAGATCAAGGAGGCCATTGCCAGATTCGGTCCCATCCTGAAATTTCACCCAAGAGAGCGATATCTTATGTGCTCTGTTGAGTGGTTTTTGGAGCACTCTCAACTTCATGACGATAAGACGGGCAAAGTCATCTCCAAGCCGACTGTGGCACAACTTCCGACAGGTTCGAAGGAAAATGGCCGCTACTGGCTCACATTGGACGGCAGCGCGAAAGGTGGAGATCTATCTACGGCCAGAGCCTATGTACGTGCCTATGCTCCCTTGAATCAAGATTACACGGACCTGCAGTTCTACTTTTTCTACGCCTACAACGGGCCGGGTACACTCCATCTGTTTACCTTGCTCTCAACGGGCAATGCGGACCTCAAGCCGCTCGGTGAGCATTTCGGGGACTGGGAGACCTGCGTGCTACGCATTGATAATGCCACCAGGTCCCTTCTAGGAGTGTGGCTGTCGCAGCATGACTCGGGGCAGTGGTTCGAGGGAGCTCAGTTGGAGAAGTTCAGTCGGCATAACGAGCAGATCATCGTGTATTCGTCGTTCAACGGCCATGCGAACTATCTATCTGTTGGGCAAAACCCGACACATGAGGGTGATTATGGAGTGGTTTCCTGGTTTCTTCGTAATGATACGGACGAGGGGGGCAGGAGTTTGGATTGCGCAGTGCGGTATGATCTCGTGTCGGCTCTTTCGGTCACTGAACCCAGATGGCTCGACTATCCTTATAGGTGGGGGCCTGAGCACACTCATACCGAGATAACGCAGGAACAAGCCTACCAAATTGTGCGGGTTGCACTTGGGAAACTGAGTGCCCTGGTTCCAGAGGATATTGCAGGTCCGGTCGTTGCGCAGATCATTACGTCATTCAAGACGGATGATCTGAACGGACCCGAAGGACCCAAGCAGAAGGACGCTTGGTTGGGCAAGTACGACTAACCCGTAAGAGATTCGCGGCAGTTTGGGGGAGGCGATGGTCACTAGTTCTACTATGCTACTAAAAACATGAGAGTTCTATGACCTTGCCCTCGGTTATGGGATACGTAATTCGAGGGCAAAGTCACAGAGAGTTCAGCCTTGCACAAGATGAGTTAGATGCAATTCGCAGCTGTTTCAGAGGATGCAAGGAATTTTCTCCGGTTCATGACGAATTTTGACCTTCTGGCTGTTTTAGGAGTGTGCCATGCCCATCAGCAATCGCGTTTCTCGTTCCCAAGTGGACCGCCGAGCCACCGCGCGCCTGCTCATGGCCACCGAATTGGAAAAACTGCCCCCGAACGAACGCGAGATCGTCGAGCGCTTCATCGGCCGCAAGCACATGGCGCGCAATGTGCTGCAGGAATTCGACCAGGGCTTGAGCTTCGGCGAGCGGTTGGCCGACAAAGTTGCAGAAGTTGGTGGAAGCTGGGGCTTCATCATCATCTTTCTGCTGGCAATGATGATGTGGATGACCATGAACAGCTTCGTGCTGCACCGCGAAGCCTTTGACCCGTATCCCTACATCCTGCTTAACCTGGCGTTGTCGTGCCTGGCGGCGCTACAGGCACCAGTGATCATGATGAGTCAGAACCGGCAGTCTGACTCCGACCGCGTTCAAAGTAAACATGATTATGAGGTCAACGTCCGCGCGGAGTTGGAAATCCTTCAGGTGCACGAGAAGATCAATGCCATGCGTGACACGGAATTGGCGGAATTGGCCGAGTTGATCAAGCGGCAGGATGGTGCCATTCAGGAGATCAACCAGCGTTTGAGTGTCCGCGGTTCATGATTCGCCCCATCCTGCCCACGCCGTTTGTTGCGTGCTACGCAGCGATTATCGCCAAACGAGCGCCGTCGTGCCCCGAGTGGAGCGGAATATGGTCCACCCCCTTCATCGGGCGTCCTCTCTGTTGAGAATCGGCTGAACACGCGGGTCTGCCACCACCGGATCGAACTCCGGGATGCCCCGTCGATGATGGCGCATGGCTGGATTGCGGCTTACCCGCAGTTCGTCGGACCCGTACCCGTCCCCACGACCCGCCGGCATCGCAACGCCGAGTAACCCGGCGTGCGATACCGGCGCAAAGTGCTATTTCAGGCTGCTCTTCAGCGCCGTAAACGGCTTGAACTTGACCGACTTCGATGCCTTGATCTTGATCGGCTCACCGGTCGCGGGATTGCGGCCGGTCCGTGCTGCCCGCTTGGTGACCGCGAATGTCCCGAAGGGAGTGATGGCGATGGTGTCGCCCTTCTTCAGGTGTTTGGCCAGGATGGCAAACAGGTCCAGCACCAGAGTGTCCGCCTGTGACTTCGGCAGGTTGTGCTGCTTGGCCAATGCCTCCACGAGATCCTTGCGGGTGATTCGAGCTGCCATGACGCCTCCCTCCATAGATAAGCGTGCGCATCCTGCGCACCCGTGAAGCGTAGCCGGTTTGCCCACCATGTGGGATTCCATCAGAGCGTTCACGAGTCCTTGTTTACGGAGTAACGCCGTGGCGATGGCCTCAGCGAGGACAACCGTGTCTAAAGCGTACTGAGCATCCATCCCGGAGAGTTCCACTTCGTCTCGCCCTACGGGCTCAACGAGGCTTCGCTTCATCTCGGCTTGCAGCCTCAATGAGGAAAAAACTTCGGGGTTAGCTAGAGTAGGTATGAACGCCGACTCTATCAGCTTGATTGTCCCCGCTCGCAACGAAGGGAACCGTCTCAAAACCTTCCTGTCGGATCTGATGATTCAGGCGGCACGCCTGACACGGATCTCGCAGGTGGTGGTCGTGCTCGACGCCTGTACGGACGAGTCCGCGCAGATCGTCCGCGAGATGGCTCTGATCTGGCCGCCGGGCTGCACCCTGACGGCGGTGGAGGTCGAACCCTCGCAGGGCAAGGCCCACGCCGTCTGGTGCGGTCTTGCCGCCGCTCCCGGCCACTTCGCGCTGCTGTGGGACGCGGACCTGGAATACGGCCTGTGCGCACTGCCGGCGCTGGTGGACGCGGCCAGTACCTGGACGCTGGTGTCCGGTCGTCGGCAGGCCGGGATGGGCTGGAAAAGCTGGCTCGCCAACGCCCTGGTGCGCCTGACGTTGAGGCTCCGCGGCTACGGACGCCCGCCTGCCGACGTGCTGACCGGCGTGCATCTGGCGGAAGCAGCCTGGCTGCGCAGCACCCTGCACGCCGTCCAACCCGGGGGTTACACGCTGGAGGCAACGCTGGTGCGTGAGGCACTGCGGTCCCGTTTGTATTGCTACGACGTGCCAGTGGCCTACCGCCCGCGCTCCATCGCCGAAGGCCGCGGGGTGCGCTGGTATCACCTGCCGTCGATCTTGCGGGCAGCGGCATGAACCGCTTGCGTCTGGTCTTTGCCTTGCTGACCTGTTTTGCGGCCACTGCAGTCTACGCCGGCGGTGCCACCATTCCACCGGGCGCGGGCGGCGATGTCGGCGGCGCCAACAGCGGCGGGGCAGGTGGCAAGGAATCCAGCCACGCCACTGATCAAGGGCGGACGTTTGATCCGTTGGCGGACCCGAACTGGGCGTCGGATCTCTTTCCCATCTCCATCGCCGGCGTGTCGGTCGGCGGCAGCCAACCGCCGACGATCCACGAGCCGACCGTGTGCGAGTGCCCCAGTCACTTCTTCGGCATCCCGATGATCGGTGTCGGCATCACTTATTGGGAGCCGACGTTCGTGGCGGAAGTGACGCATCACCCCGGCCGGCTTTTGACGCTGGATGGTGACGACGTGCTGTCCAGCTACCAGCAGGAGTTCGGGGCGGTCAACGGCAATTCCTCGCAGAGCACCCATCACGGCGAGAACCGCGCCCAAGTGCATTGGTACGTCTACCCGATCTTCAAGATCCTCGGATTCGGCTACCTCGACGGTGTGTGCCTGAACAACGAGGGCACCTTCGATCTGGCGGGCTTGACCGAAGTCGATCCGACCTGGCAGGACGACATCTGGGCCGACATCTTCTCGCCGGAGTCGGCGCTGTTCGCCAGCCCCATCATGCAGCTGGCCTGTGTGGCCGACGCGGTGGCGGCTTCGGTGTCGTATCCGCTCGATCCGCTGTTCTGGTGCGCGGGCGCCTGGGGACCGGTCTACCCGTTCTCCGGCAACCCCAACACGCAGTCTTCCGATCAGGGCAGCGATGCACTGGTGATGTCGAAGTACCTGGCCCGTGAGTTCCGGCTGGGGTTGATGTGGGCCACCATCGGCCCCGAAGCCATTTGCTCGTCCACGCCGTCGCCGGTGTGGTTCAAGACCGAGTTCCGGGTCGATCCGATCTACCCGCACCCGATCTACAGCTCCCCCATCTACATCGGCCAGACCGAAGTGCGCTGGGGCCTGATCCCGCCCGGCAACTACCCCACCGAGCAGGATTCGGCCTATCTCCTATGGGTTGCTCACCAATGTTGCTTGAGATTCTGAGGAAACGATAGATGGATACTGTTCAATTCATCGGTGATGCCACGCTCTATCTCGGTGACTGCCGGGAACTCAAAGATGTGTCGTTTGACGCCCTGCTCACCGATCCGCCGTATGGCTGCAACTACCGTTCGCACCACAACACCCGGCGGCTGGATCCCCACAATCCGTGGACGGGTTATGTGCGCGGTGAAAACTTTGCGCCCATCGTGGGCGATGACGCGCCTTTCGATCCGGCGTGGCTCATACAACTCGCCGGGAACAAGCCGACAGTGCTGTGGGGCGCCAACTACTATGCCGATCACCTGCCCGCCAACGGCTGCTGGCTGATCTGGGACAAGCGCGAGGGCACCCGTCCCAACCACCAGGCCGACTGTGAGATGGCGTGGAGTAATTTGTCCGGTGTGCCGCGGCTGTACTCGCACCTGTGGATCGGGCTGTGCCGACGCGGCGAAGAAAACCTGTCGCGCGGCGGCCGCAAGCTGCATCCCAATCAGAAACCGGTGGCGCTGATGGATTGGCTGCTGGATCAATGTCGGATCGAACCGGGCATGACGGTGCTCGACCCCTACATGGGATCGGCCAGCCTGGGCGTGGCCTGTCTGCGCCGTGGCATCCGCTACATCGGTGTGGAGATCGACTCTGCGCACTATGCGGTGGCCTGTGAGCGGCTTGCGGCGGAAGCGGGGCAGGATCAACCGATTGTGCAGCCGCGCCCGGCCTGGGAACAGCAGGCTGATCTGTTCCAGAGGGCAGGGTAGCCGCCGATGAGACTGGTCACTGCCCGCATCTTCGCTCAGCGTTGGTTTGACCCAGCGTGCCGACCGGACAAGCGCACGCTGCATCGCTGGGTGGAGTGCAAGGAATTGCCCGGTCGCATCATCAATGGCACGGCCTACGTCGATGAAGCGGCGTGGCTGGGCGGCACTACCGGCAACGACATCGCAGACAAGATTCTGGGAAGCAACAAGCACGGCCGCGGGTCCGGCAAAGTCACTGGGCCGTGAGCAGGAAACACCCGTAATGGCGGCTCGTTACCGGGGTTCGGGGAGCAATGGAACAGCGAACCGACTTAACCCGAATTATTCACAAAAGAGGGTGATTCTCGTCCAACCAATTGATATAATGGAGGAAGATAAATTCCGGCTTCGTAACAGCCCAACGAGAATCGCCCGTGAGCCAGTCTACCCCAGAGCAGTTGAGATTTCCCGCCATCGACGGCATGACGGTGCGCGCCGATTTCGATGGAGGTGCGATGTCCTCCGATTTTGGCCCGCTGCTGCTGCGGGGGATCGACCGGCACATTGGACTCACTTCGGCCCTGGCCGCTGCGTTCAAGGACACCCGCCACGCTTCATATATCGATCATTCGTTGCGTGACCTGTTGGCCCAACGGATTTACCAGATGGGCTGTGCGTATGAAGATGGCAATGACGCCAACGCTCTGCGCAGCGATCCAATGTTCAAGCTGGCGCTGGAGCGCCGGCCGCTGGATGCGGGTACGGATCTGGCCAGTGCCCCGACGTTCTCACGCTTGGAGAATGCGGCCACGCGCAAGGACATTTACCGGATGGCCCGCGCCTTCGTCGATCAATTCATCGCCAGTTACGCCAAGCCGCCCGAGGTCATCGTGCTGGATATGGATCATTCCGAAGACGCCACCCATGGACAGCAGGAGCTGAGCTTCTACAATCACTACTACCGTCATCAGTGCTATTTGCCGTTGTTTGTGTTCGAGGGGCTGTCCGGCAAGTTCATCACGGCGGCACTACGCACCGGCATGCGGCCGGCCGGGGCGGAGAATGCGATGATCCTGCGGCGGGTGGTCCAGCGCATCCGCATGGCCTAGCCGCACACGCACATCATCTTGCGTGGCGATAGCCATTTCGCCAATCCCGAATTAATGCAGCTGGCCCTGGATACGCCGCACTGCGACTTCCTCTTCGGGGTGGCCGGCAATGCGCGGCTTAATCGACTGGCCGCCCCCGCCGTGGCCGCCACGCGCGCCGCCCATCACCAGCGCATGCGTCTGGCCCAGGCCAGTGGTCGTCCGGCACCATCAAGTACCCGCACGTACCACGAACTCACCTACGCAGCCCAATGCTGGTCACAGGATTTTCGCGTCATCCTCAAGGCCGAGATCATGGCGCTGGGCGATAACCCGCGTTATGTCGTCACTTCGTTGACCGAAGCGACCCCCGAATGTGTCTATCGCGATCTGTACTGTGCCCGCGGACAGGATGAAAATTACATCAAGATGATCAAGAACGATCTGGCTGCCGACCGCACCTCCGATCACCGCTTTCTGGCCAATCACCTGCGTCTGTTCTTTGCCTGCGGCGCTTATGTGCTGCATCACAGCCTGCGCGATGAGATTCTCATCCATACGGAACTGGCCAAGGCGCAGCCCAGCACCGTCATCGTCAAGTTGTTCAAGCTTGCGGTGAAGGTGGTCCAGTACAAGGATCGCATCAAGCTGCACCTGCCCGGTGCCTGTCCGGTGAAGCACCTGTTGCACAGGATCACGGAGATCCTCTACCGGTTGCCGCCGCCGGCTTTCAATTCCGCGTAATGGCTGTAAGCGTTGCCCCCATCCGCTGCGTCTGCGGAGGGAGTCCGCACCCGCTCGACAAAATAGGGCGTGCCTGAGCGCACGCACGGCCATCGAAACGCAAAACATCGCGGCACGATGCCGCGAATGGGCTCCGATACTCAATCCAACCCGCCAAAATCCAATCTGACGGAGGGTAACTGGAGCCCACGATGCGGTTTATGAAACATTGCGGTTAAGGCATATCTAATTTCTGGTCGCACCGCCCGCATGGAACTCGTGCGACAGCAATCTGGTCGTCCAGTTCGAGTTCAACTGCCCGCGACGAGACTCTCGGCTTGCCGCATGAAATGAGCTGCCGTAAAGCAGCCTGCCTGCTACTTACGCATTCGGCCAGAAGCGGCCGGTCACCGAGGCGCAGCGAGCGGCCGCCCTAAGGCTCGGTCGTCGAGTTTGAACGTGAACTGATTTCCGAACGGACTCTCGCCGGACTCGCTTCGGCGCGCACTCGCGGCCGCAAAGGGGGCGTCCGTTCAAGATTGACGACTGCCAAACTGCGTTTGGCGACCGCCGCCATGGGCCAGCCAGAAACCAAGGTCGGCGATCTTTGCGAAGAACTTGGTATCACCCGGCAGACGCTTTACCGGCATGTCTCGCCCAAGGGACAGCTGCGTCCGGATGGGGTAAAGCTGCTTGCGCGTGCTGGACGGGCGTGATCAGAGTTCCGGTCGAGGGTGATCACCGCGCTGGTGTGGATCAGCGATCAAAGGCCCTCGCTGATGGGCCGTCATCGACCCGTAGCTGCCGGCCGTGACTGTCAGCTTTCGGGAAAGCTGTTGTCTACCGCATATGAGCGCATCAAGTGGATGTTGGCTTGACCCTTAAGCGCAGTTGGCAGCTGACGCGTTCCGCCTACGGCCAGCTGTTAACTGACAACCGCTGGGCCTCTTCGTGGAGTACAGCGATGGGTATTTGCATCAAATAGTCATTTCGTTATCAGGAAGACGCCCGCTACCGCCAGACCGAGACCGAGAATCTTTCGCAGAGATATTGGCTCACCCAAGAACACGATGCCAAGGATCGAGCCGCCGAGGATAAACATTCCGTATATGGGTACCACGACACTCGCGGGTCCCAAGTACAGCGCTCGAAACAGCGATGCCACGGCGATGGTGAGAGCTACACCTGCCGCGTAACTCCACAGTGCGCCGGGATTGATAAAGTCATGGGGTGCCAGATTCCGGAAATCACCATGCAGCAGCGAAATCGACACCGCTGCAACTGCAACAATCACAGCCGCGATCGCCAAGACAAGATAGCTCGGAAAGTTTCCATTTCGGGTAGCGAGCTTTACAAAAAGCGTGACCGTGGAATAGCCAGCCATTCCGACAAGGGCCCAGGAGACGTAACCCATGACCGCTCGTTGCCTCTCGGAGTAAGTTCAAAAACTTGACGTTTCAATCATTGCGCGCATGATGGTCGGCGCGCTCGCGCTAAGAGGGCATCAAGCGATCTTCCTCGAATAGAGCACCATTTCGTGCATCTGAACAGCGCAATGGTCTTGCCTGACTCACGGTGAGTCACCTTTGCGTCCCACACCTGCGTCGTCTTTCCCAGGTGCACGGCGGTGGCAATACACTCGATCGTCCCCGCGATCGCGGTGCCGAGGAAGTTGGATTTCAGCTCTACGGTGGTGAATCCCGAAGCTCCGTCCGGCAGTGTAGCGACGCACCCGTACCCTGCCGATGTATCGGCGAGCGCGATTACGGTTGCTGCGTGAAGGAAACCGTTCGGAGCCATTAGAAAGGGGTGCACGGGTAGCTCCGCTCGGACTTCGGACGGTTCAACGTGGGTGGTGACGATGCCGAGGCGGCCGGGCAAATGGTCGATGCCGATTCGGTTGAAGTGGTCTGCTGTAAGCATGGAGGGTTGACCTTGTTGGAGCGTTGAGCTGGGAGACGGGGGCGCCTGCAAAGCCGGTGCCGCAGCAAGCGAGGGCGGCTTCAAGAGAGCTGCGGTAGGTAGATACCGTCTTGCAAGTCAAATCATTTTCGAGACCAAGGCAGGGTTATAGGGCTGCTGGTGCTTGAGCACACCGAAGGCGATGTGGATCAGGTGGCGCATCAGGGCGCCCAGCGCTGCGCGCT
>Ga0307372_10010613_pt1 | contig 12431 bp, 12 predicted proteins | sample OX1MG_FD_202533 | JGI IMG/M metagenome (GOLD analysis project Ga0307372, IMG submission 202533) | Soil microbial communities from Risofladan, Vaasa, Finland - OX-1 | ecosystem: Environmental > Terrestrial > Soil > Coastal area > Acid sulfate soil | place: Finland: Risofladan, Vaasa | collected...
TACACTCGGATGACTCGAATTTGCTTCGCGAATCGAGCACCGCTTCTACTCCCCGGTAGCTCAATGGTAGAGCATTCGGCTGTTAACCGAAGGGTTGCTAGTTCGAATCTAGCCCGGGGAGCCAAATTCTCCTTCTTCTTCAATTAGTTACAGACGGCCTTCGCTCCTTCCTTTTTTTCGTCCGGCCGAACGTCATAAAAACGTAATACTTTCTTTCGGCCATATGCTTTTTTGTTCGCTTTCTCAACGGCTTGCCGCACTTGGTCCGTCATACCGAGCTGGTAGCGACGCTTGGTCTCCGGGCTTGTGTGCCGCATCGCGCGCTGCACAACAGCGTCGGCTGCGACGCCACTCAACCGAGTACAGAAGACGTGCCGCAGGGTATAGATCGGAAAATGCGGTACGCCCGCCCTTCTGAGCGTGGCCCTCCAAGCCGTCTTGACCGTGGAAATCGGCTCGTCTGGTAGATGCGGGCTCGGGAAGATAAACGGACTCTTGGGAGCCTGCGCCTTGTTCCATGCCTGCAAAACTTCGCACGCATACTCGGACAAAGGAACCGGTTCCGCTGAGCCTGGAGTCTTCACGTTGTTGTCCAAACGAATGAGCTTGTCCTCGAAGTCCACTTGGTCCCAACGCAGCGAGAATCCCTCGCTGTAGGTTCGCCCGCCCGTCTGGGAGAGGAGGATGATGGCCACCCGAAGATGAGGTGGTGCAGCCTCCAGGATGCGCAGTTCCTCTTCGACGGTAAGCATTCTGCGAATGGGTCGTTCGCGGAGCTCGTTGAAGTGCTTCACCGCGGCGGCGGGATTTTCCGGGATATACTTCCGCTTGACGGCGAGATCCAAGACGCACTTCAGACATTCCAGCTCTCGATTGACGGTTGCTCCTTTTATGGTGCGGTTTGGGTTGTTCTTTGTTGGCTGTGCCCGCCGTTGACTTCGGTATTCCTCAACCATCTCAACGGTAATTCGGTCCAACCTTGATTCGCCGAAGAATGCTTTCAAGTGCCTGAGATAGGCACGATGGCCCTTCACGGTGTTTTCGGCGAGGCCCGCGAAATGAGATCGTTCGAACTCAGCGGATAGCTGGTCAAACGTCATTCGCTCGCCTGCCCAGCCAACCTTGAACAGACCCAGCACGATCTCGCTCTCGCGGTGCTTGATGATTTTGATCGCGAGGTCTTTGCTGGCTGTCTTGGTCGACTCTTGATGCTGCTCACCGTTCATCGTGTAGCTCATCCACCAGAATCGTGAATCACTTCTTTGATACAGTCCCAATGGCGCTCCTCTGACTTGCCGGAGTTAGGCGCCGGCACAATTATACTTCATGGCGGCGCGGTCGACGTGCGGGTCGCACGTGCTGCTCTTTGAATTGATCGAGGGCGGAACGGCGGTACTCGAGACGGTTTCCGATCTTTCTAAACTCGATTCTCTCCTGCTCTACGTAGCGGTAAAGCGTGGTGGTCGAAATGCCAAGACATTTTGCGGCTTCGGGATGGGTCAACCAGACGGCGGTTGAATCTTCGGTTGGGGCGATTGCCAAGGTGGAAAAGTTCGCCGGGCCGAGACCCTCTGCGCTGGACATGAATTCCTGGAGGACAGAGATCAAAGTCTCGGCCTGCTTGGGAGGCAGAACGAAGCAGGCAACGAAGGCCGGTGACGAGTCCTCCTTTGTAGCAGCCGATATCCTGGTGGTTGCATCGCCGTTAGTTCCGCCGTCTTCGATCGGCGTTGTGGGACGGCTGGCCGGGAGCATGGTATCTCCTTGTAGGGTGAAGAAGATGAATTTCTCTGAAAGATTCCATCGGTTTGAAAACTTCAGTGATCAGGTCCCTTGTCGACAGCCGGAGATTTGGAAATCCCGGATGAGTGAGGCTCTTAGTGTTCCTGTTCGAGTTGCGCTTGGGCTTTCGCGACGGTATGCCGTGCGTAATACTGCGGATCGGCTTTGTCTTCCGAGCGGTAATCGGCGATGCGCTGAATCACGACTTCGGGATCATCGCCGCGAGCGAGGGCGCGCTTGGCGTAGGCCCAATCCTGCTCAGACTGGCTCTTGTGTCCCTGCGGCAGTCTTCGCCCGGATTCGTCCCCAAGATAGCGGGGTGTTTCGGGCGAGTCTTCGTCAATCGTGAAATCGCGGATCGTGTAGACCGCATCGCTTTCCTGGCGCGCTTGGACGATGAATTCCTCAAGAAGTTTCCGATTGGCGAACCCCGGCAAGCGCAGCACGCGCGTCGAGTCCGTTGCCGCCAGATCACCGCTGAACTGATTCGCGAGGCTGTGCAGCATTGATTCCGCCTCATCCTGACTGAATCCGCTCGCTTTCCAGACGACCTGATGCTTTCCCGGCGAGGTGTCGAGGACAAAGTTTGGCGCCGGGACTTCGGTAGAATTGCGAATCGCTTCGAGAGCTTGGTCGCCTTTTCGGTCGAGATCGAGATAGACGTGACGAATGTCTTTTATGTTTTCCTTGGTCCGGCTGTAGGCGCCGTCCTTGATTGGGTTCATTCCTATGAAAATATCCGCGCCGGCGGAGTTCTGCCTTCTCAGCGAGGACTGGAATTCTGGACTCGCCACGGTTTCCGCCGTTGTGATTCGTTGCACCGTTTTCCCCGTCCTGCGATTCCGCGCCAAGACGGCGACGTTGTCTGTAGGCTCGAAGAGCGCGAGGACGTACTCCGAAGCCGACAGGGATTTTGGTGTGAAGTTGGAATCTGTGGTCATGCATGCTCTCGCTTTGCCAGGTAGACAGCACCGAAGTCGTAGAGGTCGGCGTCTGGATCGTAGCCGTTGATTTCGAGGACTTCCGAAATGAACCTGCGTCCCGGCCTGCGTTCGATCTGGATAACCACATTGAGGGAGTCGGCGATGTTGGTCTTGATGGCGCGGTAAGGCAGATCCACTCCGCTTTGGAGAACGCAGCTCGTGAACCGGGCAAGCCCTTGCCGAGCCGAGTTCGCATGAATGGTTGAAAGCGTCCCCGAATGGCCCGTGTTCAGGAGTTGTAGAAGGTCGAATGCCTCGCCTCCGCGAATCTCGCCGAGGATGATGCGGTCCGGGCGATGCCGAAGGGCGGCCTTCAGGAGGTCACGGATCGCGACTGCCGGTATTCCGTTTTGCGCTTGCCGGGCCTCGAAGCGGACAAGATTCGGCTGGGCCATCTGAATCTCAGCCGTGTCCTCAATCAAAAGTATCCGCTCATCCTCAGGGATGAACTTCCCGAGAATGTTCAGGAGCGTGGTCTTGCCGCTCGCTGTTCCCCCGCTGATGAGGATATTCTTACGGGCGAGGACATAATCCTCAAGACGGTTGGCGAGTGGACGGTCGAGCGTGCCTGTCCTAATCAGATCCTCCATCTCGAAATGACGCGTATTGAACTTGCGGATCGTCAGAGTGACACCGCTCAAGCTGCACGGCGGGATGACGGCAGCGACTCGGCTGCCGTCCGGCAATCGCGAGTCGAGAATAGGCTTCGATTCCGAGATGTCGTCACCCAGACGCCGGGCAATGTTCTTCACCGCGACCATGAGGGATTTTTCGCCGAGTGAGACACCCTTGACCTGCTGGAGGAAGCCGTCTTTCTCGATGAACACTTGGTCGGGTCCGTTCACCATGATTTCGCTGATCGAGTCGTCGAGGATGAGGTGCTCGATGGGTTTGAGGAAAGGTAGAATCATCTCGAATCCGTTCATCGTTTGTTCTCCATTCCCTTCGTCATAGACCTCCTTCCGCAAGCTGCTTGAAGTACGACTTGTTCGGATCGTTGAAGTAGGGCTTCAGGTAGCAGAACATCGGCGGCATCGGATTCAAGCCGTCGTAGGCAATGATGACGGACTGGGCGTTGCGCAACTCCATGAACGTCTTCATGTCGAACCGGTAGTCGCTCTGCGTGTTGTAGCTTTTGGACGCCGTGATGTTGGCCTTATGGGACACGGCCTTCCCAGTGAGCAAACTCACGCGAGCGTCGTGGCCGCTCTCGGAGAGGTTGTAGCTGACTTTGAGTTTGTCTTCCCGTCCGCAAAGCTCGCTCGCGGTGCGAGCGGAGAAATCATCAGAAAGCGCGAGGAAAATCTTCGTGCGGAAGGTTTGCAGGAGCGTGCGCCAGCTATCCCCCGGCAGGGCGGACTTGAGCGAACTGATGCTCTGCGTGGCGATGATCGGAATGCACTTCGGCTGACGCGAGAGGCTGAAGAACTTCTCGTCTCCCGTAGGATCGTTTTCGCCCACGGTTGCAAAGTGCTGGTACTCATCGCAAAGGAAGAGAACCTCCCTGAAATGCCGCTCCGGGTGAGCTTCGATTTCGGGAACGCGGTTAAGGACGGCGCGCTCAAAATCGAGCTTCATCATGACGCCGAGAGCCTTCGCGAGTCCGGGATTCATCCCGATGGGAAAATTGAGGGTGCAGATCTTGCCGTTTTCAACAAGCCAGGAGAATGAAGGAAGGGGCGTGCCATAGATATTGTTGACGTTCTTTGCAGGATCGTAGCACTCCTTCTTCGGGCAGAAGACTTTCTTCACTCTCGGGTTGTCGTCGAAGAGAGAAAGGAAGACGGAGATCCCCTCGACGATGGAGGTTCGCAGCTTGGGTTCGATGCGTTTCCAGTCGTCATCAAACCAGCGCTTAACGGCTTCCAATTGTTCGAGCTTTTGCTGATCGGCTTGCGCGGGGTCGAGGACACTCTTGGACTCGCAGCCGATTCCCCTGTTTTTTAGCGTTTCGCGGAGTTGAGGTGTGGCTGGGGCAAGATAGCGGTCTTCTTTCGGATCGTGAACAAAACCAAGGCCAGCGAGGTCCGCCGTGCGCTGCCCGTAGATCTCTGGCTTGACGGCAATGTAATGGCGGCCCATGACGATCTCTTCGGCCTCGCGAATCCGGGCTTCAAGAATCGTTGGTGAGATGGCGCACTGGTAGACATCGAAAAGGGTCACGTAGTCGTAGGCGACCTTGTGAAGAAGGATGATGAACTTGACCAGATTCGTGTACGCCTGCTGCCAGAAGGGTTCCTTACCACGGCCAAACAGGTTGTTCAAAAGGGATGCGATGCTGAAGGCCAGCGCGTAGGCGTCCAGGTCGTTGTGGAGGGGGTTGTAGCGGTATTCGGAATCGAGGCTGATTTCGATGTAATCCTCGCCCCGTTCGTGGCGGTCGAGGATGCCCTTCACCTTGCGGCAAAAGTCACCTTTGACTTCGAGGATCAGGCCGCCGATTCGCTTCTCTTTCTCGGCTGCTTTGTAGGCCAGAACCTGCTCGGCAAATGGGTACATGCAGCAGCTTGTTTTGCCGGTTCCCACGGCACCGAAAATCGCAATCCCGGTGAACAATCCGCGCTCGGGAATAGTGAGCCATCGCGGGGTCGCGGAGGGTCCCGGTTTGCGAGCGTTGTGGACCTCGCCGACCACGAGATAAAGGTTGTCCCTCTTGCATGGGTCGGAATAGCGAGGGAGACGGCCAGGCAAGATGCGCCGACGGACTTTCAACGTGAAGATGTAGAGGCCCGAAAGCAGGGTCGAAAAGACCATGAAGGGCGTTGTGAAAAGGATGGTGTTGTAGAGGTACCTGAAGCTCAGGAAAGCATACGGAGCGCGCATGGCAACCACACGCAGGAAGATCTGGTCTGCGGGAAACGGGTGCGTGTAATAGAGGAAGACTCCCGTGCCCATCGCCAGCAGGGCCGAGACGAAGCCGCGCGAGTGGAGAATCCGCTGGATCATGCCCTTATCCTCGTGTCCACGGCCTGCGTCTTCTCTGAAGGGGACCGTTCGCTGCGCCGCTGCTCTCTCCACTTCCGGTAGTCCTGGTCGCGCCCGAGCACTTTCTTCAGGACGGCATTCACTACGTGATCAGGGCTGCTCTCGATGAACCGGGAGTAGTCTTCGAGCAGCTCGTTGACGGGTTCTTCAAGACGAACCTCGCGGGTCTTGATCGCCGGTGCTTTCTTGATGATGGACATTTCGCCTCCTAGGGTGTTTTGACTTGCCTTTGTGCTCTTCCCTGTGGCCGTGGAAAAAACACGCGGCACAGTCACGTGTGCCGGAGGGCGGGAGCGATCCCACGGTTCACTTGGGCGGCTGAAAGCCGAAAAAGTGGGGTCGCTCCCGCCCGATTTTGTGTTTTTTCCACGGTACCTTTCGCTGTTTGCCTTCGGGTAAGTGTCCTGACAGAACAGCCTTGCATCGCTCGGATGTGACGATGTTGACCGATGAAAAAGTACAGCGTGTAATTCCTGCCTTCGTCACTTGTTCTCGTGGGTTTCCTCGGTGGTAATGCCAATCCTTTTCAGCAGGTAGGTGTCGAAGACGATGCTTCTCTTGCGATCATTCACCGGAAACTGCCGACGGATGCCTTCCTCAGTGATTCGCCCGCCTTTCCAGCCACGATAGAATCCTTCGAACCTGTCCCCGCTGAATCGCGAGCGCGCTTGGTTGCGAAAGATGAGATCGGCTTCGGTTACGGCGGCGTACTGTTTTTCGTCCCATGCTTTGCGCACGCGGAAGTAGCGGACAACCTCATTTCCGATATCCGATTCGAGGGGAATCTTGACCAGGGAGTGGAAGATTTCGGACGCCTTTTCGAAACGGGAATCCGTGCGCGAAACGTATAGGAATCGAAACTGGCAAAGCTGCTGGAAGAGGGGAATGTAATCTTCGAGATGGTGAACGAATTCGGAAAACGTGGACTCGGCTTCATGCAGGTAGGTAAACGTCACCACAGGAGAGAAATCGGCAAAGAACATGGGGAGCTTGTCCACGAAGGAGCGAACCGTGGGACGGGAGCCCGGTTTACCGAGATAGAGCTTGGCGGGAAGGAAGTGCCTCTCGATGTTCAGCGTGCCACAGAAGAAGCGTACCTTTTCCGCTTCCGTTTCGAGGTAGTCATACTCCTGGTTCGCCAGCACGAAATCGAGCATGGCGAGACGCCTGCGGATGAAATCCAACTCGTGGGCGCGGCGATTGCGGAGGTTCTCTTTCTCGATCCTGGAATAGAGCCGCCGGGAGAAAAGGTGATAGACGACACCGCTCATGGGATAGCACCCTCGCCGGGCGTGCTTCTGGCCTTGCATCTTGTTCCAAAAGACCGTAGTCCGTTTGCCCCAATGGGAGCCGGTGAAGCCGAGAAATTGACGCGCCACAAAGTAGCCCGAGTGGGTCGCAACGATGTAAAGAAACCGCGCTTCTTCCTCGGTGTAGCCAAAGGCTTTCAAGGCGTCGAGATAGGAAGAAGAGATGTTCATAGCGCAAGGATTCCTGCCGTAAGGTCCTGGTCGTTCAGAATGCGGCGCAGACGGGATGCGTCTTCGGGATGGCTGTAGAGCGAAAATCCCGCCTTGGCTTTTGCCGCCAATCCCCCAGGGCGGTAGTGGCGGGTTGCCAGTTCCAGATCCACGCGACTGAGTTCATGCTGTGCAGTTTCGTATTCAATGCGGAGATCGGGCACGGGAATCTTGCCGTTGACGACGCGAAGTCGATGCTTTTCGGCGATCAATTCCTTCGCATCGGGGTCGTCTTTCTCCGGGCCGAGTTTGGCCAGGTCACGATTGAGATCCCGCTTCAGTTCATAGTCGAGAATGACGCGCAGCGGCCTGCCGCCAGCGCGTTCGATCCGCCTGGCTTCCTTGTGATAGACGCGATACAAATCGGCGTCGTGTTTGGCCTCTCGCGGCTTCACGAAACCGTGGTAAATTTCCTGATCTTCGGGGAGCCAGTTGGTCTTTTTGAGAAGCCGCTGCTCACTCCCGGTGAGGTCGCGCAACGTCTTTTTTTGCGAGATTTCAAGAGTCTTCTCTGTCAGCAGCGACTGCTCTTTTAGCCGCCTGATGTCCCCGCCCAGAGGGTTTCTGCTCTCGCGGCCGGCTCGGGACCTTCGAGCGGCTCGCTACTCGGAGAGGCGGTTTACCGAAGTGGGACGGCCCCACCAGGCTTACGGGAGAATTCGGTGAAAACTCCCTTCACTTATATAGAGGGGTTTTTTCGGCAAAATCTGTCCGACTATTTCACAACTTTCGAAGCTAAGCCACATGCCGGTGGAAGTCATGCAGCACGCGAAGGGTTGAGCGATTTTTATCGAGGTTGTGGTACGGGAACACTACAGGGGTGCAAGATTGAACAGGAGATGGGAATGGAATCGACTGAGAAGGGCCGAACGGACGCGACGCAGCAGCAACGGATGGTCCAACGGCAACCCGCGCTGGACTTCTTTGATTCCTCCCTTGAGTGGCGGCGCGTCTTTGCGGAGACCTGGGGCACGTTCCTGCTGGTGCTGGTTGCTGCCGGTGGCGGCGTGGTTGGGGCGCTGAACGGCGGCAGGGTCACCCTAGGCATGATGGTGGTGGCGCCGGGAATCATGGTGATGGTGATCATCTACTTTATGGGCACAGTGAGCGGAGCCCACTTGAATCCGGCGGTCACGCTGGCGTTCGCGGTGCGGCGCAATTTCCCCTGGAAGAGAGTGCCGGGCTATATCCCAGGACAAGTGGTCGGAGGCATCGGTGCGGCTGTTTTCCTTCGGATCATGTTTGGGACGGTCGGCGCGCTCGGCGCGACGCTACCGGGCATTGGCGTGACCAACGGGAAAGCGTTGGCCATGGAGGTGGTGCTGACGGCCGGGCTAGTGAGCACGATCCTGGGTACGGCGTCCGGCGCGCGGAACATCGGCACGAACGGCGCCATCGCCGTGGGCGGGTATATTGCTCTGGCGGGACTTTGGGCGGCGCCGATTACTGGTTCGTCGATGAACCCGGTGCGTTCGCTTGCGCCGGATCTGGTACGCGAGGACTTCCACACGACTTGGATCTATATCGTCGGGCCCTTCATGGGCGCCTTGATTGCGGTGGCCTTCGAGTGGATTCTCAAAGGGAAGCCCACAGCGGCCGGTGGGATCGCCGCGCGGGGCACGCTCGGCGCCGGCGATCCCGCCGGGCGGATACGTGAGTGAAAGTAACGGGTGCAGCGGCCCACAGGAGACCTGTTTGATGCGTTTATCTTTAACTGGCTTGCGGGTGACCTAATGGCTCTACAGAGGTCATAACCAACCTCCGCCAAAACCCGCCCGGCGCAAACCGCTGGCAATGCATGGGCAGATTCGCATCAATTGCCACAACAATCCGCTCCGATAGTTTTCGATCATCAGGATGATCGGCCCTTGATTCAGCCCGTAGTGCCAGGGTGACACCCAGCCGTGTGGATTGCCGAGCTTTCCCGGGTACGTCGCGTTGAAAGACGCTTTGAAACCGTAGGGGTTTCGCTTGGTCAATTTAGCCTCGTATATGTAGTAGTCGAGCGCGGGCAAAACGATTTCGGGAGCGAACGGCAGCGATGCCGCTACAGCCCAAGGCGCGATGGTTCCGTCGTCGGGCCCATACGGCACACCACGTCCGACGTAGTTGAAGAATTGGCGCTCAATACCGTTCACTTTGAGAGTGGCGGGGCCAGGACCGTCGCTCGCGGTAATTCCCCAGCACTGGCGCGCATAGCCCTCGAATTTGAGTGGGTTGTCGATCGCGTACTGTTGCTGCGCATAGGTTGCGCGGCGGCTGTTCTCAAAATAGTCGATGCACTTTTTGCGCATGAAAGCGTCCTGAATATTGCGAAAATCAATCCAGACATGCGAAAGCTGGTGAGTAAATAAAGGTCCGGCGTACAGATAGTCTTGTCCGCAACAGTGCTCCCATTTGTAAGTGGAAGCCCACGCGGCGTAGCTACTCTCGGGTAGCGGATGTGTCGGCGAGCCTAGCGCCAGAATATACAACAGCAACGCCTCGTCGTAGCCTTCCCAACGGTACTTTATAAATCCGCTTTCGGGTTTCCAGCCGTGCGTAACCGTTGCGCCATTGTTTTGCGCCCACTGCCAATCTGCGCGTCGATAGAGCGCATCCGCGAGCCTGCGGATTTCATTTTCATCTGGCCTATCCGCGACAAAATACATTCCTGCCGTCAGGGCGCCCGCCAGCAGAAAGGCACTGTCCACGGTTGACAGCTCGCATCGCCATGCGCGCCGTCCAGTCCGCATGTCCAGGAAGTGATAGTAGAAGCCGCGATAGCCGGTCGTATCAGGTTCGGGGCCTTGCGGGCTGTTCCAGAAAAAACGCAGCGTCGTCAGCGCCCGTTCTACCGCCGCGGGGCGCGGCATAAATCCGCGTTCGACAGCCACCGGATAGGATGCCAACGCGAGGCCGGTAGCGGCGATGCTGGCAGGCCAATTCGTTTCGGTCTTGTCGATGACCAGCCCGTTGGCTGGATTCGTCTCATGTAAAAAATAGGCGAAGGAGACGCGTTGGAGCTTCTCGATCTCGAGTTCGACGGTCAGTTTGTTGCCGCTCATGACGTTGTCGGCAGAGCGCCGCAATGCGCAGAGGAGATCACAAACCTGTCCGCATGGGTCTTCATACGCTCAGCCCAGGGATGTGCGACTCGCGAATGATCGCATAGCCACTGCCGTTGGCGCCCAAATGGCCGCCGGAAGGCATATGCCCGATGACCAGGAGGTCAGCGTTCGTTTCTTTAGCCGCTCGGTTCAACAGCTTATGCACATCGCCGCTATCAATCGTTATCGCGGCCTTGATACCCACATCCCGCTGAAGTTTCGCGATTTCGTTCGCAGCATAGCTGACGAGTTCCTCCTTCAATTCGGGAAGGACATGGGATCCTCCCGGCCCGAAAATCTCCACGCCAACGGTGACATGAACGAGCATGAGCTGCGCACCAAACTCGGCGGCTATCTCCGCGGCCCGCGACACGGTATTGCGGCTGTGGTGACTCAAATCAACGGCACAAAGAACATTGCGAATAGCGAACTCACGAGTCGCCATTTCTTCCAGGTGAGGGACCGTCCAAACGGGACAAACGCTGTCGTGCAGCACTTTCGCCGCGACAGAGCCCATCAGAAAACGGTAGAACAGCCCATGGCCATGCGTCGACATCACGATCAGATCCGCTTTTTCGTCGCTGGCTGTCTGTAAGATTTCGCGGGCCGAGTCTCCTCTGAGCAACAAACGTTTGACCACAATCCCAGCGGGCTCCGGACGCAAGGATTGATCCAGCTCTTTCTGGGCTCGCTTGACGATTTCCGCATGCAAGTCCCGCCCGGTGAGTTCATCTCCGCTCTCCAGTACGCCGGCTGGATAGCTCAGTGGCGCCACCACATGCAGTAGTATTATCTCGGAATGAAAATGGTGAGCCAAAAACGCCGCCTGATGAATCACCGTCAACGAGGCGCTTGAAAAATCAAGCGGAAGAAGAATCCGATTCATTAACGCTCTCTTTCTAATCTTGGCAGGCACCACTGTATCTCGCGCGGTATTGCCCCGGCTCCACGCGATTTCGCGGTCATCGGTGTGGCGTTCGTGTGGGATTGTGCCAAGAGCCGTCAGGAGCGATGAGGGCGTCGGCCTCTTTCGGCCCCCAGCTGTGGCGCTTGTACGGACGAACGCGGTGATGTTTTTTGAGGACTGGATCGACTACCGCCCATGCCGCCTCAACAGCATCTTCTCGAGTGAAGAGCGCTCCATCGCCGGCCATGGCGTCGCCCAAGAGCCGCTCGTATGGCGATCCTTCGCCCGTCTGTTCTTCGACCAGGTAAAGTTCTCGCTGGTCGCCGATGAACTCCTTCCCTTGGCGCTTCACGCGAGCGGCGATGGCGATGGCGGAATCTGGAGAGAGCTGGAATCGCAGATAGTTGGCTCGGCCAGTCGCCGGCTCTGAGTCGGCGAAAAGCCTTTGTGGCGGCGGTTTCAGCTCCACAAGGATCTCGGTTTCGGTTTCGGCCAGGTATTTTCCAGAGCGCACGTACCACGGCACTCCTTGCCACCGCCGCGAATCGATGAAAAGACGCAGGGCGCAGAAAGTTTCGACGTCGGAGTTTCTTGCCACGTGCGGCTCCTTTCGGTAGCCGGCGTATTGGCCGCGCACCACGTCGTCGGGCGCCAGCGGGCGCATGGCTTGAAAAACCTTGGTCTTCTCGTTGTGAACCGCCCCAAAGTCCCTGTCAGCTGGTGGCTCCATGGCAAGCAGGGCGATGATCTGGAAGAGGTGGTTCTCGATCACGTCGCGCAGACAGCCGGCGGTTTCGTAAAACGCGCCACGGCCTTTCACGCCGAATTGTTCCGACAGAGTTATCTGGACGCTGGCCACGTAATTGCGATTCCAGATCGGCTCCAGGAACGAATTCGCGAAACGAAAATAGAGGATATTCATGATCGCTTCCTTGCCGAGGAAGTGGTCGATGCGGAAGATCGAGTCTTCCGGGAACACCGAGCGTGCCACGCGATTAAGCTCTCGGGCGGAGGCCAAGTCGAGGCGAAGTTCAGTCGGGGAATGTCGGATTAATTCATAAAATCTGGGAGGTTATATCTGATGAAGAATGTCAAGAAGATGGTAATGGGAATCAGCTTTATTGTTTTCCTTCTCGGCGGTTCATTTGCTTTTGCCCAGATGGGC
>Ga0307372_10010614_pt1 | contig 12431 bp, 11 predicted proteins | sample OX1MG_FD_202533 | JGI IMG/M metagenome (GOLD analysis project Ga0307372, IMG submission 202533) | Soil microbial communities from Risofladan, Vaasa, Finland - OX-1 | ecosystem: Environmental > Terrestrial > Soil > Coastal area > Acid sulfate soil | place: Finland: Risofladan, Vaasa | collected...
CACCTGCCGCCGCGCCCGAACGGCGAGACCTTCGATGTTGATGGTGTACTGCTGCCGCGCCCGTTCAAGATTACCAAGATCGGCCCGGTGCGCCTGTTCGTCGCCGATGTCGACAAGGCCGAGGCGTTCTATCGCCGGCATCTCGGGTTTGCGGTCAGCGAAGAGGTGACCTATCGCGGCGCGCGCTGCGTGTTTCTGCGCTGCGGCGCCGAGCACCACGCGATCGCGCTTTACCCCCGGGAACTGCGTGCGATGCTGGGTCTCAGCGAGCACACCAGCTGCCTGTCGTTTGGCGTCGAGCTGGCGAATTACGCGCAACTACGTGCATCTGTCGAATTCCTCAAGGCCCATGGCGTACAATTTATAGATGTCCCACCTGAACTGTATCCCGGCACCGATTACGCTGCGTTCGCCCTCGATCCCGACGGTCATTGCATCCAGCTCTATTATTATATGGAGCAGGTCGGTTGGGACGGGCGGGTGCGCAGCGCGGCCGAGCGACGGAAGGTGTCGCGCGACTGGCCGGCGGCGCTGGAGCCGCTGTCGGACACCTATGTCGACCAGGTGTTCCAAGGGCCATTTGGCTGATTTCAGGGAGGCGAAAATGGATCGTACCAGGTTCGAGTCGGAGTTGAAGGCGGGCGGTTATGAGCCGGTCGAACGCCGGATGGACGCCAACCAGTTCAATCCCGAGCATATGCACGAATTCGACGCGCGAGTGATGCTGCTCGACGGCGAGATGACGATCACCCGTAACGGTATGTCGCAGGTGTTCGGTCCCGGCGATGTCTGCGAGATCGCCGCCGGCACGCCGCATACCGAGGAATGCGGCCCGGCCGGTGCGCATTACCTCGCCGGGCGGCGGTTCAAGTAACCCTCAGCGCGGCGCGATCAGCCCCTGCTTTTCCAGGGTCGGGTAGACCCCGCCGCCGAGCATCATGTCGAGCAGCGTCTGCGGCACCGGCTGTGCCTGCAGGACCGCGCCGGTGTCGCGGTTGCGCACGGTGAAATCGGCGACCGACACCTCGCAGACCTGACCTTCGGCGAAGGCGGCGTGCACGCCCGGGCATTCGATTGCGAGCAACCCGAAATTGACCGCGTTGCGGAAAAAGAGGCCGTTGATCGACTCGGCGAGCAGCGCGGCGATCCCGCAATTGCGCAAGGACCGGGCGGCCGGGCGGCTCGACCCCATGCCGTAATTCAGCCCGCCGACGATGATGTCGCCGGCCTGCACCTGATCGACCCAGCCTGGCCGGTTGGCGGCAAACACCGCGCGCATCTGCTCGGCCTCGGAGGCCAGCAGCAGCGCCCCCGGCAGCATCAGGTCGGTGTTGATGTTGTCGCCGAATTTCCAGGTCTTGCCGGCGATCATGCCCGTCCTCCGTCTGCTTGGCCTCCGATGATATCGCCGGCATCGGCGATGTGCCCGGCGATCGCCGATGCTGCGACGGTCGCCGGCGAAGCCATGAAGATGCGCGCGCTGGGGTCGCCCATGCGGCCCTTGAAGTTGCGGGTGCTGGCGGTGATGCAAGTCTCGCCCGGCCCGAGCACCCCCATATGCCCGCCGAAACAGGCGCCGCAGGTCGCCGAGGTCACCACCGCGCCGGCCTCGACCAGCGTCTCGACATAGCCCGCTTTCAGCGCCGCGGTGTAGACCACCTGGGTGTTCGGCGTAACGATCAGGCGTACGCCCGGCGCCACCTTGCGGCCCTTGACGACTCGCGCCGCCTCGGCGAGGTCGGACAGCGTGCCGTTGGCGCACGAGCCGATATAGGCCTGGTTGATCCGCTCGCCGGCAACCTCGGCGACCGGCACCGAATTGCGGATAACCGCGTCGGGCAGCGCGACGAGCGGGGTCATCGCGGCGAGGTCGATGGCGCGCCGCTCGGCATAGGCGGCGTCGGGGTCGGGCGCCTGCGGCGAAAACGGCGCGGGGTTGCGCGCCGTGACGTACTCGACCAGCGCGTCGTCGCACTCGAACGTGGCGAATTCGGCGGAAAGCTCGGCACCCATCGCGGCGATCGTGCGGCGCGCGTCGATCGACAGGCTGGCGAGGCCGGGCCCGCCGAACTCGACATTCTGGTTGGTGTGGTGGCCGTAGGTGCCGGCGAGGTGCAGGAACAGATCCTTGGCCGAAACGCCCGGCCGCAGCGCGCCGGAGAGGTCGTAGCGGACCGTCTCACCGACCCGGTACCAGGTCTTTCCGGTGGTGATCGCGGCGACCAGATCCGGCCCGCCGATGCCGCGTGCCGCGCAGTTGAACGCGCCCGAGGCGCAGGTGTGCGAATCGCTGCATACCAGCACGCTGCCGGGCAGCGCATAGGCGCGGTCGGCGACGATTGCATGGCTGACGCCCTGGTCGGGGCCGACATCGTGCAGCCGCGCGATGCCAAAGCGGCGGGCGAACTCGCGGCCATAGGCGTGCGCCTCGGCGGCATCCTTGTCGGGCGCCGGCACCATGTGGTCGTAGGCGATCACGATCCGCTCGGGGTCGAACACCTTGAGGATGTCGCGGCGCTGGTTCTTGTGAAAGCTCATGTCGATCATCACCGCGCAATCGACATCGACGACGACCAGATCGCCCGGCGCCACCCGCGCCTGCCCGCTCGCCCGCGCGAAAATCTTTTCGACGATCGTCATGCCCATCAAATGGCTCCCTTACACGACCCCTTCCGCCCGCAATGCCGCGATCTCGTCGGCCGGGTAGCCCAGGCTCGCCAGGATCTCGTCGGTGTGCTCGCCGATCAGCGGCGCGCGGCGGCGATAGGTGCCTGGCGTCTCCGACAAATCGATCGGGGTCGGGGCCAGCGGCAGCGTGCGGTCGAGCCCGGGAAACTCGCGCTCTTCGAGCAGGTGCGCGGCGCGGATATGCGCATCGTCGAGCGCCTGCTGCGGCGAATACACCTGGCCGGCGACGATATTGGCCTTTTCGAGGTCGGCGAGTGCCTCGGCGCAACTGCGCTCGCCGCACCACGCGCTCATCCGCGCCGAGATCGCCGCACCGTTATCGGCGCGCGACTGGTCGTCCGTGAAGCGCGGGTCGCCGAGCCAATGGTCTTCGCCGATCATCCGGCACCAGCGGCGGAACATCGGCTCGCCGATCACCGTGGTGACGATCCACCCGTCGGTGCAGCGAAAGATGTCGCCCGGCGCGTTGTTGAAGCCGCGGTTGACCGTCGCCTCCCGGTCGACGCCGGTCAGCGCCTGCTCGATCAGCATCGCGTTGCTGATCGCGGTCGCAGTGCGCAGCAGCGCGCCTTCGACCTTCTGGCCGTGCCCGGTCTTGCCGCGCTCCATCAGCGCTGCCAGCGTGCCAAAGGCGGAGAGGAACGCGGTGCCGAAATCGACCCACGGCACCTTCAGCATGATCGGCTGCTCGGGCGTGCCCGACAGGTAGACCGCGCCGCTCATCGCCTGACCGATCCCGTCAAACCCGTGCTTGTGCGACAGCGGCCCGCCGGCGCCAAAGCCGGTGACGGTGGTCAGGATGATGTCGGGCCTGGTCGCGCGCAGGCTGTCGAGGTCGAGCGCCAGCGAGCGCAGCACCGAAGGCGGCAGGTTGGCGACCACGACATCGGCGGTGGCGACCAGTTTCCTGACGACCTCGCGGCCCTTCGGCGAGGCAGGGTCGAGCGTCATGCCGAGCTTGTTGCGGTTCATCGCCAGAAACATCGCGCCGCCGCCGTCAGGCCCGGTGCCAACTGGGATCATCCCGCGATCCTCGCCGCCGCCGCGGCGCTCGATGCGGATCACCTCGGCGCCGAGGTCGCCGAGCAGCGCCGCGCAGAACGGGCCGGCGATGTAGCGCCCGAAATCGAGTACCCGGATGCCGTCGAGAACGCCTGCCACGCTCACCCTCCCGCCGGGACCGGCCGGCTCCAGTCAATGTCCGCGCCGGGATCGGCGAGGAACTCGGGGCCGCAGCGCCACGCGACGTCGGAATGCGGCACCAGCGATCGCTCGACCCGGTAGCGCGGTGAGAGTAGCGCGGCGCGCGCCGGATCGGCAGAGGCCAAATGCCGGGCGATTGCCTCGCCGACAGCGCGCGACATCTCGCCGGTCTGGCGGTCGAGATACACCACACGCAGCGCGCCCGGCCGCACTGGCTCGGCGGCGAAGCGATCGCCGAGCCAGCGCTCGATCGCCGCGAGGTCGCGATAGGGGTCGCCGAGCGCCGGGTCGTTTCCGTACAGCCCATCGAACAGGTGCAATTCGTCGGGCATCGGGCCTTCGCCGTCGAGCAGTCCGACCGCCGGCATCACCCCGCCCGAATGCGCCGTCACGATCAGTCGGTCGAGCGCGAGGCCCGCCCGCAAGCAGGCGAGGCCGTATTCGACCAGCGCCGCGAATCCGCCGCCGTTGAGCGCCGGAAAATCGTACCAGTTGCGGCGGATGAAATTGCCGCGCGGGATCAGCGCCAGCGTCGGGCGGCTGCGGCCCGACAGCTCGATTCCGCTGCGCGCCACCTTTTCCGCCAGCGCCATCGCGCCGCCCCGCTGCGAAAACCCGTGCAGGTGGACGACCACGTCGATCGCCGCGGCCGTGGCCGGAAGGCGATTCCACCGCAGGAACAGGTCGGGCTGGGTCCCGGCATGAGCGTGCAGCACCGGCGTGTCGGTGAGATACGCCTCGCCGGGGGCGACGGTTTCCTCGGTCGCAGTGAGCGTAAAGTCAGCCATGCTCCGCGCCGCTCGTTTGGTTCCGATCTTGCCGCAGCGAGCCGCGACATTCATCCTTTGTCACCCTACGATATAGGAGAACCCCGATGGCTCGGCTTTCCTCGATCACCAAGAAAGACCAGGTGGCGGCCAAGGATCAGGCCACGTTTGACGCGATCGTCGCCAGCCGCGGCGCCGTGCAGGGGCCGTTCACGATGTTCATGCACTCGCCCGAAGTGTCGGGCCGCGTCGCGCATCTCGGCGCCTATGTGCGGTTCGAGGGCTCGCTCGACATGAAGGTGCGGGTGTTGGCGGCGATGACCGTCGCCCGCGAGTCCGAGGCGATGTACGTATGGGGTGCGCAGACCGGCGGGGCGCGCCGGCTCGGCGTGCCGGAAGCGACGATCACCGCGATCCGCGAAAACCATTCGCGCGGCATCCCGCCCGAGGATGCGCAGATCGTCGAGTTCACCCACCAATTGCTGCGCCAGCATCGGGTCGACGAGGCGCTGTTCAAGGCGGTGCAGGCGCGGTTCGGCAACGACGAGTTGATCCAGCTGACCACCGCGATCGGCTATTACAGCCTTCTGTCGATGACCGTGAATGCGTGCGGATTGGAGCCCGCCGCCGGCGCCGAGGTGCTGAAGGTCTAGGGCGCCGTCCCGCCCGATTGATCTGGCTCAATGCGGCGCACGGCCGGTGGCGCGAAGCTGTCGGCCAGCGATGCAAGGGGCAACGAGATGCACGAGAACTGGCCGGAACTGGCTGCCGGTATGACCCCCGCGCTCAAGGAATTGCGCGCCGGCGTGCCGGAGGTGATGAAGGGTTTCTCGGCGATCGCCCGGGCGGCGCTCGACGGCGCCGCGCTCGACGCCAAAACCAAAGAACTGATCGCGCTGGCGATCGGCGTTGCGGTCCGCTGCGACGCGTGCATCGCGTTTCATGCCGAGTCGGCGCTGAAGCGCGGCGCGTCGCGGGCCGAAATCATGGAGGCGATGGGGATGACGATTTACATGGGCGCCGGCCCATCGGTCATGTACGCCGCCCAGGCGATCGAAGCCTACGACCAGTTTGCCGCTCGGGGCGGGAGCGGCCGGGGATAACGCCGACAACCCGGTCGCGCCTGCTCCCGGCGCCAGCTATCGCATCCGCGAACCGGGATCCATGCCGAGATAGACCCGCCCGCCGATCGGATACCATTCGGGGGCGATCGTCACGGTCTGGCCGACGACGTGCAGGTCGCGCCAGCACTCGGCGAGACGGCTCTCGCGCTTGAACGACGTGCTGCCGCCAAAGCGGTACACCAAATCCATCGCCTGGCGCGCGCTGTCGGCGGCATAGACCGAGGCGAGGCGGCAGCGGGCGCGTTGTTCGAGCGTGGTCTCCTTGCCGGCGGCGACGGTGGCCCACAGCTCGGCGATCATCGCATCGCGATAGACGCGCCCGGCGTTGAGGATCGCGTCGGCACGGCCGACCGCCTCCTGTACCTGCGGGTTCTCGCGCAAGAGCCCGGCGGGCCGGCCGCGCGGCTGCTTGCCGCCGGCAAGTTCGATCAGCGCGTCGATGCCGGCGCGCGCGATGCCGGTGATCACCGCGCTGTGATGCGGCCCGACCCAGGCCTGAGCCGGCAGCGCATAGGTGACGCCCGGCCAGCGGTTCCACTGGTTGTCGAGCGGGGCGCCGAGATGCGGCATCACCCGCCGCTCGGGCAGGAAGACGTTGTCGACCGTCCAGTCGAAGCTGCCGGTGCCGCGCAACCCGGCGACGTCCCAGCTGCCGGGAAGGATCTCGGCCTCCGAGCGCCTGAAGATGCCGCGCCAGAAAAGCGGCCGACCCTCGGGGCTCGTGCGCGGCTTGCCGTCGTCGACGATCTGGAAGCTGCCGAGCATCCAGGCGGCCTCGTTGCAGCCGCTGCCGAATTGCCAGCGCCCGCTGACGCGATAGCCTCCATCGACCGGCACGCCCTGGCCGCCGCCCTGCACTGCGGTGCCGGCAAGGTTCGCGGGGCCGTTGCCGTATAGCTCGTCGGTGCCTTCCGGGGGCAGCCCCAGCGTCACCAGCTGGCCGATGCTGTTGTTGGCGAGGTTCCAGCCGACCGAGCCGCAGCCCTCGGCCAGCAGCTCGACGGCCCGCAGATAGGTCAGCGGATCGACCTCCAGCCCGCCCAGCGCGCGCGGGATCACCATCCGGTAGCAGCCGGCGGCATGAAGCTGCTCGACCAGCGCCTGGGGTAGACGCTGGTCGCGCTCGATCGCCTCGCGGAAGGTGCGCAATACCGGCCGCAGCGCGGCCGCGGCCTTGACCACGGGCTGCGCGTCGATCTCGTCGGGCAGTTGCGTGTGTTCGGCCAACGTATCCATAAGCTCCTCCTCCCGCCGCCGGTGCGTTGCGCTCGCGGCGGCCTTCGATCAGCTTAACGGCGTGCCCGCTTGCCGCGCCATCTTTTGATTGGCGCGGCCCGGCGGCGAGTCCAAACTTGTTGCGCGAGAGCATGGGAGGGTTGCCGCAATGTCGGATGCCGGCGCGAGCACACCCGGACGGCTGACAACCGGGCCGGGCGAGATGATGGGGAATGCCGGTCCGGGCATGCTCGCCGGGCTGCGCGTCGTCGAGATCGCCGACGAGCGGGCCGAGTATTGCGGGCTGCTGCTCGCCGGGCTCGGCGCCGAGGTGATCAAGATCGAGCCGCCCGAAGGCAATGCGACGCGGCGGATCGGCCCGTTTCTCGACGACGAGGCGGGGCTCGAACGGTCGCTCTATTTCTGGCACTACAACCGCAACAAGAAATCGGTCGCGTTCGACCTGCAGACGCCCGTGGGGCGCGAGCACCTCCTGCGCCTGCTCGGCGGCGCCGACATCCTGCTCGACGCGAGCTGCGGTGCGCTCAACACGGCGCTCGGGCTCGACCGCGCCGCGCTCGCCGCGCGCTTCCCGGCGCTGGTCACGGCGCGGATGACGCCGTTTGGCGACGACGGGCCGTGGGCCGAATTCAAGGGCTCGGACCTCGTTCACCTCGCGCTCGGCGGGGTGATGATGAATTGCGGCTACGATCCCGACCCCAACCTCGAATACGACACGCCGCCGATCGCGCCGCAGATCTGGCACGCCTATCACATCGCCGGCGAGCAGATGGCGACCGGGATCATCGCCGCGCTCTACCACCGCGAGCGGACCGGCGAAGGGCAGGACGTGTCAGTCGCGGTGCACGAGGCGGTGTCCAAGAACCCGGAGCAGGACCTGATGTACTGGGTCATGCGGCGGGTGCCGCTGTGGCGCCTGACCTGCCGCCACGCCTCCGAAGGCCCGAACCATAGCCCCAGCATCAGCCACACCAAGGACGGGCGCTGGTTCATCACCCACGGCATGGGCGCGCGCGATTTGAACAACCTGGTGCCGCTGCTCTCCGAATACGGCGCTCAGGCCGATCTGCAGCCGCCGCCGCCCGATACGGATTTGAAGGCGCGTCAGGTACCGGGCACGGCCGGGACCGACGAGGCGCGGGCGCATATGCTCGACGTTGTCCAGCGCTTTATTCGCGCCTGGACCTACAAGGACATGCCGTGGCGCGAGGCGCAGGATGCCGGGCTGTTGTGGGCCCCGCTGAGGAAGCCGCACGAAAATGCGCTCGACGAACACTGGCTGGCGCGCAAGACCTTTGCTGACATAGAGCACCCGGAACTGGGGCGCAGCTTTCGCTATCCGACCTCGAAATGGCTCAGCAACAAGACAAGCTGGCAGGTCGGGCGGCGCGCGCCGCTATTGGGCGAGGATACCGATGCGGTGCTCGGCGAGGGGACAAGGCGGCCGCGCGTGCCGGCCGCGCCGCGCCGCCCGGAAAACCCGCGCCTGTCGGCGCTGCACAACAAACCCTTCCCGCTGCAGGGAATCCGGATTTTCGACTTCGCCTGGTTTCTTGCCTCGGCCGGCGGCACGCGGTTTCTCGCCGCGCTCGGCGCCGAAAGCTTCAAGGTAGAGTGGAAAGACAATCCCGATACGCGGCTGGCGGCGATGGCGCCGGTCGGCGGACGCGCCGCGCGCGAGGCGGCGACCGGGCCGCTGCCCGGGGTCAAGGACCCGGACATGGGCGGCAATTTCCTCAACAAGAACTCGGGCAAGCGCGGCATCTCGCTCAACATCCGCCACCCTAAGGGGCTGCAGATCGCCAAGGACATGATCCGCATCTGCGATGTCGTCGCCGAGGGGTTTTCGCCCGGTGTGTTACAGAGGCTCGGCCTCGGATATGATGTGCTGAAGTCGATCCGGCCCGACATCATCTACATCCAGCAATCGGGCATGGGGGCGCACGGCACCTATGGCCGGATGCGTACAGTCGGCCCGGTGGCTGGTGCCTTTGCCGGGCAGGCCGATATGTCCGGGCTGCCGGAGCCGGCGATGCCGGTGAGCTTCGGCTATTCCTTTCTCGACTGGATGGGGGCCTATGGCTACGCACTGGCGCTCTTGGGTGCGATCTACCATCGCGAGCGCACTGGCGAGGGGCAGTGGATCGATTCCTCGCAATGCGAAAGCGGCATCTTTCTGACCGGCGCGACGATCCTCGACTGGTCGGCCAACGAGCGCGCGTTCCGCCGCTATGGCAACCGCTCGCCGTACAAGCCGGCCGCGCCGCACGGCGCCTATCGCTGCGACGGCAAGGACCGCTGGGTCGCGATCGCCTGTTTCAGCGATGCCGAGTGGCAGGCGCTGGCGCGCGTCGCCGAGCGCGGCGACTGGCTCGACGATCGGCGCTTTTCAACGCTCGAAAACCGGCTCCAGCACCAGGATTCGCTCGATGCCGCGGTCGAATCGTGGACCCGGACGCAGGACCGCTACGACTGCATGATGAAATTGCAGAAGGCGGGCGTGCCGGCCGGGGTGTGCCAGAACGCCGAGGACCGGGTCGATTATGACCCGCAGCTCGGTCACCTCAAATGGCTGACCGAGGTCAGGGGCACCAAGATAGGCACTTGGCCGATCTATGAAATTCCGATGAAGCTGTCAAAAACGCCCGGCCATGTCGGTGGCCCGATCAATCGCGGCGCGCCGTGCTATGGCGAAGACAATTTCTATGTACTGACCGAACTGCTCGGCCGCACCCCGCAAGAGGTCGAGCGGCTCGCCGAGGAGGGCGTGATCTGAACCCGATCACAGCGACCCGTGCAGTTTACATCAAGCTGGGGCGGGAAAACCGTTGGGCGCAGGTTGCGTTTAGCAGCAACACGTTGCGCTTTGGCTTCGGTGACATCCCACACGAACAAGCTATCGCGGCCATCGGAACGAAGGATTTCGCCTCAATCGTGAAGCCTTTCTATGAGAAACGGAATGTTTCGCCGGGCACCGCAACTCGTTACGCGAATGAAATTCGGGAGTTTTATACTGCCGGCTCCGACGTCCTTTGGATCACGTTTGCCGACCGGCGTTTGTGGTGGTGTTTCGCAGAACCGGAAGTGATCCCGCTCGCCGGCGGTGACGCCGAGACAACCGGGTCGCGATATCGAAAAGTCATCGGCAGCTGGAGCGATAAGGACCTTGAAGGCAAGCCGTTGTATATGAATGAACTACGCGGCTCCCTCACGACGGTGGCAGGGTTTAGAGGCACGCTCTGTCGGGTTCGCGAGTTCGATTATCTTTTGCGCCGATTGAATGGAGAAGAAACTCCCGCAACGAAAGTCGCACGTGACGCTCGTCTGGCCTTGGTGAAAGCTCTGATACCGCTAATAGCTGGACTACATTGGAAAGATTTTGAGCTATTGGTCGAACTGGTATTTACCCAAGGCGGCTGGCGTCGAGTAAGCGCAACGGGCGGTGTCCAGGATATGGTGGATTTGCAGGTAGAGCTTCCGCTAACAGGCGAACAAGCGCTTGTGCAAGTCAAATCAAAGATTGATCACGGCGGAGCAAATGATGCCGCTATCCGACTGGCGGAAGCGGCTGCTGGACGCCGTGGCTTTCTCGTCTATCACACCGGTCCAGCTGAATTGACCATCAGTGCAGAGAATGTGGATCTTATCCGTCCGGAGGCGCTCGCCGAGCGTGCCGTCGATGTTGGTTTGACCAGTTGGATCATGGCAAAGGTTGGCTGAGGCCCCGAGGAGGATACAGATGACCAAGCCCGAAACCGTCGGCATGTCGTCGGCGCGGCTTAAGCGCCTCGACGAGGTCATGACGCGCCGCTATGTCGATGGCGGCTATCTGCCCGGCATCCTGACCTATGTCTACCGCAAGGGGCAGCTCGTCCACACCGGGCTTGCCGGGCAGATGGATATGGCGCGCGGCAAGGCGATGCGCGAGGACGCGATCTTTCGCATCTATTCGATGTCGAAGCCGATCACCGCGGTCGCGCTGATGATGCTGGTCGAGGAAGGCCTGATCGGGCTCGACGATGCGGTTCACACGCATATCCCCGAATGGAAGGACCTTGCCGTCTACGCCAGCGGCACGCCGTCGCTGCTGCCGACCGCCGCGCCGACCTACATGACGATTCCAGTTGAGCGGCCGATGAAAGTGATCGATCTGGCGACCCACACCTCGGGCCTTACCTACGGCTTTATGATGCGCACCGCGGTCGACGCGGCGTATCGCCGGGCCAAGGTGGTCGATCGTCAGACGCCGGCCGGGCTGCAGGGCATGATTGAGCAGTTGGCGCAAATCCCGCTCGATTTCTCGCCAGGAACGGCGTGGAACTACTCGGTCGCGATCGACGTGATAGGCTATCTGGTCGAAAAACTGTCGGGGATGCGCTTTGGCGAGTTTCTCCGCACCCGGCTGTTCGAGCCGCTCGGCATGAACGACACCGCATTTCATGTCACCCCGGACAGGGTCGAGCGGTTTTCGTCGTGTTACCAGCCCGCGGGTACGAGAGGGCTGGCGCTGCAGGATGATGCGCGCGAAAGTACTTATGCCTCGCCGCCGCTCCTCGAATCCGGCGGCGGCGGGCTGGTGTCGACCGCGCACGATTACCTGCGCTTCTGCCGCATGCTGTTGCACGGCGGCACGCTCGACGGCGTGCAGATCCTCAGCCCGAAAACCGTCGCGCTGTTCAGCCTCAATTTCCTGCCGGGCGGGCGCGAGGTGGCGGACATGGCCTTCCCCGGCATGTTCAGCGAAAGCGGCTATTCCGGCGTCGGCTTTTCGCTCGGCTGCGGGGTCAATGTCGATGTCGCGAAGACCCGGCTGCCCGGCTCGCTCGGCGAATTTTTCTGGGGCGGCGCGGCATCGACAGCGTTCTGGATCGACCCCACGGAAGCGCTGACGGTCGTATTCATGACCCAGGTGATCGGCAGCCCGGCACGCCTCACGCTGCGGCGGGACTTGCGTACCCTGGTCTATTCGGCGATGACCGAATCCTTCGCTTAGGGAGGCGGTTGATGGAACTTCGCGGTGCGGTGGCGCTGGTGACCGGCGGCAATGGCGGTCTGGGTCAGCGCATCTGTCACCATTTGGCGCGAGAGGGCGTGCATATCGCGGTGATGTACGCGCAGAGCCGCGACGAGGCCGAGGGGGTCGCCCGCGATCTCGCCTCGCGCCATCAGGTCAATGCCGCCGCCTTCGCGTGCGATATCACCGATGGCGCAGCGGTCGAGCGGCTCGTCGCCGATGTGACAGGGCGCTTCGGCCGCCTCGACATCCTTGTCAACGACGCCGCCTATAACAAGGCGGTGCCGTTCGCCGATCTCGACGGGCTGACGATGGAGGTGTGGGACAAGATCATCGCGGTCAACCTCACCGGGCCGATGCGCCTCATCAAGGCGGTGGCGCCGGTGATGAAGGCGCAAC
>Ga0307372_10010615_pt1 | contig 12431 bp, 7 predicted proteins | sample OX1MG_FD_202533 | JGI IMG/M metagenome (GOLD analysis project Ga0307372, IMG submission 202533) | Soil microbial communities from Risofladan, Vaasa, Finland - OX-1 | ecosystem: Environmental > Terrestrial > Soil > Coastal area > Acid sulfate soil | place: Finland: Risofladan, Vaasa | collected...
CTCACTCGAACTTGACCTTGATGCCCGACGCCGACGGCACCCGCGGCGGGGATCCCGAGTCGCGGGAGGCGAACCGCCGGTACCGCTGGATCTCGGCCGTGTGCGATCGCACGGTGACGCGCACACGGCCGCATACGCGATCGCTGAGCGACCGCGTCGATGCCGTGGTCCTGCACCGGATCTGGGGGCCGATCATCTTTCTCGGTCTCATGCTCCTGGTCTTCCAGGCGATGTTCAGCTGGGCGCGGCCGCTGGCCGGCGGCATCCAGGCCCTCGTGACCCTGGCGGGTGCCGGCGTGCGAGTGGCGGTACCTCCGGGCGAGCTTCGCAACCTGCTGGTGGACGGCGCGCTCGCCGGCGTGGGGAGCGTGCTCGTGTTCCTGCCCCAGATCGCGATTCTCTTCCTGTTCATCGGGCTGCTCGAGGACTCGGGCTACATGGCGCGCGCGGCGTTCGTGATGGACCGCTACATGCGCCCGCTCGGTCTGCACGGCAAGAGTTTCATTCCCCTGATCTCCGGATACGCGTGCGCCGTGCCGGCGATCATGGCCACCCGCACCATCCAGCACCCCAAGGAGCGCCTGGCCACGATCATGGTGGTGCCGCTCATGAGCTGCTCGGCGCGGCTGCCCGTGTATACGCTGCTCGTGGCCGCATTCGTGCCGGCGGTGGCCGTGGCGGGGGTATTCAGCCTCCAGGGCCTCACGATGCTGGGCATGTACTTGCTGGGCACGGTGGCGGCCCTGGCCGCGGCCGCCGTGTTCCGCCGCACCCTGCTCCGGTCGGAGACCCGGGCGCTGATCATCGAGTTGCCGCCGTATTCGCTGCCCAGTGGACGCGTGCTCGCCAATTCGGTATGGCAGCGCGTGCGCCTGTTCCTGCGCCGTGCCGGCACGGTGATCTTCGCCATCTCGATCCTGCTCTGGGGAATGGCCACCTATCCACGGGCGACGGCGGCGCCGGGCCAGACGATCACGCAGGAGCAGCGGCTCTCGCAGTCGGCGCTGGGGCGGCTGGGCCACGCCATCGAGCCGGCCGTACGCCCGCTCGGCTACGACTGGAAGATCGGCGTATCCATGATGGCGTCGTTCGCAGCACGCGAGGTGTTCGTATCGACCATGGGAACCATCTACGGCGTATCGCGGGACGGCACCGACGCGCACACGCTGGCCCAGCGTCTGCGCGAGGAGCGCAACCCGGCCACCGGGCGCCTGGCCTACACGCCGCTCATCGCCGTCGGGTTGATGGCGTTCTACGTGTTCGCCCTGATGTGTACCAGCACCGTGACCATGACCCACCGCGAAACGGGCGGAGGGTGGCGCGGGGCTGGCTGGGCGCTATTGCAGTTTACATATATGCTGGTACTGGCCTACGGCGCCGGCTTCGTCATCTATCACGGCGGATTGGCCCTCGGCCTGGGAGGCGCCTGATGAACAGCGCGTGGATCCAGCCGGCCCTCGTCGCCCTGGCCCTGACCGCGGCGGCCGCCTATCTGCTGCGCCGGGCGTGGACCCGGTGGCTCCGCGCGCGACAGCCGCAGTCCGGAGCATGCGGTCCGAACTGCGGCTGCGGCGACGATTCGGGCTACTGAGGCCGCACCACCAACAGCGCCCGCGGTCCGCCGCGAAGGACCTTGTCGGCCACGCTGCCGACCACCAGCCGAGACATCCCCCGCCCGTGAGTGGCCAGCGCCACGACGTCGCTGGCATTCGCGGCCGCCGTCTCGATGATGACCTGGGCCGGCGAACGCTCGGTGCGCACCTCGCTCTGCACGTTGACCGTCGGATGCTGGCGGCGCAGCTTGGCGGCCAGGCTCGACACGTAATCGGCCGCCCGCTCGACCAGCGCGTCCGTGGCCGCCGCCGAGTACTCTTCGGGCGGCGCGTAGGCCACCGCGTACTCCATGGCCGGCATGAACGCCGGCGCGAACACCGGCTTCACGACCTCGAGCAGCAGCACCTGGGCGCCCGTCAGTTCGGCGAGGGCCAGGGCTGGCGGCACGACCTGTTCGGCGTACCCCGAGCCGTCGAGCGGCACGAGCATGCGATTGAACGCCCCGATCGGCTCAAGCACGCCGCCGGCGGCCTCCTCCGGGCGGAGGAGCAGCACCGGCGACGACACGGTACGCACCACGCCGTCGGCCACGCTGCCCAGCCACGCGCGGCTGAAACCCGTGCGCCCATGGGTGGACATCACGAGGAGCGGTGCGTCCTGCGCTCGCAGGTGGTCACAGATTACCTGCGTCGGCGGGCCGTCGAGCACCACCGTGCGCGCGTCGAGCCCCGTCTCGGCATGGATGCCCACGGCCGTGCGCTCGAGATACTCCTGCGCCTCCTCGCGCATGGCCTCATCGAGCGCCACCTGATCGCCGAGGTCGTGCAGCATGAGCTGGTGGGCGCGCACCAACTGGATCCCCGCCTTGGCCCGCTCGGCGAGCATCGTGGCGGTGGCCAGCGCATGCTCGGCCAGGGGTGAACCGTCCAGCGGTACGACGATGGTGCGGAACATCGGTGCCTCCTCCGCCCAAAGGCGGCCGTGCTTCAGGACCAGGGCTCGCGGAACTCCCGGTCGCGGTTGAATACGTAGGTCCGTGCCTGCACCTTGCCTTCGGCCACGGCGCGGGCGATATCCGTGCCGGTGACGATGCCCACGAGCGCCCCTTCGTCCACCACGAGCACGCGGTGAATGCCGGCGCGGCTCATCAACTCGGCCGCCTGTTCCACCGCATCCCCGGGTTTCAGCGCCCATAGGCGACGGGTCATGACCTCGCGCACCTCGTGCTCCTCGAGCACGTTCCACTCGGGACCTTCCACGCTCGCCATGCGCTCGGTGACCTCGGCGCCCGCGTCGTCCCACAGATCCGTGAAGAACTCCGCCGACGGCTCGTCTTCCGCGTCGCTGACGTCCGGAACCGGCAGATCGCTCCAGTCACGCCACTCGGTGTCGCCAGGCTCCTCCTGTTCGGTGGGCACGCCGGGCTGGCTGGCCGCAAAGCCGATCAGGTCGGACGCCGATACCACGCCCACCACCTTATCGCCCTGGAGCACGGGAGCCCCGCTCACGTGGCGGCGCGCCAGCAACTCCATGGCGTCGCGAAGCGTTGTAAGCGGAGTGACGGACACGACGTCCGTCGTCATGATGTTGCGGAGCTTCAGCATGGGCACCTCCCTCCCCTTCCGGATGGGTGCGGCGGGCAACGGCGCCCGCTCGGTCGCATGTAAGTTGCCGCCGCCCCCCGCGACCCACTGTCGGCGGCTACCCGAAAGCATGTAAGGAGAGGGCCGGCAACGCGCGGTTGTCTCCCTACCGTGCGCTGCCATGGCGGCGCCGAGCCGTCGAGGGCCGGCGATCGCTCCTCGCCTGTCCATCAACTGTCGACTAAGATGCTTGGACCCGCTGCCCCACGGTCTCATGTCCCCAAGCGCGCTGCAGCTCCTCATCGCGGTTCTTCACGTCGTGCTGGCGGTCGGCGTTTCGGCGCACATCGTCCTCACCAAGGACGACGTCCGCGCCGCGATCGGATGGATCGGGCTCGTGTGGCTCACGCCCCTCGTGGGGTCGCTGATGTACCTGTTCCTCGGGGTCAACCGGATCAAGCGCCTGGCCGGTCAGTTGCGACGCGACCGTGCCATGACCGGAATCACCCACACCGGTTCGCATATCCTGCCGCACCGGGGAGTGGCCGAAGCCGAGATTCCGGAACGGCTACGCCCCCTCGCGACCCTCACGGGACGGGTGACCGGCGCTCCCCTCGTGGGGGGCAACGCCGTGGATCCACTGGTGGGCGGCGACGCCGGGTATCCCGCCATGCTCGAAGCCATCGCCGACGCCCGCACGAGCGTGGCGCTCGCCACCTACATCTTCGACCGGGGCACGGCGGCCGACCGGTTCGTGGACGCGTTGGCAGCCGCGGTCGCGCGCGGCGTCCAGGTGCGCGTTCTGATCGACGGCGTGGGAGCACGGTACAGCCGCCCACCGATCGTCGGGACGCTGCGCCGCCACGGCGTGACGGTGCAGGAATTCCTGCCGTCGGCGTTCCCCTTCTCGCACCCCTATTTCAATCTTCGTAACCACCGCAAGCTCATGATCGTGGACGGCGCCGTCGGGTTCTGCGGCGGGCTCAACATCCGGGACGGCTGCATGCTGTCGCTCGATCCGCCCGACCCCACGCAGGACGTCCATTTCCGCTTTCGTGGGCCGGTCGTGCGGCAGTTCATGGGAGCGTTCGCCTTCGACTGGCAGTTCGCGGCGCGCGAGGCGCTCGAAGGCGAGTCGTGGTTTCCCATCCTGCCCGCCGACGTCGGGCCCGTGCTGGCCCGCGGCATCCCCGACGGGCCCGACGAGGACTTCGAGGCGATGTTGTTCACCTTTCTCGGCGCCATCGCACAGGCCCGGCGGCGTATCCGGATCGTCACGCCGTATTTCCTGCCCGACAAGCCACTGGTCGACGCGCTCAAGGTGGCCTCGCTGCGAGGTGTGGACGTGGAGATCCTGCTGCCGGCGCGTAGCAACCTTCGCACCGTGCAGTGGGCGCAGGGCGGTCAGCTCGCGCAGGTGCTCCGCGGGGGGTGCCGTGTGTTCTTCACACCGGCGCCCTTCGACCACTCCAAGCTGTTCACGGTGGACGGTGAGTGGTCGCTGGTCGGATCCACGAACTGGGACCCGCGCAGCCTGCGTTTGAACTTCGAGTATGCCGTGGAATGCTATTGTCCGCATTTCGCGGCGCGGCTGGACGCCATGATCGACGCCAAGCGGGACGCCGCGCGCCTCTGGACGATCGTCGACCAGCGGCGCAGGCCACTCCCCGTGAAGTTGCGCGACGGGCTGATGTGGCTTGCCCAACCGTATCTATGAGCCCTGACATGCCGAGCCAGCACGCAGGCGGAATGGCCGGGCCGGGGCCGGTGTTCCTGGGACTCGACGTCGGGACCAGCGGCGTGAAGGCCCTGCTCATGCGCCCCTCCGGCGATGTGGTCGCGACGACCACGGTTCCGCTCAGCCTCATCACGCCCCGCCCCGGATGGGCCGAGCAGGACCCCGCCGACTGGTGGCGCGCGGCGAGTGGCGCCGTACGCGCGCTGCTGGCCGCGAACCCCCGCGCTTCGGTGGCGGCCGTCGGCGTCTCCGGCCAGATGCACTCGTCCGTCTTTCTCGACGCGCACGGCGACGTCATCCGCCCGGCGTTGCTCTGGTGCGACGGACGCACGACGACGGAGTGCCGGGAGATCACCGAACGCGCCGGCGGGGAGGACCGCCTCCGCGAGCTCGTCAGCAATCCGGCCCTCGAAGGATTCACGCTCCCCAAGGTACTCTGGCTCCGCCGTCACGAACCGTCGGCGTTCGCCCGGCTGTCGAAGGTGCTCCTTGCCAAGGACTACGTGCGATTCTGCCTCACCGGGGCGCTCGCGACCGAACCGTCCGATGCGTCGGGAACGCTGATGTTCGACACGGCGCGCCGCCGGTGGAGCGGCGCGATGTTCGAGTTGGTCGACCTGCCCGCCTCCCTGGTGCCCGACCTCGGGGAGTCGGCCGAGATCCTGGGCCGCGTCACGGAAGCCGCAGCGGCGCTTACCGGACTGGCGGCAGGCACGCCCGTGGTCGGCGGGGGTGGAGACAACGCCTGCGGTGCGGCGGGCGTCGGCGCGGTCGCCGCCGGCCACACCGTGGCGAGTTGGGGCACGTCGGGCACGGTGCTCGCCCCGATGGCCGAGCCGCGCGTAGATCCGCGAATGCGCGCCCACACCTTCTGCCACGTCGTCCCCCACCGCTGGTACCTCATCGGTGTCGTGCTGTCCGCCGGGAGCGCGTTCGCATGGTTCCGCGATCAGTTCGCCCGCGGGTACGCGAACGCCGACGAGGCGAGCCGGGCGTTGCGCCGCGAGGCGACGACGGTCGCGCCCGGCGCCGATGGCGTCACCTTCCTGCCCTATCTGCAAGGGGAGCGAACCCCACATCGCGACGCCTCGCTGCGCGGGGCCCTGCTGGGACTCAGCCTTGCCCATACGCGGGCGCACGTCACGCGGGCTGTGCTCGAAGGAGTCTGCTTCGCCCTGCGGGACTCGCTGGAGATCCTCGGCGAGCTTGGGCTCCCCGCCAGCGAGGTGGTACTCACCGGAGGCGGCGCCCGCCACGCCCTGCTGCGCCAGCTGCAGGCCGACGTGTTCGGCCTGCCCGTGGTGACGGTGAATCGCGAGGAAGGATCGGCCTACGGGGCGGCGCTGCTTGCCGCGGTCGGTGCTGGCGCCTATCGCGACCTCGATGCCGCCGTACGGGTCACCGTCACGCGGAGTCCGCCCACCCCTCCCGACCCACTCGCCCGGGCGCTCTACACGCCGCTCTACGCACATTTCCGGAAGGCGTACCTGCGGGCAGCACCGGATTCCCGTAGCATTGACGGGGACGAGAACTCCGGGACCGCTGTCCGATGAGCGACATCGTCGAGCCGATGGCCAAGCAGAGCTTGTCCGGCCATCCGCGAAGCGCTCAAGAAGCTGCGGACGATGGGCATCGTCGAGATCCACCGATGGGCACCGTCGAGATCCGCCACGGGTCGGGCGTGTGCGTCCGCCTCCATGAGGACGCGCTCCTGCTCGCCGCTCCGGACCATGCGGGCATGGTGACAAAGAAGCGGCGCCTCGATCTCGTTCGAATTCGCCTGCCCCTCGACGTGCAGTCGGTCACTGACGCGGTTCGCCACGGCACGGCCCATCAGCTCATCGAAATGCGACGGCCGGTGGATGTGGCCAGCCACAATTTCGCGATCAGCGGAGTGCTGCACACCTCGAACATGGGGTTCCACCAACAGATCGCGCTCGCGTGCGGGTCCGGGTCCGGTTGCCGGGGAGATAGCTCGACAAGATCGATATTATGAATGCTCATCAGCGCCGAGAATCGGCCTCATGTTCCCGATCGGCAACCAGTTGCCCGGCTGCCGCTGCCTGCGACGGTCCCAAGCACCAACCAAAGTTCACGGTGAGTCCGATGCGCCCACGTCATTGCCTGCGCCTTGCCCTGCTCGTCAGTGCCGCCGTCATCCCGCTGATACCGATCTCGTCTTCTGCCCAGGCACCCAGCGGCGCCTCCACCCCCGCCTATCTCGACTTACGGCGCTCGTTCCGGGCGCGGGCCGACGACCTCGTGGCGCAGATGACGCTGGAGGAAAGGATCTCGCAGATGCAGGACATGGCCCCCGCCATTCCGCGCCTCGGGGTTCCTGCGTACGCCTGGTGGAACGAAGCGTTGCACGGCGTGGCGCGTGCCGGCTTGGCGACCTCGTTTCCGCAGGCGATCGGCATGGCCGCCACGTGGGACGACTCGCTCATCTACCGCGAAGCGACGGTCATCTCCGACGAGGCACGGGCAAAGTACAACGACAACATCAAGAACGACCGCCACCCACGCTTCGGCGGCTTGACCTTCTGGTCGCCGAACATCAACATCTTCCGCGATCCGCGGTGGGGACGGGGCCAGGAGACCTATGGGGAAGATCCGTTCCTGACCGGGAGCATCGCCGTTCAATTCATCCGGGGCATTCAGGGGGACAACACCAAGTACCTGAAGGCGGTGTCCACGGTGAAACACTTCGCCGTGCACAGTGGGCCAGAACCCGAGCGCCACGTATACAACGCGGTGGTTAGTCAGCGCGACCTGCGCGAGACCTACCTGGCGCAGTTCCAGGAGGGCATCGAACAGGGGGGCGCCTATTCGGTCATGTGCTCGTACAACGCCTTGTTCGGCGCCGCGGCCTGCGGTAGCCCAATGCTGCTCGATACCATCCTGCGCCACGAATGGGGGTTCAAGGGATACGTCGTCTCCGACTGCGATGCGGTGGACGACATCTACCGGACGCACGAGTTCGCGACCAGCGGGGCGGCGGCCAGCGCTCTGGCGGTGAAGGCGGGAACGGACCTCGACTGCGGCAGCACGTACGCCGACCTGGGGGCGGCGGTCGACTCGGGATTCATCACCGAGGCACAGATCGATACGTCCATCGACCGACTGTTCCTGGCGCGTTTCAAACTCGGCATGTTCGACCCGCCGGATTCCGTGCCCTGGTCGAATCTCTCATTGAGTGACGTGGACACGCCGGCGCACCGCGCGCTGGCGCTTCAGGTGGCGCGTGAATCGATGGTCCTGCTCAAGAACCAGGGCAACCTGCTGCCGCTCCGCAAGGACCTGGGCACGGTGGCCGTCATCGGTCCCAACGCCGACCAGACCGAGGTGCTGCTCGGCAACTACAACGGAACCCCGGCCGACCCGATTTCGGCGTTACGCGGCATTCGCGCGGCGGTGTCCCAGTCCACGAAGGTACTCTACGCGCTCGGCGCCAACCTGGCCGACAGCTTTCCCGTGTACGAGGCGGCGCCGGAGAGCCTGTTCACGACCCCCGACGGGCAGCCGGGCCTGCACGTGGACTATTTCGACAACCAGGCGCTGGAAGGCGCTCCCTCATACTCCGGCACTGACCGCACGGTGGACGCCAGCTGGGGAGAGGGTGCGCCGCGCAGCGACATGAATCCTGATGACTTCGGGGTTCGCTGGACTGGCACGTTGCGGGTGCCTGACACGGGCGCGTACCGGCTGCAACTTCGGGGAACGGTCAAGTTCGACATGTGGATCGACGACAGCCTGGTCATCAGTTCCGCGCCGTTCGGTCGGCGCGGCGGCCGTGGTGGTCCGCCGGGCGGCGCACCGGTCGCGGGTGGGGGACGCGGAGGATCCGATGTGGGCTTGGCGCGCGGCGAGTTCCCGATGCCGTTCCCCATCCGCAGTGGTCCGATCACCCTCGAGGCCGGCAAGAGCTACCAGATTCGCATTGACGGGTCGGAATCGACCGGCGATGCCCAGCTGCACCTGGACTGGGCGCCCCCCAACTCCCTGCTCGAGTCCCAGGCGCTGGCCGTTGCGCAACAGGCCGACGCCGTGGTGCTCGTCCTCGGGCTCACCTCGCGAATGGAGGGCGAGGAGATGCCGCTGCACATCGACGGGTTCGACGGCGGCGACCGCACCAGACTGGCGCTCCCCGAGACGCAGGAAGACCTGCTCCAGCGCGTCGTCGCGCTCGGCAAGCCGACGGTACTCGTGCTTCTCAACGGCAGCGCCCTGGGCATCAATTGGGCCAATGACCACGTCCCGGCCATTCTCGAGGCCTGGTACCCCGGCCAGGCGGGCGGCACCGCCGTCGCCGAGACCCTGTTCGGGGACTACGATCCCGGCGGGCGGCTGCCCATCACGTTCTATCATAGCGTGAAGGACTTGCCGCCGTTCGACAGCTACGCGATGGCGGGACGCACCTATCGGTACTATGACGGCGCGCCTCTCTATCCATTCGGCTACGGGCTGAGCTACACCACCTTCGCCTATTCCAACCTGCGAACGAGTACCGACACGCTCGGCGCCAATGATACCGTCACGGTCCGCGTGGACGTGCGGAACACAGGCACGCGGGCCGGCGACGAGGTGGTCCAGCTGTACGTGAGCCACCCGCATTCCATGGTGACCAGAGCACGGGAGGATCTCCGCGGATTCCAGCGCGTCACGCTGCAACCAGGACAGGCGCGCACGGTGACGATGCGGGTGCCAGCCTCATCGTTGGCGTACTGGAATCCCAATTCGCAGCGGTGGGTGGTGGAGCATGAGCCGGTGGAACTCAGGGTCGGCGCCTCGTCGGCCGACATCCGGCTCACGACGACGGTCGAAGTGAGATGACGACTGGGGAGCCGTGAGCGCCAACTCGGATCTGGATTCTTGGGATGGGCGGCGTTCGACGGATGCGCCGACTGGCCGACGCCGGGTCCCGGCCCCATTATCTCTCTATCCCATCTCCATTCCATGAGGGCGGTTTCCGTGCGCACACTCCTGACGCGTTTCACGCTCGCCATCGCGATCCTCGCGGCCCCGGCCGCGACGGCCACCGCGCAGACTTCCGACTTCTATTCGCCCGCCATGCAGTGGCGCCAGATCGGCCCCACCCGCGCCGGGCGCGCTCGTGCGCTGGACGGCGTGCCCAGCCAGCCGAACGTCTTCTACATCGGGTTCGACAACGGCGGGGTATGGCGCTCCAGCGACTACGGCTCGACGTGGGAACCACTCTTCGACCACCAGTCCACGGGGTCCATCGGCGCGATCGCGGTGGCGCAGTCGGACCCCAACGTGATCTACGTGGGCTCGGGCGCCGGCATCATCCGGCCCGACCTCGCCACCGGCGACGGCATGTACAAGTCCACCGACGCCGGCAAGACGTGGACGCACCTCGGCCTTCGCAATTCGCAGATGATCGCGATGGTGGACGTCGATCCGAAGAATCCCGACCGGCTGTTCGTGGCCGCGCTGGGGCATCCCTACGGCCCCAACGAGGAGCGCGGCATCTTCCGCTCCACCGACGGGGGCCAGTCGTTCCAGAAGGTGCTGTACAAGGACGAGTACACGAGCGGCGGTGACGTGCGCATCGATCCGGTGGACCCGAACATCGTGTACGCCACGCTCTGGCAGCAGCAGCAGGGCTATTCCGAGAACACCTCGTTCGGCGGCGCCGGCGGCGGCATCTACAAGTCCACCGACGGCGGCACCACGTGGAAGCAGCTCACCAACGGGTTGCCGGACATCATCCAGGCGAATCTCGCCATCGCGCCGAGCAACCACGACGTGCTGTACGCGACCGTCGCCGGCACGGCACCTCAGGGCGCCGGACGGGGTGGCCGCGGTGGTGGCGGCCCCACGGGCGTGGTGGGGCTGTTCAAGTCCGTGGACGGCGGGGAGCACTGGTTCCGCGCCATCGACGGCCCCAACGGCGACGCGCGCGGGAACCGCGTGGAGGACCCGCGGCCGCTGGTCCGCATCGGCGGCGGCGACCTGCCCACGCTCGCCGTCGATCCCACCGACGACAACGTCGTGTACAGCTGCTCCACCGTGTTCTGGCGCTCCGACGACGGCGGCGTCACCTGGACCGCCGTGCGGGGCGCTCCCGGCGGTGACGATTATCAGAAAACGTGGATAAACCCCACCAACCCCAAGATCATCCTCCTCGTCTCCGACCAGGGGGGCGTGGTGTCGGCCAACCACGGGCGGTCGTGGAGCAACTGGTACACGCAGCCCACGGCGGCCATGTACCACGTGACCACCGACGACGCCTTCCCGTACCGCGTGTGCGGCGGCCAGCAGGACTCGGGCTCGGCGTGCGTGGACAGCCGCTCGATGGACGGTGAGATCACCTTTCACGACTGGCATCCGGTGAACATCCAGGAGTACGGGATCGCGGCGCCGGATCCCAGCGATCCCGACATGGTCTACGGCAGCAGCCGCAGCAACGTGTCGCTCTACAATCGGAGGACCGGGCAGACCACCGACGTCGGCCCCGACATGAGCGCCCGCGGGCCCGGCGGCGATACCTACAACCGCAACGTGCGCACGATGCCCATCATCTGGTCGCCGGTGGACCACAAGACGCTCTACTACGTGTCCAACGTCGTCTGGCGCAGCACCGACAAGGCGCACAGCTGGGCGCGCGTGAGCCCCGACCTGGCGCGGCAGACGTGGCCGGTGCCCGCCAACATGGGCAAATACGCCAGCGAGATCACCCCGGGCCCGCAGGGTACGATCACCGCCCTCGCGCCTTCGCCCCGCGACATCCGCACCCTGTGGGCCGGCACCGACGACGGCAACGTCCAGGTGACCACCGACGGCGGAACGTCCTGGCACAACGTCACGCCGGCCGCCGTGAAACCGTGGACGCGCATCTTCAACATCGACGCGGGCCACTTCGATACGCAGACCGCGTACATCGCCGCCAACAGCATGCGGCTCGACGACATGAACCCGCACTTCTTCCGCACGCACGATGGCGGCAAGACGTGGACCGAGATCGACAACGGGATGGCGCCGGGCGCCGTGGCCAACTCCATTCGCGAAGATCCGCGCGTGAAGGGGCTGCTCTACGGCGCCACCGACACCCAGGTGTGGGTGTCGTTCGACGACGGCGACCACTGGCACTCGCTGCGTCTGAACATGCCGGCCATCTCGGTGCGCGACATCCAGGTGAAGGACGATGCCACCTGCCTCTGCTCCGACCTCGTGGCGGGCACGCACGGGCGTGGGTTCTGGATCCTGGACGACCTGACACCGCTGCGCCAGGCCGCCGAAGTCGCGAAGGCAAAGGACGCGTATCTGTTCAAGCCGGCCACCGCCCTGCGCGTGCGGTTCGGTACCAACGACCCCACGCCCTGGCCCCCCGAAGTGCTGGCGGGGCAGAACCCGCCGCCGGGCGGCATCATCGATTACTACCTGGCCCACGACGCGTCGGGCCCCGTGAAGCTCGAGATCCTGGACCAGAGCGGCAAGCTCGTCCGCTCGTATGCGAGCACGGATCCGGTGCTCGACCCCGATCCCGGCGTGGACCCCGAAGCGTACGACAAGGTTTGCCAGCGGGATCCCCG
>Ga0307372_10010616_pt1 | contig 12431 bp, 8 predicted proteins | sample OX1MG_FD_202533 | JGI IMG/M metagenome (GOLD analysis project Ga0307372, IMG submission 202533) | Soil microbial communities from Risofladan, Vaasa, Finland - OX-1 | ecosystem: Environmental > Terrestrial > Soil > Coastal area > Acid sulfate soil | place: Finland: Risofladan, Vaasa | collected...
ATCGGCACAAATCCCCTGACCGGTGGAGAAGCATTATATCCCCCGAAGGGGCGGTGAGAAAACGGAAGTTTTCCGGAAGCAAACAGGGTGGTGGTCGGATTGTTACAAAGCGCCGAGGAGGGGCCGGTTCTGGCAAAGAGGCTTAAAGAGCTCACAAGTCCGACGAGCGAACTGGAGGAAGGCCTCCTCGTCTCGGCGACCTACGATGGCGACAAGCGGAAGGCCGTCCTGAAGTTCTACGACTCTCGAAGCGAGAGGGTCTGGCTTTGGGAGGATAACACGGGGCACAGGCCGTATTGCTATACCAGGTTGTCCGACGCGGAGATCGCGTCCGCTGGCGTCGCAGTAGGAAAGAACGGGGTGGTCGCGATAGAGCCGGCGGTGAGGCGAGACCTACTGAGCGATTCGGAGGTCGTGGTCAGGAAGATCACAGCGTCCGACCCGCTCGCGATCGGAGGCTCGCCAGGGAGCCTTCGGGAGAAGATAGAGTGCTGGGAGGCGGACATCAAGTACTTTGAGAACTACGTCTACGACAGGGGCCTCAAGGTGGGGACCTACTACAAGATAGCCCACGGGGAGCTGGCCCCGGTCGAGAAAGAGGTCGCCGGAGAGGTGAGGCGGTCGCTCGACTCGATACTCGCGAGAGCGACGGGGGAAGCGGCGGCCTACATCAAGGCCTGGGCAGAGCTGCTCGGCCAGCCTCTCGCGACCTTCAAACGGATCGCGTGCGACATCGAGGTTGCCAACGAGGAGAACCGCATCCCCGACCCGGAGATCGCCGACAGGGAGGTAATCGCGGTCTCCTTCTACAACGACAAGGAGTCCGTCGTCTACATGATCGACAAGACGGGGCAGGACAAGTCCCTCGAGGGCGCGCTCACAGGCTACTCTCACACGGTCTTCCCCGACGAGGCCTCTCTTCTGAGGGCGACATTCGCGAAGATGATGGAGTATCCGTTCCTGATAACCTTCAACGGCGACGACTTCGACCTCCGCTACCTCAAGCATCGCGCCATGAGGAAGGAGATCGGGATCAAGGAGGAGGAGATACCCATCGCGCTCCAGAGGCAGGAGGCGTCGCTCAAGCACGGCGTCCACATCGACCTCTACCGCTTCTTCAACAACAGGTCGATTCAGGTCTATGTCTACAACAACAGGTACTCCGAGCACACGCTCAACGGCATAGCAGAGGCCCTCCTGGGAAAGGAGAAGTTCTCCTTCGAGGGGAACATCGCGGAGCTCCCGCTGGTCAAGCTGGCGGACTACTGCCTCAACGACTCCGCGCTCACCTACGAGCTCACGAGCGCGAACGACTCGCTCCTCATGAAGATGCTCCTCGTCATCTCGAGGATAGCCAAGATGCCGATGAACGACGCGGCGAGGCTGGGCGTCTCGAACTGGATACGGAGCATGCTGTTCTACGACCACCGCAGGATAGGGGCGCTCATCCCCCGGACGGACGAGCTCAAGCAGAAGGGCGGGGCGTCCTCGGAGGCAATAATCAAGGGGAAGAAGTACAAGGGAGGTCTGGTCATCGAGCCCAAGCCGGGGATATACTTCGGGGTCTCGGTCCTTGACTTTGCGAGCCTATACCCGAGCATCATCAAGGTCCACAACCTCTCATACGAGACTGTCAACTGCATACACGAGGAGTGCAGGTCCAACAGGGTCCCAGACACGGACCACTGGATATGCAGAAAACGGAGCGGGATAGAGAGCCTCCTGATAGGCTCCCTCCGCGACCTGCGAGTGGGGCACTACAAGGTGCTCGCCAAGGACAAGACGCTCCCGAAGGAGAGCAAGGACCTCTACAGCACGGTCACGCAGGGGCTCAAGGTAATCCTCAACGCGTGCTTCTCCGGCGACACCTTCGTAGTCACCCCTGACGGAATCAAGAACATCAAGGACTTTAGGGTGGGCGATCAAGTGATCAACGTCAACCCTGCCACCCTCGAGGTGGAGGTCGACAAGATCGTGGCGGTCCAGGCCTTCCGTTACGACGGCGACATGTATCACTTCGCCAACAAGAGGTTCGTAGACCTCATGGTCACCCCCAACCATCGGCTCCTGACGGTCGACAGGCGCAAGTCCTCTTCAGGCGGGGCGACGTTCAGAACCGCCGAGGAGATCAGAGACCTCGCGAACGTAGCGATTCCAAAGCTGAGAGGCGGCGTGAGACGGGAGGCGCCAGGTCGCAGGATCTCTATGCTCGAGACGGCGCGCGAACTGAACGCCTGCGTCAGCCTCTATCCGCCCGCGGGGACCCGCCTGATCAACTGGTTCCGGACGCTTCCCCCCGCGCTGCAGAAGAAGGTTAGAGAGCACGGCCGCGTGAGAAAGCTCGGGACCCAGCCTTCCTGGACCACCGCGTTGAAGAACGGGCAGTCCCGCTACGAGCTGCCCGCGGACACGGTCCAGGAGGTCGACATCGACGCGGTCGAGGCCGCCGGAGGCAGGGCGATGCTCGGAGAGCAGCACTCCAGGCAGATCCCAGCGCGCTTCTCGGCCAGAGACTTTGCCTCCCTCTGCGGCTGGTTCGTGTCGGAGGGAAACCCCCACTCCTCGCAGATGAAGGTCTATGCGAACGGCCGGGTCAAGGGTGGAACCTCGGGCATTGTGGTCTCGCAAGGGTTCGGGAAGGGGAACGCGATGGGGGCCCACTACAGGGGGGAGATACAGGGTCTCCTGGGGAGGTTGGGACTCAGGAGCATCCAAGATTCCGGCCGAAACAGGTACTTCAAGGTCAGCAGCTCGATCCTGAACAAGTGGGTGATGTCACACTGCTTCGCCGAGGGCCAGGGCCATGGCGCGGCCGCGAAGAGGGTCCCGAACTTTGTGTTCGAGTCGACCGAGACCATGAGGGAATTCCTCGCCTCGGCTTACAAGGGAGACGGCAACAGGAGGGGCGTCAGATACTCCACCGTGAGCACGAGGCTCGCGCAAGACATGGTCGTCCTGCTGAGCTTCCTTGGTTTCAAGGCAAAGCTCTCCTATGACAGCGAGTCCCGCATCTATAGGATAGTCTTCAAGAACGTGACCTCGAAGCTCACCTACTCCGGGGCAGAGAGACGCAAGAGGCTGGAGGTCCTTCCCTTCGAAGGGACCGTCTACTGCGTGACCACCGAGAAGAACCACACAGTCATCGCCGGCAGGAACGGGAAGTTCGTCCCGGTCGGGCAGTCGTATGGTGTGATGGGATTCGAGACATTCGCCCTCTATTGCCTCCCCGTGGCCGACGCGACCGCGGCCTTTGGGAGGGACGCGATCACGAGGACGATCGAGAAGTGCAGCCAGGAAGATGTTTCTGTAATCTATAGCGATACGGACAGCCTTTTTATCGAGAACCCCGACAAGCAGAAGATAGCAGACGTTCTGAAGTGGGCGGAGAAGGAGCTCGGCGTCGAGCTCGAGGTCGACAAGACCTACCGCTACGTCGCCTTCAGCCAGCTCAAGAAGAACTACTTCGGCGTGCTCCAAGACGGCACCGCCGACATAAAGGGTTTGACAGGGAAGAAGTCGGTCGACGGAGAAACCTCGATCCTTGCGCGCGTCAACGGAATCACAACATTCACAACAGTGGCGGACGTCTACAACAAGTTCGTCGAGAGGCATTCTGTGGAGCTCATCAGCGTCGGCGAAGACCTGCGCACAACCTGGGCGCGCGTTAATGACGCAACGCGGCACGAGGTCGACGACATCTATGTGCTTCGGACCAGCAAAGGGAGAATCCTGAAGCTGTCGGGGGATCACAGCGTTTTCTTCATGGATCCTGAGGGCCGTCTGTATAGCAAGGAGACAAGAAAGGCACTCGTTGGCGACGTCCTCGTAGGAACTCGATTCATTCCCCTAGTCGCTCCTTCGAAAAGTATCGACTTGAAGGGCCATTTGCCAGAAACAATCGATCGGAAAGGCATGCTCTTCTCCTCGAGAGCTCACTCGACGACTGGCGTTCCGATTCCTAGGACGTTGCCCCTGACCAAGGACGTCGGGTTGATTTTCGGCCTGTTCGTTGCAGAAGGGTCTACGTCCAAAGACCCTGCTTCAAGGTCGAACTGCATCTCGCAGAACGGAATCGTAAATCCGGAGGTTTGTCGTGGTTTGGTGGCCGCTTGGTCTACGACTTTCGGATGGGAAATCAAGCAGTTTGGCCCACCAGACAGACGCGTATTCTATCTCCCGATTCTCTACGCCAGACTCTTCAGGGAGACGTGCGGCGCAGGAAGCGCAGAAAAGCACATCCCTGATTTCATCTTCAACGCGCCTTTGGAAGTCATCGAGGCCTTCCTGCGCGGCCTCTTCTCTGGAGATGGCTACAGTAATGGTAGAAGGATCTCAATCGCTTCCGAAAGCAGAAGATTGATTGAAGAGACTGGCTATCTTCTTGCCTACTTTGACATCGATACCAGGATTCGAGTGTGTTACAATTCGCGTTTCGGCATCGAGTACTATCAGCTCAGCGTGATTGGGACGTCGAGCAGGAGAAGGTTCCAAGAACTGATCGGGTTCCTTCAGCCAAGATTCCAGAAGATGCCCGATAGCGGGCCACGCAACAAGGAGCTGCTCCCCCTTTCGACCGTTGGGCTGGTGGATGCGAAGGCGAGCATCCTAAAGAGATTGGGACTGAGGCGATTTAGGCACGTAAACATGCACGACGTCAGATTCTTCAATCTGAGCCTTCTCAAGCATTACAACCAAGTGATCGATTCCTTGGCTAGACACGCAGATGACGCCGAGTTGGCTACACTGGCAAGGATAAGGAACATGTTGAACACTCAAGATGTCACATACGATGAGATTGTCGAACTGAAACGGCTTCCCGGAAGTTGCGTGATGTATGACTTCTCTGTCCCGGGCGCAGAGCGATTCGTCGCGGGAAACCTCCCGACATTGCTCCACAACAGCCAGACCCCCGAGTTCCTGAAGAAGGAGTTCTACGAGATGCTCGACATACTGGTCAACGTTTACAGCACGGACGACTTCGTGCAGGCAAAGGCGAGGATTAAGAAGCTGCTCACCGACATGGTCGCCAGCCTGAAGGAGCGGAAGATCCCCATCGAAGACCTGTCCTTCAACGTCATGATGGGCAAGTCCATCAGCGGATACAGGTCCACGAAGGGCCCCGAGCCCGCGAAGAAGGAGTTCCAGGGGCGCGAGGAGCAGTCATTCCTCCAAGAGCGACCCGAGGTCTCGCAAGAGGTCGGCATCTCCGCCGCGTCCATGAGCGGACTACCTCAGCACGTGAAGGCCGCGATACTCCTGAGGAGCTCGAACAGGGAGGTGAAGGCTGGCGAGCTGATCTCGTTCGTGAAGACCAAGGGGGGCCACGGCGTCAAGCCCACCGTACAGGCCAAGCCCGAGGACATCGACGTCGAGAAGTACATCGAGTACGCGAGCTCGATGTTCGACCAGGTGCTCGGCGCACTAGACCTCTCCTTCGAATCGGTCGTGCCGAAGACCAGCCTAGACGCCTTCTGGAGCTAGCCGTAGGCGCGGACCTTCTCGCCGACCTCGGCGATGAAGTCGTCCAGCTTCACCCCGTACCTCACGTCCCCGTCTCTCGCCCTGACGGCAACCGAGCCGGCCTGCTCTTCCTTCGAGCCTATCACAAGCATGTAGGGGACCTTCTGGAGCTGCGCGTCCCTGATCTTCCCCCCTATCGTCCCGCTCGCGAAGTCTCTCTCGAGCCTGATCCCGTGCTCGGCGAGCGCCTGCGCGACCTTCTCGGCGTATCCCTTGGTCTCGTCGGAGACGGGCAGGACCCTGACCTGCACGGGGGCGATCCAGACGGGGAGCCTCCCCTGGACGTGCTCGAGGTACACCCCGATGAACCTCTCGAGGGAGCCGAGGATGGCCCGGTGGATGACGACCGGGGTGTGCTCCTTACCGTCGGAGCCCGCGTACGTCAGCTTGAACCTCTGCGGGAGCTGGTAGTCGAGCTGGATGGTGGAGTTCTGCCACTCCCTTCCCATCGAGTCCTTGATGTCGACGTCTATCTTCGGCCCGTAGAAAGCCCCGTCCTTCTCCTTGACCTTGTACTTGAGCCCCTTCGCCTCCACGACCCGGGCGAGTGTCCCCTCCGCCTTCTCCCAGAACTCCCTGGTGCCCATGTGGTCGTCTGGCATCGTGGAGAGGTTGAGCTTGTACTCGAGGCCGAATATCTTGAAGACCCCGTCCATCAGGTCGATCATCGCCTTGACCTCGCCCTCGACCTGCTCCTCGGTGGCGAAGACGTGGGCGTCGTCCTGCGAGAACGACTTGACCCTGAAGAGCCCGCTCGCGACCCCGCTCAGCTCGTTCCTGTAGAGGGGGTCGAAGCAGGAGACGCGCAGCGGGAGCTCTCTGAAGCTCCACCTCCTCGTCCTGTAGTAGAGCATCGTGGGCGGGCAGTTCATGGGCTTCAGGCCGAACTCCTCCTCTCCCATCGAGGTGAGGAAGAGGTTCTGCTTGTAGTGGTCCCAGTGGCCGCTCACCTTCCAGAGCGCGTTGCCCACGAGGGCAGGGGTGCTTATCTCGACGTAGCCTCCCTTCGCGAGCTCCCCTCGCATGAACTCGATCAGCAGGTTCCTCAGCTTCAACCCCTTGTTGTGCCAGTAGACCATCCCGGGCGAGGTCTCCTGGAAGCTGAATAGGTCGAGCCTCTCGCCGATTATGCGGTGGTCCGTCTCCGGAAGCCCGGCGAAGTCGCTCTTCCTCATCCGCGCGAAGAGCTGCTCCTCCGTCATCTCGTGCTGAGGTTTCCTCTCGGGAGCGGGGGTGCCTTCCTTCTTCTCTGATGGCGCGGGTGCCGCGTTGGAGTACACCCTCGACTGTTCGGCGAGCGGGTGCCCCTTCACCTTGATCTGGAACGCCTTGTTCCATCCGAAGGGGGCGCGGTACGTCTCGAGCCCCGCCTCCTTGGCAAGCCTCTCCATGGTCTTCAGGACCTCGAGCGCGTCCTTGGGTCGGGCGAGGTTGGAGCTCAGGTGGGCGTAGGGGTAGATGATTATCCTCTTGACCTTGAGCTTCTCGAGGAACGACCTGGTCCCCTCTACCGCCTTCTTCGCCACCTCGTCGTCGTCTCCGGGCTCGACGCTGATGAAGAGGGCGACTATCTCCTCGTATCGCTGCTTCTTCTTGTCGGGGATGTCCTCCGCCGCCGAGATCTCCTTGGCTATCGGCTCGTACTCGATGAAATCAAGGTGCTGCTGAAGTATCCTCATCTCTTCTCGCCGGCGTCTCTTAGCCCCATCTGGCCCTTTGTATGCCCCTGTCCTTCTTGGTGGCCTTCTTCCAGGCCTTGTAGTGCTCTCGGCAAAGGTAGACTCGCCTCCCGTCCCCGGCGGCGACAAGCCCGCTTCCCGCGAGCTGGTCCCTCCCGATGGACCTCTCGCTCGGGTTCTTGCATCCCGTTACGGAGCACGCCACACCCTTCTCGACCTTGCCCATTCTGAAATCGGGCTGTCGAGTCCATATTTATAATCTGTTAACGCATCGTTAACGCTCAACGTAAGGCACGCGATAGGTTCTGTCTGGGTTTTGCTGGATTGCGGTGGACGAGGCAAGGCGTCAGGCGCCTGTGGCGTTGGCGGCTGTTCTTCGGATTCTTTCCTTGGTTCGAGTTCTGTCATGAGCTAGGTAAGGTATGAAGTTTGCAATAAATTCAATTTCCTTAAACGTTAGCCGCCCTTGTTAGCGAGGAAGGGCGGGCTGATTCGCTCGGTCTAAAGCCGCCGCCGTGTCTCTTGGGTAGCGATGGGCGCGGCCACTGGAGGCCGCGGACGGCGGCGGCGTGTGGTCTAAGATGCTGGAGGCCGCCCGTGCTAGCGGGAAAAGGGCGGCGGGAGGCGGCGGCTCTACGCGTAGCGTTTCGGCGAGCGAAATCGGTTCCCCGGAACGGTGATTGAGCGAGCTACGCCGCCGATGAGATAGACGTGTGGGGCTGTGGGCGCCAAAATCCTCTTCGAATCGACGGATGGAAAGACATGATCACCAACTCGACGATCTAAATGATGAACGTGACCGGTGGCGCAAGCAATTGTGACGCGCATAGCGAGCCGGCGGGTTGCAACGACCAGGGCTCGTATTGCCTCGTAACGAACAGGGTAACTTTGTAAGGGTCCCCAGAAGGCACGCTAAGCTCGAATGGAGCATATACTGCGCATTGGGTAAATCCGGTCGGCTGGAGGTTGCAGCTATTTGCAAGAACAGGGCCCTCGCCGTCGGGTCTAGTGGCGTTCTGGCCCGTCACTGCGTCCTGAACATACGCAGAGAGGTCTACAATCGATGTGCCGGCTAAACAAACACAAGTTCCCACGGTCGTTCCATTACTTCTGATGATGGTCGTAATCGATCCGCTGATTATGGTCGTCGCGTTACCTTGGATGATGGTGGTAGCCGACGTGGTGCTGGTGTTGTTCGTCGTCGCGGTCTGACCCAAGAACCCGAGCGTTACTTCGATGCAGAATCCGCCCACACCCTCACACGCACTTGGGGGGTTCGGCCCCCACACCAGTGGGTATTGGGCGGCTGACTGATTGAGACTGGAGACTGACGAGTTTTGAACGGCTGACTGAATGAAAGAGCTACCGCTGGAGACTGACGACGAGCCGAGAGAAGAGCTCGAATTGACACTGTTGGAATTCGCGGGTAATGAGCCAGTCCCCTGTGATGAAATGAGAGCTGCGGCAATCACGATTAGCCCAACTGTAACAGCGCAAAGAACAAGGAAAAAGTTCCCTGCCGCAAGGCCGATCCTCTTTCGGCCGACTTCAAACCTCATTGCTACTCGTATCTATTCTAGTGTATCGGTTCTACTTTAGGGCTTTGGAGGAAGGTCTATCCGGTTTTGAGCGAGCTACGCCGGCGACTGGAATTCTTAGGACTCGACACATCAGCTACGGTTTTCACTGCGACCTTATGGACTCTGCGTGGGCGCCTCGAAGGTGAATTGCGCCGCTATCACAGTTGTTTCCGATGAAGTCGTGAAGGTGAGATTCACATCGGCGGTTCCTGGCTGAACCAATAGAAATTGGTAGTTATCGCCGCTATATGGCGAGAGTAAGGTGTAACTCTGGCTGTTGTTGAGAGGCGATGTCATCTGAGTAATGCCCGGGGGAAAATTTGGCGGGAAAACCTCTCTGAGGGCGGAAGAGTTCGGGGCGATGGATGCGTTGAGCGCGTAAGCGGCGAAATCGACCGGGTAGCTGCCGACGTTCTCGAAGGTTACCCAGAAGGTAACGGCCGCCGAACCAAACTGGTTCGCCGTGTAATTCGCCTCGACTGACTTCACTTTGACCTGGCCGATCGGAGAATAGGTGAACGACCCGCAGACCATACCCGAGGGGCAGATGAACGTCGTGGTCACGGTCGTCGTGGTGGTCGTGGTCGTCCGGCTCAGACCTACTCCTGCGAGGGCGTAGGTGGCCGCCGCTCCGATGAGCAAACCGATGACCAAGGCGGCCAAAAAAACCTGGTCTCTCTTTTGCATGCCAATTTCTTGGCCTTCGCTTCTACTTTAGGCCATCGAAGGAAAGTTCGATCTGCTCACGAGCGAGCCCGCCGCCGACAAGACCGCTCGGTTTCATGCGGGGACTTCGTGCCGTTCTTTGCACGATTCAGAAGATGCGCATTCAAGCCGTAAATAGCGGAAGAATCGCTAACGATTGACGTGTAGCGAATGCCTCGATTGGCTGTCTTGGCGCTCGGGATTGTCGGAATTGGGTTTATCGCGATAGGTTTCATTTGGCCTCTGGTGTATTTCAGATACCTCTTTTGCCCATGTCCTTCGGGGGCGGTATGCAGCTGTCCGGGTATAATGGCACCGACTGTATCTCCGTTGTTGTCTCTTCTGTTTGGCGCGGTCTGTCTTGTCGGGGTAGCGATACTCGCCCGGACGCCGAGACAACGAGGCGCCGTTAGCTCCTCGATTCTCTTGCGGTTCGGCCGCGGATGGAATTGTCTGTAGGTGTTTACAAATGATTCAGGATGCGCGCTTTCGCTAAACGCTTGACGAATTAACTGATTATATTTATAGGATGTTCCCGGGACTGGGTGACCGTTCCCGGGTGCCACTCATTACTTTCGACGCCGGCGAAGAGCCAGAAGAGGCGAGAGCGTGCTCGACAGGCTGAGAGGGTCCCTCGGGGCGGTCCTCGCGTCTCTGGGTCGTGCGGCCTCCAAGGTCATCCCGAGCCCCACCGCGTGGACTGTGGTCGGGCTCCTCTTCGCCTTCCTGGCGTTCCTCTACTATGGCGGAGGGCATCAATTCGTCGGGGGCCTGCTGCTCGCAGTCTCCGGCTTCTTCGACGTGCTCGACGGCGCGGTGGCCCGCGCCACGGGCAGGATCAGCCAGCGCGGTGCCTTCCTCGACTCGACGCTGGACAGGGTCTCGGAGGCCCTCATCTTCCTGGGGATACTCGCTGGGGGATACACGAGCCCGTTCCTCGTGGCCTTAGCCCTCTCGCTGAGCCTCCTCGTGAGCTACACCCGCGCGAAGGGCGACGCGCTGGGGGTGAACCTCGCCGGGATAGGCGTGGGGGAGAGGAGCGAGAGGCTGGTCGTTCTCATCGTGACCTCGCTTCTCGGGATAGTGTGGCTGGGGGTCCTGATCGTCGCGTTCCTCGCGCTCGTCACCTTCGTCCAGAGGACGGTCACGGTGAGCAGGGCGCTAGGACGGGCCCAGAAACAGGCCTCAACCGGGCCTGCTGCCGTCCCGTCCTGACGAGCGACGCGATCAGAAGGTGTTGCGTCTCTCAGACTTGGCCCTGACGTTCACGATGCCGTAGTGAACCGAACAGGAAATGCAGTAGTACCGCACGGTGGTCGGGGCGGCGATGTAGGCGCCCGCCGCCCTCAGCTCCCTTGCGAGCAGCGGTTCGACCATGCTCAGCCGCGTGGTGACCTTCTTCGCCTTGTCCCTAGGGACGTGCGCGCCGCAGTTGCTGCACGAAATGAAGCCGGAGCTGCCCTTGCCGCCCTTCGACCTTCCCCGACTCTTTCTCTTCTTTGTCATCCTGAATACCGAGAAAGGCGCGGCGAGGGCCTGCTTAAAAGCTTGGGGGACCGCGACGACGAGTTCCTGCTCCAGCAAGTCTTAAGACGCTTCCAAAGTGGACAGAGGAGAGCAGGGTTGAACGTCCTCGTCGCCGGTTTCATCACCATCGACAGGATCGAGCTCAACCTGCGGCAGATCACGTCGATAGGCGGTCCCCCTTGCTACGCCGGCCTGGTCTGCGCGAGGTTCGGGTTCGACGTCACGCCCCTCACCAAGGTCGGACCAGACTTCCCCGACGAGCAGATAGTCTGGCTCGCCCGCAACGGGCTCCAGCTGCGCGCCATCGACAGGAGCAGCACCAAGAAGACCACCCGCTTCAAGCTGGTGAACAAGGGCGAGGAGAGGTCGCTCTACCTCGTCGAGAGGTGCGAGGACCTTAGCGTCGAGCAGGTCCCTGACAAGCAGTTCAACGCCGCCCTCATAAGCCCCCTCGCGCACGAGGTCTCGACGCAGGTCTTCGAGGAGGTGCGCAAACGCTCTGACTTTTGCTTCCTCGACCCACAGGGGTTCGTGAGGATGTTCGACGCATCGGGAAGGGTCGTCATCGACTCCTGGAGCGACGAGAAGATCCTGGGGAACGTGGACGCGCTGAAGATGGACCTCGAGGAAGCCAACGCCCTGACGGGGACGTGGGACGGCAAGGCTGCCCTCGTCAAGCTCTCGAAGAAGGTCAGGAAGGCGGTGGTGACGAGAGGCGGAGAGCCAGCCCTCGTCCTCGACGGGAACAGGATCTCCCAGGTCGAGGTCCCGAAGGTGAAAGTGGTGGACAGCACCGGGGCCGGAGACATCTTCGCTGGCTCTCTCATCAGCTGCTTCCTCCGCTCGCGCGACTTCCTTTGGTCGTGCTGCTTCGGGATGGCGGCATCCTCCCTCTCGCTCACATCGATAGCCCTGAGCAAGATCGAGCTCCCCCGCAGCGTCGACGCGCAGGCGAGGAAGCTCTACGGCTCCGCCACCACCGTCGAGACCATCTGAGTCTCAGTAGGCCTTCGCGAGGTAGGCGAGCTCCATCCCCCCCGTCCCGCACCACGTGCACGACGGCGCATGCTTTTCGTCGACGTCGACCCTTCTGCCCCTGACCTCGTAGCCCCCTGTCTGCCCCTTGATCTCGTGGGCGCACTCCTCCCTTCCGCAGAAGGTGAACTTGATGAAGCCTCCACCGCCCCTCGCCTTCGCCAGTATGTCTTCCTTCGAGGACGCCTCCTGGATGTTGGACTCGAGCCAGGCCCAGGCCTTCTTCGAGAGCTCGCCCAGCAGCTCCTTCTCGAGGGCGGCCAGGCGCGACACGAGCGCGTCCTCCGAGACGCTCTCCCTCTTCCTCTGGTCCCTCCGCGTGACGGTCAGGACCTTGCTCTCTGCCTCCCTCGGCCCTATCTCGATCCTTACCGGCGTGCCGAGC
>Ga0307372_10010617_pt1 | contig 12430 bp, 10 predicted proteins | sample OX1MG_FD_202533 | JGI IMG/M metagenome (GOLD analysis project Ga0307372, IMG submission 202533) | Soil microbial communities from Risofladan, Vaasa, Finland - OX-1 | ecosystem: Environmental > Terrestrial > Soil > Coastal area > Acid sulfate soil | place: Finland: Risofladan, Vaasa | collected...
GAGGTCACCTCGTTGCTGCTGCTGGTGGCGGCGGTGGGCGCGGTCTACCTCTCAAAGCATCGGCGGGTAAGCCCATGACTGGCTTGTTCCCCGGTTTCCTGATCCTCTCTGCGGCGATGTTCTCAGTGGGCGCGGTGGGGGTACTGGTGCGGCGCAACCCGCTGGTGGTGTTCATGTCGATCGAGCTCATGCTGAACGCCGCCAATCTGGCCCTGATCACCTACGCCCGGTACACCCACACCATGGCCGGCCAGGTCTTCGCGCTGATCGTGATCGCGGTGGCGGCCAGTGAGGTGGTGGTGGGACTGGCTCTGATCACCGGCGTCTACCGGAGCGGGCACAAGCTCAATCTGGACGAGCTCAGCGAGATGAGCGAGTGACCCGGCCATGAACCCCACCCTCATCTTCGTCCTGAGCGCGATCGTCCTCGGCCTGCCCACGGCGGGATTCGCCGTCAGCGCCATCAGCGCCGGTCGGCTGCCCCACCGCCTGGTGGCCTGGATGGGCCCGGGAGTGGTCCTGGGGGCCTTCGTCGCGACCCTGATCATCTTCGTGGCGATGCTGCAGCAGCCGGCGTCCTCACGGGGAATTACCGTGGTCTTCTGGCATTGGCTGAACACCTCGGTGGCGTCCGGCAGTGGGGTCGCGGCTCAGACCGGATTCAACGCCAACTTCAGCATTCGGATCGACCCGCTCTCGGTCCTGATGATGCTGGTGATCACCGGGATCGGCGGCCTGATCCATGTATACAGCGTCGGCTACATGGCCGAGGACCCCAGCTTCAACCGCTTCTTCGCCTACATGAACCTCTTCATCACCAGCATGTTGCTTTTGGTGATGAGCAACACGCTGGTGTTCCTGGTCATCGGCTGGGCCATGGTGGCATTCGCGTCCTACGCCTTGATTGCCTTCTGGTATGAGCGCCGCTCGGCGGTGGTGGCGGGCCGCAAGGCCTTTGTCACCCAGGTAATCGGCGACGTGGGCTTGTACCTGGGGGCGTTCCTGATCTTCCTCAACCTGCGGGGCGCCAATGGGCAGCTGCTGCACACGGTGAACCTGCAGACCATCTTCGCCAATGTGGGGCCCGGGGCCCACTTCCATGATGGCCTGGGCCCGCTCGGCGGGGGCATGGTGACCGCGATTGGGATCCTGCTCTTCCTCGGGGCCGCGGCCAAATCGGCGCAGTGGCCGCTGCACACCTGGCTACCCGACGCGATGGAGGGCCCGACTCCGGTTTCGGCGCTCATCCATGCCGCCACCATGGTCACCGCAGGGGTTTATCTGGTGGCCCGGTTCCATCCCATCTACCAGCAAGCGCCGGTGGCGGCGGGGATGGTGGCGTTCATCGGCATCGGCACCGCCATGATGGCGGGCATCATCGGGTGCACCCAGTACGACATCAAGCGGGTGATCGCCTACTCGACGATGAGCCAGATCGGACTGATGATCTTCGCCGTGGGTGTGGGCGCCTACTCGGCTGGGATGTTCCAGTTCTTCACCCACGCCTGCTTCAAGGCCCTGCTCTTCCTGGCCGCCGGCAACGTCATCCATGCCCTCCACGACGACCAGGACATCCGGGTCATGGGCGGGCTCTCCAAACGTATGAAGGCCACCTTCGTGGCCTTCACAGTCGGCTCCCTGGCCCTGGCTGGCATCCCCATCTTCGCCGGCTTCTTCAGCAAGGAGGAGTTGCTGGGAACGGGGCTGGCGCTGGGGCCGGCGGTGCCCTGGCTCTGGGTGGTCGGGGTCTTGGTCAACGTGCTCACCAGCTTCTACATCTTCCGAGTCGTGTGGATCGCTTTTAGCGGCGAGCCCCGCTCCGAGCATGCTGAGCACGCTCACGAGGCTCCGCTGCTGATGCTGCTGCCGGTGCTGGTGCTGGCGGGGCTGGCGACGGTTGTGGGTTTCCTCAATATCGACTTTGCCGGCTTCGCTCCGGTCACCCTCTTTTCAGCCTTCCTCAAGCCCGTTCTGGGAGTTCCCGCGGCGACCGCCAGCGATACCGCCGGGGCGTTGGCGCTGCTGGCGGGATTCCTGCTCAGCGTGGGCGGGATCGGCCTGGTCTGGGCGGTCTACGGGCGAGGCCTGATATCGCGGGAGTTGGTGCCGCGCTATCTGCCCTGGCTCTATCAACTGTCATTTCGCAAGTTCTACTGGGATGAGATCTACGATGTGGCCCTGGTCCGCCCCACGGTTACCTTGGCCACCGCCGTCCGGCGCTTCATCGAGCCCGCGGTCATGGACGGAGCGGTCGGCGGGATCAGAGACTCTATCGCTGCACTGGCTGACGACTTCCGCACCTTTCAGACTGGATTTCTCAAGGACTACGCCACCTGGTTCTTCTTCTTCGCGGTGGTGGGGCTGGTGATCCTGGGCTTGAGGCTCTCATGAACTGGCCGATTTTGACGGTGCTGCTGCTGGTCCCGGTCGCCGGCGCCCTGCTTCTGCTGGCGCTGCCCGGAGCTCGACCCGGAGCGATCCGCCTCACCTTGACGGCGGTGACGGCGGTGACCTTGGGCCTGAGCTGTGTGCTCTTGGTGGTGTTCCTGGCAGTCCCCAACCCGGGCTCGGCCAAACTCAGCGGTTCGGCCAATGGGCAGGCCCTGACCCAAGTCCACTCGCCGGTGACCTTCCAATTCCAAGAGCAGGTGAACTGGCTGCACAGTGGCTCATCTTTGTCCCAGGTCCATCCGGCCTTCAACGAGGGCAACAACGCCTTCAACCAGGCCGGTCCACCCCCGATCAACTTCTCCTTCCACCTGGGGGTCGACGGGCTCTCTGTCTGGCTGATCGCGCTGGCCGCGCTGCTCTTTTTGGTGGCCGCGGTGGTACTCAGTGGCAAGGAGGAGCGACTGCGAAGCTTCGCCGTCCTGATGTTGCTCTCCGAGGCCGGGGTGATCGGCGTCCTCACCTCGCTCGACCTGGTCTTGTTCTACTTCTTCTGGGAGGCGGCACTGATCCCCCTCTACTTCCTCATGATCGGCTGGGGCGATCAGCGACGGGGCAGGTCGGCACTCAAGTTCATCATCTACACCGTGGCCGGTAGTCTCTTTATGCTGCTGGCGATCATTGGCGTGTACTTCGTCACCGGAGCGCAGACCGGGGTCTACACCTTCGATGTGCCGACCTTGATTGCCGCCCAATCTTTTGTGCAGAGCACCCACGCCACCACCTTCAGCCTCTTCGGCCACAGCTTCCCGGCTCTCAATCCGCAGGACTGGCTGTTCCTGGCTTTCGCTCTGGCCTTCGCCATCAAGGTCCCGCTGGTACCATTCCACGGCTGGTTGCCGGACGCCTACACATCCGGCAAGACGCCGTTTTTGGTCTTCTTCACCGGGATCATCAGCAAGCTCGGGGCCTTCGGTTTCATTCGCTACAACCTCACGCTGTTCCCCCAGGCGAGCCATCTCTTCCAACCTTTACTGATGGGTTTGGCGGTGGCCAGCATCCTCTACGGAGCGCTGGCGGCACTCGCTCAGAGCGACATCAAGCGCACCGTGGCATACGCGTCCATCAGTCACTTGGGCTTTGTCGTGCTGGGGATTTTTGCCCTCAACATCGATGGCCTCAATGGGGCCATCATCCAGATGGTCAACCACGGGATCATCATCGCCGCGCTGTTCATCTGTGTGGGTATTTTCGAAGCGCGCTTCGGCACCCGCCGCCTGCGTGACCTGGGTGGACTGGCGAAGGCGATGCCGGTTATGGCCGGGGTCTTCTTGGTGGTTGCCCTGGCTGGCCTGGGCATGCCTTTGATGAATTCGTTCGTGGGCGAGTTCCTCATTCTGCTGGGGGCCTTCCAGGTCTCGCCCGCCTGGGCGGTCGTCGCCAGCCTAGGGGTGATCCTGGCGGCTTGGTACATGTTGCGGCTGTACCAGGGCTTGACCCAGGGCCCGCTCCGAGTTCCAGGCGGAGTGGATGAACCGACCAGGGCAGCCATCCTGGCCGGCCTCGGCCGGGTTGACCTGAGGCCGGTCGAGATCGTGGCGCTGGCGCCCCTGGTCGGGCTGATGATTCTGATCGGGGTCTATCCCGGGCCGATCATCCGCTACAGTCGCTACAGCGCCGATCAGTACGTCCGGGCGGCGGACCGCTCCACGGGACAGGACCCCGTCCTGTCGACTGCCAGCGCCCGGATCATCAGGCCCGACCAGGCTGGGGGGAAGAGCTCTCGATGATGACGCTACTCAGCCTGCCACCCTGGTTCCCCCTCCATTTCGTCCCGGCGTCCAACCTGGTCGGAATCCTTCCGGTGCTGATCGTGGGAGGTGGGTCGGTGCTGGTGTTGCTGGCCGACCTGGCGGTTCCCCGTAAAGGCAATCTGGTGCTGCCGGTGCTCTCGGCGGTCGTCGTCCTGGGTGCTCTGGGCACGGCCGTGGGGCAGTGGATTCTGAATGCCAGCAACCCCGTCGTTTTCAACGGCGCCTTCACCGATGACCGCTTTGCGCTCTTCGCCGATTTCGTGGTGCTGCTGACAGCGCTGGCGGTCATCTGCCTCAGCCCGGGATACCTCCGACGTCGCGGTATGGAGGAAGGCGAGTACTACATCCTGCTGCTGGCGTCGCTGACGGGGATGCTGGTTTTGACCGGGGCGACCAACCTGATCGTGATCTTCCTTGGAGTGGAGCTGCTTTCGATTCCTCTCTATGTCCTGGCCGGCTTCGCCCGGGACGAGCCGCTCTCCCAAGAGGCGGCCATGAAGTACCTCTTGCTGGGGGGCTTCGCGTCGGGCTTCCTACTCTATGGAATGGCTCTCATCTATGGCGAGACCGGCCACACCGGGTTGGTAGCGATCCACCAGCAACTGTTGCAGGGAGCCCTCTCCCAAAGCTTTGACCCCATGCTGCTGGCGGGCATCGCGCTGCTCTCGGTGGGGCTGCTGTTCAAGGTCTCGGCGGCTCCTTTTCAGTGGTGGACTCCCGACGTCTACCAGGGCTCTCCAGCGATCGTCACCACCTTCATGTCCGTCGCCACCAAGGTAGCGGCGTTCGCGGTCTTCCTCCGCCTGTTTTCCGCGACCCTGGCCCCGTATCGCTCGGAGTGGGAGGTGCCGATTGCGGTCGTGGCGATCATCTCGATGGTGTTCGGCAACCTGGTGGCGGTGGCCCAGACCTCGGTCAAACGGGTGCTGGCGTATTCCGGAATAGCCCAGGCCGGTTACATTCTGATCGGGGTGGCTGTGGGGCGTCCCGATGGCACCCAGGCGGCCCTGTATTACTTGGCCGCCTATGCCTTCATGAACACGGGGGCGTTCGCGGTGCTAACCATTCTCAGCCACCGCGGCGAGGACTGCGATCGCTACGCCCAGCTGGCCGGCCTCTGGCGGCGGCAACCCTTGCTGGCGGGCCTGATGTCTCTGTTCATGCTCTCCCTGGCCGGCTTCCCCATGACCGTGGGCTTCTTCGGCAAGTTCTTCCTCTTCTCCGCCGCGATTCACGACGGCCAGCTGCCGCTGGCGATCTGGGGAATCCTGACCTCGGCGGTATCGCTCTTCTACTACCTGCGGGTGATTTTGGTGATGTTCACGCCGGTGCCGGATGCCGACGCCGACTCCGCCTCGGTCCTGGCCGGGCTGTCCCTGGAGGGGACGGCGGTGGCCTCGTCAACAGCGGCTTCTGTCGGGATCCCGGCTGGTGTGGTGGTGGTGCTGGCCGGGGTGGGTACTCTGGTGCTGGGGATTTTTCCCGCCCTGATCTATACCCTCCTCCAGGGCATCACAGTTGTCCACGGCTGAATCCGGGGTCCACCTTGCAGGGCTGGTGAGCCTGGTTATTCCGGCTCACAACGAGGCCGCCAATCTACCTCGGGTGCTGCCGGCCGCGCGCGCGGTGCTGGTTGCTCTGGCGGACGAATTTGAGATCGTGCTGGTCGACGACGGTAGCACGGACCAGACGGTGGCGGTGGCCCGAAGCGAGATGGGCCAGGATGGGGCACGGCTCCGGGTCGTGAGTCACGCTCGCAAGTCGGGGTATGGGATCACCGTGGCCGACGGGTTGCGCGCCGCCCGTGGCCAGTGGGTCGCGTTCATGGATGGGGACGGCCAGTTCGACCCCATGGACCTGGGTCGGCTGGCGGAGCGGGCGGCCGACGCGGACCTCATCACTGGCTGGCGCCAGCGACGCGCCGACCCTTGGCATCGCTCCGTCGTAAGCCACACCTTCAACCTTCTGGTGCGCCTGCTGTATGGGATCAGCTACCGCGATGTCGATTGCGGCTTCAAGCTGATGCGGCGCCAGGTTCTGGACGCCGCCAGCCCGCTGCTGGCGCGCTCCGCTCTGCTGAACACCGAGATTTATTTCAAGGCCCAGCGGTCGGGGTTGAGGGTGGCCCAAGTTGGGCTGACTCACCACCCTCGCTTGGCCGGGGTGCGCTCGGGCGGCCGCCTGCGCCCGATTCTTCGGGCGGTGGGAGAGCTGGTCCGACTACGGCTGGAACTGGCTCGGAGCTGGTCCCCGAAAGGGGCTTCGCCATCCTGACCAGGGCCCTTCGGCGAGGATCAGACCGGGTGCTGGAAGCTCTTCAGCGTGAGGTCGAGCCCTTCCTCCAGGGAGACCTTGGCACTCCAGCCGAGCTGCCTGCCCGCTCGCGAGGGGTCGAGGAAATTGGACCGCACCTCCCCGGGCCGGCCGGCGACGAGTAACGGCGGGGTGGTGAATCCGGCGAGCCTGGCCAGAGAGGTGGCCACCTGGCTGATCGAGGTAGGAGTGCCGGTGCCAATGTTGACGGGGCCCCGGTAGGCTGCGGTCAGGGCCAGCAGGTTGGCTCTGGCGACATCCCCCACGTAGACGAAGTCGCGGGTCTGGCCGCCGTCGCCGGTGATCTGAGGAGGCTCGCCGGCCACCAGCCGTTGGCAGCTGATCGCGACCATGCCCGCCTCCCCGGTCCCGTCCTGGTAGGGGCCGTAGACGTTGCCGTAGCGGAGAGCGACATAGCTGAGCCCGAAGGTGCGCTCGAACATTCCCAGGTAAGCCTCCCCGGCCAGCTTGGCAGCTCCGTAGGGTGCCAGCGGCTGCGCCCGGTCCGTCTCGCGGCTGGGCAGCCGGCGCGCTCGTCCGTAGATGGCGCCACCCGAGGAGGCGAAGACCATCCGGGAGCAGCCGGCGTCGACTGCTGCCCGCATCACGGCCACGGCGCCGACCACGTTGTTGAGGGCGTCAGAGGCGGGGTCGCGCAGCGACCGGCTGACGCCTCCCTGCGCGGCGAAGTGAATGATGGCGTGGGGATGGAAGTCGACCAGCGCTTGCCGCGCTGCCGGGCTGGCCATGTCCTCGGTGACCAGAGGGACCCCGTCTGGAACCGGTTGGCCGCAAGCGTGGCGGAGGTCGTCCACCACCAGCACCTGGTGGCCATGCTCAAGCAAGAGCCGCACTGTATGGGTGCCGATGAAACCGGCTCCGCCGGTGACCGCGACTCGGAGTACCTGTCCACTCACTGCGCCCATGGTAGTCGTGGGCCAGGGCGGGCGGTGGCCACCGGCCATCCTCTAAGCACAGTCTCAGGGCGAAGTTGGACAATGGCGGCAGACTGGGGACTGTGATCGCGGCCGGGCGCAGCGGGCGCCGGCGGCCACCCTGGCGTCCTCTCAGTAGCTTGCCCCGAATGGAGTTCAGCCTGGTTTGAGCCGGACCACTGCGGCATCTCCCAACGTCGCGACGCGGTGGGGCCGGCTGGGAGCGGGGCTGGCAGCCGCCAGTCGGCGCTCACTGGTGGGGTCTGTGCTGCTCTATCTGCTGGTTCGGCTGCCATCGTGGTTTGAGCCGCACTGGTACACGGACGAGGCCGGCTACGCCACCAGCGCCTGGATGTCAACTCACGGGTGGATCCTGTACCTCACCGTCTGGAACAACAAGCCGCCACTCCTGTTCTGGATCTACGACCTGGCTCTGGCCGGATTCGGGCCCAGCGAACTGGGCCTGCACCTGCTCTCCACTTTGGCGGGAGTGCTCACCTTGGTGGCGGTTTGGAAGATCGTCCGTGAGAACTGGGACGGCCGGGGCAGCTGGCCGACCCTGATCGTGGCCGCGTTGTTGATCGGCCTGCCTCTGCTCGGCGGCGACTTGGCATTACCGGAGAACTTCCTGATCGCCCCCGAGGCCTGGGCGATGCTGTTCGTGCTGCGCGCTCTGCGCACCGGCCCTAGCCGGCGGCAGTACCTGGCGGCGGGCACGGCCGGAGGGCTGTTCGGACTGGCCTGCCTGATCCAGCAGACATCCCTGGCCCCATTCCTGGCGGCGGTGGTCTTCGTCGCCCTCCAGACCAGGCGCAGGGGGCTGGGCGCGGCTGCGCTCATGGCCCTGACCGGGGTGGTGATCGGTGCCGCTGGGATCGCGCCATACTTGCTGTGGGCTGGGTTTGGCAACGTCTACTTCTATCTGGTCACCTCCTATCAGGGCTACACCTCAAGGACACTTCCTCTGGGCGCGTCCACCCTGCTGCCGAGGCTACTGGCCGCCCTGCTGTTGACCTGGGGGGTGCTGGCCGGGCGCCGTGGCAATCCACGGATGGTGCTGCTGTGGTTGTGGCTTGGGGTTGAGCTCTTCACCTACATGCTGCCCAATCGCGCCTATCCGTTCCATTTGCTGCCCAGCGCGGTGCCCTTGGCCCTGGTGGTGGGCCTGGCAGCCCGCCCCAGCTGGGCCAAGCTGCGCTCCCGGGTCGGATGGACAAGCGCGCCGCTGGTGGCATCGGCGGCGGTGAGCGCCCTGATCTGGGTGGCGATGTTTGTCGGGGGCCTGCCTCAGGGTGCCCTCTACACGGTGCCGCGCACCTTGCTTTACTATCCGATGTTCCTGGGCCGGGTGACCGGGCGTGTCTCCGAGGGTCAGTACCAGAGCTTCTATGACGTGCGCGTACCAGCCGAGCGGGCGGCGGCCAACTGGGTGCAAGCGCACCACCTCCAGGGCGCGACCGCGATCGTGTGGTCGGCCGACGCCTGGGTGTACCTGCTGGCTCCGCTAACCCCGGTCCTGCCGGCTCCGCCCATCTACAAGGACTTCGACTGGTTGGGACAACAGCGCTTGATTCAGCGCACGGTGTCGGCTCGACCGGAGCTCATCGTGGTTACCAACGACGCCCTGTCATCCTACGGGCCGATCCAGCAGGTGCTCGACCGCTACTACGTCCGGGTGGAGTCGACTTCCGACGGCGCTGTCTGGCTGCTTCGCAGCGCCTTCCAATCGGTGCTGCATCGGCCGCCCCCCGCTTCGGGCGCGTGATGTTCCCGCTGGCAGTCAACCGCGGGCACTCGGCGGTCGCCGGTTTCGGTAGGATCTAGTTCTGTGGGACCCCGATGGCAGCGGGCACTGAGCACCGGGGTGGGCTTGGTGCTCCTCATCGGGACGGCTGGTATCGCCACCTCCAGCTCCCCGGCTCGGGTGCTGATCGCGGCTCGTCAGCGCCTCTACCAGCCGGCCGCGTTTGACCTGACTCAGCGGCTGGAGGCAGTGGCGGTGAGCTTCCTGCAGCAGATGCAGGAGGGCGACTACCCAGCCCAGTGGGCTGAGCTGGCTCCGGCGGCCCGCGCCCAGTGGCCTTCGTCAAGCCAGCGCTCCCAGATGCTGGCGGCCAAGTTCAGCGGCAGCGCCTCGATCACCTCCTACACAGTGGGCGGAGCGGTGCCGGCTCCGACCTGGGTCGATCCCGAGGATCCCGCCGTGAGAGTGGCTGGCGGGTACCAGGTTCCGGTGGCGGTCAGATTTGCCCACCCCAGGAGCCTGGCCCCAGCGGGGGTGGCGGGCCTTTACCAGCGATTGCGGCTGGTCCTGGTGCTCCGCCCCGGGGCCGCCCCCCAGGTTCTGGGCGAGGGCCCAGCGTCCCTGGACGCTCCGGTCATCCAGCCCGGGCGCAAGGTGCAAAGGTCGGCGGCGGTGCCGATTCTCATGTACCACGTGGTTGCCCACTTCCCGATCGCCTCCCAGTGGAACAGTGGCTACGCCTACCGACTCGAGTACGGCCTGACGGTGACCCCTGGCCAGTTCGCCGCCCAGATTCGCTTCCTCGCCGCCAGGGGCGCCCACGCGATCTCCCTCACGCGACTGGCCGACTTCCTCCTGTACGGCCTGGCCCTGCCGCCGAGACCGGTGGTGATCACCTTCGATGATGGCCGTGAGAGCCCCTACCAGAACGCGGTCCCGCTGCTCACCCAGTTCGGCTTCACGGCCACCTTCTTTGTCCCCACCGGGCTGGTTGGCAGGTTCGTGACGGTGCGCGGCGGCCGCAACCCCCAGCACTATCTGAGCTGGGGCCAGGTAACTCAGCTGGCTCAAGGCGGTTTCTGGGTGGAGGACCACACCTTGCACGACAATGTTTCCCTCTGGGGCCTGGCGGCAGCGGAGGTAGCCCAGCTGGCGGGCCAGACCGCCGCGCAGCTGGAGCGGCACACCGGACGCGCCGTCCAGTTCATCGCCTACAGCGGGGTGTGGCCGTACCCGACGGCAACCGGGGTGGGCCCAGCGCAAAGGGCACTCTTTCGCCAGCTGGCGGGGCTGGGCTATGTCGGCGGGGCGGTCGACTCCCGGATTGATTCCGACGCTCAGTTGACGGCGTCCATCTGGCAACTGGCGAGGGTGAGAATGAACCCCAACGAACCGGCCAGCGGGCTGGCTCCCTGGATTCAGTGAGTGAGGTGAGCGCAGTGGAAGGCACCGTCGAGGTGGTGGTCGAGATTCCCAAGGGCAGCCGCAACAAGTACGAGATGGATCATGTGACCCATCGCATCCGGTTGGACCGGGTGCTCCATTCGTCGGTGCACTATCCGACTGACTACGGCTTCATCCCGGACACCCTGGCCGAGGATGGGGATCCCCTCGACGCCCTGGTGGTGGTGGAGGAGGGGACCTTCCCCGGTTGCTCGGTGGCGGCTAGGCCGATCGGGTTGCTGCACATGGCCGACGAGCACGGCACCGACATCAAGGTCCTTTGTGTGGCTGCCGGTGACCCCCGGTTCGACCCCATCACCGAGCTGGGGGACCTGGCGCCCCATTGGCTGCGCGAGATCGAGGTCTTCTTCGAGACCTACAAGCAACTGGAGGACCTGAAGGAGGTCTCCGTGGGCGGCTGGGAGGGTCGCGCCGCCGCCATGGCGGCCATCGAGGACTGTCGCCGGCGACTGGGCGCGACCTCTCCCGGCTGAGCCAGGGGCCTGACCGGGTCTCTATCATGGGTGGTGATCCAGACGGCTGTGGCCGTCCGCGCCCACGCAGGGGGAGGTGCGATGAGACAGAAGGTTTCGGTAATCGGAGCTGGCAACGTTGGGGCCACCACGGCCCAGCGGCTGGCGGAGTTGGATCGCTTTGATCTGGCTCTGGTGGATGTTGTTGAGGGGCTGGCGGCCGGCAAGGCCCTTGACCTATCGGAGGCGGGCCCGGTCGTCGGCTACGACAGCCGCGTGGTGGGCGGCACCGACTATTCCATAACCGAGGGTTCCGAGGTGGTGGTGATCACCTCCGGGCTGGCGCGCAAGCCTGGCATGAGCCGGGATGATCTGATCGAGGCCAATGCCAGGGTTGTCGGCCCGGTCACCGAGGAGGTGTTGAAGCGGTCCCCGGGCGCGGTCCTGATCGTGGTCACCAACCCGGTTGACGCGATGACGGAGCTCACCCTGAGGGTGAGTGGCCTGGACCGCTTTCGTGTCATCGGCATGGGCGGAGTCCTGGACACCGCCCGCTTCCGTCACTTCCTGGCGGCCGAGCTGGAGGTGTCGGTGCGAAGCGTCGAGGCCTATGTGCTCGGCGGCCACGGCGACTCCATGGTCCCGCTCCGAGGGGTGACCAACATCGCCGGAGTCCCGGTGGGCAGGCTGATCGCCCCGGAGCGGCTGGAGGAGATCGTCCAGCGCACCCGGGATGGTGGCGCCGAGATCGTCAAGCTGCTCAAGACCGGAAGCGCGTTCTACGCGCCAGCTGCCGCCAACGCCCAGATGGTCGAGGCCATCCTGGGTGACAGGCGGCAGGTGCTGCCGTGTGGCATCCGGCTGGCCGGCGAGTACGGTATCTCGGGAGTTGTGCTCGGGGTACCGGTCAAGCTGGGGGCCGGTGGGGTGACCGAAGTGGTCGAAGTCGAGCTGTCGGCGGTGGAGAGGGCCGAGCTCGAGCGCTCCGCTCAGGCGGTGCGGGAAGTCATGGCGGTGCTGCCGTAATGGCGGCCACGCTGGCCAACCCAGCGGCGGCGGACGTGCGGCGTCAGGACCGTTGGTGGCTGTACCCGGCCAATGTGGTGGTCTGGCTGACCATCTTCGGGATCTACAGCCTGTGGACCATCGTCTTCTTCCACAGCGACCAGTTCCACCAGTACCTCTCGCCGTTCTACTCCCCGCAGGTCGCGATTGGGAGGACCCCGGTCTCACCGGCTCTCTTCATCTTCTACGTGCCGCTTGGCTTTCGCGCCACCTGCTACTACTACCGCAAGGCGTACTATCGCTCCTTCTTCGCAG
>Ga0307372_10010619_pt1 | contig 12427 bp, 9 predicted proteins | sample OX1MG_FD_202533 | JGI IMG/M metagenome (GOLD analysis project Ga0307372, IMG submission 202533) | Soil microbial communities from Risofladan, Vaasa, Finland - OX-1 | ecosystem: Environmental > Terrestrial > Soil > Coastal area > Acid sulfate soil | place: Finland: Risofladan, Vaasa | collected...
ATTGGGCCAAGGCGGAAGCGACAACCAAGGAGTGGCCGCATGCGTTTGCAAGGCTCCGGGTATCCGCCGACGAGTTTCTGGCGACTTATGACTCCAATCATACGCACGGCTGCTATGGCAACTGGGTCGACGAACTCGTCAGCGTTTCGAAGCTCTTGGGTATTGATTACCACATCTACGCGTAAAAGACTGTTGTGGTAACCCCATGTGCTGTTGCAAGGGTCTGCCACCGGGGTATAATTTGCGAACGGACAACTTCACTATTCCAGGCAGGGTCCATGGAACAGCCAAATCGTATTGACCGTCGCCGATTTATTAAGATTGCCGGAGGAGTAGCAGGAGTTTCACTGTTGCCGTGTTCGCCTCACATGGCATTCCCTCAGGGTCCGGTCGTTGACGCCGGGCAGCCGCGAAATTCAAACAGCAGAGAAATGGTGCCCTGGAAGGTCCAGCCGTTCCCCATGCCGCGGGTCCGCTTGCTCGACGGCCCTTTCAAACAAGGTATGGAAATCAGCACAGGCTATCTGCGAAGTTTACCGAATGACCGTCTGCTGCACATGTTCCGAGTAACGGCAGGGCTTCCATCGCCAGCTGAGCCACTGGGCGGGAAGGAACGGCCGGACTGCGAATTGCGCGGGCACTTTGCAGGAGGGCATTATCTTTCTGCCTGCGCGCTCACGTATGCCAGCACCGGGGATGACACGCTGAGACGGAAAGCTAACGACCTCGTGGCCGGTTTGGCAGCGTGCCAGAACGCACACGGAAACGGCTACCTCAGCGCCTTCCCAGAGGAATTCTTTGACCGGTTGCGCGAGGGGAAACAGGTCTGGGCGCCGTTCTACACGCTCCATAAGATCATGGCCGGCCATCTTGATATGTACCTCCATTCCGGCAACACCCAGGCGCTGGAGACGGCGGAAAGGATGGCGGGCTGGGTAGGCCGCTGGGTGGCTCCTCTTCCCGACAACCACATGCAGCGCATCCTTGAAGTCGAACAGGGTGGCATCCTCGAAACCCTTTTGAACCTGTATGCGGTGACCGGCAAGCGGGAGTATCTTCGTACCGCGGAACGGTTCGATCACCGCAGTTTCTTTGACCCACTCGCTGCATTTTGTGACGAATTGACCGGTCTGCACGCCAACACCAATATCCCAAAGGTTATTGGGGCTGCGCGCCAGTACGAACTCACGGGTGACACGCGTTATCGCGACATTGCAGCGTTTTTCTGGAAAGAAATCACGCAGCGGCGCAGCTTCTGCACCGGAGGAACCAGCAACAATGAGCGCTGGCTTTCTCCAGCCGGAGATTTTAGCAGTGAGATCGGACAGAGAAACGAGGAGTGCTGCTGCAGTTATAACATGCTGAAGCTGACTCGCCACGTTTTTGGATGGGGAGCTTCAGCACAGGCTATGGACTACTACGAGCGGACACTCTTTAACAGCCGTCTCGGCACCCAGGATGCCAACGGCATGAAAGGTTATTTTCTCGCGACGGGCCGCGGCTGGTGGAAGTATTACAACACACCTTTTGATTCGTTCTGGTGCTGTACGGGAACCGGCGCTGAGGAATTCGCGAAATTTAACGACACCATTTATTCCCATGATCGCGACGGCATTTACGTCAATCTCTTCATCGCGTCAGAACTGAATTGGCCTGAAAAGGGAATCCGATTAAGGCAGGAGACCCGGTTTCCGGAGGAAGACACGATCCTAATCACGGTCCACTCAGACCGGCCAGTGCGAATGCCGATCAGGGTTCGTGTTCCCTATTGGGCCACGAACGGCGGTGAGTTAAAGCTGAACGGCCAGGCTCTTGCGGCGTTTGCAAGCCCAGGCAGTTATGTTGTCGTCGCTCGAGAATGGAAGGACGGCGACCGTTTTGAGATGAAACTGCCGATGTCTCTGCACGTCGCTGCGGGTGAGGGCGACCCGAGCCAGCAGGCCATGATGTATGGTCCACTGGTTCTGGCGGGCAGGCTGGGTGATGAATGCCTGACCCATGACATGGCCTACCTGGGCTATAGTTCAGACCCTCCAAGGGTCCCTTATGCCGTTCCAGAGATTGTGCCGGTTTCGGATGATCCGACGGGTTGGATTCGTCCCATCACCGGGCAGCCTTTGAAGTTTCGAACCGTCGCGCAGTCAAAGAACTATGATGTCGCGCCTTTCTATCAGGTTTCCGGAGAAAGGTATGTCGTTTACTGGAAGCTTCGCAAGCAGGACACGGCGTCTGGAGATCGTCAAGGTGCTCCACAATGAGGCAATGGATCGAAATGAGGACACCCAGCTTGACACGGTTGCCTAATAATTCCAGATTGACTATGATAGGCGACGTGATTTTTAATTCGGAAGTTTGCAGGTTCGCCCCGATGAAAGTGCGCGAATCTCGTTCCATCGGTGCTGCCGTCCGTGTCTTTTCGGAAATGGATGAATACTCTGACCGTAATGGATGATATCGATGAAGAAAACGGAGCTAACCAGTTCTAAGACTCATCTTTTTTCCTTACCCGTTCCGGTAAAGCGCTCAGACGCAATCCAGTCGTTTACTGCGATGGAATTGCTGGTTGTCGAGCTTTGGACTTCCGAAGGTCTTAACGGGGTTGGCTATGGTTACACCATCGGGACTGGCGGGCGGGCAGCAAAAGCGTTTCTCGACACTGAGTTGGTCCCGTTGCTGAAGGGTGAGGATTGCGAATCGCATGAACACGTTTGGGGGAAAATGACCGCCGCGACGAGGGCTTCCAGTGGAGGTCCTGTTTCAAGCATTGCGAGGTCTGCGGTCGACATTGCTGTCTGGGACATCAAAGCCAAAGCCCATGGCGTTCCGCTCTACAGATTGCTCGGGGGCTCACGCGACCGCGTGGCGGCCTACGATACAGAGGGCGGATGGCTGCATGTGCCATTCGAGGAGCTGGTCCGCAACGCCCGCACGGCTGTGGAAAAAGGCTTTCACGGCGTAAAGGTCAAGGTCGGCAAGGAAGATGCCAGTGAGGATGTTTCACGGCTTGAGGCCGTCCGGTCTGCGATTGGCCCAATGGTCAAACTGATGGTTGATGCGAATCAGTGCTGGACACCCTCGGAAGCGATTCGCCGGGCGCGGCTGTTTGAGCCCTTCGACCTCTACTGGCTCGAAGAGCCGATAGCGGCTACCAACGTCGGCGGACATCGAGAACTTAAGAGACACACTTCCATCCCGATTGCGGTCGGGGAAACTCTCTATTCCAAAGAGTCCGTTGCTGAATACATCCGATGTGATGCCGCCAGCATCCTGCAACCTGATGTTGCCCGGGTAGGAGGCATCACAGAATGGATGAAGATCGCCGCTATGGCTGAATCTTATCAGATGCCGGTTGCGCCCCACTTCCTTATGGAAATTCAGCTCCACTTGGCCGCGGCAGTTCCCAATGGCATCTTCGTCGAGTACATTCCTCAGCTTGCGCCGTACCTGGAGGAAGAATTTGTGCTTAAAGATGGATGCCTTGTTGCGCCTGCACGGCCGGGACACGGCATCCTGTTTGCCTGGGACAAGCTTGAGGCATATCGTGTGTAGTAAAAAGCCAGCGAATGTCGACAAAACATTCGCGCCTTTTGGGTGGCAGGGCCGAACTGGCCGGCACTTAAAAGGTTCAATGAATGGCCACATGTTTTTTAGTCAGCCTTGTAAATGTCGCTTTTTGTCTAGCTACGTAGGTCAGGTTTTTGCAGTTCTCACACAATCTTAGGAATAAGAGGAGACGTCAAGTGTTGTCATGGTTTAAGGGAATCATTCCCCCGCTCGTAACACCTTTTAATGAGCAAGGCAAGATCGATCCGTCGGCCTTGAAGTCCGAAGTCGAGTTTCAGATATCCAGCGGAGCGAAGGCTGTATGCGTGGGCGGAAGCACCGGCGAGGGCGCGGGCCTCACCGCTGACGAAGAATTCGAGTTGTGTTCGCTTTGCGTAGATTGCGTGCAAGGTCGGGTTCCCGTAGTTGGCGGAGCCATTCCCGACACAACCGACGAGGCGATCCAGCTTGGAATGGCGGCCCAAAAAGCCGGTGTCAAAGCTCTCCAGATTACGCCTCCGCATTATCTCTTCAGGCCCGATACAGAGGGTCTGGTGTCATACTATTCGCGAATTCGGCAGAGTACCGGATTGCCGGTGATTCTTTACAACGTAATACCGTGGGCGCAGGTGTCGGCAGAAGCGATCGGGAAACTTATTGAATCGGGTGCTATCGATGCTGTTAAGCAGAGCGGGTCCAACCTGCACCTTCTGGCAGACATTCTTTACCTGTACGGCAAGAAGGTGCCGATATTGACGGCTGTTGACGACCTGCTTTACCCCTCCTTTATCCTCGGTTCACCGGGGGCCGTCGCCGCTATTGTCACTGTTCTTCCAAGAGAATCGGTTGCGCTCTTCGAAGCGGTGCAAGCAAAGGACCTTGATCGTGCCCTGGAACATCAAAATAAACTCCGGATTGTGTGGCGGGCGCTGGAGGGTGAAACCGGTTTCCCTGGGCGTGTGAAGTATGCGATTGCTCTGCAGGGCCGGCAAGCAGGATTGCCCCGGCAGCCTCATTCGGCTGCAAATGAGCAGGATCGCGCAAGGGTTCGGCGAGCTTTCGAAGAAGCAGCAATCCCGATAGCTGAATGAAGTCCTGATTGTGATGAATACATGTGGGGCCTGAGCGGCATCGCGTAGCGCACCGTGTTCGCTGTTTTTTATTTTGTGGCGCAGAGGTCGATAGTGCCGCTCCCCTATTCCGCCCGTCATTAGCGATTCCGCAAAACCTATGAACCGGCTCGGTGACTTTACAGCAAAGGTTTTACCGGAGAACGCATTTGAAGAGGCCGGGCATCCCGGGAGCCCTGCCCCGCCGAGCCGCGTTCGCTGGCATATTGTTGGATTGCTTGGGGTCATAGCAGCGCTTACCTACCTTGATCGTCTGAACCTCAGCATTGCAGGGGAATATATTCAGACCGAATTCGCCTTCAGCACACAGACAATGGGGTGGATTCTGAGTTCCTTCATGCTCGGGTATGCGCTTTTTCAGGTACCCGTGGGATGGCTCGGTGACCGCTTTGGGCCTCGGAACCTGCTGATGATGGCGCTCCTGTGGTGGTCGCTGTTCACAGCAGCGACAGCGCTCGCGCCCCACCTGCCGCTGGCGAACTGGTTCGGCGTGGCATGGTCATTTGCCATCGTGCGATTTCTGATTGGCGTGGGAGAGTCGGCCACATTCCCAAATTCTAATAAAGTCGTCTCTTTATGGTTGAGCAAGGAAAACCGGGCGGTTGGCAACAGTTTGCCATTTGCGGGTGTCGGATTGGGGGGAGCTGTGACGCCAATCCTCATCACCTGGATCATGCGCCACTGGGGCTGGCAGATCTCGTTCTACCTCTGTGCCCTGTTGGGAATTATCGTGGCTGTGGTCTGGCGCCTCTATGCAACCAACAAGCCTGAGGATCACAGTCGCGTCAATGCCCAAGAAATCGAGCTCATTCGTGGGATTGAGCCGGCAACAACGGTGCAACCCTCCACGCAGGAACCGCATCGAGGGGCACCTCCCTGGCGCAGGATTCTTCGCAGCCTATCGGTCTGGGGCATGTTATTCAGCGCTGTCTGCATGGCGTATCCGGTCTATATCTTTTTCACATGGTTCTTTATCTACCTGATTAAGGTACGAGGTCTTACGTTAGAACAGGCCGGCGTGTGGGGATGTGCCCCGTTTCTGGCCATCGCAATCCTTGCCCCGGTTGGAGGATGGTTTTCTGATCGCGCCGTTCGCGAATTCGGAGCCCGCAGAGGCCGGCGCGTAGGCATGTGGGCGGGACTTGGGTGTTCAGCACCGCTGCTTTGCGCGGGCAGCCATGCCGCAAACAACGTGCTGGCTATCCTGTTGCTGGCGGGAGCCGCAGGGTTCAATTTTTTTGCAACCCCATCCCTTTGGGCCGCTTGCATTGACATTTCACCTAACTACTCCGGTTCGCTCTCCGGCCTGATGAACATGTTTGGGCAGCTGGGTGGCTGGCTCTCCCCGATCCTGACTGCATATCTCGCTACACGCTTTGGATGGACCCACGCTCTGGATTTCGCAGCGCTGGTAACACTGGGCTCGGGCGGGTTCTTTATGCTGGTTGATGCAAACCAGAACATTGAAGAAGTCTCTGCACCCTCTGAGCCCAAAAGCTTTAAATGACAGACGTACAAACCCTCCCCGGCCATGTGCTCAAGGCCGAAGATTTCCCCTTTGCTTGGAACGGCTCCAGCTGAAAAAGCAGAAGTAAACGGAAATCGTCTTCCCTTCTTAGCCGCGAGGAAGATCGTCTGGCGGTTTGATGGCAAAGCCCTTTTCCGGGTAAGGAAATCCCTGCAGTTCATTGGCCTTGCGGGTGGCGTCGCGAGGCGATGCATAATAGGCACGAATTTCAACAATTTTTCCGGCCGCATCGAATTCGTACCACTCGGCGCCCCGAATAACCTCTCCGATCTTTGTCTTGAAATGGGTCCACTCAACCACCGCTTCATACCCATCACTGATCAACCGATCGATGGTCCAGCAGGATCCTTTTTCCCTGACGAATTCGATCCACAAGCTCGCAACCGCTTCTTTGCCCTTGTAGGGGCCGGCCGCGCCCGGCGGAAAGTAGTGAACCACGTTGTCGGCAAGAACCTCGTATAACTCATCGCGACTAGCGTTGTTGCATGCTTCAAAGTACTTGCGAACGGTACGTTCCAGATGTTCCTTTCTGTCTGGCAACTTCACCTCCTGCACATACGTCACCGCAGCTTCTCAGACGGCCGTCCTCTTGAGGAACGGAGCACCGGCACTGGCGAGAAGGTGCTCCAGTTCTTTGCTCACTTCCGGCGGCAAGGATCGGGTGGGGCGCCTGGGAGTCCAACCCGGAAACCCTGCAAGCCTCCGCAATTCGGCCATGACGTTCGAATGTTCGCCGCGAACCTTCGTGGCCGCCAGTTCATAGAGCGGAATGGCCAGTGAAAGAAGCATCTCACTTGCACGGGCGTAGTTCTTCGTTTCGAGATGCCGCCACAGCTCCAGGTCATATTCCGGCCAGACGATCCCGATGTAGGTGACAAATGCGCGGGCACCCAACTGATGCGGAGTGGTAAGCGTAAGGTGCAGCGCGTTTTCGATCATCGAAAGTTTATGAGCGCACAGCTTGTATCCCAGGTAGGTTTCGTAGTCGTCCCTCCCTCGCCACTTGACGCCCACGAGGTTTGGAATCTCGTCTGCCATTCTATCCAGCGTTTGTGGGGCGATGCCTACGGACGACCACCAGTTGTGGTAAGCCACTATCGCAATGTCAGCTTCATTCGCAACATCGGAGAAGAACTGAATGACATCGTCCTCTAATAACTGGGGATGAAAATAGTAATGAGGCGGTGAAAGCTGAATCGCATCCGCACCCACGGAGACCGCGTGCCGGGCAAGATCGATGGACTGGTCTGTGCACGTGGTCTGGCAGCTGACAACCACCGGCACACGCCCGTCGGCCGCCTTCACGCAAGCCTCCGCCAGACTCATCCGCTCATTCGTTTCAAGCGCAGCAAACTGCCCAACGGCCCCGCCTACCAGCAGAAATCCGCTTCCGTTCTTGATCCCTCCGTCCACCATGAACCTGATCACATCCGCGGTCTGATCAAGGTCCACTTTGCCCTTTGAATCAAAAACCGTGGGAACGGTTTCCATCGGCCCAACCAGTTTTTTTCTGATGGCTTGAAAGTCCATACCCTCAACCTCCTTTATTTATGCTTCAAATGAAATGTCTTTCCTGATCACACTGGATAACAACTTGTTTGTCGAAAGTTGACCTTATGATGGCTGGTCCACATCATTTGCAATCCGGATCGCCATCGTCTTTGGCATTTCGCCAGTTAGCGGCATACGTTTTTGTACCGCTCGAGTGATGATTAAATCTGGTTGGCTATGCCCAGTAACACCGACGCCAGCATCAGCATGAACAGTCCCGCACCCATCCAGCGTTTAGCCTGCGGGCCGCATCCCTTCCATTCTCCTGTGGCGAAACCCGAGACGCTTGACGCCAATATCAGGACCGCCATAAAGAGTGGCCAGCCGATTACCGCTCCCAGATTTCCCATATCCGTTGCTCCACGGCCGTACAGGACCACGCCCACATACCACAACAGCGCCATCCCCGCTCCGACCAGCCAGAAGGTCTTCGTCTTCGGCAGCGTGAAGTTCCCCCATGTCTTGTTCCGTGTGAGGAGGTATCCGGTGTAAATCCCCGTTGGGACAAAACCTCCCATCAGCGTCACAAGCCACACAGCGTTCAGCGCGCCGGCCTGGCTTACTCCCGCGTCCCTGGCACTCTGGACAATCTGCTGACTGAAGGCCAATGCAAAGTTCATCATGGCTGAAAAAATACCGCTGAAAATGCAAATCACTAAACCCGAGCGAAAACTTCCTTGCTGATTACTCGTGCGGGCAGAAGCCTGAGCGAGTTCTCGTTTTTTCCCTGCGACGCCCACCAGCGCAACCCCCACCAGCAAGGTCAGAACCGATAGGATCACCACTAAGCCCTTTTTCTGAAGGATGACTTCGGGGGTGTTGATGGCCATGGGGACGAACGAGCCTATGGCTGCGTCAATGCCGATCAGAACGGATACACCCATGGCCATGCCCATGCGGTCCACACCCAACCCTGAAAGAACCGAACCAATGCCCCAGCCGGCTCCGAATAAGAAAACTCGCCCAACAGCACCGGCAGGGGAAAGGCTGAGAACTTCCCCAAGGTGTGGTACCGAGGCAAAGGCGACCACGCACGGCATGACGAGAAGAGCGAGCACGGCGTAGACAAGCCAGATGTTTTCCCATTTCCAGGGCGCAACGTACTTAAGCCCCAGAAAATACGTCCCCGTTGTAATACCCGCCAAAACCACGAGGACAAATCCTACGGATGCATTCATAGTGCAGTTACTCCTGGTCGGCTCCCCTTGCTCGGCGGTCGCGGCAGATTATTTTCCTAATGCGACCCTGCTTGCCTGAAAAGTATTTGGCGTCCGGCGAATGGACCTCTTGAGCATACAGGGGAGATGGTCGTCTATCTGGCAACAAACCCACTCTTCGCTCGTGAACTCAAGAATCTTCCCTGCCTGTTACACGCACCTAGCTCCCGGGCTGAACTGAAATCTCCATAGGAGTCACGGATTCCTTCTGCAACCAGATGACGAGATCCGTACCATTCAGATTCTGAACATGCCCCACTCGCAGAACTTTACCTTCGCTCACTGCTCGTCCGTCAATCGCGACGTGCGCACGACTCTCTCCCCAGTTGTGGATCACAATAGCAGGATCATACACCGGAGAATTTCTGGAAGCCGCAAGAGTCAAGTCCAACCTTGCGGGTTTACCCTGGACTTCCGACGTCAGGACATAAGCCCGCTGGGTCGGGTCGTAGCCATCATTTTGATAGTCTGTGCCTTTGACTTTAGGCCCAGGCGGCGAGATCCACGATCTCGCCAGCGGCACGAGATCAGCCGCCGATTTCGTGGTCAGGCCATCCATCAGGATTTTCGTTTCAGTATCCCCGTGCTTTGCAAAAGCCGTCCAATGGATGTGAGACAAAGAGGAATGCGAAGCTCGGTCAGGCGCTACCGCTGACCGACCGCTGGAGGGAATCTGAGCCACGGGCCAGTGGTTCCACCAGGGAAAGACTGAGAAGGTCTTTTCCCTCGAGGAGTAGGGTGTGATTCTGGAATGGTCTGGTGAAACGACCTGAAATGGCTTCCACTTCGCTTTCAGGTTAACTAACTGAATGTTGGGATCGCTGGGCTCGTCGAGAACCTTAGGCGGTTTCGGCACCCAGGAATAGGTTGCCGTGGCCCCTGCCATGTTTGCGAGGGTTAGGGCCTTCAATTCGATGTTGTCTGTCGGACGCGTGCCGGGCGGATTGATAATGATGGTCTCCTGCCATTCATGCCCCGGCAGGTGAGAACTCCACAACACCTGTTTGCGCACCGCCGTTTCATCCGGGTAGATCGTCCAATACTCGTCAGCCCAATCGAACCAGCCTGTCAGCGGATCGGGATCGGCACCCATGTAATCTTCCACCTCGGCCAGCGCGTACCGCCAATGAATAACGACGCGCGCCCGATCACTCTCCAAAATGCTGACGTGGGAGTAACGGTCCTGCTTATCGGACATCGGCTCACAGTCTTTTCCTGCTGGACAATTTTCATGACTCCCGGCCTCCAGAAATTCATCCGTATACCATTTCCCGTTCTCCGTGACCCAGGCCGGAATGTAGCTCGCGCCCTGCCAGAAAACCAATCGCGCCGGGGAGTTGTCAAAGCGGACCACCACGTCGGAATCCGGGCCGATCCGTCGCTGGCGGTCCCAGGTAGATTCGTATTTCAGTGTGCAGTAGTAGGCGCCGAACCGTCCTGGTCCCGGAGGTCCGGAAGGAAGTGTGGCCCAGGGAAGGACTTCTCCTGTAGGTGCGTTTGCCCTGCGATAAGCTGTCCCGATTTCACCCGGCTTGAGAACCCGGTTGTAAATCTCCACCTCATCCAGGATTCCATCCAGTGAGTACCAGACAGGATATTGGGGATGAAGCCACTCCGCAGGAAGCACGCTGTGGCGAATCCGGCCAATCAAGAGACTCTCGCCGGGAGATCCCGTCCATCGTCCATGAACCTCCAGATGGCCGGCTGGTTTGCCGTCAATATAAATTGTCATGCCACTGTTCGGGTCGAAGGTCCCCACAATGTGAGCCCACTTCTTAAGCGGAAGTTGAGCCTCCGAGTTGAGAGACTCCCATTGTCCATTCACTTCAGCTTGGAAACCAAGGTGCCCAAAAGCATCGATTCCGAAAAAGTAGCCGGCCTGCTGATTCTGTTCCTGATCGACAACCGGCACCCAGTTCCAGGGATAAGTATTCAGGGCCACCCAGGCTTCAACCGAAAACGAACCGCCCAGCTTTGGCGCATTTTCCGCGGTTACATGAACACTGGTTGTATAGCCATCGAAACGCAAACCCTTGCCTGAAACTCCCGGGACCGATTGGTACAAGCCGCCTATGACACTTTCGGAATTGCTGATGCTGTCCGGGGTAGCCCGATTGGCAGCTGTATCGAACGACCATTCCGCAACGGGACCGTTACTGGTTCCAAATGAAAACGAAGAAAAGACGACTATTGCAAGCGCGCACAAGATCCATGGAACCTTATGGCACGGGCGATTTTCTGCAGCTTGAAGCTCTTTCGCCATCATTCCCCCTTCTATTTCTTTATCTGATCCGGTGGGCGGTCACCGTGGAACTTGCCGACTGTGCCTTCCATCTGGATCCACCTCTCACTAAAACTGACGACTTTAATCGTCTTGCGGCGGAAGTCATATGCGACATGGATCATTCCGTCGGGAGTCTGGGTAATGGAGGGATAACTATAGGCTTCACGTTCCCCTTGTTCAAACATCGGTGGCTCATTCCCCACCTGGATGTCTCGTACCCAGGGCCAGGTCTTGCCGCCATCCGTCGACAACGCGACGGAAAGCGGATACCGCGGTCCGGCGACCGGTTTCCCTTTCGAATCTGTAACGTTCACATTGTTGAAAGCCATCACAAGATGGTGGTCTCTCAACAAGGCTGCCTGCATGGACGAGTTGTTGTTCGGCAAGTGGGTTGGTACCGGCGGGGTCCATTTACAGCCGTCGGATGAGGTGCTCGTGTATATCCAGTCTGCGTAGCGACTGCGGAAGAAGGCAACAAAATCGTGTTGTGATAGCCTGATGACACTGGGCTGAACAAGACCGAAAGATTCGGGGATATCGCACTCCTTCCAGGTTTTTCCCTCGTCGCCGGAGATTTTGACGGCAGAGTAGTTCTTTTCCGCTCCGGTCGTAATAAACACGCTGGGCGTGTAATACATAGGGAGCAACCATTCGTTTTTGCCGAAAACGACCAGGGGTTGGCGAATAAATGACCCTGGAAGCGAAAATAAGACCTTGGGCTCTGACCACGTCTTACCTTTGTCCTCCGATGTCAGGTAAAGGACTTCGGAGTTCGCCTGTCCTTGACCGGCGAGCTGGCGGGAGTGAAAAAGCCAAAGACGTCCGCTGGGGGCCTGAAAAATGACTGGATTCTGGTACGAGTAACCGATTTGATGATCAATCACCACCGGACGGGTCCATGCCTGAGAACCTTTCGCCAGTCGGGACATGGCAATCGCAACATTCGAGCCTCCTTCCCATGTTCCCGAAAACCATACGCATAAGAGATCGCCATCGGGGAGTGCAAGCAGGTTGGGGGCATGGGAACTGGGAAAAATCATGGGAAGATAAGCTTCCGTCCTGGTACCGTGAAGTCCGGGCCTCAGTTTGCCATCTGCCAATTGCTCCACGGATAGTCCTTCACCGCCAAGCATTTGAGCCCGGCTCCGCACGGAATTACAAACCAGAAAGCCAA
>Ga0307372_10010622_pt1 | contig 12426 bp, 16 predicted proteins | sample OX1MG_FD_202533 | JGI IMG/M metagenome (GOLD analysis project Ga0307372, IMG submission 202533) | Soil microbial communities from Risofladan, Vaasa, Finland - OX-1 | ecosystem: Environmental > Terrestrial > Soil > Coastal area > Acid sulfate soil | place: Finland: Risofladan, Vaasa | collected...
CCCTCTGCTGGGCCGCTGGCGCGCAGCGCCAAGAGGCCCAGCCTGCAGATCGTGAATAACCACTCAATTTGACATGTCATCGGTGGTGACACGCTCGCTGGAATCCGGCGCACCAAAGCATCCAATTGGCGCACCAAAGCATCCAATTAATGGTGTCCGTCGAATTGGATTAGATCGGCGTCACAATTTCTCAAAATTGTTGGGATGAATTGGCGTCCAACGGAGCCAATTCACGGACGTTGTGGAGATGCTCAATAGACAAAAGAGTTACGCGCTAGATGCATCACAGAACAGGTTGGTACTTCGCAAATGTGTCCAGGGTTGTCCACTGGTGTCCGCGGTGTACCGAAATTGAAATTGTCATGAGACTCTTGTTCGATTTTGGCGTTTCGGAGGGGGAAGTAAGTAGAGGAGCAATTTATTTTCCTCTCCGAGAGGAGCTGCCATGACCCACCGAAAGTCGACCCATGAACTAGTGAAGGACATACGACAAGCCGGAGGGTGTTCGCACCCCATCCGGCTGCGCGGGGAGTTCGTCAACGTCGCCACCGGCGAGGTCAACGAGCGTCCCCTGCTGGTCGCCTGCAAGGACCGCCGCGCCCTGCTCTGTCCCTCGTGTTCCTACCTCTACAAGGCCGACGCCTGGATCGTGGTCTCAACCGGTCTCATCGGGGGCAAGGGTGTGCCGGCCTCCATCAGTGATCACCCGCGACTGTTTCTTACCCTCACGGCCCCTTCGTTCGGCACGGTGCACGCGCGCAAAAGCGACGGTTCGTGTCAACTCGGACCGTTACGTTTTTGCAAGCACGGCCGCTCCCTCGCGTGTTCGCGTCGCCACGACGACACCGACCCGGAGATCGGAAGTCCCCTTTGTGACTTCTGCTACAGCTACGCCGGCGCGGTGCTCTGGAACGCCGAGTCCTCACGTCTGTGGAATAGGACCTTCGAACAGATTCGACGTCGCCTGGCCATCGCCCTCGACGCCGCCTTTGAAGTGCTCTCGCAACACGTCCGACTCAACTACCTCAAGGTGGCCGAATTTCAACGTCGTGGACTGGCGCACTTTCACGTCGTCCTGCGCTTGGACGGACCCGGCGAATCGTTCAACCCTCCGCCGCCAGAACTAACGACCGAACTCCTCGCCAGCATCATTGAGAGCGTCGTGAAGGACTTCTCGATCGTCGGTCCTCGTGGGACCGTGTCGTGGGGACGGCAGTTCCATCTGGCCGACGCGTCAACGCTCAATCGCGATGATCTCCGCATCGCGGCCTACCTCGCCAAATACGCAACAAAGTCAGCTGACGGCTCGCTGGACTTCGCTCGGCGATTCAACTCTCGAAGCGAGATTCTCAAAGTCAACGCACCTTCGCACCTCCAACAACTCGCGCTAGTCGCCTGGGATCTCGCCCAGGATCCATTGCTCGTGAAATTGAACACCCGTGGGCACGCGCACGCCTTTGGATTCCGAGGTCAACTGATCACCAAGTCTCGCCACTACTCCACTTGGTTTCAGGATCTGCGCGACGCCCGCGCGGCCTATATGAGATCACCCCACTCCGACGATCCAGTCGAAGGTTCATTCAGTTATGACGGTCGAGGTTACGACGATCCGCGCACGGCCACGATCGCTGAGTTCCTACACCAACTTTCGCTCGAAGCGCGCAGGTCCGCCACCCCTGACACTCCGGTGGCGGACGGTGACGCATGAAGGCCATGACTTTCTTCGTCGCTCGTCGAGTCCTGTGGCCACGCGACACTGGTCAAGAGGATCGATTCATCGCAAGAGTCAATGGTGAACATCAATCCGGTGTTACCGTCGCACAAGGAAACGCGAAATCTCAATGAACTCATCCACACCAGTCAATGAGGCTTACACAATGATCATCAGCGATGAATTGGTATGTCATCGAGACGATCCCATTCCAAAGTTGCTCCTCACGGTGCCCGAAGCCGGTCGCGCCCTCGCCATCAGCCGATCCAAAATGTACGACCTCTTGAACTCGGGTGACCTGCCGTCAGTTCACATCGGGCGTTCGAGACGAGTTCGGGTGAGTGACATTGAGGACTCGTCAATAGCGGTGGAGCGAGACACGATAGTAAAAAGCGGTGAGTGCTTTGGGGAGTCGTTGCGCCCTGAGACGTTCACTGGCCCCAAAGAGTCGGACGCATTCTCAACCGGAGGAGCAACCTCGGTCCGCTCGCTCGTCGCACGAAGTCGGTTGAGCGGACCATTGAAAATAGGGTGTTCACAAGTAGACTTCGGTTATGGAAAGGGTGTTTCGAGCTACGTCGCCGTTAGGTAAATTGGTCGAAGCGCACCGTGATGCCCTTCTGGCGCTTTCGGCGAAGCACCATGCGAGGAACGTTCGGGTGTTTGGCAGCGTGGTGCGAGGCGACGACTCGCCGCAGAGTGACGTGGACTTTCTCGTCGACTTCGACGAAGACGCTCATCCACTCGAGATTCTGGCCCTGGGCTGCGATTTCGAAGATGAACTAGGGGTCAAGGTCGACGTCTGCACGCCGCAAGGGCTCCGCCATTTTGTGAGGGACGACGTTTTCGCTGAGGCCTCTTCTTTGTGACTCGTCACGACGAGGAGTGGCTCGATGACATCCTCGACGCCATTAACGCCATCGATGAGTATCTCGCGATCGATGGACTACAACAAGGTCTGATCTACGACGCCTGTCGTGTGCGATTGATGGAGATCGGTGAAGCAGTCAAGCATCTTGATCCCGCTTTGCTCGAACTTGAACCAACCATCGCGTGGAATGAAATTGCCCGAATGCGCGACGTTCTCGTCCACCACTACCACGACACCGATTTTGCGGTTGTCGAAGCCGTCGTTACCGAGCGCTTGGCTCCTCTTCGAGCGGCCGTCCTCCGACTTCGAGAAATCGATCCGGGTAATTGACAACCGGAGTTTTCCGAACGATCGCTCAATGGTTGTTCAACTTTTTGGGAATGGAATGGGAATGAAACTTTCAATCAGGGGAGAACTGCGGAGAACAACGGCGGACGAGATACCACTTATGACCTGGAATTAAGACATCAGGACACGTGTACGAATGCGCCGGAACAGTCTACGGAACCGAGGGTCGGGGGTTCGAATCCCTCCAGCCGCACTAGATGACCTTGGGTTCTTAGTCAAAGCCTCTTGAAACACCGCACCCACGGTTCGAATCCTGCGCCGCACGAAACGCCACATCGAAGCCACTCGGCCACACCGAGATTCCTGGTGATCGGTGATAGGGACATTAGGAACGTCCGTCCAGCTACGGCGGCCGGTTGGGCGGCGTAACGTCGATGCTGTGACAGACGGGAGCAATGCGCAAGGCCCGCACGGCGATGATGTGACGCCTCTGGACATCGGCTCTCGGAGGTCACTTTCGGATGGATGCTCGATCCCGGTGCTCGGCCTTGGCGTCTGGCAGATCCCCGAGGGCAAACCGGTGCAGGAGGCCGTCCACTGGGCGCTCGAGGCCGGCATCCGACACATCGACACCGCACGGTTCTATCGGAACGAGCGTGGCGTCGGTGAGGCGATCCGTACGAGCGGCGTCCCACGAGAAGAGATCTGGGTCACGACCAAACTCTTTCCCTTTGAAGCCCTCTGGGCAGAAAGGGCGTTCCAGAGGAGCCTTGGACGACTGGGTCTCGACTACGTCGATTTGTACCTCGTGCACTTCCCACCCCCAGGATTGCTCCTCTCGACCTGGCAGAAGATGGAGTCAATCGCCAAGCAAGGGCTGGCGAGATCGATCGGCGTCAGCAACTACAAGTTCGATGACATCAACAAGACGCTCCAGGCCGCAGACATCCCTCCCGCCGTGAATCAGATCCATATGTCGCCGTATCACTACTCAAAGGACCTCGCCGAATCCTGCGAGGCCCTCGGCGTAGCGGTCGAGGCCTACAGCCCTCTCACGCGCGGGAAGAACCTCGAAGACCCGGTCCCGGTCTCGATCGCCGAGGCGCACGGCAAGTCTGCGGCGCAGGTCCTGATTCGATGGAGCCTTCAGCGCGGCTTTATCGTCATTCCAAAGTCGAAACGGAAGGAACGGATACAGAGCAATGCACAAGTCTTTGACTTCGCGCTGACCGACGAGGAGATGGAGCAACTCGACTCCGTCACCCGGTACTCAGACTCCGTGTCGACGGCCTTGTCGTTGAGAAGAGGCCGCAAGCCATCGTGAGTCTGGCGGGATGGTGTCCGGATGGACTGCCAGCCCGCGCGCCACTCACAACCTCAGTCTCAGGCGAGTCGCAGACAGAACGAATCGCTATTCGGTTATCTCCCTCTTCATCGCCTCAGCATGAAGACGACAAGAACGATGATGAGGATGAGTACGACCATTCCGCCGCCGATGTACATCGTTGGGACCCCTTTCCGGACTTTGGTGCTTCGTTTCGCTGGAGCGCGCTGGCCGACCAGGGAGCAGGTTGGGTGGCGAGTCGCGCGAACAAATCCTCACTGTCGATCCGTCTCGACACCTCAGTAGTAGTGCCTTCGACCTCGAACGGCGTGGCCCATGGATCCGAGGACCCAAACCACCAATCCAACCACGAGCAGAATCATTCCGATTGTCCACACAATTGAAATGCCCGTGATGAACCCAATGAGGAGAAGAATCAAACCGATAACAATCACAATGCCTCCAATGTCGGTGCAACGTTGGTTGACTCACGCGACTCCACGGATAGTTGTGAAGGTTGAGATTCAGGGCCGATCGCATCGTCCGCCATGGCAAAGTGGTCCCACTTTTGTTGAATGGCGAAGTCAACGATGTCGGCTTTGGACGACCCAGCGTTGGGGAACGATTTACTCACAGCGTAACTCCTCGGTAGAGAGAATTCACCGGGGTTCTGGAGTGATAGTGCTAAGCGTACTCTTCGGTCGAAGAATACACAATGGCACCTTTGAAGAATCCAAATGACTCAATCGGTGCGCCTCTCGTCTACTTGGGCCTTTGGTCTTTTTGAATCGTGATGGTGTTGGAACTCGTCGGCCGTGAATTGATGACTCGCGTCGATGCCGGGGTGGTACTCGGGACAGAGTTTGTGCTTGATGCCGTTCATCTCGTACTCGTGTCGTCCGAAGTGCCAGCAGCCATGAACCCCACAATTTTGACGACGCACTACGGTCATAATCGATCCGACAATTGCTACCTCACCGAGGTCCGAACCGAAGCCTGACCAAAACGCGTAGGCGCCCGCTACCCGAGGTCGGACGAACGCCAATTTTATGGAGCAGCCAGTTCGACATATGCGAACATCGCCCTGGCGCACGCCGCGTATGACGCGAGCATCATCGGTCTCGCAACTGGCGGTTACACCGGTTCGTAGGGGGTCACGTCGGAATCTATTCAATGTTTGACAAACGTGGCGGTCGATGGCCCTGGACATCGATCGCCGTTGGACTTGTTTCGGTCTCAAATGCGACGCTACGCGATTGGTTCGAATCTGGCGGTGAAATGCCGCAAGTTTTGCGGCTCTTGGACCATTCGGTACCCGGGCAAGGAAGCAGCATCTTTGGCGACCGATGTGACGACCTCGATCACGTAATCAATATGGCTCTGGGTATAGGTTCGCCGCGGAATCGCCAGTCGCACTAACTCCATCGCGGCCGGCGTTTCTGTGCCGTCAGGTTGACGGCCGAACATCACTGTGCCAATTTCGCAACTTCGAATACCACCCGCTCGGTAGAGGGCCACTGCGAGCGATTGGCCCGGATACTGCAATGGAGCAATGTGACCGAGCAACGCCTTGGCATCTATGTAGACCGCATGTCCCCCAATGGGCTTCACGACGGGAACCCCGGCCGCGTCGAGCGCGTCGCCCAAATACGCGGTGGAGCGAATCCTGTAACGCAAGTAGTCGGGATGCACTGCTTCCTTCAGGCCCTGAGCCAATGCTTCAAGGTCTCGCCCAGTCAATCCGCCATAGGTCGGAAATCCTTCGGTCAATATCAAGATGTTGCGACACTTTTCGGCGAGATCGTCATCGTTTAGGGCCAGCCAACCACCGATATTGCCAAACGGATCCTTCTTCGCGCTCATCGTCATGCCATCGGCCAACGATGCAATCTCTCGGACAATGTCGCTTATGTCGCGTTGTGATTGACCCTCTTCGCGTTCATGGATGAACCAGGCGTTTTCGGCAAAGCGGCACGCGTCCAAGAAGAACGGGACGCCGTACTTTCGACAGATATCACTCACGCCACGGATGTTGGCCAACGAGACGGGCTGTCCGCCACCCGAGTTATTCGTGATGGTCAAAAAGACCACAGGGATGGTGACCGCGCTCTCCTGGAGAAGTTTCTCGAGCCCACCGAGATCCATGTTCCCTTTGAAGGGGTGAATCTTTGCCGGGTCGCGGCCCTCAGGAATCGGCAGATCTCGCGCCTCGGCGCCAGAGAATTCGACATTTGCCCGCGTCGTATCGAAGTGCGTGTTGTTGGGTACCAACTTTCCCGAACCACCAACGACCGAGAACAGAATTCGCTCGGCGGCCCGGCCCTGATGAGTTGGAATGACGTGACGAAACGGAAACAATTCCTTCACGGCGGTCTCAAACCGAAACCATGACGGCGAACCTGCGTAACTCTCGTCGCCATGTTGGATGGCCGCCCATTGGTCGCGAGACATTGCTCCAGTACCAGAGTCCGTGAGCAAGTCGATCAGAACATCATCGGCATGAAGGTTGAACAAGTTGAAACCAGCATGTTCAATTGCGCTGTAACGCTCCTCCGCCGTGCTCATTCGCAACGGTTCGACCGAGTGAATCCTGAATGGTTCGATAATGGTGGTGAAAGTCTGGCTCATTGCCTGATGGTACCGTCATTGGATTATTCGTCGGAAAACAATGAAGTCCGGTTACGTGCGGCGATAGTGACGACCCATTTGAATATCCCTCCATCCATTGGTGGGCTCTCTAGTTACGTTTCGTTTCGCAGAACGAAGAGACAGTTGCTCGTTGCGAACGAGCGATTATTCTGTCTCTTTCAATCGGACATTTGAGCTCTAAAAGATCTGCAAAGCTGTCGCCTGGCCGTAACTGGTTGACGCCGCATGGTTTTATCATTCGAACGTAAATGTGCCAACGCATGATTTTGGCTATGGTCGTGACAGTCGACGGATAGGAGGCCAAAATGCTCAAGGGATTTAAGAACTTCCTCATGAGGGGCGAACTGATTGTCATTGCGGTGGGTTTGGTCGTCGCCCTCGCCTTCAGCACATTGATCACGTCATTCACCACCAATATCATCACTCCGTTGATCGACTCGCTCGCGGGAGGTTCCTCGAAAAGCCCAGGTGTCGGTTGGACGATCCACGGACAGTTCGTCGCTCTCGGCGCGTTCATCTCGGCCATCGTTTACTTCGTCATTTTCATGGCGGTCGTCTACTTCGTGCTCGTCGTGCCGTATCGCTCGTACATGGCGCGCCGGGGAACCGTGGTCTTCGGCTCTCCAACCCCGCCGCCGCCAGTGAAGACATGTCCTGAGTGTCTCTCGGCTGACGTGCCAGAAGCGGCGACCAAGTGTTGGCACTGCGCGAGCGTCATCGCGTAAAGCGTTCGTATCACTCCATCGAACACGCCGAAATGGTCATTTCACGAAGAGTTTGTCGTTGCGTTGCCTCGTACGTGATCGAGCGCAGGTCAGAAATGAGCTCCGCGATAGCGCCGGCGCTACGATGGACCTTCGGGTTTGTGCGTCTCGCGATTCGAGGTGTCAAATTCGGTCTGTATTCCGTCGCGGCTGTAGCTCAGCGGATAGAGCATCGGTCTTCGGAACCGAGTGTCGGGGGTTCAAATCCCTCCAGCCGCACCAACTGGCCTGCGCCACGGGACGCGGGTCGGTCCGGCCCAGTACCTCAACAACGGCGGTACTCTCTCCTATAGATCAACAAAAGAGAGTTGGCCATGGCCGACGAATCGGATCAACCGGGGGAAGTGTCATCGTCTGAGAGTGGCACGATTGCAGCCACTACAGGTCCATCGAAGAGAGTGGCCACGATTGGTATCGCGATCGTGGTCGTGGTCGTTGCGATCGCTATCGGACTTCGCCTCTCTGGAACTTCGTCCGCAGAAGCACAGTCCACCGTTCGAAGTGCACTCGTTACAACGCTCGCGCACAACACCACCGACATAGCGATCTCTGAGTCCATAGACGTAGAAGGTCAGATGGGCACCGCGAAAGGAACCGGGACATGCGATCTGCGGACGGACGCCTGTTCGGCCACACTCATCTACGACGGTGCGTTGGCCCAATTGGGCACGGAGTCGATGGTGTACTCGGGTCGCATCATGTACCTCAAGTTGACGGGGACTGTGGGCGCAAGTTTCCCGACGCCATGGATTTCTCTACCTTTCAAAGCCTCGAATCGGCCGTCCGCTCTGGGGTCGACCGGCAGCCCGCTCGCGGGGCTGGCGTTGTTGACGCGGAACGGAGCCGTCTTGAAGGACGATGGCACGGTCAATGTTGACGGAGTCTCGATGCATCAGTACACGGTGACGACGAGTAAATCCGACACGTCGAGCATCGTCAGTCGAACTACGACGGGGCTTCCTGCGTGGTTGGTCAGTCCCACGACGCAAGGTCCGCTCGGCGCGCTATCGATGACGTTCGATATCAATGCCGTCGGCCGGATCTCGCGAATAAGTTTCGTGACGTCTGCGAGGCAAAACGGCACGTTCGCCATTGTGCACTCGAACGAGACGGTGACGAGTTACGGGGCACCCGTCACGATCGTCGTGCCGTCCCAAAGTCAGTTGACCTTCGTGAACGCCTTGGCCGGCACGTTGACGAGGTATTGCGCGCCCGCACCGGGCTTGCGGCTAGGACCGTCGTCCAAGCCAATCGTCACCCGTCACTAGCCGCCACCGAGAGGAGACACCATGTCCGACGTCGTGAGAGCAGCACTGGTCTCACGGTTCGGACTTGCGACTCAAGAACGCCCTCGGGCGCGATTGGAAGGCGAAACTCTCCTTCGGGTCCTACATAGCCGCGATTCCGATCGCCTTTGTCTCCCGGCGGCTCTCGATTGCCATATTTATCGTGGTGGGCGTGACGTGGTTCATCCCGGATCGCCGATTGCAGAACTTCGTCGAATCGACCCTCGGTGTCAGTGACGACGCCTAGGGCCCTCGCGGTCGACGCGGACGCCGTGTCGGTCTCGGACTCCGGGCGATATTTGGGCCGCTGTTAAGGTTGGAAGGTAAAGATTCCCTCGAAACGGGGCTTCGATACGGTACAGCAGCCGCCGCGTCGGCATCGAATGAGGAGATTTCATGAAGGTTTTGGTACTTGGCGGTGACGGATTCTGTGGTTGGCCCACGTCGTTGCACCTTTCTGACAAGGGCCACGACGTCATCGTCGTGGACAACCTCAGCCGTCGCGAAATCGACCTCGAACTCGAAGTCGAGTCCCTCACCCCGATTCGCCCGATGGGTGAGCGCATCCGTACCTGGAAGGAACTGACGGGCAAGGAGATCGGCTTCGTGCACTTGGATCTCGCCGAAGAGTACGAGCGATTCCTCGAGCTCTTGCGTGACGAACGACCCGACGCGGTCGTCCACTTCGGAGAGCAGCGAGCGGCACCGTACTCCATGCGCAACTCCGCGGCCAAGCGCTACACCGTCGATAACAACGTGCGCGGAACGCACAATGTCCTCGTGGCGATCGTGGAGAGTGGTCTCGACATCGCCCTGGTGCACTTGGGCACCATGGGTGTCTACGGGTACGGTTGGTCCGGTTCGGCTCCGATTCCCGAGGGCTACCTGACGGTCAAGGTACCCACCCCGGACGGCGAGATCGAGCGCGAGATCCTTCACCCAGCCAATCCCGGCTCGGTGTATCACATGACCAAGACGCTCGACCAACTGCTCTTCACCTTTTACGCGAAGAACGACCAAGTTCGAATCACTGACCTGCACCAAGGAATCGTGTGGGGGACGCAAACGCCGCAGACGATTCTCGACGAACGTTTGATCAATCGTTTCGACTACGACGGTGACTACGGCACGGTCTTGAACCGGTTCCTGATGCAGGCCGCCATCGGTCACCCGTTGACCGTGCACGGCACCGGCGGACAGACCCGCGCCTTCATCCACATCCGCGACACGGTCCGTTGCATACAGATCGCGCTCGAGAATCCGCCAGCGAGCGGCGAACAAGTGAGCGTCTTCAATCAAGTGACCGAGACCCACCGAATCATCGAACTCGCCGAACTTATCGCCAAGGAGACGGGCGTCAAGATCGCGCTCCTGCCGAACCCTCGCAAGGAGGCGTTGGAGAACGAACTCAACGTCAGTCGCGAACGTTTCGTCGGGCTGGGACTTGACCCGACGACGTTGACCGAAGGTCTGCTCGAGGAGATTCGCGACATTGCGAACAAATACAGCTACCGCGCCGACACCACCAAGATCATCGCGCGTTCCGTATGGAATCAAGGCATGGAAACGTCGCCCGACTTGGTTGGTTGAGATTCATTGCGCAATCGGGCATTTAAACGTGTGAGAATTCCGGTATGGCGAGTATTTACGAGTACGTACGACGCCCTCGTATCGAAGAGAGGAAATTAGAGGGTCCCGTCAAGAGCCGCGACCTGCGTCGTCTGGATCATCCGAATCCGATCATCCGTTTGAATGCGAGATTTGGACTTCGCATCACCCTCGTCGTGGGGACCATGTGGATGGCCTACATCTTCACAATCATCGCGCTCCTCGCCCTGCCCGACGCCATCAAGCAAGGTACGTACTACATCATTGTGTGGCTTTCGAGTTCGTTTCTCCAACTCGTACTGCTACCCATAATCATCGTGGGTCAGAATATTCAGGCCCGCGCCGCCGACAAGCGTGCTGAGGAAACATATAAAGACGCCGAAGCCGTGTTGAAGGAGTCCGAAGAGATTCAAAAACATCTCCTCGCCCAGGACCTGGCGATTTCGAACATCATCGAATACCTGGAAGCCTTGATGGCCGAGCGGGAGAAGAAGTCGCCGTCGTAATCGGACTCGCTCGCCCGTAGCGAGCCGAGTCCACTGGGGGTCACAAGGAGAGAGCAGTTGAATCGAATCATGGAGGCTCTCAACACTACGACGACCACAGTGAGCGTCCATCGGGGCGTGGTCCTTCCCGAGGCGCGCGTCATCGTCATTGCCGTGCCCGTGATCGTGTTCTGTATTTACTGGTTCGTATTGCGAGCGCGGGGCCGAACGTGAGCGACTTCCCGTATGTTCCGTTGGAGCCCAAGGGTTGGCGCATGGCTATGGGTCTTCGGCCACTCGACCTCGATCGATGGTTGGAAGTCGATGATCGTCGCGACGACGAATTGGAGCAGAAACGTCAACTCCTCAACACTTCGTACGACGTCGTCGTGGCGACGAACCCCGAGGGTGACGAAGGGAGTCGTGAGTTGCTCGCCGAAGTGATCCGCTCTCTCAACGAACATCATCCAGAGGTTGCAACAGAACCACGCAACGACGAGCACCCGATCGTGTCTGCGTCGCGATTGGTGCAAGAGGACCTCTGTGTGCTCGTTCGCTCCGACGCTTGGCGATTGCAGGCGGCGTGTGTGTGCTTTCCATCGCGTTGGAATCTCGCGTCCAAACTCGGTACAACGCTTGATGACATCCATGGTCCTGTGCCGATCTACGATGTCGAACTGAGCCGACCGACCAACTCGTTCTTCGAGCGACTGAAACCGGAGCGGTCGTTTTGGCGACTGAACTGGACATTGATCGACTCGTCGATCCTGCATCAACCCACCGGTGCCCGCCAGAGCCCTCACGGCGATCTGGCCCAGTGGTTCTTTCGCGTTGAACGACAGACGTTGCGCCGACTCCCCGAGTCCGACACAGTCGTCTTCACGATCCGCAATTACGTGGCCTCGGCCCAGCAGCTGTGCGACGCCCACGAGGAGTTTGGCCCGACGTTGCTATTGAATCTCGACACCGCCCCCGAAGAGATGCAGAAATACAAGGGGTGGATCGGTGTGGCCGATCGACTTCGGAACGCACTTAGTACCGAGACGAACTAATCGCGCACGAGGTCCTTGGCGATGGCGATGACTTGCATTTCGTCGGTGCCGGCGTAGATGCGTAGGACACGCGCGTCGCGGCTGAGTTGCTCGACGCGATATTCCGCGATGTAGCCGTTACCCCCAAAGATCTGGATGGCGTCGTCGGCTACTTGGCACGCGGCCTGGGCCGAATAGAGCTTCATCGCCGAGGCTTCGGCGAACGTAGGTAGGGCTCCGTGCGACGAGCGCTCGATGTGGGAGAACACCATATTGCGTACATTGACCCGCGCGACTTCCATTTGCGCGAGTTTGAGTTGGATGAGCTGGTAGTCGGCAATGGCCGTGCCCCAGAGACGGCGGTGCTTCGCGTAATCAATCGAGAGTTTCAGGCACTCCTCGATGATGC
>Ga0307372_10010625_pt1 | contig 12422 bp, 10 predicted proteins | sample OX1MG_FD_202533 | JGI IMG/M metagenome (GOLD analysis project Ga0307372, IMG submission 202533) | Soil microbial communities from Risofladan, Vaasa, Finland - OX-1 | ecosystem: Environmental > Terrestrial > Soil > Coastal area > Acid sulfate soil | place: Finland: Risofladan, Vaasa | collected...
CGGCGCGACCTGTGCGGGCGTGCGGTTCTACTCGTGTTACGTGCCCAACGGACGTTCGCTCGATAACGCGCACTACGAGTACAAGCTCGCGTGGCTGGCACGACTTCGCGACCTCATGGCGCGACGGCCCCTGACGACTCCCCACGTGGTCGGCGGCGACTTCAACGTCGCGCCCAGCGACCTTGATTGCTACGACCCCGAAGCCTTCATCGGCGCGACGCACGTCTCGGTACCCGAGCGCGAAGCGCTGCGCGCCGTCGAGGCCACGGGCCTGATTGACGTGACGCGTGCGCTGCACCCTGACGAACCCTTGTACTCGTGGTGGGACTATCGAAACGGGGCCTTTCATCGCGGGTGGGGCCTACGCATCGACCTACTCCTCGTCGACGAAAAAGTGGCTCAAGGGACGAGCGCCAGTTACGTGGACCGTGACGCTCGAAAGGGCGAGAAGCCCTCGGACCACGCACCCGTGGTGGCCGAGTTCGAGCTCTAGTTGAAGCCCTTGGGCAAGACGGCCTCGATGAAGGCTGGCCCCGGCGTGGCGTAGGAACGCCGCAAGGCGCTCACCAACTGCTCGGCCGTGGTCACGGTTTGGGCGGGAACGCCCAACGATCGGCTGAGGCCCGCCAAATCGATGCGGGGATTTTCGAGGTCGAGCAGCCGCTGGCTCGCCGCGTCGGCGCTGCTTTCCCCGACGAGGCGCCGCTCCATGGTCAAGATGGCGTAACTGCGATTCGAGAGCGCCACGACCGTGACGTCGAGGTTTTCGCGCGCCATGGTCCAGAGGGCCTGGGCGGTGTAGAGCATGGATCCGTCTGATTCGAGTGCGAGCACACGTCGCTCGGCGGCGACCGCCGCACCGAGGGCCACCGGCAAAGCGAAACCAATCGCGCCTCCCGTGAGGGTCAAGAGCTCGTGGGGCGGCGCGAAGCGCGTCGCTCCGTAGAGGTGCAGTCCCGAGGTATTCGATTCGTCGACGACGATCAGGTCCTCGGGCATCGTCGCGGCCACGGCCGCGGCGAAGCTTCGTGCGTTGAGCTCGCCCTCGGGCTCCTCGGGCACCTCGCCGGTTTCAAGCACGAGGGGTGCGGCGTTGGTCGCTTCGCACAGGGCCTCGAGCGCGGAGCTGAGCGCCACGCCGGGTGGCGCGAGATCGATCACGTCACAACTACTGGGCACGACGGCACTCTCGACGTTGGGGTAGGCGAAAAAGCCGACCGGACGTGTGGTGCCGAGCACGACCATCGTGGCCACGTCTTTGATCTGGTCTTGAGCGAACTGGCTGAAATAGTTCAGGCGCTCGGGACTCGCGACGCCCGCACCACGTGTCACGGAGGCGGGAAAGGTCTCGAGGATGAGTCGTGCGCCCGTCGCGGTCGCGACGCGTTGGGCGAGGGCGAGTTGGCGCTGGTCGAGCTGCCCGCCGAGAAACAGCGCCGCGTTTCCTTGGCGCAGTTTTGCCACCGCCTCGTCCAGGGTGCTCGGATCGACGCTGCGCCGCGCGTCGCGCTCGACGAGGGGCCAACGTGACGGCACCGCGTCGAGTTCGCCCCACGACGCGTCCGATGGCACGACGAGCGTGGCGACTCGCCCCGGCGGGCCGTACGCCGCGCGCAACGCCTGCACCACGGCCGTACTGAGTTCGCCGGAACGTAGCGGGCGCTGGTACCAGCCTTCAAGGGCGCTCGCGAGCGCTTCGACGTTGCTCTGGAGGGGAGCGTCGTAGGCGCCGTGGTGGGTCGCGTGGTCGCCGACGATGTTCACCAGTGGCACTCGAGCGCGCCGCGCGTTGTGCAGATTGGCCCAGCCGTTGGCGAGTCCCGGACCAAGGTGGAGCAAGGTCGCGGCCGGCCGACGAGCGACGCGCGCGTAACCATCGGCGGCGCCCGTGGCGACGCCTTCGAAGAGGCACAGTATCCCTCGCATCGCGGGGAGTTCGTCGAGCCCGGCGACGAGGTGCATCTCGGTCGTGCCCGGGTTGGCAAAGCAGACGGTGACGTCGTTGGCTACCAGTGTCGAAAGCAGGGCGGAGGCGCCGTTCATAGTGACCTTGTCCTTTTCGAAGTTTGCTGTACTGACCCTAGGTCGCGGACTCGTCGAACTCGCTGGCGGTCTCGGCGAGGGCGGCACGAATGGCGGCGAGGCGCTTTCGGCGCGCTTCGCCGGTGAGGGGGGCCTCGCGGGTAGTCAATTCGTCGACCACGGTAGAGATCGGCCCAAGGAACCGTGAGGGCTGGCGATCGGGGTAGCGCGGATCGTTGCGACCTTTACTCCACGTGATCAGGAGTGACTTCTCGGCGCGACTGAGCGCGACGTAGGCCAGACGTTGCTCTTCGGCGAGCTCGCTCGCGCTCGTGGCGTTGTAGTGGGGTAGTTGCCCTTCGGCCCAGCCCACCGCGGCGACGCACTGGAACTCGAGGCCCTTCGCGCGGTGGATTGTCGAGAGGGCCACGGCGTCTCGCGCGTCGTCATCCAGTCGACGGCCCCCGGGCTCGAACGCCGCGATCACGTCTGAGGCGGGTGAGTGCTCCGGACCGCGTCGATCGTAAGGAATGTTGACGACGTCGAGATTGCTCGCGATCAACTCCAACTGGGCGTTGGTGCGCGCCAGGACCGCCGTCGCCCGCCAGGGGGTACCGGGACGGTGCTGAGCCGCGAGCCACGTCGCCACGTGGCGAGCCTCCTCTTCGTCGGTGTCGTAGCCGCGCACGAGTGGGATCTCGCCCTCGTTCGAAGCGGGCGCGATGCCCTTCGCGCCCTCTTCGAGCAAGGTGTTGGCGACCGCGATGATGTGTGCGGTGGAGCGGTGGTTGCGCGTCAGGTCCAAGATCACCGTGTCGGGCCACGTTTTGACGAGTTCGACCAGGAGCTCAGGACTCGCGCCGTTGAAGCCGTAGATCGACTGATTGGGGTCGCCCACACAGAACAGGTCCGGGTCGTCGCCCGCCATCTGGCGAAGCAACATGAACTGCAAGGGGTTCATGTCCTGGGCCTCGTCGACGTAGAGGGATCGATTCCGGTAACGAAAGGACGCGAGGACGTCGGGTTCGTCGCGCAACAACTTGAGCGCCTCGCTCAAGAGCAGATCGAAGTCGACGACGCCGCGACTTCGACAAAGCCCCACGTAGCGTTCCAACAGGTCGGCGAAGACGATCGGAGGTAGTGGTGCGTCGCGTCGCAGACGTCGGGCCATTTTTGCGTACTGCGCGCCGTTGAGGCCCTGACTGAGCGCCCAACTGATCTCTTGTTCCACTCGAGGTAACTGCCACTCCTCGAGGCGCAGTTCGCCCGCGACGCGTAGCTGTTCGGCGAGGGCGCTGACCAGGCGACGGCGGTTGGGTTCGACGCGAAGGGGACGAAGGTGATGGTCTTCGTGGTACTGGGTGACCAGCGAAAGCGCCGCACGGTGGAAGGTCCCCGCGCGGACGTCGCCCACGCCCGCGCGAAACAGTCGCCTTCGTAGTTCGTCGCCGGCCTTTCGGGTGAAGGTCATGGCGAGCACGTGATCGGCGGCGACCTCGTTCTCCTGGACGCGGCGCTGGATACGAAGCGTGAGAACATGGGTCTTCCCGGAACCCGCGGTCGCGCGCACCAGGTGACGTCGAGCGCTCGAGGTGACGGCCTCGCGCTGTTCGGGGGTGAGCCCGTCCAAGAGTTTGGGGTCGAAGCCGTCGTCGTCCATCGTGGACAGAACGCTACTGGTGGGGCGTCACGTTCGCCGGGGCCAAAGGAGCATTCACTAACCTGAGTGCCGTGCTGCGGGTCTACGACGAAGGGCGTCTTTTCGGGGAGACCTTCGGCGAAGACCCCCCTCAGGTGCTGTGGCTGCACGGATGGGGACGCTCGAGCGCGGACTTCACTGTCTCGGCGCGCTCGCTTGCTGATGAAGGTGTGAGTTCGCTCAGTGTGGACCTGCCGGGCTTTGGCTCGTCGCCGCTGCCCGACGGCGTGGGCGGTGCCGAACTCTACGCCGACGCTCTGGTAGGTCTGCTGCGCGAGCTGGCGATCAAGCCAATGGTTCTCGTTGGCCACTCATTTGGCGGGAGCGTCGCCTTGACGTTGGCCGCTCGCGAGACGCCACTCGTCAAGCACTTGGTACTGACGGGCACGCCGCGCTTGAGCCCGCCGCCAGGGCCCGCGGCGCGGTCCTCGTCGCCGCGGGCGTATCGCTGGTGGCGCTGGGCGCGACGCCGGGGACTGATCAGTGAAGAGCGTCTGGAGCACGCTCGTCAGCGCTACGGTTCTGCGGACTATCGCCGCGCCCAAGGAGCGCTGCGCGAGATACTCGTGGCCAGCGTGAACGAAAGCTACGAGGCCCAACTCGCGTCGCTGGTCACCCCGGTCACGTTGGTGTGGGGGGAGAATGATCGCGACGTGCCTCTCGAGGTCGCCGTGCGCGCGATGGACCTAATCAAAGCGCCGGCGCAACTGCGAACTCTGGCGGGCGTCGGACACTTAACCCCGACCGAAGCGCCCGGAGCCTTGGCCGACGCCGTGCGCGACGCGTTGAAGACATGAAGTTCGCCTTCGAGATTCTCTTAGGGTTGCTCCTGGCCCTGGCGTGGAGCGCGCAGATGCTGCGTTGGCTGCGCGTCTTGCAGCGAGAACACTACGATCCCTCCGCGCCGTTTCGCTTCTTAGGGCGTTGGAGCGCTCCCGCTTCGCACTCGGCCCGGGCTCCGAGTATTCGCCGTGAGCACCGTCTGACGAGTTTGTCGAGAACGCTGCTCTGGCGATCGGCCAAGGGCCGAGACGAACCCCGCGAGCGTCGGCCCTTGAGCTTCAGCCTTCTTTGGCTCGGGCTCATCGCGCTCTTCTTGTTGTTAAGGCTCGACGTCGGCGCGGCGATCGTGGGCGTCGTTTATGGACTCTTCAGTCCGAGCGGCCTTTCGATTCGCGGGCGCAGCGCCAAGCTCGATTGGACGAGGCGGCTTCGCACGATCGCGGGCGTCGTGATCGTCCTTTCCGTGGCGATCACGTTCCTGGGCTACGTCGCGCACGTCGCCTGGTTCGCCGCGGTGATCGCCATTTTGGCTGTGCCGCTCGTGATCGACGTCGCGACCCGGGTCCTCGCGCCCTACGAAGAGCACCACGCCCAGAAGTTCGTCGATCAAGCCCGAGCCCGCCTGGCCCGCGTGAAGCCTCGCGTGGTCGCGATCACTGGCTCCTACGGAAAGACGTCCACTAAGCACTACCTGGTGGACTTGGCCGGGCCCTCGGCGGGCGTCGTGGCGTCGCCGCGCAGCTTCAACAACCGAGCCGGACTGTCTCGCGCCATCAATGAACAACTGAGCGACGGCACCCGCGTGTTTATCGCGGAGATGGGCACCTACGGTCCCGGTGAGATTCGCGAACTTTGTGAGTGGTGTCCCCCCGAGATCGCCGTCGTCACCGCCATCGGTCCCGTGCACCTCGAGCGAATGCGAACCCTTGAGGTGATCGAAGCGGCGAAGCACGAAATCACCGAACGCGCCGACATCGTCGTCCTTAACGTCGACGACGAGCGTCTCGCGCGCTGGCCCGAAGCGCTTCGGGCCGCGGGCAAGCGCGTGGTGACGGCGGGCTCAATCAACGACGCAGCTGACGTCGTCGTGCGCCGTGACGGCACCCATTGGGAGATCGTCGTCGAGCGCCAAGTCGTCGCGAGTGTTCGTGCGACGCTGGGCGCCCAGCCCACCAACGTCGCCTGCGCGATGGCGGCCGCGTGGGTCCTCGGCGCCACCCCAGAAGAGTTGGCGGCTCGCGCGGGCGAGCTGCGAGCGGTCGAGAGTCGCCAGAACGTCGTGACGGCCCCGTCGGGGGTGGTCGTCATCGACGACACCTTCAACGCCAATCCCGAGAGCGCCCGCGCGGCCCTCGCGCTGTTGACGTCGCTCGAGATTTCGGGACGACGAGTCGTGGTGACGCCAGGGTTGGTCGAACTCGGCGCCCTCCAGCACCAAGAGAACCTCCAACTCGCGCGACACGCGGCGGCGCTCGACTTTGAACTGATCGTCGTGGGCCGCACGAACGCCGCCGCGCTCGTGGCTGGCTACGCGGCGAAGCCGAGGCGCTTCGATCATCGCGACGAGGCCGTGGCCTGGGCGCGCCAGTCGCTTCGCGACGGCGACGCGGTCTTGTACCTGAACGACCTGCCCGACCACTACCCTTGAGGTCTTGATGAGCATGTGGAGAGGTGCGCGATGAGTGTCGGAGTGCTCTTTGGGGGACCGTCGCCGGAGCACGACATCTCCATCCTCACCGGACTGCAAGCCCTGCACGAGTTGGCGCGGCGCGGCCACGACGTCACGGGCCTGTATTGGACCAAGACGGGCGCGTGGTACAGCGTGCCCACCGACACTGAGGCGGAGTCCTTCATCGATGGGCTCCCCAAGGGCGCGGCGCCGCTGGGCCTTCGTCTCGGCGAGGAGGGTGGCTTTTTCGCGAGCGCGGGACGTCTCGGACGTGATCGGCGCCTGGAGCTCGACGCCGTCGTGCTCGCGACGCACGGCGGACCTGGCGAGGACGGCACCTTACAGGGCGCGCTCGACCTGGCCAACGTGGCCTACACGGGCCCGGACGTCGCCGGAGCCAGCCTCGGCATGGACAAGTGGAGTTTCTCGTCGGTCGCGTCCAAGCTCGGCCTGCCCACGTTGGAGCGAGTGTTGCTGCGAGGTGATGAGGCCGATCTTCCCTTCGAGGGACCCTACATTCTGAAACCTCGCTTCGGCGGATCGTCGATCGGCATCGACGTCGTGGCCGATCTCGCCACCGCCAAGGCGCGACTGACGAGCAACGCGCACCTGGCTCGCGGCTGCGTGGTCGAGCCCTTTCGTCGCGACCTCTACGACGTGCAGATCGCGGTGCGCACCTATCCCAAAGTGCAGCTCTCGGCCATCGAGCGTCCCCTTCGCCGCAGTGTCGACGCCGAGATCTTGAACTATCGCGACAAGTACGTCGGGGGCGAGGGCATGGTCTCGGCCCCGCGCGAACTCCCCGCCGTCTTGGCGCCCGGGCAGGCCCAGGTGATTGAAGCCTGCGTGCGCACGCTGGTGGACGGCGCTTCGATGCGCGGCGTGGCCCGAGTGGACTTCTTGGCGAACGCGGCCGAGCTCTACGTCAACGAAGTCAACACCATTCCCGGCTCTTTGTCGAAGTACCTCTTCGTCGATCCACCCCTGGCCTTTGGTGACCTATTGGAAGACCTGCTTCGAGAGGCCCGTGAACGACCAACTCATGGCTACAGCACTCTCGGCGCCGACGGCCTCGTCCTGCGCTCGGCCGGTTCGATCGCCGCCAAACTCGCGTAAGCGCGGCACACGCACCAGCGCTTCTCGGAGCGCGTCACTGTAGGGGTCGACCAGGAGGCCCTGTTGGAGTGCCCAGAAGGCCACTTCGAAATTGCCTTGGCGCAGGGTCTCGTGATGGACCAGGAGCGCCGCCCACTCGGCGTCGCGGGCCAATCGCGCGCTGTGGCCCTCGGCGAGGAACCATTCAAAGCCGCGCAGCGCGCTCGCGAGCACCTCGCCCTTCACGAGGGCGAGTGCGCGCTGGGCGATGAGAGCGCCGCCGGTGACGTCGCTTCGCCGTGCGCGCGCCACGAGTTCGCCGAAGCGTTCAACGTCGCTCGTGAGACCGTGCGTGAGGTAGAGGCCCGAGGAGGACACGGGGTGCAGGCGCGGCCCACGTTCGTCGGTGCCGAGCGATCGGCGAACGGCGCTCGCGGTGTTGGCGAGGGTGCGCTGGGAGGCGTCCACGTCGGCGTGCACGAGTACGCGCGTGCGCAGCCGCTCGCCCGTGACGGGTTCGTTGCGGTGCAGCGCGAGGTAGGCCGTCATCTCGACGCAGCGTCGACGGAGGGCAGCGACAAAGGGTTCGTGAAGTCCGAGAATCGTGGGCTCGGCGCGCAAGAGTTCGACCACGATTTCACTCGACGAACTCAGTGAGGCGCGCGCGACCTCGGGGTGACGCTCGTCGTTGGCCAGCGTAACACAACAGGCCACCAGATCATCATCGAGCGCTTCGGGCGCGCCGAGAAAGACCACTAGCGAGCGTTGCAGTGAGCGGGTGGCCAGCGCGCGCACCAGCTCGGATTCGTCGCGCGTTACGCGTAGCGGTCCGTCGTGCAGGGCGACGAGACGGTGGGCCATCTCGTCCACGCGCCAGCCCGTGGGCACGACGAGACGGCCGCCTTCGCGCGCGAAGTGGAGCCGTGATCGGCTCGCGACGACGACGGTAGGCGTGACGCTGAGCGCGGGAGGAGTCTGCGTGAGATCGAGGGGAAGGTCGAAGGAGCCTTCGTTGCGCTCACTCGTGAGGGTGGCCAGACGCGCGAGGTCCTCGGGCGAAGCGCCGCGCAGCAGGGCGATGGACTCATCGACGTCTCCCTCGTCTTGGCCGTGGCGCAGGTCGTCGAAGCGGCGCTTGGCCGCCAGAGCGAGCGAAAGTCCCGAGAGCTCACCCAGCGGTGCTCGGGCGTCGTGGTGCGCGACGTGGCCTGGCCCGGGGGAAGCGATTCGTACTTCCGCGGGTGCGCGATGAGGCAGTGGCGAAGTACCGGTGGCCGCGACCAAGGAGAGCAGCGCGACCAGCAGTCCGGCGATCCAAGCACTCGCTCCGGCGCGTACGTCACGGCCCTGGCGAAGTCGAACGACGTTGCGCAGTACCTGGAACAAGAATCCGAACCAAAACAGACAAAGCATGACGAGCAGCGTTCGAAGCAGCCCGACGTTCGACTGGTGGCCGCTGGCGCGCCACTTCGTGACCACGACGTAGGGCAAGAGGCCCACGTAGAGGCTCAGCGCCGCGCCCTGCAGCGCCGTGCTTCGCCGATTTAGCGAAGGGGGGTGAGCTGCCACGTCGTTGGTTGCGTGGCCCGAAGGCTCAGTTGGCACGAGTCGCCCGCGGCGACGTGGATCTGCGTGGCGACGGCGAAACTTCGTGTCGCGCAGGTCAGCGTCGCTCGCAGTCCCGCGCTGGCCACCAGTGTCCAGGTCGCGGGTCCGCTCAGGGGGAGAACGACGGGTTCCTCGCCCGGGCGAAGCCAGCCCGACAGCGCGTCGGTGTTCGCGTTCGCGGCGACGGCCGTCGCGAAGCTCGCGCCGTTCGAAGCGGTCGATGGCGAGGACGCTACGACGGAACTCGCGCGGGGCACGCTCGTCGACGGGCTCGTGGGACTCGGGCGTCGCGGCGAGACCCTGGTCGTGGTCACGCTGGTCGAGGTCACGCTGGTCGTGACCGGAGGGGCGAGGCTCGTCGTCGAGAGGCTCACCGTCGTGGGGGTCAACGGTGCGGCGCGCGTTATGGGGTGGGTTCTCAGGGTGAAGACCAGGATTAGCAGCAGCAGTGGACTCGACCAGATCACCCATCGGGTGTTGCGCAAAGAATCGAATAATCTCGCCATCGTTTGCGAAGGGTAGTGGGCGCGCGGCGTCGTGGGAATGGTGCACCTGTACTAAATCAGGTGTCGCAGCGCGAAGAGGCGAAGTTCGCTTTGCAAGCTCGCGGGGGCGCTGTGGTCGTGGGCGGCGAGGGTTTTAAGCGAGACGCCTTCAAAGACGCGCGCGTAGGTGAGTCGCGCGAGGCGTTCGTGCGGCGTGCCACAGAGCTGCTCGAGGCGTGTTTCGAGCGTGGAGTTGGTGCGCGAAGCGAACTCGACCGCGACGTTTCCCGTGAGGGCTCGACGCGCCTCCTTCTCTTTTAAGAGGTAGCGGCGAAGCCGTCCTCGGAGCGCTGACAAGAGATCGGGGGCGGCGTAGGGACGTGACTGGCCGGCCCAGTCGCTCGCGAGCTCGCCCACGAGCGTGACCGCGATCGCCAGGGTCTCGCTCGGATCATCCACGATGCCGTCGCCAAATCGAAGCTGTCGACAGACGCTGACGACGCCGGGCAAGAGCGTTTGCACCAACGCGCGATGGATGAGGGGGTCTCGTGCGTCCTCGAGCAGGGCCTGGACGAGGCGAGCGCGCTCGAGAACTTTGCGCGGACCGCGCGACTCGAGCAGGGCCACGACGTCAACCAGGTCCTCCACAAAGTCGAGATCGAGTGAGGAGTGGCGCCGGGCGAACGCTCGCGCGCTCGCTCGAGCCGCGGGACCGGCGCCGTAGCGACGCCAATCGGCACGGAGGCTGGACAGTAGGTCAGGTGTAGTGGTCATGGGGGATAGTTGAGACTCCCGCGCGCAGTGCGCGGCGCCGAGCTCGCCGCCATGGAGCAGTGCATATTTCATACGCGCCAGTGTGCGCTCCTCGGCGCACACTCGCGCGCACATAGACGCGACGTAGGCTGTTGCCATGGACATCGAAGCCTTCTACGAACAAAACGAGGCCCGTCGCGAAAGTCTCGAGTTTGAATTTGGAAACGAGTGGACCGATCCGGTCGAGAACGAGTACGAGCTCTCCTGGGTGGAGGCGACGGGGGAACTGTATTTGATGGTCGAGCCCGAGGCCCAGATCACCGAAGACGCCTTCGGAGACTTCATGGTGGGCGCTGAAGAAGTCAGCGATCTCACGGTCGTCGTTATCGGCAAAGTGTCCTCGTTGGCCGCCTTGGAAGACCGCCTGGAGGGTTGGGAAGGGGCGATGCTCGAGGAGAACTCGCTCGCCTGGCTCTACGAGCGTTTTCCTCAGGGATGAGTCCTAGAGGTACGGCGTCTTTGAATTAGCGACTCTGCACAGACGGGTCAAAGAGGCCGCGAGATTGCGGATTGGTACGCGCTGGGCTTCACCGATCGTCGTCATGAGTGGGTTCCAACTCCCGTCCATGGAGGTAGCGCTCGCGGCGTAGGGCGTCGCGCGAACCATTTCAGCAATGGCGCGATTCTCGAGGGCGACGCGGCGCGAAGACGACAGGTTCGGGTCCTCACTTTGTTGTTGGATCTTGAGCGAGCGCTGCACGTAGACGCACGCCAGCTTGGCTTGGCTGACGGCACCACCCGTGCCACAAGAGGCCAGGAGCGTGCTCGAAGCGACGAGGACGAGGGTCAGCGCGGCTTTGGGCGCTAGCCGAGCCACGAGTCAGCGGCCTGGAGGAGAAAGTCACTCACGCTGCGGCCGCGCTCAAAGATGTCGCACAGGGGATCGTCACCTTTGGCGACTTGGCTTAACGAGATGGCGCGGCGCGCGATGATCGAGATGCGCCGTTCGCTGCTTTCGGTGGGCGAATCGAAGGTGTCGCTCGCGGTGACTTCGAGGGGCATCTCAACCCCGCCAATCGGGGCCAGGTCGATGGCGAGACGCAAGAGATCGGGGCTGTGGGGCATGGGCGGCAGGCTCCAGGTCAGCACCAAGGGAAAGTGGAACTCGTCGGGCGGGTCGACTTCGTCGGGGAGTCCGAGGACGGCGTCTTCGAAAGCGAGCAAGGTTCGTGGGTCGACGTCGAGCTCGATGTGCAAGTCCACCGGACCGCCGCAGCCGTCTTCGGGATGGAGGTCCACCTCCCAGGCTTGGCGCAGGGAGTACGTCTCGACGAAGTGACGTTCGTCGTGGACATGGAACCCGTGAGTCACGGCGTGGTCCTTGAGGTCGGCTACAAAGCCGGCGACGTCGATAGCGGCCATTGGAATCAGGTTAGCGTTCGCGCCCGGTACCGTGGCTACGTGACCAACGCGTATATGGAAGTACTTAGAAACTGCGCGCTCGAAATTGATGACGTGGTGCGCGCAGGAGCCCACGAAGGGTTTTCGGGTCAGCGTCCAACTCAGTACCACCTGGACCTCGCGGCCGACGCCGTCGCACTTCGCGTTCTTGGTGGTGCGGGGTATCGCGTGGTCTCCGAAGAGTCCGGCGTCACGGGTCACGGTGAGCTCACGGTCGTTGTTGATCCCATCGACGGTTCCACGAACTGCGACCACGGCATTCCCTTTTACGCGACGAGTTTCGCCGTCCTGCACGACGGTCAGTTGATCGCGGGACTCGTGCGTAATCAGGCGACCGGCACCACGTACGAGGCCGAACTCGGTGCGGGCGCGACACGCGACGGCGTCTCGATCCACGTCAGTGGCCTCACGGAGTTCTCAAAGGCGGTCGTTGCCTTTTCGGGACTGCCCAGCCGACACATGGGTTGGAGCCAGTACCGCGCGCTGGGCGCCGCGTCGCTCGAGATCTGTTTGGTCGCCGACGGATCTCTGGACCTGTACGCCGTGGCACGCCACTCAACGTTGAATCCCTGGGACTATTTGGGCGGCCTGCTCGTGCTTCGTGAAGCGGGTGGGGTAGCGAGCGATCTGGAGGATCGTGAGCTAGTGATTGACGAGTCTGAGAAGCGCCGACCGGTGTTCGCGGCGTCGACGCCGCTCGCGACGTATTTTCGCGACGCCGGCGCCATCTAGGATTGTCGGGCCCGGGCGCTTAGCTCAGTTGGTTAGAGCAGCTGATTTACACTCAGCAGGTCGGGGGTTCGAGTCCCTCAGCGCCCACCAAGTGGACAGGATTCCAACCCCCTGC
>Ga0307372_10010627_pt1 | contig 12422 bp, 15 predicted proteins | sample OX1MG_FD_202533 | JGI IMG/M metagenome (GOLD analysis project Ga0307372, IMG submission 202533) | Soil microbial communities from Risofladan, Vaasa, Finland - OX-1 | ecosystem: Environmental > Terrestrial > Soil > Coastal area > Acid sulfate soil | place: Finland: Risofladan, Vaasa | collected...
CCGTCGCCCCCACGACCTCGGCACCCGCGTCCTTCTCGACGGGAATCGACTCGCCGGTCACCATCGACTCGTCGACCGCCGAGTGGCCATCGACCACCTCACCGTCGACGGGGATCTTCTCGCCGGGGCGAACGAGCACCACATCGCCGGGGAGGACGTCTTCGATGGCGAGCTCGCTCTCCACGCCGTCCCGGACCACCCGAGCGGTGCGGGCCTGGAGGCCGAGAAGAGCCCGGATGGCCTCACCGGTACCCGCCTTGGCCCGGGTCTCGATGAGCCGGCCGAGGAGGATCACGGTCAAGATGAACCCGACTTCCTCGTAGTAGACGCCGCGCAACTTCACTGGTGCTAGCGAAGGGGCAATGGTGATAGCGAGGCTGTATGCGAAAGCCGCACAGGTGCCGAGGGTGATGAGCGAGTTCATGTCGGGGCTGCGGTGCTTGAGCCCCAGCCAGCCGGTTCGATGGATGGGGAAGCCCGTATAGAGAAACACCGGCGTGATGAGCGCCAGAGCGAACCACGGGTTCGTGAGCAGGCCCGGCAGCCAGCTGGCGTGAAGGAAGTCCTTCGCCATGACCCCGAATAGCACAGGGATGGTAAGCACGGTGCCGACGGCCACCCGCTGAGCCAGGTCGGCAATCTCGGCCCGTCGCTCGGCGGCCTCGCCGTCTCCGCTACCTGGCTTCGGATGAGCAGAGCCGTCTCGCACCATTGGGGGAACAATGACGGGTGAAGGTGGGTCGTCCAAAGTCACAGCACCGAATGTAGGCGGCGTCATGTCTTCAGCCGGTGCCACGTCTATCTCGCCGTGCACCATCTTCATTCCACAAGAGAAGTCGTAATGTCCGACGTCGAGTGACGGGAGGTCGACTGTAGTGCGGGCGTGAGCGTCCAAGCTCGCCACGATGCCAAGAGCAGGCACGAGCACGCGGTCGGTGCACGTACCCTCGTCGTGTCGATCAAAGACCAAGCGGAGGGGCGTTCCGGCGCTAGCAAGGACCTTCTGGGGGTGGTAGCCACCGTCGACGACGATCGTCGCCGTCTGAGGGCCGGAGGAATCAGAGCGTTCGGCGGTAACCGTCTCGGGGTGGTGGACCTCAGGGTCGTTGTCAGGCGTAGCGGGCACACCCAGGGAAGGCGCACCACTGTCCTCGACTAGTAGAACGCCGTGGATCATGTTCATGCCGCAAGCAAAACCGAAATCACCGGGAGATTCAGGGAGAAGCTCCACGGTGGTCTCGGCGAAGGCGGGAAGATCTGCCGAAACGCCGAAGTCCGGGAAAACAACCCGAGAGGTGCAATCGCCTGACTCTTGGCGGTTGAAAACCAATCGCAGCGGCGTGCCGGCCCGGGCTCGGATGCGGCTTGGACTGTATCCACCGTGAACCGTCACTCTCACTGTCTGGACGTCACCCTCGACCGCGGTCTCGGTTGATTTCTTGGGGCCGAAAAACCACCAACCGAGACTCGCGGCAATAGCGGCGTCGACTGCGACGACAACAGCGTCGTTGGCACTCACCGGCACATCTCCCAGAACGACACCTACATACCTCCGTGATTCATCCCACGCATCATCATCGCCATCATGACTGTGCACATGACCGCTACGAACAGAAAGCCGACGCTGGCCACGCCCGTCGCCACCAATGCGACTGCGATGACCAGCATAGGAATGCAACAGACCATCATCATCCAGCTGTGGCCGCCGTGGCCACCTGCCTTGGGATCTCCTGGCGGCCGTGTCGGAAAGCGTGTGGCGCCGTTCATCGTGGTCTCCTCAATGAGGCCGGGACGTGACCGAGCTTGGCGTACAGGGGGCAGTGGCCCAGCGCACCGGTAACGACGAGATCGAGACCGGCGCCGATAAGGAGCACTTCCAGGAAGACTGCCAGTGCCGACGTCGCCGGTGCGAGCAGGATCACGGCGACGACGACGGCCGCGAGGCCCATCACAACACGGCCGGTACGTTCGGCCGGTGTGATGTTCACGCTCGGCCCGTGGCGACGAGCTGGGGTGCCCTTGGTGCGACGTCGCACCATGCGGGGTGTGTGTGGATGGAGAGTGACGTGCATGGCTTAACCTCCAATTGGCTGCGGCACTCAAGCAACAGGTGTCAGTTTGAGGAGTCTGCGAATCTCATAACCGCACGACCTGGCGGATGGTGCTGGCCACCTCCTCAAGTTCTCTTTCGGCATCGGCGGCGGACCCTCGCGCTGCGTTCACGACGCAGGTCCGGAGGTGGTCGTTTAGTAGGCCCACGGCCACCTCTTGGAGCGCCCGGGTTACCGAGGAGACCTGAGTCACGACATCAGGGCACCACCGGTCGTCTTCGATCATCCTCTGGAGCCCTCGGACCTGGCCCTCGATCTTGCGCAGTCGAGCCAAGTAGTCGTCCTTGCCCGAGGCGTAGCCGCGGACGGGACGTCCCGAGGCCGCTCGAGGTGACCGCGGTGTGCGCTCCAAGCTCAATTGATCGGTGCGGGCGGCGGTCATCGCCTGTCACCGGCACCGACGGGGGTGCGATCCGCGGTGATGATTTCACGCAGGCGGTGGTACTCCTCCGCGTCGATCTCGCCCTTGGCCAGGCGCTGGTCGAGGATGTGCCGAGTGTCATCACCTCGGGTTGCGGCTGTCGGTCTCCTCGTGACGTTGGTCACCAGGGCGTAGACCCACCAAATGACCAGACTCCAAAAGCCGATCATCACCACCCACATAAGGGCCACTTGCCAGAAGGCCCAGTTGCTGCCGTATCCGAACATCATGTCATCGACCTCCTTCGGCCCAGATCTTCCTGGGCCACTACATCGAGCCTGCTCCCTCGCTACCCGTGGGGGGTAGTGCCTTAAGTCCTCATTTGATCCTCGATGGGTCACCTCGACTGAGGACCAATGGCCCTACCCCCTAGGGGCAGGGAGCGCTCACACTGGATCCATGAGGTCCGAAGGCGTACAAGAGATTTCGGTAGACCCAACTCTGGTCGGGGTGACCTTTCCCGCATCGAGTGCGTTGGATGATGCTGTGGGCGAGCCAACCGATGACGAGTCCCCAGTACGTGCGTCCAAAGGTGGTGTGGTCCTCAATGTGACGGGGCTATCCAAGCGTTTCCGTTCCGGGCCTCCGTGGAGGCGTCGTCAGGTAGACGTGCTGGATGACCTGTCCCTCGAAGTGCGCGCCGGAGAGCTGGTGGGTCTGGTCGGTGAGAACGGTTCAGGCAAGAGCACGCTTATGCAGGCGATTGTCGGTCTGCTCGGACGGGACGCCGGCAGCATCGACCGGCCCGCCCGGCTCGGTTATTGCCCTCAGCAACCGCTCCTGTGGGACAAACTCACGGTCGCCGAGCACTTCACCCTGTTCGCCACCGCCTATTCGATGAGCGAGGCCGACGGGAGGGCAGCTGCTGCGTCGATGCTCGACGAGCTGCAATTCGCCCGCTACGAGAACTACAGGGTGGAGCGGCTGTCGGGCGGGACTCGCCAGAAGCTCAATCTGGCGCTGGCATTGATGCACGATCCGCAGCTGCTCCTCCTCGACGAGCCTTACTCGGGATTCGACTGGGAGACTTACCTTCGGTTCTGGGAGATGAGCGGCCGGCGACGTGACCAGGGCATGGGGATCCTCATCGTGAGCCACATGCTGGCTGAGCGGGAGCGTCTCGACCGCATCTACGAGCTGCGCAACGGAAGGGCCGTGCTTCTATGACCCGCACGCTGGCCTTCACCCGTGAACAGCTGCGGGCGCCGTTCACCCTCGTGCTTCTCATCGCCGTTCCCCTCCTCTTCGTCCTCTCGGCCGCCGGCACCCTCCACGATTTCTCCAGCGCACTCGGCGGCTCTCTGGCGGGCGATGCCGCCGTGGCGCTATCAGCCGGCTGGGCGGCCGCCTTCCTCTCCGGCGCGCTGGGCTTCTTCGAAGCAGCGTCGTCGCGCGGCGCCGATCGCCGTCTGGCTTTGGCGGGACTCGGCGCCGCCAAGGTGGCCATATCCCGCATTGCCGCCTCGATCACCCTGGCCACAGTCGCCGCCGTCACCGCCGTCGCTGCTTTGGAACTGCGCGGCGGGGTCGCCCATCCCTGGCACGCGGTTGTGGCCGTGATCGCCTTCGCATGGTTGTACCTCGCGGTTGGCGTGCTGGTGGGGTCGGTGATATCTGACCCGCTCACTGGTTCTCTCATCGTCGTGTTCGTCTTTATGCTCGACGTGTTCTCGGGTCCCGGGATGTCGGCCAACGCGGCACCTTGGGCCATCAGCCGCAAGGCCGCCGACGTACTCATCGCCGCAGGCCTTGGCAAGAGCTCTTCAACCGGGGACTGGCTGGCTCTCGGCGTCAGCACGGCTGTCGCCCTCGCCGCCGCATTCTTCGTATTCGCCTTATCGGCCAGGCCGCGCTCGTGAACGCCCGCCTCGTCACGGCCACCCGCCTGGGTTTTCGCGAGCAGGCCCGTAGACCGCTACTGGTCGTGCTGCTCGTCGTTGTGCCGCTTGTCTTCATCACCAAAGCCATTTCAAGTACGAGGGCGGTTCCACGCCGCATCGGCCTTCCCGGCGGTGGCGAGGTACTCACCACCATGAAAGACATTCACGGGGCACTCATGGCCGCCATCGCCGTGGCTTTTCTGGCCGGCTTGTGCGGCGCCTTCATCGTGCGTTCGGCGCGTCAGGGAGACCGTCGCCTCGTTGTGGCCGGTTTCCGCCCGGTCGAGGCCGTGGTCCCACGGCTCGCCGTTCTCACTGCGGCCACGGTCGTCGTACTGGTTGCCTCGCTCTCCGTCACCGCGCTCAGCTTCACGCCTGGCTCGTGGATCGCTTTTGCCTCGGGAACCCTGCTCGTTGGCCTCACGTACGCCTGTATCGGCGTTCTCGCCGGCTCGCTGCTGGGCCAACTCGGCGCCACCTATCTCGTGTTCTTCCTGGGGATGCTCGGTCTCGGTATCTTGCAGAACCCGATGTTCGGCACGGGCACGCCGGGAGGCGTCGCCCTGTTCTTCCCGGACTACGGCGCCACCCGGGTCGCCATCGACGGAGCCTTCTCGGTCACCTTCCATGCCTGGGGTGAGTTGGCCCTAGCCCTCGGCTGGCTCGTCCTGCTCGTCGGTGCGGTGGCCCTGGTGCTGCGCCATCTCCTGCATCCGAGATCGGGATGATCGCCCTCGGATACCGCTCATCCGGACCGTCACGCTTGCTCTGAATCCACCTCGCGGCGAGAACGTGTCTGGGGACGCCGTCCATTGGTGACCTATGGCCCTACCCCCCACCCGCATCCCGGTTCAACATAGAGATATGGACAGCGGATCTCGATTGAACGGGACGAGAGGAGTCCAACAATGACTCACTCAATGACGAGACCACAGCGGCCGGGCCTGGCGGCATGGCCGAAGGACACCCTGCGGATCGCTTTCGGAGTGATCTGGCTCGTTGACGCCATCCTCAAGTGGCTCCCGGGGTTCCGCTCCAGCTACATGAGCACGATTATGGGAACGGCCGATGGCCAACCGGCTTGGCTCAGATGGTGGTTTGACTTCTGGATCAACCTGCAGCACCCGAACGCGGCGTTCTTCGCTTACCTCGTGGCCGTGGTGGAGACGCTCATCGCCTTGGCACTGATCGTGGGGTTCGCCCGCAAGCTCAGCTACGTCTCGGCGATCGTCTTCAGCTTCCTTATCTGGGCGACGGCGGAAGGCTTCGGTGGCCCGTACACATCGGGTTCCGCCGACATCGGCACAGGGATCATCTACGCCGTTGTGTTCGGGGGTCTGTTGGCGCTCAGCTACTACGCCGGTCCGGCCCGCTACAGCGTCGACTACTACTTGGAGCACCGTCTCTCCTGGTGGTGGAAAGTCGCTGAGATGCGTCGCCCGGTACCAGTTGCGACATCCGAGACTCTGGTGGCCACGACGTCGGACACGCAGACATCCGACTCCGGAACGTCCGATCTTCCTGCGGAGTGGAGTGATGAACAGCTGGTGAAACTATGAACCATCGACGGCTGGTCGTTCTCATCGGCGCTGCCGCACTGGCCGTCGGAGGTCTCGGCGCTGGTGTTGCCGTCGCCGTCACCGGCGCCTCCTCCCATGACACGTTGTCATCCGAGAGCGCCGGTGGGTCGAACTACTCCTACTACCAGTCGATGATGGGCAGCTTCGGCAGCTCCAATATGATGGGTGGATCGTACGGGTCGATGATGGGCACCAGGGAATACGGCTGGATGATGGGAGGGGCCACCGCTCCGGGCTGGATGCGAGGCGACGTTCTCCCTGAGTTCATGATGGGTACGAATACCGACCCCGGGAAGGTCATGGGCAGGCTCTTCGCCAATGCGCCCGGCCCTCGGGTAAGTCCGGCCCAGGCCACCCGGCTCGGAAACGGCGTCCCCGCCGGTGCGACCGTGGACAAGGCAGGCAACGGCATCAGCTTCTCGGGGTCGAGCGTCCATCTCGTGGTGCTTGGGAGCCCTAAGGGTGGTCGGGACGAGGCATTCCGTATCGCCGGGCTCGTGAATCCGACCGTCTCCGTGCGGTCGGGAAGTCGAGTGAGTATCGAGTTCATAAACGCTGACCCGGACACCGCCCATGGACTCGTCGTCGGGACCGCGGCGTCGGTGCTTTCGTATATGCCGATGATGACCACCGCTCGCCCCTTCGGCGGCTCGGCGGTGTGGTTCCTCGGCAATCCGACCTCTGCTGGTATGCACGTGGCGACGATCAGCTTCACGGCCACGACGCCGGGGAGGTACCAGTACCTGTGCCCGGTTCCCGGCCACGCCCAGAAGGGCATGGTCGGAACGCTTGACGTGGTGGCGAACTCTTGACCTCCTCCCCGTCGACCCGCCAACATCGGCCCAAATCCAACCGGCCGGCGACCACCGCCCGCCAACGGGCCGAGCACCAACGAGAACAGGCGACGCGCCGAGCACACGAGCAGGCTGCTCGGCGACTGAGACGCCGTCGCGTCATGCTCTGGGCCCTGGCCGGGGTGACAGCCCTCACAGCAGCGGTGGTGGTGAGCGTCGTCACCCTGGGAGGCTCTTCACGCCCCCGCTCTGTTCAGGGGTCGACGACGGTTGAGACCATCCCTTTCGCGACACCGGTCTTGAGCAGTCTTTCAACGGCCCAGCCGCCCTGGCCGCTCCCGGCCGACGCCCGCCCCGACATCGCGGACGCCGGCCTGACGGTCGCCGGTAGCGAGGCTATGGCCGTCCACTACCACGCCCACCTCGACATCATCGTGAACGGCTCGCCTGTGTCTGTGCCCGGCGGTGTTGGCCTCGTGATCCAAGGGCGCCAGGAGACCGGGATCACCTCCCTTCACACCCACGACACGAGCGGCGTCATCCACATCGAATCACCCGCCGCCACGCCGTACACGCTCGGCCAGTTCTTGACCGAGTGGGGAGTGGCCACCGGTCCCGGTCATGTCGGCGGACTGGCCACGGGAAATGGCAACGCACTGCGCACGTACGTCGATGGCCACGTGTTCACGGGGGACCCGGCCACGATTGTGCTCAAGGCGCACCAAGAGATCGCTCTGTGGTACGGATCTGCGACCACGACTCCTCACGTCCCGTCGGGCTACTCCTTCCCGCAAGGTGAGTAGGACCTGAGGACGACGGCGACCCATGTGCACAGAGTCCACCCACGCGCATCGGCCCGTATCGGGTTTCGCCCCACGTCCTGACCCGGACTTTGAATTCGCCGATCCGCTTACCCTCGAACCGGTTGATGCGGTGACGCTGACCACGCTGGTCGACAACAAGATCGACCTGCTGCTCCCCGACCAGGGCCCGGTCAGGCGAGCCGGCCTGCTCGCCGCTGCCAACGCACCACGGCTGACCACCAGCGTGCTCGACACCGGCGAGACGTTTGACGTCCCCCTCGCCCAGCACGGGTTCGCCATGCTCGTCACGGTCACCCGGGTCGGCACGGATCACCACCTGCTCTTCGACGCAGGCATGACCCCCGACGGCCTGGTCGACAACATGCGCCGCCTCGGCCTGTCGCCGGCAGACATCGAGGTCGTGGTGCTGAGCCACGGCCACTCCGACCACGTCACCGGCCTCGACGGGCTCATCCGGGCCGTACCCACCGCCGACCTCCCGCTGGTGGTCAACCCCGGAGTGTGGACAAAACGCCGCATCGCCATCCCCGGCATCTTGGAGCTCGAACTGCCCGCACCGAGCCGGCGGGCGCTGTCCGACGCCGGCCTCGACATCATCGAACGACAACACCCGTCGTTGGTGTTCGACGGCTCGGTGCTCATCACCGGCGAAGTGGACCGCACCACCGACTTCGAGCACGGCATGCCGTTCCACGAGGCCCTGGCCGAAGGCACCTGGGGTCCTGACCCGCTCATCCTCGACGACCAAGCGCTCGTCGTCGATGTCGCTGGCCATGGGTTGGTCGTGCTCACGGGCTGCGGGCATGCTGGCATCGTCAACATCGTCCGTTACGCCCGTCGCCTGACCGGCGTCTCGAAGGTGGCCGCCGTGGTGGGTGGATTCCACCTGAGCGGCCCCGCTTTTGAACCCGTCATCGATTCGACGGTTGCCGCCCTCGCCGAGTTGCAGCCAGAGGTCGTCCTCCCCGCCCACTGCACCGGCTGGCGCGCCAACTACGCGCTCGCCGCTCGACTGCCCGACGCCTACATCCCCAACAGCGTAGGCTCGCGCCTCGAGCTCCGGGCCGACCCGTCCCCAGAAGTGTTTCCAGCCGCAGTGGGATGAGCGGCGATAGGCCACCCGGTCGAGAGCAAGGAACTTGACTGCCATGACAACCGAGGTCTCACATCCGCTTTTCGCCCGCTTCTACGCCAAGATGGCCGCAGGTGCCGAGAAGGCCGGTGCCGCCGACCATCGCCGGGAGCTGCTGGCCGCGTTGTCCGGCACGGTCATCGAGGTTGGGGCCGGCAACGGACTCAACTTCAAGTACTACCCAACCACCGTCAGCTATGTCCTAGCCGTCGAACCCGAACCCCACCTCCGCCAAAAGGCCACACAAGCCGCCGTCGATGCGGCCGTCCCGATCACCGTCGTCGAGGGGACCGCCGACCAGCTGCCCGCGGAAGCCGGCGAGTTCGATGCCGCCGTGGCCTCACTGGTGCTGTGCTCGGTTCCCGACCAGACAACGGCCCTCGGTGAGCTGCACAGAGTCATCCGTAGCGGGGGCGAGCTGCGCTACTACGAACACGTCCGAGCCAGCACGTTCAAGAGAGCGCGACTGCAAGACCGCGCCGATCCGATCTGGGCTGTCTTCGGTGGCGGGTGCCATCCCAACCGCGACACCGAGGCCGCCATTGAGCGCGCCGGCTTTTCCGTCGAAGCTCATCGCTCTTTCCTCTTCCAGCCCTGCTTCGTGGCCAAGGTTGTGGCCCCCCACGTGATCGGACGCGCTCGACGGCCATGATTGCGCCATCGAGATGATCAGGATGTTGCGGGCCCTACGAGGCGGGGCATCTGCGCTAGGAGCGTGGCCGGCCGGACGTACATCGTGCGCTACGGGGGGAGCCAGTAGTCGCGGCGCCATAGCACCTTGCCGTGATGGATGAGAGCAAAAGCAGCCCGGATGCATCGGCATGCATCCCTTGGGCGAGGGTGTTGAACGCCTTGGACATCGTCAGTGTGCGCGATCTCTGAAACCCGCGTTCTGTAATCGCAGATCGCGGGGTTCGGTGAGAGCGCACAGTCAGATCGGCCTCCGAGATCATCGGTGTCGTGATTCCGTACTCCGCAATGGCCTGACGCAGCACCCGGGAGAGTCGGGGGTGACCGAGACGAGATGGATGTCCCGCGCCTTCAGTTGGGACCCGACCTGCTCGATCTCGATGCCTTGGATCTGCTCCAAGCACGCCTGACAGGAGACCGCTTCGGAGAAGAACAGGAGCGTCTTGTAATCATTGACCGACTGCGAGGTGATCGCCTTGTCTGTCAGAACGTCTTTCCCGAGAATTCTGGCACCGTGGCGCCGGCATTCAATCCGACTCCCACAGTGACGCCGCCGGCCGACTGCGCTACCGCCCGGTTACTGGGAGCCGAGGATCCCGGGCAAGACGAAGCTTGACCGACACTGGCCGTCATACGCTGCGTGTCTATGTCGACGGTCGGGGGTTCACCGGTGATCCGGCCAGCATCGTGCTCGATTCGGTGGCAAGAGATCGCCGTGTGGTGCGGGCCGACAACGACGGCCACAGGTACCGTCCAGTCTTCAGTTCCCTGCCGGCGATTGAGTCAAGGGCTGCCAGGAACGTAGCTGCGCGGGTTTTGAGGTGCACCGTTGATGCGAACCTCAAAGTGAAGGTGTGGCCCGGTCGAATCACCAGTTGATCCGACACTGCCGATTGTCTGCCCCTGTGACACCGTCTGTCCCTGGGTGACGGCGATCTGAGACTGGTGCGCGTAGCCGGTAACGATGCCGCCTCCGTGGTCGATCAGAACAAAGTTGCCATACCCGCCCTCCCAGCCAGCGAAGATGACCTGGCCGCCCTTCGCGGCATGGATGGGGGTCCCCGTCGGATCGGCGATGTCAATGCCGGGATGAAACCCTCCCCAACGGGGCCCGAACTCGGAGGTCACAGAGCCGTGGATCGGCCACGTCAATCCAACAGCATGACTCCCGGGCGCGGGCGTCGTGTTGGCCGGCGATGCGGATGCGGCTTGAGCTATCAGTGCTGCTACCTGTTGCTGCTGGGAGGCAAGGTCGCTGCTCTCGGCTGCGAAGGCCGCGATTCGCCCTTGCAAAACCGCATGCGCCGACGCTTGGACAGAAGCTGCTTGCTGAGAGGTAGCTGCAACAGCGGTCGCGGCCTGTGCCTGTGCCGATGCGGCGGCGAGCACCACGCGGGCCTGTTTCAAGGCAGACGTCAGGTCAGCTCGATGGGTGCTGACAGCGTCCTGGGCTTGTCGGAGCTGATCGATCGTCTCTGAGACGTTGCCGGCCGCCACAGACCGATATTCGTCGGTCACCGATGCTTTCTCGGCGTTCGAGTTGAACAAAGTGTCGATTTCGGAATTTGCAGACCCGCTCATGTACGCGTTAAGCGCCTGTCGGCGAAGGATCATCCGCTCGGAATGAACCTGCGATTTCGCCTGCCCCAACTGAGCCGTCAGGGTCACCACTTCCTGGTCGAGTTGCTGAACCTGGTCTTGAGCATCGATGAGCTTTGTCTGTGCGGCGGCTGCGGCCACCCTCTGAGTAGTAGCGATCTCGTCGAGGCGTCCAACATCCTGCTGGATCTGGGCATCAGAGGAGCGGGCAGACGCAAGTTGTTGTTGAAGCCGGCTACTCTCGCCGCGCAGCTGGTCTTGGCGGTTCTGGAGAGTCCCCGCAACGGCCCGATCAGGTACCAGCAAGGACGGCACGCTGCATAGAAGCGAAACCAAGATGAGCAGCGTCGCTACCCGACGTGCCGCCACCGGCGGAACACCGACGTACATGATTGGGAAAGAGTAGTACCTGAGTCTGAGAGATGGGCGTATGGGGCGTTTGGGCCAAATCGGTTCTGTGTCGTCTAGTAGAGGTGACTCCAGCGCCGAGCTAGTCGTCCGTCTGAGGGCTGTTTCGATCGGTCGGGAACTAAACGACACTCTCGATCGTCAGATTGGTGCTGGCCGAAGGAACTGAGCGAAAGGGGAGCCCGGTGAAGGTGAAACTGGGAGTGCTAGCCGTGTTTGCAGCGGCCCTGACCAGCTGCGGGACTCATCAGACCGGGATCAGAGCAGACCGGGGAGCCGGGGTTGCGAAAGCCATCCAGCCGGCCTTGGCATCCTCTTCCCAAGGATCGACAATGTGGTCCGGCACGGCCCGCGGTAGCGGGATCGAAGTCATCCCTGACCCCTCTTATCCGATAGTCCACCAGGCCGTCTCATTCACTGTTCGGGAGATCGGTGGGCTCCAGCTTGGAGATGTCACGATCAACTTCGGCGACGGGATGGCAGAGACGCAAAAGGCGTTGATTGCGTGTCAGCCGCCGGGAGTGACGGAGGCGCAGGCCTCCACGAGGACTCTCTTCCACACCTACTCGTCACCCGGGACTTACAGAGTCGATCTCCAAGCGACGGTTAATCCCTGTGCGCATTCGAAAAATGCGTCCGCTCGTGGAGCCCTCGTTGTAAGGGCTCACGCCGCGTTTGATTGAGCGGTAATGGTGTAGTTCCACTCGCCGTGAAACTCATGAGGTTCGAGTGGGACCGCGGCCAACTGCTTGTTCGTGATCTTGACTCGAGTCGGATACCAATTCGGGTCGTAGTCCGCCTGGATGGTGAGCCCGGTCGTCGTGGTGGTGGCCGTAATCAACTCGATGATGGTGCGGAGGTTCGTCAGAGGACGTCCGCGCCAGTTCATGGTGATGAAGCTGAACATGCGGTGCTCGATCCGGTTCCACTTGGAAGTGCCGGGCGGGTAGTGGCACACCGTGATGTCCAAACCGGTCTCCGCC
>Ga0307372_10010628_pt1 | contig 12421 bp, 9 predicted proteins | sample OX1MG_FD_202533 | JGI IMG/M metagenome (GOLD analysis project Ga0307372, IMG submission 202533) | Soil microbial communities from Risofladan, Vaasa, Finland - OX-1 | ecosystem: Environmental > Terrestrial > Soil > Coastal area > Acid sulfate soil | place: Finland: Risofladan, Vaasa | collected...
CTTTATCTGTCACATTTGAGGCCTTATTAAGTTTCTTTCTCAGCTGCTCACACTTCTGCTCAAGAGCCTTGGACTTTTTCCGAGCCTCTTGGTCGTACTTTATCACTAAGGCGTCTGCTTCCTTGCGTCGTTCAGCTAACGACTTAGGTGCAGTGTCCGTTTCTGGAGCAGACACCTGTGACTTCTTGCTTTTCGGCATCTTCTTAAATTCAGGGGGCAGGCGAGTTGATTTTGGCGGTGGATCGTCCGCCAAAAGCTGAGACGGAGCTGTCGCCGAACACACGACGAGCAGTAGCAGTAGGTACTGCCGCACATCGAACCTCGATCGACGAGAAGCAGCGAGAAGCGGAATCGAGAGCGATTTGCCAAGCCGATCAAGAAAGCATGGTGTAACGATTCCATCGAGGCTCGCGCTATCCAGGTCCTGCGAGAAGTGGCTTGCGTCGGTACGATGGTTTCCGGCGGCCGATACAGCGATCGCCCCGTTCACCTGATTCAATTCCAGTTGCTCCGCCAGGGTCATTGTCAGTGATAGAGGCCTCGTATCTCTTGAGAACCATTGCATCGGCGATGCTCCAATCAGAAGAACGAAGACGTCGAACGAATGTGTGACTAATTAGCATGCGCCATTCGCGCATCTGCGCTACGAATCAACATCTGCATTGACCCGCGGTCGTGGAATTTGAACAACCTTTCCGGAAAGCTAGCTGGGACGACGCCGGCCATGTACTTGTGCATTACTTGCTGCCAGTGTGCTTGATCTCGAAAACAGTCTCTGGGCCACGCTGGCGAGTTGAGCCATCCCAAGTACAATAGCACCACTGGAATGCCGTCATTGGCCAACTTGCACAAATATGCGATCCGGTTTGCAAGCTGATAGTGATTGTCGGCAGAGAGCAAGAATCGCCCCGCGCCCAAATCGCTCAGAACCTTGTTAGTGCGCATTATATTGCTCTTGATTTGTCGGTCGTTTGCCTTCGACTCGTCGCTCAGCGTTGGGTCACGCTTCTTGTCTTGTTCCAGCATCTCTCTCACATGCGCCTTTGCTTCGACGAGCAATAAACCGGGTCTTCCACCCACATCGAGTTGACACAGCAAGTCCCATGTGGGCCGTCGATTAAGGCCGGTTTTGTTTGGAAACCACCATTTGAGGTCAAGCGTCTTATTCTCTGGAAATGGGAGTGCTCGCATGTATTCCTCAATTTCGTACTCCCGCCAGTCGGCGGGAGTCGCGCGACCGTAGGGGCGTGGGTAACTTGGTTCGGCCAAGCGTATGTCGGTGTCACTGAAGAGTCTATTAACTGTACTTACGAAGTTCCGCGAGGACACAAGATCAAGAATGTGCTTCCTGCTCCCCCTGTCCCGATTTGGATTTATCGGTGGTACGCCATTGTGGGTCAGGGCTTCGTCTCTTGGACCCGACGACGTTGGCTCGCCTCTCTGGGAAGTGAGGTCGTTGAGGTCGCCTCGCTTGTATTCTTCAATCAATCTCTCGGCAGCCGTCATTGGATCAACTCCTCATTCTCCGTACAAGGGCGTCGGCCAAGTCCCACGCCTGGAAGTGAAAGTTGTGCGGAATATCTTCAGCCACTTGTATCCCGTAGTCCCGGCCGCTCATACGCAATCTGCGTGAGAAGGAACATACTTCGTAGATCCTCTGCAATTCAAATACCTCGTGTGCAAATACGGCCACTATCGCTTCATCGCTTGTCAGCACGTCTGGATTGACCCGTATTGGTATCATTCGCGTGCGGGGATGATAATGATCTCGCCAATATATGAATCCGTCCGGATGTACACTTACGCCTGAGCACCTTGCAGTCTGCATCTTGCCACCACCCACCAAGTCGTCAATCGTTCCGATCAGGTCTCCCGTATCGTCCTCTAAGAATTCATAATCCTCGGGAATGTGTACACCAAATCGGCCGGCGATTTCTCGTGCGTCGGGGATTGTGCGATGCTGTCGTTTGACATTCCGCTTCCAATTGATTGCCGGCGCGAAACCAGCAATCCAGAAAACTAGACCGCCCTTTCTTGCCGCCGCCACTCAGCACTCGCTCCCTTTATCCCGCTAGGGCTTCCGTGTTCGATTCTCCACGCGACTCATTTGCGTCCCGGTATCAACCACAAATGCACCGAGGCTCCGATAAGACGGAATTCGAAACATACATACGATGGAACTGCCCTAAGCCGCTTTCTCCACTTCCGATTTCTCCGGCACGCCTTCCAACAGGTCGAGCAGCACGCGATCGCTCTCGACCCCTTCTGCCTGGGCCTCGAAGTTCAAGAGCACGCGGTGCCGCATGGACGGCAGGTACACGCGCCGCACGTCCTCGAAACTCACGTTGTAGCGCCCTTCGAGCAATGCTCGCACTTTCGAGGCCAGGGCCACCGTCTGCGCACCTCGCGGGCTCGAGCCCCAGCGAATGTACTGGTTGGTGATCGGCAGGGAAAACGGTCCCTCGGGGTGCGTCGCCAGCGCCAGCCGGACGATGTAATCTTGCACGTGCGGGGCCAGGATCACCTCTCGGACGAGTTGCTGCCAGCGGCGGATTTCAACGCCGTCCATGACCTTGTCGATCTGGATCAGCTCGCCCCGGGTGGTGCGGTCGAGAATCGTCGACAGTTCTGCGCGGTTCGAGTAGCCCACCACGAGCTTGAAGAAGAAGCGGTCGAGCTGGGCCTCGGGCAGCGGATAAGTGCCCTCTTGCTCGATCGGGTTCTGCGTGGCCATCACGAAGAACGGTTTTTCGAGTTCATAGCGGTGCCCTGCCACTGTGACCGTGCCTTCCTGCATCGTTTCGAGCATCGCCGACTGGGTCTTGGGCGTGGCTCGATTGATTTCGTCGGCCAGGCAGATCTGGGTGAAGATCGGTCCCTTCTGGAACTCGAAGATCCGTTTTCCGTCGGGCGTTTCCATCACCATGTTGGTGCCCAGGATGTCGGCCGGCATCAGGTCGGGCGTGAACTGGATGCGCGAGAAATGCAGCGAGAGCGCCTCGGCCAGCGAGCGGACCAGGAGCGTTTTACCCAACCCCGGCACACCCTCGAGCAGGCAATGTCCGCCGACGAACAGGCAGGTCAAAACGCCGTGGATGATGTCGTCGTGACCGACGATCACCCGGCTGAGTTGCTCGCGTATGGCGCGGTAGCGCGTGACGAACTCCTCCGCGCGGCGTTCCATGGATTCACCGATGCTCATGTTGCGGTCCTTGGATTTGGTGTCGTTAAGTGTTGTTATTGTCTCGTCTACTCTTTACTCGTTCCCACGCTCCGCGTGGGAACGCATCTTCGGCCGCTCCGCGGCCACGGTAGCTGAAGCTCCCCGCGCGCCTTTTCGTCACACCCCGCTCGCCGGCTCCGTTCCCCTCTTCTCCTCCTCCCCTTTTCCCCTCTTCCTATTGCCGTGTCTCCCCGTCCCCGCGTCCCCCCATCTCCGCGTCTCCTTCTCTCTCCCCGTACTACTCCTCCTGCCCGTGTTTCTTCTGCACGTCCTTCTTCACCTTCAACAACCGGCTGGTGTAGCTTTCTTCCTCGGCCTTCTCGGGGGCCAGGCCCGACCGGCCCGCCGCCTGCGTCGTCTCTCGCGGCACGGCCGCCAATTGCTCGTCGAGCACGGCGGTGTCAACGGGCGCGTCGGGCGATGGCTCGAAGCGGGCGCTGGCGCGCTGGTGTTCGAGCTTCTCGCCGACCTCGGCCTTGCGGCTGCGCAGCCGGGCAATGAACTCGGGCGGCGGCAGAGGCGTCGCACGGCCGGTGAGCTTGTCGCGCCAACGCCGCGCCAGCCGCGCCACGGGAGCGAAGTCGAGCGCCACGCGGCGCACGAACACGTCGCCGAAGAACACGCAGGCCGCGGCCAGGAGCACCAGGTGCCAGACCTCCTGGCGGCTGGTCGCTTTGGGCAGGTCGTGGCGGAAGGTGTTGACCTTGAGCAGCTCGTCGACGTTTCCCACCCCGGCGGCGTCCTTGATCACGAAGCCCGGCTGCCCCCCTTTCGGCTCGAGCGCGGCAAGGCTCGCCAGCAACGCCTCGTCGGCCTCGCGGTCGCGGAATTCCTGCGAGTAGGGTACGTTCACTCCAACCAACAGCGGCGCTTTTCCGCCCCCGGGGCTGAGCATCACATGGTAGCTGCCCGTCTCCTGGGCGGGGAACGTGCCGATGTAACGCCCCGGCGCGGTTTGTTCCAGCTTGATGTTCTGCGACTTCATCTCCGGCCCGATCACGGCGCCGGAGAGGTCGAGGAAGTTGAGGAATTCGTCGTTCTTGTCGAGCGCGGTGACGAAGACCCGGACCTGCCCTCCGTCGAGGTCGGTCGCCACCGTGAACTTCGCCTGGTCGCCCACCGGACGCATCGACCAGCGCACGGCCTGGCTGAAGATCTTGTCGTAGCCGCTCCAACCGGTCCAGGCCTTTGTCCAACGGCTCCCCGTGTCGCTGGTGAAGGCCACCGCCTTGCCCAGTCCATAGGTCCAGCTCGCCAGGATCGTGGCGTTGTCTTCGCTGCCGGCCGGCTCGGGCGAGACCAGCGAGACCTCGACCAACGGGTTCTTCTTGACGCTGGTCTGCACGAAACCAAAAATCACGGGCAACGGACTTTCGATGCCGCTCACCATTTCATGCGGAAACTTGATGTACGGACGGAAGCCGGCTTCACGCTCGTAAATCAACGGCCGGGCGACGCGACGGGCTTCCTTCTGGAAAATACGCGGCAGGGCGTTTGGGTTCAGCACTTCATAGTATTTTCCGCCGGTGCGCGTGGCCAGGTCCTTCATCACCGCGCTCTCGGCCGCCCCGTGGGCGCCCACCGCCACGCTCGAGACGGTCACCTTCAGCGCCTTCAAACCGTTGATCACCGGCGTCGAAGGGGGTGTCGGGTCGCCGTCGCTGATGATGATCATGTGCTTGACCGCCGCGTCTTTGAGCCGCGCGAAACCCTTGCGGGCCCGCTCCAGGCCGGAATCGAAGTCGGGCATGTCCATCGGCGTCATGCGGTCGACCATTCCCAGCATCCGCTCGCGGTTTCCCTTGACGCGGATGATGCCGTTGCCGCCGGTGCCCCACATCCATTGGTCGGTGCCGGGCAGGAGTCCGCAATAATCTTCGCCTCCCAGCGCGCGGATCGCCTCCTTCGCGATCACCTTCTGCCAGTGGTTGCCGTCGGGCATTTCCGAGGCGTGCATCAACAGCGCCAGCGCTCCCTTGGGCATCACCTTGGCGCTCTTGATCTGGAAATCGACCGGCATCGCCTCTTCGACTTCCGTATTGTTCCAGCCGCCGGCGCCGAAGCTGCTCTCGCCGCCCAGCATCATCAGGCCGGCGCCCATGCTCTGCGTGTTCTGGGCCAGCATCGCCACCTGCTCGGCGCTGAAGTGCTCGCGCGGCACGTTGGCCAACACCACCGTGTCGAAGGGCTGTAGCTCGGCCAGGCTGGTCGGCAGGTTGTCGCTCGGCCGCACCGAGACTTCGAGGTTTTCGGCCCGCAACCGCGCGACCAGAAACTCGTGCTGGCCGCGAAACTCGTGGTCCTCGATCAAGAGCACCTGCCCCTTGCCCCGCACGTGCGTAAAGGTCGTGGCGCGGTTGTTCTGCTGCATCGCGTCGGTGGCCGGATCGTCGGGCACGATGCTGGCCTCGTAGGTGTAGAAGTGCGGGTCGTCGAGCTCCTGTCGCACGGTGAAAACCTGCTTGCCTGGGGGGACCTCGACGTGCTGCTCGCTGATCGCCACCAACTGATCATCGGTCTTGCGGCTGACGATCAGCTTGGCGCCGATCACGCCCGACTCGCCCGGCGGCGGCTCGCTCGTGTTGTTGATGACCACGCGCAGATCGAAGGGCTGTCCCTTGCGGACGTCGGACGGGATGGTGAGCTTGTCGACCAGCAGATCGGCCCGCGCGTCGTAGGTCACCGGCTGCACGTCGATGCCGATGCCGGCCTCGGCCGCGGCGCGGGCCTGCTCGAGTGCGTCGCCGATGTTCTGCTTGCCGTCGCTGACGACGACGATCCGCTTGGCGGTGTCTTCCTTGAAGGTGGCCTGCGCCAGTTTCAGCGCGCCGGCCAGGTTGGTCGACTCATCGCCGATCTGGCTCTCGATCAGTTCGTTGAGCTGCACTTCGTCGTCGAAGGGAGGAATTTCGATGGCCGCCTCGTGGCCGAAGACGATCACCCCCACGCGGTCCTGCTTTTCGCGGTGCTTCAGGATCGACTTGTTCACGTAGTCCGACATCGCCTTGCGCCGCGCGACGGGGATGCTCTGCGATTCGTCGAGCAGGTAGATCACCGTCAGCCGCTCCTCGGTCCGAATCCATTGCACCTCGGCCAGTGCGAGTACCACCGCCACCAGCACGACCGTGCGCAGCGCGAGCGCGATCAACCGCCGTAGCGAACCCAGCCCGGCGAGGCTGCGGAAGCTGAACCACCATAGCAACGGCAACAGCGCCAGCAGCAGCAAATACCCGGGACTGCGAAAACCGAGCGAATACGGCAACATGGCTACATCACGATCCGTTGCACTCGATGGTTACGATAATCCGCGACATAAATTCTTCCCCGGCTGTCGCGAACCAGACCCCAGGGCTGGAACAGCTCGCCGGGCTGGCGGCCTTCGTGCCCCCAACATCCGAGCGATTGGCCTGTGAGCGTGAATTTCTGGACGCGGTGGTTGCCGTGCTCCGAGACATAGACCTGCCCCTCGCCGTCGAGCGCCAGGTCATAAGGATAACTCAACTTGCCCGGTTCGCTACCGTGTTCTCCCCAAACGTCCAACAGTGTACCCTGCTGGTCGAAGACTTGGATACGGTGGTTGACGGCATCGGCAACCCAAATATGGTCGTCGCGGTCGATGGCCATGCTCTGGGGCCGCCGGAACTGACCGGGGGCGGAACCGTGCCCGCCCCATTCGAGCAGGAATTCTCCCTCGGGCGATAACTTCTGGATGCGGTCGTACTCGCCGTATTCCGAAATGTACAGGTTACCCTGCGAATCGTCCACCACGTCGGTCACCAGGCCAAATTCGCCGGGCCGGTGCCCCGCGACGCCCCCGAGCTTTTGGAGCAATTCCCCTTCGACCGAATAGATCAGCACCTGAAAATAGTGCGTATCGGCCACCAGCAGCCGGCCCTTACGGTCGATCGAAAGGCCGGTCGGCCGGCCGTTGGTATGGATTGGGGTGCGCCACATGCGGACAAACTCGCCGTCGGCGTCGAACACCTGGATGCGGGCGGTCTTGTCGCACACGTAGAGCCGGTCGTCAGCGTCGATGGCCATTGGCCTGGGGAGCTCGAAGCGGCCGTTGGAGATGCCGCGTCTCCCCACGACCTTGTCGAGCCGGCCGGAGGTGACGAAATCGGCGTCGCACCCGCAGGCGACGGCGAACATCAATGCGATTGGAAAAAGTCGGGCTGGAATGGCTTGCCGGAGTTGCATGATGGACCGCGGTAGAATGACAGGCCGGACGACAGGCCGAGGTTCGACGAAAGACCGGGGTTCGACGAAAGTCACGCGCGACCCCAACGAGAAGCCAGGCCGCTAGCCAGGGCCGGCGCCACGGCGACCCGAACGGACCGCACCCATCATCGTCGCCGATTTTCGGCCGTTGGCAAGCGGATTTCCGGCATTATCTCGACACCTACGCGGCATCGCGTGCCGTCATCGGCGAAGCGACCGTCCGCAGGAACCGTCCGCCGCTTTCGTACCATCCCTGGCGGGCGAAGCGGCAGTGTCGGATGTCGAGTAAGAAGCCGAGCCATCGGCCGTCCGACGTCTCCAGCGAGGCGATCACCAGGCGGTTGACCAGCGGCTGGGGATGAAAGAAGCCCAGCCCGCGCTCCGAAAGCTGCTTGCCCGCGGCGACGAACGTGGGTCCGTCGGGCGTTTGCCCGTCGGCCTGGACAGGTGTCAACATCACCAACCTCGGATAAGCATATCGCTGCTCGTGGCGACGATCCAACGGGCTACCGGCCGGAAACATGCCCGCCAACAGCCCCCAGACCTGGGCGCTAATGGTGTCGTCATTGGACCCCGCGGTATCGGCGCTCGCACCGATGGGTGGGTCGCAAATCAGTGCGCTCATGGGCGTGGTTCCCGATCCGAATGGAGCAAACCGATGGTCACCAGCGCGACGGCGTCGCGCTTTTGACGAGCAATCGGTTCGTGTTGTGCTTTTCCCGCCGCCTGAAAAGGCCAAGATGGGTGGTGTGCCGCTCGCGGATCGCGAGAGCGACCCAAGGCACAACGAAAACCTAGTCCACGAAACAGGCCGGGTCAAATGGGGTTTGGCCGATTTGTCGCGCATTGGCACGGCCACCGCCGACGTGCTAAAACCATGTGCTCCCCGGCCGGGATGCCAAAGCCTTGGTTGTAACGTAGGAGATTGCCGTGCAACGGTTGTCTTGTTTGTCAATCGCTTTTCGTTACTTGGGAAAATCTGTTGCTCTTGCTTGTGCCGGATTGATTTCCATGGGACCGCTCGTGGCAAGCGGCGTCCTCGCCGCGGAACCACCAAGAATCCGCATCGTGACCCTAGGCGATTCGATCACGCGAGGAGTGCGCAGCGGCGTGGAAGCCAATAAAACGTTCGCGGCATTGTTGGCCGTGAACTTGACGGCGCGAAACGTCGCGGCCGACGTGATCAACGTTGGAATTGGCGGCGAACGCACCGATCAGGCGCTGGCACGTCTGGACAAGGATGTGCTGATACTCAATCCGCGTCTTGTCGTCATCATGTACGGCACAAACGACAGTTACGTCGACAAATGCGGCGCACAGCCGAGGCTCACGGTCGATGAGTACGAGGTGAACCTAACCGCGCTGGTCAAGCGGGTGCGCGAGGCGGCTGGCGAGCCGATTTTGATGACGCCGCCGCGCTGGGGCGACAAGGCGGCCGATGGCGCCGGCGAGAACCCCAATCGGACGTTGGAACCCTATGTCGAGGCATGCCGAGCGGTCGCGAGCGCCGAACGTGCGCCCTTGGTCGACAATTACGCCCATTGGTTGCGCGAGCACGCCTCCGGCGTGGATATCAGCAAATGGATGACCGACGAATGTCACCCTAATCCCCAAGGCCACGAAGTGATCGCCAAAAGCCTATTGCCGGTCGTACTGGAGGCGCTTGCCGCGCCTGGCGAAGCGCGGGCCGCCGACTGGCCGGCGTTCCGCGGCCCAAACGGAAACGGCGTCAGCGACCAGCGCGGCGTGCCGCAAACCTGGGGACCGGAAAAGAACATCCGCTGGAAAGCGCCCTTGCCCGGTCCGGGCAATTCAAGCCCCGTCGTTTCGAGCGAGCGCGTGTTTGTGACCTGTGCCACCGACCGAGGCAAACAGCGCGGGCTATACTGTTTCGACCGCCGTGACGGCAAGCAACTCTGGGCGAACGTCGTCGAATTCAACGCCGACGACCCGACCCACGAGACGAACCCATATTGCGGCTCGTCGCCCGCCGCTGACGGCGAGCGAGTCGTCGTTTGGCATGGGTCGGCCGGCTTGCACGCCTACGACTACGAAGGCCGCCCGCTCTGGTCGCGCGACCTGGGCGTTTTTCGCCATATTTGGGGCTACGGCTCGTCACCGGTTTTTCACGGCGATGCGATCCTGTTGAACTGCGGGCCGGGCAAGCGCACGTTTGTCACGGCCATCGACCGTCGCGACGGCCACACGTTGTGGCAAGTCGATGAGGCCGGCGGTGACGACGGCGATGAGCGGCCTGGCGAAAAGCCAAAGTGGCTCGGATCGTGGAGCACGCCCGTCATCGTCAAAGTCGATGGCGAGGAACAGGCGCTCGTCAGCCTGCCGCACCATGTAAATGCCTATGACCCCAATGACGGAAAGATCCTCTGGAGCTGCGACGGCTTGGGCGACCTGGCGTACACATCGGTGCTTTCGAGCGATGGATTCGCGGTGGCGATGGGGGGCTATTTCGGTCCGGCAATGGGCTTCCGCCTGGGCGGTAAGGGAAACACGACCGAAACGAACCGGCTCTGGCTCACCACTCAACCCAATCCGCAACGGATCGGTTCGGGGGTGATCGTCGGCCGCCACATCTTCATGGCCAACGAGCCGGGCCTGGCCCAATGCCTGGAGTTGGAGACTGGCAACGAAGTCTGGCGCGAGCGGCTTTCAGGTGCCAAGATCTGGGCTTCGCTCGTCCTGGCCGAGGGGCGGCTTTACGTGACGGATCAGGCCGGCGTGACGTTTCTGTTTGCGCCCAATCCCGAAAAGTTCGAGTTATTGGGCAAGAACGAGATCGGAGAGCCGACGAATTCGACGCTGGCGCTGGCCGGCGGACAGGCGTTTCTGCGGACGTTCGAGCACTTGTATTGCATCGAGGAACTGAAGCCTGAATGAATGGTCGCGTCCAAATATACGGCGAGCTTCATCGCGTGGATTATGGCCAAATCGTGCCGAGAATTGCAGTCAGGTTCCGTCCGAGATGAGCCGCCCCAACTTCCGCCCGGTGACGCTGAGCGGAAAATCGTCCAAGTCGGCGGGCGTGACCCAGGCGATCTCGGCCGCCGTCTCTCTCGCGGCGCGGCGCGAAACGTACTCGGCCAGGTGACATTCGAGCGTGATGCGAAAACGGGTCACACTGTGTTTTAGCGTCGTTAATTGCCGTAGCGGCAGCACCAGCACGCCCGTCAGCAAATCGACCCCGGCGATCAGTGCTTCGGCGGTGTCGCCGTCGCCGGGCGACGCCAAGGCGAAACGGGGGAAGTCCCAAAGCCCTCCCCAACGGCCACTTTCACCGCGGCGCAATAGCAACACGCGTCCGCGGCGGCGAACGACCACGGCCGCCTCGCGGACCGCCTCTGCGGGCGGTTTTCGCCGCACCAAGGGGACCACCTCCTGCAAGCCGTCGCGGTACGTCGGGCACAGCGCCATCGCGGGGCAATCATGGCAACGCGGACTGCGCGGCGTGCAGACGAGGCTGCCCAGTTCCATCAGCGCCTGGTTGAACTCGCCGCAGCCGCGCCGCGGCAGCAGTTCCTCGGCCAGCGCCCAAAGCAACTCTTGGCCGGCCGCTTGACTCGGGTCGCCGCGAAAGGCCACCAGCCGGCTCAATAGCCGGACCGTGTTCGCCTCCAGAATCGGTTGCCGAGCGTCGAAGGCGATCGAGGCGATCGCCCCCGCCGTGTAGCGGCCAATGCCGGGGAGCGTGCGGATGGCGTCAATCTCGTGAGGGAACTGGCCTGCGTGTTCGCTGTCGATGATGCCCGCGGCACGGTGCATCTGACGCGCGCGTCGGTAGTAGCCCAGCCCTTCCCATTGCCGCAGAACCGACTCTTCCGTGGCCGCCGCCAACGCCGCGATATTGGGAAAGGCGGCGAGAAAACGTGGATAGTATTCCGAGACGGTTGCGACCTGGGTCTGCTGGAGCATGATCTCGCTGACCCAGACGCGGTACGGATCGCGCGAGCGGCGCCAGGCCAGATCGCGCGCCGCGCGGCGAAACCAGGCCAGAAGCCGCTGGCGAAATCGCCGTTTCCATTCGGTCGTTGGCGAGTTGGCCCCTACGGCGGTGGGGAATATTTCCAAGGGGCATCTACCTTGATGGGAGCCGTCTGATCGAAAGATTGCCGCGAGCCCGGACTTGCATTTTCAATTCGTAGCCCCTCAAGAGATCCATGCCGACAAGTGGGGCAGTGTCGGCTTCATCTATGAGGACGTGGCGCACTTGGCCGTCCCACACGACTTTCGCCTCGTAGACGTCAAACAGGCATTCGCTTCCGTCAGCAAGCGTGCCGCGGTCCAGGCTTTGCCACGGCAGATGCAGTGCGGTGATCAATGCGGGAGGCAACGTCAGCGACGCGGTATAACCCGTATCGACAACGGCTTCGACTTCCTGCTCCTTCCCAAGAGGTCCTTTTACTTTCAAGCGGATTCGGGCTTCGTCGGATTCGACGATGCCAGTAATCATGACGCCCCTCGCCGTTCCCGCCCGCCGAAGCGATGCACATAACGCGAGCCAATTCGCACCATCCAAATCTGCGCCTCGGGAAGGCGGGCACGCAGCCGGGCGCATGCCTTCAGTTCGTCATCGTCAATCTCAAAGTCGCTTGTCTCAATGTCAATGGCAACGAACCGGCCCTCGTCTTCGGGCTTGAGGCGAGGATGCACGGTGCTCTCGTAGGCGGCGTCGCCACGGTGTGCGAATTCGTCTTTACCATATCTGCGTTTGATCGATGCCATAATTCCCTCACTTGCCTTGAGCCGAGGTCGGATGATGACCTGCCTATTATACTCGATTTGCAGTCAACGGGATGCCGCAACCGCCCACGCGTCAGTGTAGCATTCTGCCGAAGACCATTCGCCGCTACACGAAGCCTTCTTCGACGAGCCGGCTACCCTCGGGGGTCACCTCGTGCCGCTGGCCTGATCCGTCAACGACACGGCACCAACTCTCGGACACCAGCTTGGCGTTGACACCCG
>Ga0307372_10010629_pt1 | contig 12420 bp, 13 predicted proteins | sample OX1MG_FD_202533 | JGI IMG/M metagenome (GOLD analysis project Ga0307372, IMG submission 202533) | Soil microbial communities from Risofladan, Vaasa, Finland - OX-1 | ecosystem: Environmental > Terrestrial > Soil > Coastal area > Acid sulfate soil | place: Finland: Risofladan, Vaasa | collected...
TGCCGTTCCTCGTCGCCATCCTCGGGTTCTGGTTCCGCCAGACCCTCACGTGGAAGGAATGGGTCGGGTCGAGCGCCGCCGCCGGCGGGCTGGCCGCCTTCCTGGCGCTGTCGTCTCCGACGGGTGGCAACGAGACCCCCGACCTCGACTCGTGGGGGCTCGTGTCCTTCGCCGTGATCGCCGGAGGGTCGGTGGCCGTCATCCTGGCCCGGTTCGGCTCGCCGGCATGGCGCGCCGCGTGGTTCGGTGTCGCCGGCGCCATCGCCTTCGCCTTCACCGCCGCGCTCATCAAGCAGACGAACGACGCCATCACCCACGGCTGGGCACACGTCTTCCTGAACTGGCCCCCGTACGCCATGGCGGGCATGGGGATCGTGGGCATGTTCCTGGCGCAGAACGCCTTCCAGGCCGGTCCGGTGACGGCGTCGCAGTCGGCCCTCGTCATCGTCGACCCGCTGGCCTCGATCGCCATCGGGATCGGGCTCTTCGGCGACCACGTGCAGACCGCCGGTGGACGGCTCGTCGGCGAGGTCCTGGCGATGGTGGTGTTGATCGCCGGCGTCTACTCGCTGTCGCGGTCGCCGCTGGTGGTGAGCGTGAAGAGCGAGGACGAGGGGGACGGCCATCTGCTCGGTGCGCGGCCGCGGCGCTTCGGGACCGGGTCAGCGCGGGCGGGGTCAGCGCGGGCCGGGTCAGCGCGGGCGGGGTCAGCGCGGGCCGGTGTCGAGAAGGGCGCCGACCGGACCGGGGGGCCCTCGTCGAGGATGGCGGGTGACGGCCATGGCGGCACGACGTCGGCCACGGCGTGGGAGCCGGGATGACCGCGGAGGCCGCGCCGCCGCCCGGCCCCCAGGAGACGGCCGAGAGCCCGCCCACCGCTGAGGCCGCCGACGCGGCAGGGGCGCCCCCGGTGCCCCGGGGCCGCTACGACCCGTGGGCGGCGGTGCTCGAGCGGATCGAGGACGCCGCCGGGCTGGCCGGGCTCGATCCCGACGTCCACCGCCTCCTCCAGCTCCCCGACCGGGTCCTCGAGGTCGCCGTTCCCATCCGCAAGGACGACGGCCACGTCGAGGTGTTCGTGGGGTGGCGGATCCACCACAACACGGCCCGGGGGCCCGCCAAGGGTGGGATCCGCTTCCATCCCGACCTGCAGGCGGGGGAGGTCGCCGCCCTGGCGGCCGACATGACGCTCAAGACGGCGGTGGTCAACATCCCCTTCGGCGGCGGCAAGGGTGGCGTGCGCTGCGACCCGCACCAATTGTCCGACGCAGAGCTCGAGCGGCTCACCCGCCGGTACACGTTCGAGATCGCCCCGCTGCTCGGCCCCGATCGCGACATCCCGGCCCCCGACGTCAACACCGACGAGCGCGTCATGGCCTGGCTGCTCGACACGCTCGACATGCTCCAGGGCCGCTCGCTACCCGGGGTGGTGACGGGCAAGCCGTTGGCGGTGGGGGGCATGCGTCTGCACACCGGTGCCACCGCCTCCGGTGTCGTGCGATGCGTGCGCGCCGTCTTCGCTGCCAGGGACATGGTGATCCCCGGCGCACGTGCGGTGGTGCAGGGGTTCGGCAAGGTGGGCGGGCCGCTCGCATTCCTGCTGTCCTCGGCGGGGATGCGGGTCGTGGCGGTGGCCGACGTCGGGGGCGCGGTGTACAACCCCGGCGGTCTCGATCTGAGCATGCTGTCGGCGCACGTGGCATCGTCGGGTTCGGTCGTGGGCTTCGAAGGCGGCCACGAGGTCTCCGCCACGGACCTGTGGGCCGTCGAGGCCGAGCTCGTCGTGCCCGCCGCACTCGAGGGGTGCATCGACGAGGACGCGGCGCGGGCGATTGATGCCAAGGTGGTCGTCGAGGCGGCCAACGGGCCCACGACCCCCGGAGGGGACAGGGTGCTCGCCGAGCGGGGGATCACCGTGGTCCCCGACATCCTGGCCAACGCCGGCGGCGTGACGGCGTCGTACTTCGAATGGGCGCAGTCGCGCCAGGGCTACGCCTGGGACGAGGAGGTCGTGGCGGCGCGCCTCGCCCGGACCATGGACGACGCCTTCACCGACGTGTGGGCACGCTCCACCGACCTCGGGGTCACGATGCGCCGGGCGGCGGGGGTGGTGGCGGTGGAGCGACTGGCCGGAGCGATCACGGCAAGGGGCTTGTTCCCCTGAACCGGCCGGTTCCCCGGGCCACCCGATCGTCGGGCCCGGGGCGCCTCGCCGGGCCCGGGACCGACAGCGACTGCTCACCAGGGCCGGTGGACCCACCAGCCGCGGGGTCGACTCACCAGGGCCGGGCGACTCACCAGCCGCGGTCGACCCACTCCTGCAGATGGGGCGTCTCGGTGCCGATCGTGGTGTCGGCGCCGTGACCGGGGAGCACGAGCGTGTCCGGCCCGAAGCGGCGGAAGAGGCGGTCCTCGATCGATTGGATGATGGTCGGGAAGTCCCCGCCCGGGAACGTGGTGTTTCCCGGCCCTCCCGGGAACAGGGTGTCGCCGCTGAACAGCAGGGTCGTCCCCTCGACCGTGAAGCACATGGACCCCGGTGTGTGCCCGGGTGTGGCGATGGTCCGTATCCGCAGGTCGCCGATCTCGATCACCGAGTCGTCCTCGAGGATCAGGTCGTAGGAGGGGAGCATCTCGGCGTCCGCCGCCGTCACGGCGACCTCGTAGCCGGCGTCGCGCACCGCCGGCACCGCCTGGATGTGGTCCCAGTGGCCGTGGGTCTCGATGACCTTGCGGACCCCCAGGTCCCGGCACATCTCCAGGAGCAACTCGTGCTCGTTGGCGGCGTCGATCAGCACGGCGTCGCCCGTCTGCTTGCTGCGGATGACGTAGACGTTGTTCTCCACGGGGCCCACCACGACCATGTGGACCTCGAGCAGGCCGTCCTCGTAGTGGAGCATCGTTCCTCCTCGGGTGTCGGCGCACCGACGGGTGTCGGCGCACCGACGGGTGTCCGGGCGGGGTGTCCCGCCCGACGGTGCGCCCCGACGGGTCGACACGACCGTCGGGTGGGCGGCGCGGGCACTGCCGCCGGGCTCCGACAGTACTCAGGACCACCTGCGGTGTCTCCTCGGCCTGGTCCGCGTCCTGCCCCGTTCGCTCGCCCGGGCGTTCTTGACTCATTGGTCAACAACTCTCGGTGTCTGGTAGACAACCGGGCGACAGTGGCCACAGCGACGTGCACGGGTGGCACGCCGCCCGAGGCACGGCCCGGCGGCATCGGGCCCGCCGATCGGCACCAGGTGAGCCTTCCCGAGGACGCGACGAGGGGGACCCAAGAGTCATGAACTTCGCCTTCAGCGAGGAGCAGGAGGAACTGCGGCGCTCGGTGCGACGTTTCCTCGAGGACAAGTCGCCCATCTCCGAGGTTCGGCGCCTCATGGAGACGACCGAAGGATACGACCCGGCGGTCTGGGACCAGATGGCGAACCAGCTCGGCCTGCAGGCGCTGGCCATCCCCGAGGAGTACGGCGGCGCCGGCTTCGGCTACGTCGAGCTCACGGTGGTCTTCGAGGAGATGGGTGGGGCACTGCTGTGCTCGCCGTACTTCTCGACCGTGGCCCTCGCCGCCAACGCCCTCCTGTCGAGCGGTGACGAGTCGGCGAAGAAGGACCTCCTGCCGGGGATCGCGTCGGGTGAGACGATCGCCACCCTGGCGCTCACCGAGGACAGCGGGCGCTGGGACGCCGACGGGATCACCCTGGCCGCCGCGGGCGCCGGCGGGGAGTGGACGCTCGACGGACACAAGATGTTCGTGATCGACGGGCACAACGCCAATCTCGTCATCGTGGCGGCCCGCACCGGCAAGGGAGTGGGCCTCTTCGCCGTCGAGGGTGGCGCCGCCGGGATGACGGCGACACCCCTGGCCACCATGGACCAGACCCGCAAGCAGGCGCGGATCGAATTCTCCTCCACACCCGCCCGGCTCGTGGGCGAGGAGGGCGGGGCGGCGGCCGCGCTCTCCCGCACCCTCGACCTGGCGGCCGTGGCCCTCGCCGCCGAGCAGGTCGGCGGCGCGCAGCGCTGCCTCGACATGGCCGTCGAGTACGCCAAGACGCGGATCCAGTTCGGTCGCCCGATCGGCTCGTTCCAGGCCATCAAGCACAAGTGTGCCGACATGCTGCTCGAGGTGGAGTCGGCGAAGTCGGCCGCTTATTACGCGGGATGGGCGGCCGCCGAGGACTCCGAGGAGCTACCGGTCGTGGCGAGCCTGGCGAAATCGTACTGCTCGGAGGCCTACTTCCACGCTGCCGCCGAGAACATCCAGATCCATGGGGGAATCGGGTTCACGTGGGAGCACGACGCCCACCTCTACTTCAAGCGGGCCAAGTCGTCGGAGCTCATGCTCGGCGACCCCAGCTACCACCGCGAGCTCCTGGCCCAGCGAATCGGGATCTAGGAGATCCCCGGCCAAAGCTCGAGCCCGCCGCGCCGGCGGGCACCCGCTGGGCGCCGTCTCGCATGGTCGGTGCGGAATACTGACGCCGTGGATGACGCCCTGTCACCGGTCCTTCCCGATCGATCAGCCCCTCCCGGCGGTTCAGCCCGGCGCGGTCGTTCAGCTCTTCGTGGTCGTTCAGCTCTTCGTGGTCCGACGTCTGTCCTCGGCCGCGCCACACACGCCCCGCGACACGCGTACGACGGCAGTCGCCGCGCGTGGCGCCTCCGGCGGCCCTGAGCGCCGTCGAGCGGGCGGGCGGGACTCGGGAGCGGACGGTGCCGGCTGCGTGGGACCGGATCGAAGGGCCGGCGGGCCCGTTGGCGGTCCATCTCTCTCAGGGCACGTCGACCCGGGGGTCGCAGGCGAACGTGCTCGTCATGTGCCACGGCTTCCCGGTCGGTCAGGACTCGGCCGAACGGGTGGCGGCCAACCTGCCCGCCCTGGCCGACCGCCTGGCGCTGGAGACCGACTGGCGGGTCCTCGTCGGGTGCCTGCGCGGCGTCGGCGCGTCCGTGGGCGACTTCTCGCTCGCCGGCTGGTACGAGGATCTCCGCGCCCTGGTCGCCCACGGTGCCGAGCTCGGCCGGGGTGGGGTCTGGGTCGTCGGATTCGGCACCGGGGGTGCCTTGGGCCTGTGCGTGGCGTCGGAGGACACCCGTGTCCGTGGGGCCGCGTGTTTCGGGTCGCCCGCCACGTTCTCCGACTGGGCGCAGGATGTCGGGGGCATGATCGAGTACTCGCGGCGCGTCGGTGTCATCCGGTCGCCGGGCTTCCCGTCGGACCGGCGCGCCTGGAGCGAGGCGTTCACGTCCCTGCACCCCGGCGAGGCCGCGGCCGCCCTGCCCCCGCGCCCGCTCCTCGTGGTCCACGGCGCCGAGGACGAAGAGGTGCCCGTGGCCGACAGCCGGGTGCTCGCCGACGCCGCCTCGCCGAGCGCGGAGCTCCGTGTCCTGCAGGGAGCGGGCCATCGTCTGCGTGCCGACCCGCGGGCGGTCGCCCTGCTGGCGGGATGGCTCGAGCGTCAGGGCCCCTGACCGGCGTCCGCGGCGACTTGCCCTGCCCCTGCCCCTTGCCCCTACCGCTCGCCCCGCCGGCCCCCGCCTTGGCGCTCGTGGAACTCGTCGGGGTGCTCGTGAGGGTGCTCGTGGTGCTCGTCGGGGTGCTCGCGGGGGTGCTCGTCGGGGGCCGTGCCGGGTGAACCGTCGAGCGACTTGTCGATGGCGGCCCGGAGTCGGGCGGCAGCACTGCGGGGGTCATCGGACTCCGTCAGGTAGCGCACGACGACGAAGTGGCGGGCACCGGCGGCCGCCAGCGACGGGACGGTGTCGGGCGTGACCCCGCCTGTCACGAACACCGGCCGCTGTGTGTGCGCCACGGCGAAGGCCACGTACTCGGCGCCCGTGCCCGGCCTCCCTGGCTTCGTCGGGGTTGGGACCACGGGGCCTGCCGAGACGTAGTCGACCGGTTCCGCCGTGCTCCGTTCGAGCTGGCGCGGCGCGTGGGTGGAGAGCCCGACCACCGCGTCCGGCCCGAGGATCCGGCGGGCGAGGGCCGGGGATGCGTCGTCCTGGCCGACGTGGACACCGTCGGCACCGGCGTCGAGCGCCAGGTCGGGCCGGTCGTTGAGGACGAACGGCACGCCGTGGCCCGCGCAGACCCGGGTGGCGACGGCGGCGCGCTCGACGAGCGTGCGCGCGTCGAGGCGCTTGTCCCGCAGCTGCACGACGTCCACGCCGCCGGCAATACAGCGATCGAGGAACGAGGCGAGATCGGGTCGGTCGGGGGTGCAGAGATAGAGGCGACGACCCGATAGGTCCGCCGCAGTGCCCGGGCTCACCAGGTGCCGGCGCTCAACGGCTACCGGCGCTCAGCGGTTACCGGGGCGCGAGGGTGTCCGCGCCGTCTTCCGGGCTTTCGCGGCCTTCGCGGAGGTGGAAGCCCTCGTCCCCGTGGGGGTCTTCGGAGCCGCTGACCCCTCGTCGGCGTCGGCCGTCCGTCGCTTGTTGGCCGCCTTCAGCTCCTGCTTGAAGGCGCGCACCCGAGCGAGGGTGTCGGGGTCGACGATGTCGGCTACGGACCGGAAGCTTCCGGGCTCGCTGAACGGCTCGCTCACCGCCTCCCACCCTTCGGGTCGCACGCCGAGTTGCTTACCCAGGAGGGCGACGAAGATCTTCGCCTTCTGCTCGCCGAACCCCGGCAGCTCTTTCACGCGCGCCAGCAGCTCGGGACCGGAGGACGCCTCCTCCCAGATCCTCTCCGCCCGGCCGCCGTAGCGGTCGGTCACCATCTTCGACAGCTCCTGGACCCGGCCCGCCATCGACCCCGGATAGCGATGGAGCGCCGGTTTGGACGAGAAGGCCTCGGCCAGCGCCTCGGGGTCCATCCGGGCCACGCGACCGGCGTCGAGTGCCTTGCCCAGGCGTCGCTGGAGCGTCGCCGGTCCGGCGAAGGCCCATTCGAGCGGGACCTGTTGGTCCAGAACCATGCCGACGAGCAGGGCGAAGGGATTGCTCGACAGAATCGCGTCGGCCTCCGGCTCTTGGCTCAGGTGAAGTTCCACGAACCGCGAGCGTACCGAGGGAGCGTGCCGGGTCACATCCCCTGGCGATGGGGCAGGTCGGGCAGGCCCCGTGCAGTGGGCCGGTCGGGACGATCCGGTCGGCCCGGCTCGGGCCGATCAGTCGAGGTCGGGCCGGTTCAGTCCGGCCGCCCGGCCCTGGCGTGGAGCATCTGGGCCGTCAGCTCCGTCAGGGAGGCGATGGCGAACTTGCCGTCGCCGACCTCGGCGATCCACGCACCCTCTTCCAGGGCGTGGCACCCCTCGTAGAACCAGTAGGTGCGTCGCTGGTTGGGCGACGAGTCGGCGGTCCCGGGTGGGTCGGGGAGTGTCGCGACCATCTCCGGCTCGTGCTCGAGCCAGGCGCGCAGGAAGTCGTCGAGCGTGAAAGGCCCGGACGCGCCCTTGAACGTCGCGTCCCTGACGATGGCGGCGAGGATGCTGTTCGCCACGCGCGTCACCTGGTCGTCGGCTTCCCCCTTCACAGTGACGAGGCTAATCGCCGGGGATGCGCGTCCAGCGGTTCATTTTCGCTGGTGAGGGGGCAAGTCGGCCCCAATGGCGACCGCGACCGCTGAACGTGGTCGATGGAAGGCGCAAAGGGAGTCGTTCCCACTGAGTGTGGTTGCCGGTGCGACCCCGCTAAAGACGCCGTGCCCGAGTGCCGAAAGCCGGTACATGACCAGTCTTGCGATGTCCGTGGAGTCTTCGGTCGCGACCGATGCCGGATCGGACGTGGACACCGTCTCGCCGGTGGTCGTCCAGCTCCTTCGGCGCCCCAGGTGGCAGAACCTGGCCGCATGCAGCGGCGAGCGTGTCGAGATGTTCATTCCCGACCGGGGTGCGCCCACGGCGCGTGCCAAGCAGTTGTGCGCGCGTTGCACCGTTCGCGCCGAGTGCCTGAAGTACGCGCTCGCCATTCCCGATCTGGTCGGGTACTGGGCCGGTACGAACGAGCGCGAGCGCCGGCGGTTGCGTTCCTCCCTCCGGCGCGGCGAGCGCTGATCCCGACGCCTCCGGTCACCCCGTCGGGGTGGCCGCTCCCATGGTCGCTGGTGGCCCGACTGGGTCGGTGACCCCGGCGCGTCGTACCATCCGCCTGGGTCTGACCGGGAGGGTGGACAGGTGGGCGCACGAGGCGATCGAGCGGCGGTGAGGCGGTGACGCCGGTGCGCGACAAGCGGGTGGCGCTGGTCACCGGCGCCAGCCGGGGCATCGGTCGGGCGTCTGCCATCGCCCTGGCCGCGGCAGGGTTCGACGTGGCCATCGTCGCCAGGACACAGCGCGAAGGCGAGGCGTTCGACGAGTCGAGCCCCGGGGGCGGCCCCGTCCCCGGCAGCCTCGACACCACCGCCACGCAGATCGAAGCCGCCGGCGGGCGCGCCCTGGCGATGCGCGCCGACCTGCTCGACCGCGCCTCGCTCCTCGCCGCCGTCGAGCGCGTCCTCGGGGAGTGGGGGCGGGTGGACGTCTTGGTCAACAATGCCGTGCACACGGGGCCCGGGAGCATGGAGCGGTTCCTGGACCTCGAGATCGAGGTGGTGGAGGCCAAGCTCGAGGCCAACGTGGTGTCCCAGCTGGTGCTGATCAAGTCGGTGCTCCCGGGGATGCTCGAGCGGGGGGATGGCACCATCATCGACATCACGTCGGCGGTGGCGACCACCGACCCGCCGGCTCCGACCGGCCAGGGCGGCTGGGGCCTCGGGTACGCCGTCACGAAGGGCGCCTTCCACCGGGTGGCGGGCATCCTGGCCGTGGAGCTCGGCCCGGCGGGCATCTTCGCCGTGAACGTCGACCCGGGGTACGTCCTCACCGAGCGCATGACCGCCGCCCAGGAGAGGCTGGGCCTGGCGGGCCGGTACCCGGGGGCGCCGCCCTCGGTGCCCGGGGCTGTGGTGGCGTGGCTCGCCGGTGGGAGCAGGGGCATCACACGCGATGAACGGTCGGCCCTGAACGGTTCGACCGTCATCGCCCAGCGCGTCGCCCACGAGCGCGGCCTGCACCCCGACTGGCGCTGACCGCCTGCTGAGCCCCGCTGGGACGCATCGCCGGAGGGTGGTGATGTTCGAACCCCGGTAACGGCCGACGGATCAGTCGGCGAGATGGTGTGTTCGGAGGAAACTGCTGTCTTCCTCATGCATCTCGTGGGGTAGCTCGGTGAACCATGCAAGTCGGTTGGGCACCGTCGAGAACACGTGTCCTTTCCGTGTATCGAGATGAGTGTCAAACACGATCCCGACTGGCCAGTCAAGGCCCTGCCGAAGGTGGCTGGGATATTCAACGTAGCCGAGCAGGTTGTCAATGACGACGTCCGCGGCGATCTCGTCGAGCGCGACCCGGTGGATCGCCTCTGAAAGCGGCTCAGCAAACCTCACCGTCCCTCCCGGTAGGTTCCACAGTCCGGCGCAGGCGCCTCTGGCCCGTCGAGCGAGCAACACACCTCGCTCCGAACGCACGACGATCATCACGGTGAGCCGTGGGACCCTTCGGAAGATCTCTTGATACTCGGCTTCAGGGAGCGGATGTGTCACGGCGGATCAAGACTAATCGGCGTCGCAATGACGCACTCGGCGGCCACAGTGTCGCAAGCCATCATGATGTCGTACGCCGACAGCGCGAGCGCTTCGCAGCTTGGGCACCAATCGACCAGAAGGGGCCGATCTTGAGTCGGTTCCCGGCCCCTGGGGACAGCAGTACCGGGCACGCATGATCGGGATCCCGTGTGTGTCATGTATCGATCCGTCCGGGGCGGTTCGTGCCGTGGGCGCGTACCCGGCCCGGGGCCGAGCCATCCGTCGGCGTGGAGTGATCCCGGTCGGATGGCCCTGATCAGGCCCTCCGAGGTGGCCGAGCTCACCCACAGATGAAGCATGTGCGACACACTCCGAGTCTCCACCTTCTAGGGGGTTTCGCGTCATGATCGTCAGATGAGCGAGGACCCCTCCTTTCGAACGGACCTGTACCAAGGGACGGCTCGCGACTACGACAGCTTTCGCCTGCCGTATCCGCCGTCGCTGGTCGATGACTTGCGGTCCCGGGCTCGTCTGACGGGCACCGGACGGCTTCTCGACTTGGCCTGTGGCACGGGGCAGATCGCCTTCGCCCTGTGCGCCGAGTTCGATGAGATCACGGCGCTCGACCAGGAGCCAGGATCCGTCGCCTTCGGCCAGGCGAAGGCCGAAGCCTTACGGCTCGCGCACATCAGATGGCAGGTCGGCACTGCCGAGGAAGCGGATGTACCTGGTCCGTTCGACATGGTCGCGATCGGCAACGCGTTCCACCGACTCCGACGCCAGCGCGTAGCAGAGCGTGCGCTCTCCTGGCTCCGATCTGGCGGGTACGTGGCCCTGCTGTGGGGCGGGAATCCGTCCGAGGGAGCCAGCGACTGGCAAGAGGTCCTGCGCGCCGTCATGGTTGACTGGCTCGGTCGCACAGGCGACCGGCTACCAGCGGACTGGGAAGAGGCGATGGCACGCGACCCCCACGAACAGGTTCTGAGCCGCGTAGGTTTCAACTATGAGGGGAGCCATGACTTTGCAGTGCGGCACGTCTGGACGATCGAGACCCTGACGGGGTATCTCTACTCAACCTCCATCCTCAGTCGCCAGGCGTTGGGTGACCTCGCACATTCGTTCGAGAATGACCTCTCGGACCGGATCCTTCGCTGTCACCCGAATGGAAGATTGGAACAGGATGTGCGGTTCTCTTACCAGCTGGCTCAGAAGCCGGACTGACCAATCACCCGATACATCTCCGTGGGCGCGCTCCCTCGCCCGCGGTCGACCTGACCGGTGATCCCCGGCGGAAGCGATCCTGCTCGGCTGGGTTCCTTCGAACTGGGTCAGCACCCGAGCACTCCCGGCGCTTGCGCGCACCCTCCCGGCGCTCACGAGTGCTCGCACTACCGCAAATATCTGCAGCAGGGTGCGGTCGCCTCAGGATGGGTCAGTTTCCCGAGGCCGGTGGTCGCCCGAGGAACTGCTCGATGGCCGCCGCAACTCCCTGAGCGATCACCATCTGGCCATGCGCGCTGGCGGCGAGCGTGCCCTCGAACGGATCTGTGAGGAAGAGCGGTTCGATCACCGCACCCGGCATCTCGCTCGGCGTGGAGAAGTAGCCCGTCATGGCCGGTCCGATAACGAGGAGGTGACCGTAGGTGGCGGCCTCCCCGGCAATCCCGCCGGCTGTCGGGTCCCCGACGTAGGACCCGAGTGTGGTATCGGGTACCGCGCCGTCGTTCGGGATGTCCCAGCCCTGAGCGTTCATAGCCGCTACCACATCGGTCTCTACGTCTCCAGCTAGCGTCAGGTTCGCTGCCGAGAACGAACGATCGGCGTCGTAGGCAGTGAGGCTCCCAGCATTCTGCGGGGAGCCACCGGCGTCGAAGTAGATCCCGACCAAGACGCTCGCCTTAGCCTCGTTGGCGCACACATCGCGGGCAACAACGTCGTCGTGTGCTCCTTCGAGCGAGAGAGCGCCGTTGGCCACATCGGTGGGACCTAGCCGTAGGACCGTGGTGTCGCTCGTGCGTGAGACGACGACACGAAATCCCTTGGCACGAAGAAGGGCCATCGCGTCGAGCTCGACGGGAAGGGTCACGTCAGCTTCGTAGATGGCCTTCCCACTCTGTGTCGAACCCACACCGCCAGGGTCGATGCCGCCATGGCCGGCATCGAGGAATACCGTCTCGTGGCGATCACCGGCGGTGGGCCCGAAGGCCACACAAGCTCCGGTAGCGAAGGCCGCCTGGTCGATGGGCTTACCAGTCGAGGACGTACTCGAAGATCTGGTTCTCGGGACGCGCACCACGTGCTGCACGGCGAGTGCCAACGTCCCGGCGCCGGTGGCGGCGACGACGAGGGTCAGGAGAACCTCGAGCAGCCGCGCGCGCGTGGGTCGTCGTCGGCGCAGACCTCGCGCTCCCACGTCAGGCGGTCACATCTCTGACCGCGTAGAGACCGAGTAGGCCGAGCGGAAGTTTGGGCGGATAAGACCGAGCAGCATCCGCACGGTGGTCGTCTTCCCGGCCCCATTGGAGCCGACGAAGTAGGAGCCGATCCCGGTGGGTCCGTGCAAGTCGACGCCATCGGTAGCGAGCCTCTCGCCGAAACGCTTCATCAGGCCGATGGAGGTGGTGACCTCTGACGTCATCCGCGCTGGTTTCGGGTGTCACGGGTGCAGGGTCGCTTCTCATGCTGTAAGCATCTTGTGGGCCTCCGCGCACTACGTGGTGCGCTACCAATCCGGACGCGACCCGATCAGAAGCAACAGCCGAGGATGATCCTGCCTGTGGGGCTCGCCCGGTCGGCCTCGGTCCCGAGGGGGAACAAGCCGGCAATGTCGAGCCGTCTACTTGGGGCCATATGCGCGCCATCAGCGATACCGAGCGTCTCCATGCGCGCTTTGGGTGGTTACGAGGTGC
>Ga0307372_10010630_pt1 | contig 12419 bp, 13 predicted proteins | sample OX1MG_FD_202533 | JGI IMG/M metagenome (GOLD analysis project Ga0307372, IMG submission 202533) | Soil microbial communities from Risofladan, Vaasa, Finland - OX-1 | ecosystem: Environmental > Terrestrial > Soil > Coastal area > Acid sulfate soil | place: Finland: Risofladan, Vaasa | collected...
GTGCGGCGGTTTGCCGAGCCCCGCCTGATGATGACGGCGGCCATGGCCTTCTTCTCCATCGCCCTCACCCTGAACATGACGGGCGTAAAGCTGAGCCAGATTCATTTTGCCGACCTGCGGCCGGCGGCGCTCAAGTCGTTCATGCAGCGGCGGATTACCATGGCTTCCACCCCCATCGTCCGCTACTACGACCACCTGCGGCTGGTGTACGAGGTCCAGGCGCGGGTGCGGGAATTGAAGAGAGACGCCCAGAGCGAGCAGCCGCAGCCGGCGCAGCCCTCGGGAGAATCACAGAAGAATCCGAACCATAAAGACGGGGGCTCGAAAGTAAGCCCGCCGCAACAGTCGGTCAGCCCTGCAATTCTCGATACCGATTTGCTGGAGGCATCGCTGTCACTTCACGACCGGCCATCGCATTCCGGCGGCTCCGCGAAGGAAGAAGAAGTGGAAGGGAGCACGGTATGGATTGCGTAAATCACAGCGGCGTAGCCGCAACAGCTTTCTGTCAAAACTGCGGGAAGGCGTTGTGCGGGCAGTGCATGCGCACCGGGGCACAGGGGCAAATCCTGTGCGAGCCGTGCTACACCGCCTGGCAGAGCGTTCCCAACCCGTTCCCCCCGTTTGTGGCCCCTCCCCCGGGAGCCCCCAACCCCTCCGCCGCGGCAGTCCTGGGACTGATCCCGGGCGTAGGCGCAATGTACAACGGGCAGTTCTTCAAGGGACTGATCCACGTGGTGATCTTTGCGGTGCTGGTAAGCATCAGCTCGCATTACCCGATCTTCGGGCTGTTTATCGCGGCGTGGATCCTGTACCAGTCGTTCGAGGCGTACCACACGGCGCGGGCGCGTCGGGACGGAACGCCGATCCCCGATCCGCTGGGACTGAACGAGGTGGGCAACTGGCTGAACCTGGGCTCGAAGCCCCACGATCCTTCCCAGGGCGCTGGACCGGGAGCGGGACCGGGAGCCAATGCGGGCGGGACGGCGGGACCAGCCGCCGGCGCTTATCAGGCACCATATCAGGCGCCCTACCAGACGCCGGGACCGGGCGGGTACCAGGCGCCGCCGTGGACCCCGGTGGGGAGCCCGGTGAATCCGAATATGCCACCCGTTCCGCCTGTTCCCCCACCCTTCGGATGGCGGCGCAGGGAGCCCATTGGGGCGGTGGTCCTGATCGCGCTGGGCATCCTGTTCCTGCTGGGGCAGCTTAACATCTTCAACGGGCGGTTCTGGGACTTCATGTGGCCGCTGTTCCTGATCGGGCTGGGAGTATGGCTGATGATCAACCGGGTTGGACCGTGGCATGGAGGTCCCAAATGAGCCACTATATCCTGATTCGCCGCTTGCGCGGCCCCGCGTTTCTATTGCTGGTGGGCGTCATTGCGCTGCTCAACCAGATGGGCATTCTGGGCTGGGGGCACGCGTGGCCGCTGTTCCTGATTCTGGCAGGGGTGCTGCTGCTGGCGGAGCGCGCGGCGCTGGCCAGCGAAGACTATCAACCTTATGGCTACGGCCCGCAGGGAGTTGCGGCCGCACCGCCGGTACAGCCGGGAACTCCGGCACCGCCGGGGACATCGATTGTGCCGGCAAACGCCGATGACTACATCAATCGTGGAGGACAGTCATGAGCAGCGTACCTCCAAACACTCCTCCGGGCGGCGCACCGCCCTACGATCCGCAGACACAGTGGCGAATCTACCGGGAACAGCAGCGGGCGGCGTGGCGCGCCCAGCGAGATGCCTGGAAGGCCCAGCGGCATATGTGGAAAGCCGGGGTGGCGGGCGCTTACGTGCCCCGGGTTCCATCGATTGTGGGGCCGGTGATCCTGATCGGGATCGGCACCGTGGCCCTGTTGATTTACGCGGGCAGGATCAACGCCAGCAGCTTCTGGGACTGGTATGGGCAGTGGTGGCCGCTGCTGCTGATTGTGGCGGGCCTGGCCATGCTGGGCGAGTGGGCGCTGGACCTGCGGCGGACCACCCCCGTCCGGCGAGGCGGAAACTATGTGGGCCTGCTGATTTTTCTCGCGATCATCGGAGTGTTTGCCGCCTGGGCGCACCACAACTGGGACTGGATGCGGAATGGTTTTGGCGATAACGACGGTTTCTGGAACACGCTGGGCCGTCCCCAACACGATCTGGACCAGACCGTATTGAATGCGCAGATTCCCGCCAACGGGGTGGTGAACGTCGACAACCCCCGCGGCGATGTAAGCATTACGTCGGCCGACGGGCAGAACGTGCAGGTGCAGGCCCACGAGATCGCGTATGCCGACTCGGATGAGGAGGCGAAGAAGATCTTCGAATCGGAAGCGGCGCATGTGACGGTGAGCGGCGGCACGGTGCTGGTGAAATCGGCCGGGCACACCAGTGGACGGGTGAACCTGACGGTGATGGTGCCCAAGTCGGCGCAGGTGACGGTTGAGGCCGGGCACGGCGACGTAACCGCGGCCGGACTGGGCGACGGCGCCAACCTGACCGCGGGGCACGGGGACATTCACCTGAACACGATCACGGGCACGGTGCAGGTGCACTTCTCGACCGACAAGGGGGATTTTTCCGCGCACCAGGTGACCGGCGACATTATCGCGGACGGCCGCTGCAGCGATGTGACGCTCTCCGAGGTGAAGGGCAAGATCACGGTGAACGGCGACATCTTCGGCGAGGTGCACATGGAGAATCTTTCCGGTCCGGTGCATCTGCACACCTCGGTGACGGATGTGCAATTCGGCGCGCTGCCCGGGGACATGACGATGGACCAGGAAGATCTTCGCATCACCGAAGCGAAGGGCAATGTGCGGGTGGCGACGCACGCGAAGAACGTGGACCTGGGCCAGATATACGGCGACACTTACGTGGAAGACCGCGACGGCGACATTTCGATTGCGCCGGCGGGACCGTACGGCGTCCAGGCGACGAGTTCGAGCGGACAGGGGAACGTGGAAATCACGCTTCCGCCCAATGCCTCGGCGACCATCGACGGGCGGACGCACAATGGCGACATCGAATCCGACTATCCGCTGGACATCAGCGGCGACGAGAGCAAGACGGTGACGGGACGGATCGGAGGCGGCGCGGCCAAGATCGTGGTGAGCACGGAAGTGGGCGATGTGCACATCAAGAAGGGAACGGGGTTCCCGACCGACGCTTCCGCGCCGGCAGCGCCTGAGGCACCGCCAGCTCCGAATGCGAAGCACCTGAAGGCGCCGAAGACGCCGCCGGTGGCGGTGACGCAGTGAAGCAGGGATTAGGGAACAGGGATTAGGGATTAGGGATTAGGGAACAGGGATTAGGGAACAGGGATTAGGGATTAGGGAACAGGGATTAGGGATTAGGGATTAGGGATTAGAAAAGCAGGGTCGCAGGGACGTTGGGACGGAGAGGGCGCGGAGTTGGTCCGCGCCTTTTCCTTTGGTGTGCACGGCGTCCTGGATTGGTTCAGTTTGGACGGATAGCGTGCGCGCGCTTGCCTTCCGGCCAGATCCTGCATCGGATGGTTACGGGTGGATTGCCGATGAGGGTGTGGAGGGTGTTTCCGGCGCGGTTTCGCGAGACGGCATTTTCCGGGGAGGGAGGAGGGATGAGGTGGGTGACCGCCCGCTCATCGCGATGAAGCCGCGATGAACGGGGCACATCTTGGTTGTCCGGGTCTGGTGACCGCAGATCATTCGGTGCGGAGGGCCTGGATGGGATCGACGCGGGAGGCTGGACGCCTCAAGCTACGGACACCGTTGCACGGTCGCAGTTTCATTGCGTCAAGCGCAGGAGAATCCTGGATGCGACTGTCTGGAAAACAGTATCCAAGTCACTCGCCGAGGGGGCAAAGGCCGCCATTCCGGATGGCTCGCTGGGGTCGTACTCAGGACTGGCCGGGTCATTCGCAAGTTCCTGGAGATAGGTTTCGTTGACCTTATCCCCTAATCCGATCGCGTAAATCGTTGTCCCCTGCTTTCTCATGGTATCGGACAATTGAACCGCCCGATACATTGCGTCCGTGCTGATATCCGTAGGATTGATGGAGTGGGAAAGACCTGGATCCTGCGCGGGGAACGTGCTGGCATTGCATGAGACCGAGTTGCCGTTCGACGGGGACAAGAACGAGACTCCACTGCACCATCCGACTGCCTGCTCCACCGGAGAGCAGCCTCCATAATTCACGGGATTGCGACTGCAGGACAGGGTGTCCTGATTGGTGTTGGCCCAGCCATCGGTGAAAAATACCACCACTTGCACGGCGTTTGGGGGGGCCAGCGTAACGCCCTGGACCTGGGCCTGGGCGTCCAGCAGCCCGCCTTGCGCATAGGTGGCTCCCCCGAACCTCATAGCTTTGACGGAGTTCCGAATCTGTGTCTGAAAGCTTGTGGAAATTGCCACATCCTGGGTTGCGATCGACGAGAAGGTAATTTCGCCAACTCGATCGGTGCCCTCGATGAAGTAGCCGAGAAAATCCTGGACCGAAGGAGGCAAGGCTGTGGCTCCGCCGTTATAGTTCATCGACCCCGACTTATCCAACACCATTGACATGACGATGGGCGGGCGCGTGGCCTGGGAGGAGGCAGCTATCGTGAGAGTCTTGAAACCCGCAATTCCAATAAAGTGGGTTTGGATTTTGGCGACGGCAGAAACGTTCACCCTGGGATCGCCATAAGAGTCGCTTGAATAGGTAATACTCACGGTGGGGACCGTGGCACTGTAGTTCAAGGCGAACACGCTCATCCCAATAGCGGTCGCCTCTGTCTCCCCTCGGCCAAGGTTTCGCATAGCTGCCAGCGACGCCGCATCCGACGCCTTCGAAAGCTCGGCCTTTGTGAGATAGGCAAAGCCAAAGTCGATTCCGAGTCCCACAAAGCATAAGAGCAGGGGTAGCACCAAGGCGAAGAGAGGGAGTATCTGCCCGCTCTCTTTACCAGCCGCATTCACACGCCGAATGAGATGCACGCGATCCTCCTCTCAAAAGTACGCAGCTTCATACAGGTTCGAAGCAAGAGATATCTTCAGCAGATTGCCAACCGGCGTGATGGGAGTATAGGAGTAGAACACCTCAGTTACATAGATCGTCTGACCTGCGGCCAGGGTGGTGTTGGCGCTCGATGGCATGTTGGCCGAATTGCCAATCCCGGATCCAACCGCGCTGGCCGCCGAGATACCAGGAGCCGATTCCAACTGATCGATAATCTGAGGATTCCCGTTGACATCGGCTACCTCGGTGACGATGATCCTTCCCTTAGTGCCGATATCCAAGGAAGCACCCTGAATGCCGAGTGCCGACACGGTGTCTGAGAGGCTGGTTCCGCGGGAAGCCAGGTCGGAGCCTTGCCTGCTTAAACCAGACATCATTTGCTTGTCGAAAATCATCCGGGAAAAATCGATGAGTCCAAAAGCCAATGTAACCAGCATTGTGACAGTAATCGCCAACTCGACCAGGGCCCCTCCCCGCTCGTCCTCCAGTAGCCTCGCCCAGCGGAGCCCTTTGCCAAGTCGCATGATCATCTCTGCGCTCCCCATCTATTTCGTCTGACCGGGCGGAAAGGGCTCGTTCCTGACCGTGATACTTTCTGTAAACGTGAAGTTCCCCTTTGGGAACATTTGCGCAACCAGCGGGGTTACCAGAGACATTTTGGCGGTCGCCGAAACGGTCAACATGTCGCCTGGACCACCGGCGCTCCTGGCTCCCCCGTTCAAGCTTGACACCTGAATGCCTGTGAGTTTCACGCCCATTGCGTCCGTCCGGAGGGTACTGATGATAGAGTCCACTCTTGACAGAGTGCGACGCGGATTCTTCGGATCCGGCATATGATTCCCCGTGGATCCATAGCGAGCAGCCTGTTGAAGTGCATTCTGAACGTCCATTTCCACGAAGAACAAGTGTCCAAAATCAAACAGTGCGAACAGCAAGAGAAAGAACACGGTGGCCGCAAGTGCAAATTCGAGAAGGGACTGCCCCTCCTCCGATCGGGATCTGGACAACAAGTGCCTGAGGGGGTGAGTTCGGGCGGCCGGTTCTTTGGCTATGCGCCAACGTTCGCCGTCGCGCCTCAATCGGGATGTCGAAAAATGGCCAGATAAACGCATTGAACGGCGTCCCCCCGCATCGGATTCCTGCAGACCTATCATCTTGGTCTGAGAGCACATAGTTTAGCCTTTGGATTGAGTGCCACGAATACAACTTTCAGGCGATCAAAGATGCGCTCTAAGTCACATTCTGTAAGTTACCGTCGAGGTTTTGTTCAACTGGACATATCGGGGCGCCTTGCTCGAATCGGCCGGGGAGAGGTCCGAAGGCGCTGATCTGCGGGCCGCCCGGGCTTGCTGGAGGATGCTCCGGCGTCTTCGGATGGAGCTTCCAGGACTGGGGGCCGGACTACATCAGTTTTGGCAGGGACTCGGCCGGGATCGACGGAGGGTTTATGAAAGGTGAACCCAAAAGCGAAAAGGGTGTCCCGCTGATCGTGCTCTACTCGACCGATTTGAAGGCGACGGAAGATGCTGTGGCGGCCGCGGGCGGCACGATCGTGGTTCCGACATTCGAGTTCCCGGGCGGGCGGCGGTTCCACTTCTCCGACGGGTGCGGGAACGTGCCGGCGGTGTGGTCGGAGTGAAACAGGGATTAGGGAACAGGGAACAGGGATTAGGGAACAGGGATTAGGGATTAGGGAACAGGGATTAGGGATTAGGGATTAGGGAACAGGGATTAGGGAACAGGGATTAGGGATTAGGGATTAGAAAGCCCGGAGACAATCCGGGCTTTCGCTTCTTTGCGCAGGTATCTCGAGATGGCTGGTAAGATATGGCCGCCCGCGGCTTTGGTGTTCTCTAATCCCTAATCCCTAATCCCTAATCCCTAATCCCTAATCCCTAATCCCTAATCCCTGCTTTTCTGCGGCGACGGCAGGGCGCGCTTGCGCTGGAGCTCGTCGCGGACGATGGTGAGGCCGAGGATGCAGCGCTCGAACCAGTCGCTGAGGCGGCCGAACAGCGGCGCCTCCTGCTCGTACTCGAAGAGGTTGAACTGGCTCACGATGAAGTAGCTCTCCTTGCCGGCGTGGACCAGCTCCTGGAGAGTGGGATGGTGGCGATGCCGGCGCCAGGGCTCGACGGCTTCGGGGTACATGCCGGCGACAAACAGGGCGTAATCGCCGATATGCTTGCGGATCATGCGCTCGGCGTCGAAAGACGGGGCCGAGCCATGGATGGGGTCGGCGGCGGCGATCATGACCTCGAGGTCCGCCACCGGGCGGCCGAGGTCGTCGCGCACCTTGTAAAGCTTGTCGGAACGGGAGAACTCGCAGAGCACGTGGGCCACGTAGCTGGTCACATCCGGATCGTTCAGCCCCAGCTTGCCTTCATAGCAGTTGCGCACCGCCTGGTGAAAGAACTGTTCGAGGGGATTATTGACCGTCTGCATGGCTGCCTCCTGCGAGCATACTTCAGAGGAGTGCTCGTCCTCTTGCGCGCATGGGCCCGTCAGCTTGCAGGCGGTGACGGTATGTCCGTTGCACGCAGCCGGATCGAGACCAGCCACAGCCCGTGCCGCCTGAAAGCCCTGAATTCAAGGCCCTCCGCGGCGCTTTCTATAACGGTTTGAACAAAAGACTACCGGATATGTTGCGCCGGTCAAGAGGGGTGGGCGGAGATAGTTGGCAGTATCGCGGGTGGAGTGCAAAAGGCTGAATTCACAGTTCGTGGTTTCCTCACTCCGCCGGCGGGGCCAGCGCCAGGCGCTTGCTCAGCTCCTCGCGCACCAGCGCAAGGCCGAGGACGTAGCGCTCAAACTGCTCGGAGAGGCGAGCAAAGAGCGCGGCTTCCCTTTTGTACTCGAACACGTTGAACTGGCTGACGATGTAGTAGCTTTCCTTGCCGGCGCGGATCAGCTCCCCGATGGTGGGACGGCTGCCGCGGTTGCCGGGATCGGCGCCGATGGCCTCCGGCAGCATGCCGGCAACAAACAGAGTGTAGTCGCCGATGTACTTGCGCAGCGCCCGTTCGGCATCGAACGAGGGCGCCGAGCCCAGGACCGGGTCGGCGGCGAGCATCATCGACTGCAGCTCTTCGCGGGTGTGCCCGGCCAGGCCGCGGCGCAGGAACAGGCGGTCCGTCTCAGAAAACCTGCACAGCACCTTGGCGACATAGGCAGCCATTTCGGGATCGTTGAGGCCCAGCTTGCCCTCGAATGTATTGGTTACTTCGTGATGGAAGAAGGGTTCGAGCGGATGAGCAGGAGCAGGCATACAAGTGTCCTCAAAGCGCAGATGCGTGGGTGCGAGCAGAAACCCGGTGCAACTTGCGCAGCGGGGCAGAGCCCGGCCATGCTTTTTATTGGCTTGCTATGAGAAATAGCTTACCGCATTTTCGACGAAATGCGGTGACTTAAATCACCTGCAACTTTTGTGCAAATGGGGGGCGCAAATGCGACAAAGGCAGCCCGCCAGGGGCTGCCTTCGTTTTCCCGCGGGGCGCGAGCTTCAGACGTTGGCAGGGGAGCGCTGCTCCAGCTCGCAGAGGCGCCTGGCGAGCAGGTTTTCAAGGTTTACCAGCGCGGAGGAGAAGCCCTCAATGCCTTCGGAGAGCTTGTCGTGGGCCATGCGGTCGGCGGCGTGCATCTTCTCGAAGGTGGCCTGGTCCATCGGGATCCTGTCGATCTTCATGGATTTGGCCTTTTCCGGGTCGAGCTTGCGGGGCAGCTCCGCCGGGGTGGATTCGAGCTCGCCTAGCAGTTGCGGCGAGATGGTGAGCAGGTCGCAGCCCGCCAGCTCGGTGATCTCTCCGATATTGCGGAAGCTGGCGCCCATGACCTGGGTATGGTAGCCGAAGTGCTTGAGGTAGTTGTAAATGTGCGTGACCGACTGCACGCCGGGATCGTCCGCGCCCTGGTAGTCCTTGCCGGTGTCCTTCTTGTACCAGTCGAGGATGCGGCCGACGAACGGCGAGATGAGGGTGACGCCGGCTTCGGCGCAGGCCACTGCCTGATGCATGCCGAACAGCAGCGTGAGATTGCAGTGGATACCTTCCTTTTCCAGCACCTCCGCGGCGCGGATACCGGGCCAGGTGGAGGCGATCTTGATCAGGATGTGCTTGCCGTGGTCGATTCCGGCCTCGTCGTACTGCTTGATGATGGCGCGCGCCTGGTCGATGGTCTTCCGGGTGTCGTAGCTGAGGCGGGCGTCCACCTCGGTGGAGACGCGCCCGGGGACGATCTTCAGGATGCGAGTGCCGAAGGCGACGGCCAGGCGCTGGAAGGCGAGGTTGGCAACGTCTTTGTCGCTCGAGTGCTCGCCCTTTTCGTCGCGGGCCTGCTTCAGCACCTCGTCCACAATGGGCTGATACTGCGGCATTTGCGCGGCGGTGGTAATGAGCGAGGGGTTGGTGGTGGCGTCGGTCGGCTTGAATTGCTTGATCGCCTCGAAGTCACCGGTATCGGAAACAACGGTGGTGTAGCTGCGCAATTGCTCGAGCAAATTCTGCGGCATGATACCTCCTGGCGCGTGCCGTGCAGCGAAGGGGCGCCGCAGGCAGCGGACATCCCTAGTTTACGCCGGTATCGATGCGCCCACGGAGTGAAGGTTTCTTCAACGTCGGCCGGCCGGGATCGAACGAGCCTCCACTACTCCGTCTGAAAGGTGTTCGCCAGCACGCCGAGTCCCGCGATCGACACCTCAACCCGGTCGCCGGCCTTGAGCGGGCCAACGCCGGAAGGCGTGCCGGTGAGCAGCAGGTCGCCGGGTTCCAGCGTAATGGCCTGAGTAATGTAGGCCAGCAGCTCGGGGATTGGAAAGATGAAGTCCGCGGTCGAGCCCTGTTGCTTGATTTCGCCGTTCACCCGCGTTTCCAGGGTGACGCCGGCGGCGGGGTCGATCTCGTCGCTGACAATGGGCCCGACCGGGCAGAACGTGTCCCAGCCCTTGGGCCGCGTCCACTGGGCCTCTTTTTTCTGGAGGTCGCGCGCGGTCACGTCGTTGGCCAGGGTATAGCCGCGGATCACGGCGCGCCAGTCATCGCCGGCGTTGAATCGCGAGACCCGCTTGCCGATGACCAGCGCCAGCTCTCCTTCGAAGTCCACGCGCTGCGAGGCCGCGGGCATGCGGACCACGCCGCCCGGGGCGAGCAGCGAGGAAGGAGGCTTGGAAAAAATCAGCGGCTCAGTGGGGACCTCGTTGCCCAGCTCTTTGGCGTGCTCGCGGTAGTTGCGCCCCACGCAGAGGATCTTGGAGGGCGTGACCGGCGGCAGCAGCTCGGCGGATGCAAGCGGCAGGGGATCGAAGTCAAAGGCGGCCAGGTCGCTCACGACTTCGCCTGCAGCCTCGGCGCGCAGGCGCGCCAGGTGAAAGGCAACGTCTTCTTCCGGCGCGAGAGCCAGATCGACAATCCAGTGCTCCCCGGCGCGGGTTTCGATCTTTCCATAGTGGGGCTTGCCTTCAAAAAGAAACCGGCAGTATTTCATGGTGTTGTCCTGTTGTTCCGTCCTGAGGATACTACCGCGAACGCAGGATGGAGACGTCTCAGCGCAGAAGGGCCTTGAAGCCGGCCTGCTCGAAGTGGCGGTCGGACGTTAGAGCTGAGTGGATGCCGTAGCGCTCCATGACCATAAAACTCAGGCAGTCGGTAAGGCTCCATGCCTTGTCTGTTCGCTTGCTGTAAAGGTCGAGCGCAGCATCGAAGTACTCGGGCGTAAGCACTTCAACAATGACCATCCCATTCGCACGAAGCGATCGGATCGATTTCGCGGCATCGGTCCTCATCCGCGCTGTCGCGCCCGCGCAACTATTCAAAACCTCCGTGAGTACCAGGTCGGTAGTCACGATGCAAGAACCGGAGAGCTTGCCTGAAATGGCGCTCGCCCGGCCCAACAGGAAGTCACGCGGATTCAGCAACGCGATCCAATAAGCTGCGTCCGCAAAGATGTGGGTCACTCGGAAGCTTTCGGAGCGCCGTAGAGATAATGATCCAGATTGATGGAGAGATCACGTGGAAGACTGGCCAAATCCTCTTCGGGAATCGAACGGCTGATCTCCTGAATCACCTCCCAGATTGGACGGGAATTTCCTTTGACTGGCGCCGAGATCGTTTCGGCCGGAGCCGCCCTATTCTGTGACTCCAGAAGATCGAGACTCTTCTCTATAACCTCGTCGAACGAGTGAAAGCGGCCGCTCTCGACCTGTAATTCGATGCGCCGTTCCAGCTCGGGTTTGAGGAGAATGCCCATGTTGCACCCCGCGGAAGATCCATCGATATAGACCGGTCCGCGCAGTGAACAGTTTAGCAAACTTGCTGATTCAACCCGCGGAATGACCTGTCATTCCCGATGCAGTTATTGGCTCGGCACCGTTTCCTCGGCGTCAGCCGACCGCCCGCTCTCATGCCCCTTCCGGTCCACTGCGCTCACGCCGTAAATGTAGGTGTGGCCGGGAAGCACGCCGGCATCGTGATACGCGGGCGCGGGCACCGGCTGCGAGCCGGAGATGCGCTGCCACGGCGTTTCGGCTTCGCGCCGGTAGATGGAATAACCCGCCAGGTCAGGCTCGGTGTTTGGCTGCCAATTCAGGTCGATGGATGAAGGCTCGCCGTTTGCCGGAGGATTCGCCACCGCGGCCAGCCCGGTGGGAACCGCCGGGGGAAACACGTCCAGCGCTTCGATGCGCACCGGCGCGGAGATGGAGCCGGCCAACTCCAGCTCTTTCCCATCCGCTTCCACGTGGGCGATGCGTTGTGCGCGGTACTCGTACGCCTGCCCAAAGACGATGCTCTTGTCCAGTGCCTTGCCCTCGTCCGATGCCACGTCAAGGTTCCGGTGAGCCGGCTCCGGCGGCGCGGCCAGCGGACCCTGGTGCTGCTGGGCCGGCGGAGGATTCCCGAGCGTCCGCTCCAGCCGGATCGAATCCTGCGGGTCCACCGGGTTCCAGCGCAGCACGATACCGTCCTTGCGCACTTCGGCGACGAGGCCGGTAACCGGCGGGGGCGCTTCTCCTGCCAGCACCACGGCGGCATTGGACAATCCTGCCGAGCGGCCGCGGCGGTTCTTCACTTCGACAAAGTAGCGCAGCGGGCGCGGCGGCCCGGTGGCGAGCGCGGAGGGCAGCGTTTCCGCGAAGGTTCCATTGGTCGCGGGCGCCAGCATCATCTTCGTGACGGTTTCGCAGGCGCCGGAGCCTTCGCGCCGGCAGACGCGCACGTCGAGTGGCGATGTCAGGATCATCTTGTCGGTGTTGCGCCGCGGCATGGTCCAGGTCAATGTAATTTGGTCGCCGGCGCGCACCGCGGCAAGATTCGTCACCGCCTGGGGAAGGTTCAGCGACGGCGGCAGCGGAGCGCCGGGCGTGCCGCAACCGGCCAGCGCAAACGCAGCGCAGAACGCGAGCGAAATCGCCGCCACAAGAGAGGCGCGCGAACCCAGCTTGTCGGGCGAGGCCATTGGTTCCAGTCTAAT
>Ga0307372_10010634_pt1 | contig 12416 bp, 11 predicted proteins | sample OX1MG_FD_202533 | JGI IMG/M metagenome (GOLD analysis project Ga0307372, IMG submission 202533) | Soil microbial communities from Risofladan, Vaasa, Finland - OX-1 | ecosystem: Environmental > Terrestrial > Soil > Coastal area > Acid sulfate soil | place: Finland: Risofladan, Vaasa | collected...
CCTGCACTGCGAACATTTGCACTTGACCCATTTGCGCTTGCATGCTATGCTGCAACTGTTACAATAGTGGTACAGCAGCCCGTGGGAGGAATTATTATGCCTGAAAAGAAGCCTTCTCTACCGGTGGAGCGAGAGAAGCGCGGAAGACAGAGAAAAGGCGAGGATGCATCTTCGCTTCTTCCTTCTGGTCGCCAGGCAGCCGATAGCAAGCGCCCGGTGGAACGCCTGCGTCTTTCGCTGCGAGCAGGGCTGGCTGTGATGAGTGGCCGCGCGGCGGGGGCGATCAGCCGCCGCTTGCACCTGGGCGGCGGCACCAGCATTGCCGGGGTGGTGGCGCAGCGCATCGATCCTGATATTGTCAACCGTCTCTCCTCGCAGCTGGCCTATGGAAGCGTACTGGTGACGGGCACCAATGGCAAAACTACCACCAGCGGATTTATCGCGGCTATTCTGAGTGACGCTGGCCTGCGGGTCTGGCGCAACCGGGAAGGCTCCAACTTGATGCGCGGCATCGCCGGCGCGCTGGTCATACGCGCCAGGGCAGGCGGAAACCTGCGGCGTTTCGGGCAGGCCATCTCGATTTTTGAGGTCGATGAGGCAGTTGTGCCGCATATTGTGAAGGCTGTTCCCCTGCGTGTGGCCATCTTTACCAATCTTTTCCGCGATCAGCTTGATCGCTATGGAGAAGTGGACAGCGTCTCCGCGCGCTGGCAGCAGGCCGTGAAGGCGCTGCCTGAAAACACGACGCTCGTTCTCAACGCGGATGACCCGGCAGTGGCCCTGCTCGGCGAGTCACACGAAGGGAATGTTCTCTATTTTGGCATCGACGACGCAACGCTGGACCTGGAAGCCCAGGGCATCTCGCAGGAACGTCACCAGACAATTGATACGCGCACCTGCTTAAAGTGTGGGCATGAACTGACGTATACCCTGCGTTTCTATAGCCATCTGGGGCATTATCACTGCGAGCATTGTGGCTACACACGCCCTCAGGCCGAGGTACGCGCCACCAGCATTACGATGAATGCCTTTGATCAACTGCGTATCACGGTAGCTACTTCCACGCAGCAGGGTGAAATTGTGATCCCGCTGCCGGGGTTTTACAATATATACAATGCCCTGGCGGCTGTCGCGGCGACTCAGGCGCTACAGATTAACTGGGAACCAATCGTTTCGGGCATCCAGCAGTTCAAGCCTGCCTTCGGGCGCGGGGAACGCGTGCAGGTCGCGGGACGCACTCTACGTATCTTGCTGGCGAAAAACCCAACTGGTTTTAATGAAGTATTGCGCACACTTTTCAGCGAGAATGAAAAACGGCATGTCCTGATGATGCTGAGCGATAATATCGCCGATGGCCGCGATATTTCCTGGGTGTGGGACGTTGATTTTGAGCGTATGGTGGGGCAGACGGAGTCGCTGACAGTGACGGGAACGCGCGCGCTCGACCTGGGACTGCGCCTGAAATACGCCGGCATCGAGCAGGGAGAAATGAGTATCATTACGCTCACTCCACCACTTATAGCACATGGTAAAGAGGCGCTCGTAATGAGGGCGCGAGAAGACGAAAGCGATCGCGCGATATCAAACGGCAAACTAAGGACGCGCAGAATAAGGCCCGGAGCAAGGGTTGCTCGCACTTATGGACTGGCCTACGCGCTAGACCACGCGATCCAGCAGACACCTGTTGGTGAGACACTGTTTGTTATTCCAACCTATACCGGCTTGCTGGATATCCACCGCGAACTTGAACGGCGGGGATTGACGCCACACTACTGGGAGGAGAAAGGCCCGTGAACGAGAGCAAGAAGCCACTTTTCACGCTGACTCTGGGGCACCTGTATCCTGCCCAGTTGAATCTGTACGGAGATCGGGGCAACATCCTGACGCTACAACGTCGCTGCCAGATGCGCGGTATCGCGTTGCGCGTGGTTGGGCTGGGCATAGGCGACGCGCTGGCACCCGATGAGTACGACCTGTTGTTCATCGGTGGAGGACAGGACAAAGAGCAGGCGCCGGTGGCGCAAGATATTTTCGAGATGAAGGGCATCGGTCTGTGGGCGGCGGTTGAAGATGACATGCCAGTGCTGGCTGTGTGCGGAGGGTATCAACTGCTCGCGCACTATTACCGGCCCGCCAGTGGCCCGGACATGCGCGGCCTGGGCATTTTTGACGCGTGGACTATCCACAAAGGGGCTAACGTTGCGCGTTGTATTGGCGACATCGCCATCAGTTGGAATGGCAGCACGCTGGTCGGTTTTGAGAATCACGGCGGACGCACCTACCTCGGAACGGCAAAGCCGCTGGGAAAAGTGCTGAAAGGCTATGGCAATAATGCCGAAGATCACAGCGAGGGGGCCATCTACCGGAATGCATATGGCACGTATTTGCATGGGTCGCTCTTACCGAAGAATCCGCATTTTGCCGATCACTTGCTGGCATTGGCGCTGCGGCGTTCCTACGGGTTGAGCGATGATGATCTAAAAAAAATCTTTCCCCGCTACGTTTTATTTCAAGAAGGGGCAGCGCGAGGAACGCGGGAAAAAAGACGCGTCGCCAGAAGGAATGGCGCGAACGGTTCGATGAACGGCGATTTAGCAGTGCTACCCGCGCGCGCCGATCTGGATGACACGCTGGAATGGGAGGCCCATGCCTCAATGCTTGAACGTCTTGGATTGCGCCATGCGGCAGAAGCCGCGTTACGTCACAGGTAAGGGCAAGGATGGCCCTTGCTGGTGACCCAGGAAGGTCACATGAGTACTGATAGGTCTCTGGCACGATGTTCATTCTGCGGGAAACGCCCACCAGAAGTCAAAAGAATGGTAGCTGGCCCCGGAGCCGCCTACATATGTGATGTATGCCTGGCGTTATGCCAGGAGATTTTAGATGATCCAGCGCCGTTCTCACCTCGGGCGCTGGAACTGGCCTCGCGCCCGCCGGTCGTGATCGCCGCGCCGCAGGAACTGCCCGCGCCCTCTATGACGACCGCGAAGCAGGAACCGCTGCGCACGATCACGCTTGAAGTGGAAAAGAAGCAGCAGGATCAAACCCTCATGCTGCGCGAGTTGCAGTTATACCAGCAACATTTTGAACTGCATTACCTGTGGATTCGACCGCCGTTTAAGGCTGGCTTTGCGTTCGTTCCGCGCATCATCTTCCAACTTTCTGATAGGAATGGAAATCTGTGGGCGGGAGATCGAGGGGGGATGTTATTGGCGCGCGCGGAGCTGAGCAGCGATCCCAACCTGGCAGTCTACCAGGGAAATGCGCGCTTTAGTCCATTGTTCCCGGTTGATACGCGGCAGTTAACTATACAGGCCGCCGATCCACTGGGGCAATTCGAGCAACCAGCGCTGCTGCCCTGGCAATTTGAGATAACATTGTGACATACAGGGCGTCTAACCCTGGCGGTTGCCAGGATTAGACGCCCTGTATGTTATTCCGCTACTCCTTCGAGGGCAGGTACCAGGAGTCCATAACCGCCCTGAGCCAGGCGGTATATGACGTTGACACTGCCGGTTTCTTGATTATAGAACGGGTAGAAATCCAGGTGATCCTTCTCCATCTGCTCGATTACCTCGTGGTCGTCCATAGGCCGCGTGGTGATACGGCGAATCTCCATGACCTTTGACCAGATTTCTTCGTTGCGCTCCTCGTCTATAGAGACATCTACAAGATCATCGACACGCGATGGCTGGCGCTCCGTTTCTTCTTCTTCCAGCGTGGTGAGATCGCCTGAACGCGAAAGAGAGAGTATTTTCAATGGCGGGGTCCGGTACCTGCGCGAGGTCTGGCGGTCTTTCTGGCGGCCCAGTTGAACCGTGACTTTGTCCAGGACAAGATCAAGGGCCATATTCGCGTTGGCCGCGCTGGCTTCACTACGAATGGGGTGCGCGATATTAGAGAGCGCAAGTTGGACGCAGTAACGGTCATGCGCACTGCGCGTTTGTTCCTCTAAAACAGTCACCTCGATACGCACAACATCGTTTAAGAAGCGGGAAAGCCGTTGTACCTTGCGTTCGATATACTGGTGCAAACGGGGTGAGACATCCATCTGTTTCCCTTTAATAATGATTTGCATGGTTTGCCTTCTCTTTCAAATCCAACAACATGACAAAACCAGGGAACGTGAGATTTCAACGTCAGAATAGAAGGTAGGTTACATTTGTAATTATACCACTCACGCGGAATAGATAGGAGAGCAACATGAAAATCTTGTATAATTTTCTGCTACAGGCTACGCGGAAGTGTTGTTGTCAGGTGAACATTTTGTCACTTATTTGTCCCCACTATTCAGACAATGTTCATATCTTGATGGTAAGATGTATTATAAATTGCAGACAAATGTTACAATATTCTGTGGGAGGGCCTCAGGTATGACGCAGTTACCCAATGACCAACATATCACCTATCAATTGCAGTATCGCAAATGTGGCAAGTCATCATGCAGCACCTGCCGTGATGGTCAGGGACATGGACCTTACTGGTATGCCTATTGGCGCGAAGGATCGCGCTTACGGTCAGGCTACATCGGGAAAGTTTCACCCGAAGAGTCTACAAGCACGCAAATGGCTGTCGCCCACTGACCGTCTATGGCTGTTAGACTGTCCCGTTTTCTCTCAAGGTGTCTGATTGCTGATTTACGATGCATCTACCTACCTGTGGTAAAATGTGATTTACCATTGGGGCTGATAGATGCAAGAGGTTTTGTTTGAACGCCGCATTGGAGACTGGAGAGAGAAGCAGGATGAAATGTCCGTTCTGTGGAGGGAGCGAGTCACGCGTGAAAGACTCGCGTGACGTTGGTGATGCCATTCACCGCCGCCGCGAATGCGAGCAATGCAAGGGGCGCTTTAGCACCTACGAACGAGTTGAGAAGACGCAATTAATGGTCATCAAACGCGACCAGCGACGAGAGCCTTTCGATCGCCAGAAACTCTTCATCGGTATCAGCAAGGCTTGTGAGAAACGACCGCTATCGGTCAACGAGATTGAGAACGCGGTTGAAGAAATCGAGCAGGAAGTCTATAGCCAGGGCAAACAGGAAGTACCTGGTAGTGTCATAGGCGAGCTAGTGATGGATCACCTGCGCAAGATGGATAAGATCGCCTATATCCGCTTTGCCAGCGTCTATCGCTCCTTTGGTGACGTGGAAACCATGTTTGAGGAAATACAAAACTTGCTGAACCGGGAAAAAGGGGAACAGGTGTAAGAGAAATGCAGAGAGGCAGGCACAACCTGCCTCTCTTGCATTTCTCTTCTACTTTAGTTGTCGATTTTGCTTTCGAGCTTGCGCAGTCGCTTGCTGAGGACCGCCAGGAGTTGCAAGGCGATTTCGGGATGGTTGCGTACCGTCGCGCGAAACTCCCAGACTGGCAGGAGGAGAGCGTCTACATCTTCAATGGCTGTCACGGTGGCTGAACGGGGTAGATCATCCAGCAAAGCCATTTCACCGATCACGCTGCCGGGGCCGTAGACTCCCAGGTCTCCTTCCGCCCGATCAGGGTTATTCGTCAGTGTGATTTTGACATGACCGCTAATGATCACATATAACCCGACGCCAGAATCGCCCTGCTTGATTAACGCGGAGCCTGCGCTATATTTGCGTTCCTGGCAACTTTTGGCCAGGACCTGAAGTTCTTTTTTGTCCAGGCCGGAAAAGAGGTCAACGCGGGCAAGGGTGTCTTCATACATGAGGGTAACTCCTTTGCAAATATGCTGTAATGAACGAGATTATGATGCCCCTTTGTGTCTTGAGAGTATCTTACCACACGCTTCCTGTCAAGATTATTGCTCACCTCCTGCTTTGACTTTCTGCTGCCTACGAACTACAATAGACGCAAAGAGAGATACAAGATGTGTAAAATCGCGTTAATATTGGTGTATAGTACACGCGGCGCGATTCTAAGGATAGATGGATATGGCAGCACAGGATGTTAAAGCGGCAGAGAAGCGTTTTCAGGATGGCATCGATGCCTGGCAGGATGGCAAACTGGATGTGGCGATCGAGGCTTTCAACGACGCGGAAATACGTTTCCGGTTAGCCGGTGATTTCAAGCGTGCCGGAGACAGCAGGGTATTGATGGCTGATGCGCAACGTCAAAATAACATGCTCGAACAGGCAACTAATAGCTACCAGAAGGCCATAAAGTTGTACCAGCAGGCACAGCGGCCTTCAAGCGAGGCAAGCGCCGCGCTTGCGCTGGGTCACGTCGAGCGACAACAGGCACACCTTGACTATGCGCAGGAAGCCTATCAGAAGGCGTGGAATCTCTATGTAACGCTGGATGAGGCACGAGGGTTAGGCAATGTGGCGCTGGCATCAGGACATATCGAGATGCAGCGCGGGCGTATGGAAGCGGCGGCTGAACATTATCAGAAAGCGACAGCATATTATGCCGGTGCGCATGATAGCACCAACGAGGCAGATGCGCGCCGCAGCCTGGCTGACGTGCAGCGACTTAGCGGCCACTACGATGAAGCCAGGGCAGAGTACCAGCGCGTGCTGGGGGTATACCGCGCCAGCAGGGATAGCTTCGGCGTGGTGGACGCGCTGCTTGGACTGGGGCGCATCTCTATCGACCAATTGCGCCTGGACGAGGCAGCCGAAACTTGCGCGGAGGCTATCAAGATGGCGCGCTCCATTGAATACGAACTGGGAGAAGCAGATGGCAATCTCGGTCTGGCGGAACTGTCCCTGCTGCGCAATCGTGTTGACCAGGCGCTGACAGGCGCGCAGGTGGCGCAACAAAAGTATACCGATATGCGTAATGCATTAGGGACGGCTCACGCAAACCATTTGCTGGGAGAAATAAACCTGCGGCGGGGACAGCTTTCGTATGCCAGTGGCATGCTGGAACGTTCCTTGCGTACCTATAAAGCTATCGCGTATCGTATCGGGCAGGCAGAGACAGCGGCAGCGCTGGGTGAAGCGCAATTGCTGCGTGGATTCCTGTCGAGCAGTCTGAAGAGTTTTGAAGAGGCGCGTAAACTGGCGAACGCGCTCCACAATACCCCTGTTGAATGCGCCGCGTTGCGCGGGATGGGTGACGCCTATAGCCGCCAGGGACGCACGACGCAGGCGGAAGACAGTTACAGGCAAGCGCAAAAACTGGCCGGGTCGCTGGCCTCACCGGTCAAAGCGCGCGTGATGGCAAACATCGCGGTACGGCTGGCGCGCCTGGCCCTCTTCAATGGACGCCTGGGCGATGCTTACACATACCTGGACTCCGCGAAAGTCGTGCAGGTAGAAATCGACCCGCCATCGCAGGTACATCCATTGACCTCGCTTGTTCAAGGACAGTGGTGGCTGACGCTGGGTGATTTTGCCCGGGCTGAGGCGCGCTTCAGCGAGGCACACAACGAGGCCGAGGCACAGCAGGAACCATTACTGGGCGCGGAAAGCCTGCTTGGATTGGCTCAAACACGCCTGGCACGTGGTGAGGTGGATGCGGCAGCCAACACGTTTCGCGCGGCTGGCCGCCAGTTTCAACTGCTGGAAAGTACCAGCGGAGACGGGCTGGCGATGCTGGGAGTCGCGCAGACGCTCATCGGGCAACAGGCATGGGAGCAGGCCAGAGAACACTGCGAAGGGGCATTGACGCGCTTCCAGCAAAGTGATGACCAGGTGGGGCAGGCTGACGCGCTGTTCACGTTGGGGCTGGCATGGCGCGGCACTGACGAAACGGAGGAGGCGGAAGAGGCAGCCAGCCATTTTGAACAGGCGTTGGCGCTTTACTCGCAGCAACAGCAGCCGCTTGGTGAAGCTGACGCCCACTATGAGATAGCGGGTATCTCTTTAGAACAAGGCAACCTGGAACGGGCGCAACGCGCATTTGCCAGCGCGGTTGCTCTTGTCGAGCGGGTGATGAATACCCTGAGCCTGCCTGAGCAGCGACGCGCCTTCCTCAAGCAATACGCGGAACTGTACGCGCAGACCGCCATTACACAGGTGAGAGACGAGCAATACGCGCAGGCAAGACAAACGTTAGCAACATACGCGCAGCTGGCCGGGTCGTCTGCCACTGTGAGAGACTATATCAATGCTTATGAAGAACAGGTCCCTGTTGCCGGTGAAGAGCTAGCCGAAGCGGAGATAGGCGCGAATAGAGAGTTTTTGAAGCGTTTGAACCAATTACTTAAAAGTCTTTAGAAAGTGCAGGAGCTGTGAATGATTGCCGGTATCAGGGCAAATTCCAGGGCGACCGCGAGGGTAAGCACTGGAAAGCTTGCTCTTCACTCTTTTAAGACATATTATGATGGAGACAAATACCTATGCTCAATCTGGATGAAAGAACCGCTACGACTGAGAGGATTTCGTCATGACGATACGATTCTTACGTGGTGATCCACAGGCTCCCAAAGGCCATGCCATTTTTATCGCGCGCAGTACCGCCGACTCACGCAAGGTGCTGGCGACTTATTGTGTTGTTCCCCCGACTCCCCTGTCGCTCGCGAAATACCTGCCCTCATTTCTGGCTTCGCAGTTGTCGCAGGAGGATTTGCAGGATGCGACCAATGTGCCTGTGATGCCGATTCCACCTATGCTCGAAGAGGGAAGCACGCTGGAACAACTGGAGATACTGGCGGAACGACGCGCTGATGACATGGTTGACCTCGGCCCAATCAATCCCAGGGATGAAGGGGCGCGTATGCAACTGGTGGCCCAGGGCTGCCAGGAGTATGGCCAATTTTATGTTAGCTATGCCTCGACTTTCGCGAAGCCAGGCGCGATTGAGTCACCGGTGAGAGAGAATGTTCCACTGGATGACCTGGACACCGAAGAACTGCTGCTCCAGACTATGAATGACCGCCAACGCCTGGCAGAACTGGGTAAGCTGGTGGGGGTAGCGCGCTATGCAATCGAAGGGCATGATACCACTCTGCTGCAAGAAACCCGCAACCGCATGACGCATATTGCCAGGCTTATGCCAGAAAAATACCGCAGCTCTGAGTTGATCGCAGCCGCGACTGATACAGGCGAGCGGGGTTCGCGTCTTGCTCAATTGTATCTCGAACGTGGTTATAAACTGCTTGACGAAGAATACGCGGATATCCCCGGCATAGAGCGCACCATTCGGGAATTACAAAATTAGTTGCATCCGCCCGCCCGGGTTGGATAGAGGATTGAAAAAGATATGGCAACTGTAGGAATGAATACGGATATAACGTCACTCGTGAATGCGATCGTCGCAGGCGATGCAGATCAGATAACGGGTGTCGCGAACGAACTGGTAGACGGAGGAGCGGGAACCAGCGAGCTGATCGGGCGTATCGGCACGATTGTCGCGCATAGTGATAGCGAGGGCCATGTGATGCTGACCCTCGCGGCGGCCAGCATGATGGCACGCTGGTTCGTTTCCCTGCAACACACCTTAGGTCAGGACCCGATAGATCACCGGCCAGAACTGCCTTTACTATTACAGGCCGCGGCCGTAGCTACGCCCGCCGTGCAAGCCGACTACAAAGCTCAGAAACAGGTAAGCTATCCAGAACCACTTTTCCCCAGTGAGTTAGCGGAGGGGCAAACCGTCAACTCGGCCCTGACCAGGGCTATTTTTGAGAACGACACACTCACGGTAGAGCGCTTGCTATTTGGACTTTATGGTACAGGCGCGGATTATCGCACGACGTGTATTCGCGTCTACGACGCTATTTCCACCACTTTTCAGCGTGCCGGACATCCATTCATGTTCGCGGTGCGAGGTTTCCAGCTGCTTGATGCCATTGAATGGGGAACGCGCGCGCCTGATATCCTGCACTGGCTCGCGCCACATCTTCCGGTGCATACACAAGAGCCAACCTGGGTTGAGACGATACGCGGATTCCTCGCCGAACCGTCGCACAGCCTGGCAAGCTACCGCACTCGCCTGGCAGCGCCCAAAGAAGAGCAAGCGCTGCCACTACGCCGTCTTATTTTGAGCGATGCCAGTATGCCGCAAATCTGCCAGGGAGTCTACGACGCGCTTATGAAGAACGGTGCATCTTCGCGTGGTATCGGTTCGGTGCTCGCGCTGACCGCGACCGATCTGTTACAGCAAGTCGGGTTTGGAGACAACGATGATTTTGTGACAGCCGCGCATGGCCTGCTCTACGCCTCAGCCGTGCGCAACGCAGTGACGCAGGTGCAGGAGGTTGAGGCACTGCCTCTGCTATTTACGGCTGCCTGTTACCTGCACGCGCTGCATACCGAGCAGCCAGCGTCGACGGGTACAGCGCAGGCTGGTACGCCTCATTCTACTGTCCTGGGCGGCGGTTTGATCGCCCCATCACTGATCGAGACGCTTGCCGAACAACTGGGCGCGCGGGACCTGAACGGCGCGTTCGCAACGGCTCACCGCTACGTCTTACTTGATCACGATGCGCGCGCTATGTTCGCCATCATCGCGTTGGCAGCCACGCGCGGGGATGCTGCCGCCGACCAGGGCCACACCCTGCAAATTGTACAGGCGGCTGGCGAAGAATATCTGGCCTGGCCCGCCGCGCTGCGCGACACCAATATCGATGGGTTGCTGCACGTCGCATTGCGTGCCGTCACGCGACAATAACGAAGTGGATGTGGCGTGATGGCAGGGCGATCCGCGTGGACCGTCCTGCCATCACGCCACATCCACTTCTTTTTTATTACTGGGAATGCCTGGTGGAGATGTCTTTTGGTGAGAAGAAGAGGATACTATGCGCAAATTTATGTTTATCATTATGTGTATGTTGATGCTCTTACTAACGTCGTGCAGCTTATTTGGCGGCAATAGCGCGCCTCAAAAGCCTAAAGTGGTGAAAGCGCCGCCAAATAAACAGGTATTTATCGATCCTATGACGGGTATTTCTGATATTCCCACTCTTGATCCAGCGCTAGCCTATGACGCACAATCGATCACTGCTATACAGATGGTGTTTACCGGACTGGTGCAACTCAACGATCAGCAGCAGGTGGTAGGACAGTTAGCGCAGAACTGGAGCGTCAGTCCTGATGGTTTGAGATGGACGTTTCACCTGAAGAAGAAGCTGAAATTCAGCGATGGAACGCCGCTGACTTCGGCTGATGTGGCCTACAGCATAGACCGGGCATTGCAGCCAGCCACCAAATCGACGGTTGCCCCGATTTATCTCGGTCTGATCCGCGACTCCGATAAGCTGCTGGGCGGGAGCATTACCACGCTCATCAACGATAGCTTGATTACTCCCGACCCGAATACGATCATTATTCAGACGAAGGTGAAAGCGGCCTATTTCCTGGCAATGCTTACCCATCCCACTTCTTATGTGGTTGAGAAGCGGCTCATCGAAACTTATGGCTCGACCTTTACCGATCACCTGGTGGATGGAGGGGGCGCGGGGCCGTTCCGCGTCTCGCAGTACATTCATGGGAAAGAGATCGACTTTGTCCCGAACCATTATTACTACGATGCGCTGCCACAGCTTGAAAAGGTGGTCTTTCCATTCTATACAGAGGATGCACCCGCCTATAACGCTTACCAGAAAGGCACAGTCGATGTTACGGGGGTGCCAATCTCCACCTTCGCCAACGATAAGAAACGCCCGGATTTCCACCAGGTGCCGCAATTGTGGATCAATTACTATAGCATGAACTACCTGGCCAAGCCATTCGACAACCTCCAGATACGACAGGCCTTCGCGCTCGCCATCGATAAAACGGCCATTGCCGGCACGGTATGGGATGGGACCGTCATCCCTACCAACCATATCGTACCGTCCGGCATGATTGGCTATAACCCGCAACTGACGGGACCTGATGGTACGCAAAATCTGAGTGGAAATGCGACACTGGCAAAATCGCTGCTGTTGAAAGGGTTGCAAGAGGAGGGATGGTCAAGCATAGCAAAGATGCCGCCCATCAAACTGACCTACGCGAGTGGGGTGAGCGACTTCGATCAGGAAGTCACCGCCATGATTGGCATGTGGCAGAATGCGCTAGGCGTTACCGTAACGGCTGATCCGGTTGATTATGCTACGCTGCTTGCCAGGGTAACGGCAGCGACGAACAATGCGCAGGGCATTCAAATGTGGGGCCTGGCGTGGGTAGCCGAATATCCCGATCCACAGGACTGGTTAACGCGCCAGTTTGACGCGGGTGTGCCGAACAACAACATGAACTATGGTCAAAACTCAAACAGCGATGCAGCGCAACAGCGCGCCACCCAGCAACTGTTAGAGAGCGCGGATGCGAATTTCCAGGCTCAGGCTCGCCTGCAAGCCTATCAGAAAGCTGAACAGCAGTTAGTAAACGACGTGGCTTGGCTGCCAATGGAGCAGGTGACGCAGGTATACCTGCTCAAGCCTTATGTAATTGGTATGGTGAATAATGCACAGGGGATGATTCCGCCCGATGACTGGGCTTCTATCTATATTGCCCAACATTAACGCGAGTGCCCAACATTAACGCGCCAGGGTGGGGGCAA
>Ga0307372_10010635_pt1 | contig 12416 bp, 14 predicted proteins | sample OX1MG_FD_202533 | JGI IMG/M metagenome (GOLD analysis project Ga0307372, IMG submission 202533) | Soil microbial communities from Risofladan, Vaasa, Finland - OX-1 | ecosystem: Environmental > Terrestrial > Soil > Coastal area > Acid sulfate soil | place: Finland: Risofladan, Vaasa | collected...
GAAATTCCGGCTCGCCTGGCGGTCATCGATCGATCCCGTCACATTTCTCGCCACGGGCGCAATCGCCGGAGCTGAACAATGGAACAATAACTTCGCCGGCTACGGTCCGGGGTTTGCGGGCTACGCAAAACGCTATGGCGCCAACTATGCTGACGGCTTCATCGGTCTGATGCTCGGCGGCGCAGTTTTGCCATCCATTCTGCATCAGGACCCGCGATATTTTTACAAGGGCACAGGCAGCATTCGCTCTCGTGCTCTCTATGCGCTCTCCACCGTGGTGATCGCCCGGGGAGACAATGGGCGCTGGCAGCCGAATTATTCCAATGTCCTGGGAACCTTCGCCGCCGGGGGTATTTCCAACGCTTACTACCCGGCGAACGATCGCGGTTTCCAATTGACAATGGAGAACTCACTCATCGGCCTTGCCGCCGGGGGAGGCTCGGCGCTACTGCAGGAGTTTCTGATCCGAAAAATTTCGCGCGGAGTTCCACCGTCGCCCGTCACTCAGCCGTAGACGCAATCAGGCAGCAGCCTCCGACCCGAAACATTTGTATTCCGCGCCAGCGTCGTTACCTAAGGCCGCGTATCCACGATTTCCAACTGATCTCCATGCTGGATATTTCCCCGCTGAATCGCCCCCGTCGGCAACTCAATCACCGAATGGATGCGCCAGCTCACTCCACTGATTCTCCATGGGCGAAGTTTTGGCCACACCGCGCACACGCGCAGCTTGCGATCCAGCGCGATCACGTCAATTGGAAACAGCATCCCGAACGTGTGCACACCCGACGATGGCCGGATCCAGAGGCCCGTATCTGGCTCGAGCCCCCTTCGTCCCAGCAATCCGATCAGCCGAGTGAGACATGTGTCCGCCACTGCGATCCTGGTTCCGAGCACAGTTGCCCGCGTCACATTCCGGATTGTTACCTGCGCCATCTGAATGATTCGCCGCTTTCCCGCTTGCCGGCTTCGCCCCGCTGTTTTGCCCTTTCGCTAGGCTGATTTCCTGACGCGACGATGGATCAAAACAGCGAGCACCATGACAAACAAAATGCCGGCAACCACCTGAATCCCCGTACTCAGACTCATATTCGCTTCTCCTCTCTGCAGCGTGTGGGAACTGGATTTGATTTCGATCAGGCAGACTTTTTCTTCCTGCGAACAACCAGGATGCCAAGAACCACCACAAAAGCGATGGCTGCAACGACGCGCACGACCAAGGACATATCCATCGAAATTTCCTCCTTTCTGCAGGTGCTCCTGCGAACTCCTGAGTACCGTCCAATCCCCGGTTGGCGGGAACGGGCGGTTTTCAATGTGCCAAACCTGCCAGACCGCGGCCGATACTCAACACCGCCGGCGCCAGCAGCACTATAAACATGCTGGGAAAAATAAACAGCACCAGCGGAAAAATCATTTTGACCGTGGTCTTGGCCGCCAGTTCTTCCGCGCGCTGACGGCGCTCCTGTCGCATCCCATCGGCAAATACGCTCAACGCCCGAGCAATCGGCGTCCCGAACTTCTCCGTTTGCGACAACATGCTGGTAAAGGAGGCGATTTCGCGCAGGCTGGTCCGGTCCGCCATGCTCTGCCACGCATCCATGCGCGGCTTGCCCGCACGCTGCTCGCGATTGATCTGCAAAAACTCCTCGTTGATTTCCGGATGGCTGATGCTCAATTCCACCCCCACCCGCAGCATCGCCTGATCGAGCCCAAGGCCGGCATCTACACAAATCACCAGCAAATCGACCGCGTCCGGCACGCTGCGGCGAATCCGCTCCCGCCTCGCCTTCACCGCGTGGTCCAGCCAGAAGTCGGGCGCAAGATAAGCCAGCGTCGCCAGGCCCGCGACCCAGATGAAGGTGTTTGATCTAATAAAACTGGCAAGGGCAATCGTAGCCACCGGTCCCAGCATTTGCGCGGCAAAATATTTCTCCGCGGGACCCGATCCGCGCAGACCGGCATTCAGAAAGCGCTGTCGCAGGCGCTCTCCTTCGGCCAGCCCGATTTTTGCCCGAAGGCCGCGAACCCCACGCAGCAATGTCTGCTGCAGGCGCTGGCTTCGCCGCAGACGAATCTCCTCCATCTGCGCGCTGGCCGTCACCTCCAACACGCGACGCGTCGAACTCGAAGCCGTCGGAATCACCAGAGAGGCGAGAAAGAAAATGCCGCAAAATAACGTGCCCGCCACCGCGAAATAGAAAAGTTGAGTCATGCTGTCTACACCCGAATATCGACAATTCTGCGAATAAAAAAAGTTCCAACCAGAATCAGTCCAGCCCCGACATACAACAACTTGTGACCGACGGGATCGTGGAGCAGAATGCGCGCATATTCCGGATTGATCAGACTGGTCAATACCAGCATCAATACCGGCAACAGGCTGAGGATGGTGCCGGTCAGCCGTCCTTGCGCTGTCCGCACGCGAACCTCGCCGCCAATGCGGATGCGTTCCCGGATGACGTGCGCGGTGCGGTCCAGGATTTCGGTCAGATTGCCGCCCGTCTCCTTCTGCACCAGCATTGCTGTCACCAGAAAACGCAAATCCTTCGAGGGCACACGATCTGCCATCTGCAGCAATGCATCCCGCAACGGAAGACCGAAATTCTGCTGGCGGAAAACGACGTTGAACTCCGTCGCCACGCCAGCGCCGGATTGCTCCGACAAAACCTCGATCGCAGAACTAAGGGAATGGCCCGCGCGCAGTGCTCGCGCCATCAGATCAATCGCATCCGGAAGCCCCTGGTTAAACGTCGCCAGGCGGCGGGAGCGTCGATGCTTCAAGTATATCGTCGGAGCCATCAGACCCAGTGATGCCACGATGCCGTCCAGCAGCACTGCGGGAAAGAAAACGTAGGCAGCCAAAAAAACCAGAATACCCGCAGCGCCGCTGTAGATGACCAACGTGCCGATCGTCCAGCCGCTGCCGGCCTGCGTGGCCAGAGTTTTCAGTTTGGCTGAAAACTTGAAACGGCCCAGCAGCTTATCCAGCCATTGAAATTTTCCCGACTCATCCAGTTTCAGAATCCGCTCCGCATCCAGTTGGCGCGTCTTGTCGGCCTGCCGCGCCAGATGGATATCTCCGACGCGTTGCCGCACCGCCTTCTCCGAACGCGTCTGGCGCGTGAGCCCTACGGCCACCACGAAACTGATGATAAGTGTCCCGACAAAAACAAACGTCAGCAGCAGCATGCAACCGCTCCGAAAGTGAAATTTCCTTGCCTTCGAACAACCCGCGTCATCTCAGCAGGGCCTCTCCTGTTGCCCGTGCCTCGCTCTGTGGCATCGCAAACTCCATCCAGCCAATTCGTCTCTATGCATCCATCGAATGATCCATCATGTTCAGCGGCAGCGCGATCCCGGAAGCCTTCAGCTTCTCGGCGAATTTGGGAATGATGCCGGTACCGTAGAACCTTCCTTTCACTTTTCCCTGGCTGGTGATGCCCTGCTTCTCAAACAGGAAAATGTCCTGCATGCTGATCACGTCTCCGCTGGTGCCGGTGATCTCGGTGACATGGGTCACACGACGCGTGCCGTCGCTCATACGCGAAATCTGCACGATCAGGTGCACGGCTGCGGCAATCTGCTGGCGAATCGCTTTTTCCGGCAGCGCAATATTTCCCATCATCGCCATGGTTTCGATTCGAGAGATCGCTTCCCGCGGATTGTTGGCATGGACGGTTGTGAGGGAGCCATCGTGGCCCGTATTCATGGCCTGCAGCATGTCGAGCGCCTCCTCCCCGCGCACCTCGCCCAGCACAATGCGATCCGGCCGCATTCGCAGCGCGTTGATCACCAGCTCGCGTTGCCGTACCGCACCCCGTCCCTCCACATTGGGCGGTCTGCATTCCAGGCGCACGACATGCTTCTGCTTCAACTGCACCTCGGCGGAATCCTCGATGGTGACGATGCGCTCGCGCTCGGAAATAAAACTGGAAAGCACATTGAGCAGCGTCGTCTTACCGGCTCCGGTTCCTCCGGAAACGACAATGTTCATGCGCGCCCGCACCGCGCCCTTCAGCGTCTCCATCATCTGCGGGGTCAGGCTGCGATTGCGCAGTAGGTCCTCGGCTTCCAACGGCACGCTGCCGAATCGGCGGATCGACAGAATCGGACCATCGACGGCCAGAGGCGGAATGATGATGTTGACGCGGGAGCCATCTTTCAATCGGGCGTCCACCATCGGCGAGGACTCGTCGATCCGCCGCCCCACCGCCGAAACAATCTTGTCGATGATGTGCATCAAGTGCGTGTCGTCTTTGAAGACGACATTGGTTTCTTCCAGAATGCCGCGCCGTTCTACGTAGACGGTGTTGTACGTGTTCACCAGAATGTCGCTGACGGTAGGGTCCTGCAGCAACGGCTCCAGCGGTCCCAATCCAAAGACCTCATCCATCAGTTCTTTCGCCAGACGGTCGCGCTCCATCGCACTCAGCGGAATTCCTTCTTCGCCGATCAATTGATGAATCAATATCATCAACTGCTTCTGGGCGGCTGGATTCTCCTGGATGAACGGCAGCTTCTCCAGGTCCATCCGCTTGATCAGCTCCTGATGGACCGCGGACTTGATCTCCTGCTGCGTCTTCAGCGATACCGAGGGCGGCAACGGAGTCGGCAAAGAGCTTCGGTCCGGCGTCGTCATCGGCAGTAGGGCTTCAACCATGGATGCACCTCTCAACTTGCTTGCGTCGTTCTGCGGCAACGGCATCGTCATTTCCAAAACGCGAAGCGCCGTTTCTTTGGCGTGTCTGTTTCAGGGTTGGATTGAGCACGCACCAACCGGTTTGCCCATTTGCTGATCTTCGTGGTGAACTCCGAGCGTCGCTGCGGCGAAAGCGGCTCGCCCGCATTGATGGCGCGAAGCAGTTCGGCATAGCTGTTTGGAAACGTCACCGAAACGGGGAAACGGACGGCGCTTTCCACCTGCTCGGCACTAACGGCATCGTTCGAAGAAGAACGGTTGATGGCAATCCTTAGTTTTGGCGCGGTCTTCGCATCCAGCCCGAAATTTTCCACATGCCGCGACAGGTCTCGCAAGGCCGCCACATCCGGAGTCGCCACCAGATACACTTCATCTGCGGAATCGATGATGGCCGAATTCACATTCTGTGTCTCCAGCGAGGAATCGAGAATCACGTAGTCGTATTCGCTGCGGAGAAAGGACAACACATGTTCCATGTCATGCGGATTGCTGCTGTATCGCACCGCACAGGTATCCGGAGAAGGAAGAACATCCAGGCCGCTGGGATGGCGGGTCAAAAACCCGGTCAGCAGTTCCACATCCAGTCGATCGACATTGCGCAGCAGCTCGTCGAAGTAGTACGGATTCTCCGTCAGGCCCAGGTAGAGACACACATGTCCGAGTTGATGATGGTGGTCGATCAACAGTACCTTTTTGCGGTGCTGCCGAACCAGAAACGTAGCCAGATAAATAGCCAGGGTGGTTGTCCCAACCCCTCCCTTGACACCAAACAGAGCAATCACGTTTCCAACATTCGTCGCGCTCTCCGGCGCCAGGGTGGCAAAGCGCGACTGCAGCCTCCCCACCATTTCCGTAAACTGCGACAGAACAAATGGGCAGGGCAGAAACTCACTGCATCCGGCGCGCATCGCCTGCAGGATCAGCTCCTCATGGCTGCGCTTTGAAACGGCGATGATCGCGATCTTACCGGGGAACATCTGGTGCAGAATCTCCGCCGACTGCGCTGCCTCGTCCGGGTTGCGATCGAAATCGATCAAGGCAATCTGGGCGGCGGAATCCTTCACCCGCTGCGAGAACTGCGGTCGTCTGTGCCGACCCATATAGTCGTGAAACTCACCGGCAAATTCCGTGTCCGCCGCATACGCGCAGCCATCCATCACGTTGGCCACCGTTTCCGGATCGACGCAGACGGTAAAGACCGTAAACCTAGCCGGGCTCGAGTTGTGCGATTTTGCCATCATGGGTTCAAGGTTTCATAGCTTTCTTCGCCGCGTGACTGATGGACTTGTCAAACTGTTCGACGCCCATGTTGGGAAGCGCCATTTTTGGCGTTGCCGGACGTGTCTCCAGTTCCAGCGGGTCAACCACTGTGGCCGTCACGATCACCACTAATTCCGCGACGGAATGGGTATTGTTTTTCGACTTGAACAATTCGCCCAGAATGGGTACCTTCGCGATTCCTGGCGTCGCGTCCAGCAAAACTGTCGTCCGGTGGTCGAGCAGTCCGGAAATACTGAAGCTTTGCCCATCGCGCAATTCCACCTCCGTCTCCGCGCGCCGAGTCGAAATCGCGGGGACGGTGTAGCCCGAGATGGTGACGGTGTTGGTATAGTCGAGCGCGCTGACTTCCGGGGCCACCTTCAAGAGGATGGTGCCATCGGCATTGACGGTGGGAGTGAACTTCAGCTTGACGCCATAGGGCTGAAACATGATCGTGACGGAGGCAAAATTGCCCGCTCCCCCCTGGATCACTGGATAAGGGAATAAACCGCCGGAAAGAAAATCCCCTTCATGCCCGCTGATCGTCGTGATGGTCGGCTCCGCCAGTATCTGCAAAATGTTTCTCGCTTCCAGGTCCGCCATCGCCGCGCCAATATTCAGCTTGGAGTTATAGAGCAGAAAATTGAGCGGATTGCTGACTGCCAACCCCACCTGGACTGGATTTGCGCCCAACCCCGAGGCGGTGCTGGTCTGGGTGGTGCCGACACTGGTGAACTGCTGGGTGCTCGTGGCCGCTGTGTTTCTGCCGCCACTGAAGAAACTGAAGCCGAACTGGTCCAGTTTGGTCCGGTCGACTTCCGCGATCCGCACCTGCAGCCGCACCTGCTGAGGATGGACATAGGTCACGGCCAGCGAGCTCACCACATCCTTGGAATAGAAGGATGCGAGGTGGAGAGCCTGCTTGTACGAGTCCTCGCCAATCACCGTCCCCGACAGATACACGCGCCCCTCTTGTGAATCGACATGAATCTCCTGCCCCGGCAGCGCAGCTTCAATCGAGCGGCGCAGCTTGTTGACATCGAGATCCGCCGAAACTTCATACAGCACGGATTGTCCGGCAGTGTTCCACAACGCGACACTGCTGGTCCCCGGCGCCACGGCCGTGATCACCACTTCTTTGGGGCTCGGAATAAAAGACTGCAACACCTTGGGGCTACCGACGTACACGCGATGCAACTTGTCCGTCGTCTTCAGAAACATCGAATGGCCGATCAGCAGGTGCAGCGGAATCTCCGCTTCGTGGTTCTGAAAATCCATCCCCAGCGGCTGATCGACCCGCATTGGCGCGTTCCCCTTGGGCGACGCAGGCGGTTGCAGCGCGGACAACGACGTCTCCGCGGACGCAGGTGGTTTCTTCTGCTGCCCAAAGGCAAACGTGCTCGCCATGACAAGCACTCCGAGGAGCGCTGTCACCGGAACGAGCTGTCGAATTGAGATGCTTCGCTTCAAATCTCTCCCACGCAACAGAACCGCCTAGAAACTCACTCCCGAATGCTTGTCTCCAATCACTGTCTCGACGACCTCAGGGGCGACACGCCGAATCGCCCTGGCGCGTATTGCACGTTTTGCGCTGACCGGCGCAGGGCCGGTGCCGGGAATCAATTGCGCAAGCCCGACCGGCGGATCCTCAACCTCGCCGTGATCCTCGCTGTTGCGCAGCACAAAATGAATGGTGCCCTGGGTGCTCGCCAATACGACTCGCTCGGCGTCGTTCGGCGTCACCAGCACGGTCACCACGTTCACGCTCGAGGGTTTGCCATCCAGATTCGGTTGCACCTGGCTTCCGGCGGCCAGCACTTCGACGTTCTGCAATACCGTCGCTGTGGCCGGCTCAGGCGCGGTCGTTGAACGGTAGGTCACCAGCACGTCCACATGCGATCCGGGAAAAAGAAATCCCGCGACCCCGACCACTTCATCCGATCGCAGCGCTAACGCTCGCATTCCATCTGGAATTTTTGTCGTCAGTCCCGTGCCTGGAATCGCCAGATCGCGATCCAGGATCGGCGCGCCCATCGCCAGCGGATACAGCAATGATCGCCCAATCACATCCTGCGGCTTGAGAAACGCTCCCGCCAGCGGCACCGACACCGGCCACTGGACCAGCTTGAGTTTGCCCGCTTGCAACACTTCTCCCGCATCCAGCGGAGCAGCAGCGGCCACATATTCCTGGGTGACCACGGCAGCACCGTACAGATTCAGTTTTCTGCTCAGCAGAAAGGTGCAGCCACCGGAAATCAGCAACGCAATCAGAAATGCCCAGGTCAATCTGCGCTTGATCATGGGGTCATCTCGGCACCAGCTGCATCAGCACCACGATCCAACAACCGGCAGCGATGGGCACGGCATAGGGAAGGCGCAGCGACTGTGGATTTCCCAGGTTCAAGTCTGGATGGGGTAGAACGCCAGACCTGGCATGATGCTGGATCAGGGATGCGACATTGACCAGCGTCGCTTTCAGTCGTCCACGGGCGATGGCCAGCACTAAAGCGAATACGCCTCCGGTGAAGGCAATCGCCATGAACAAATCTTCAAGATGCCCGAAGCCCGCGATCACAGAAATCGCAGCCATCAACTTTACGTCGCCGGCTCCCATGGCTCCCACAACAAAGAAAATGAAAAATACAGCACCGCCCGCCAAGCCTGCAAGCGCAGCCATTCCCATCTGTCTCCAACCACCGGTTTCCAGGTGCAGCAGCAGTCCGAACGCAATCGACGCACCCGTCAGCAGGTTGGGAATGCGCCGGCTTCGCGCGTCGAAAATTGCGCCTACGGAAGCGCACAGCGATGCAAGCAGAAGATACATACAGTCGGGAGAAAGCTTCATACCAGCCCACTGGAAAATTGAATCGGCAACTGACTCAGTCTTCGATCTTGATTGGAAACAGTTTTCTGAATCCGCAACGTCTGCGCGGTGTCAGTAAGGCACGGCAGTTCATGCTCGCCGAGTCGCGGGCCTTGGATTGTCATTTCGCACAACCTTTTCCGGAGGGGCGAATAAATCTCAAGGCCATGATGTCCGGGCTGCGAATTGGAATTATGCAGCCGCGCTCGTCAGGGTGGTGCCCACGCTGGTGAAGGCGTTGCCAATGTCATTGGCAAGGGTCTTCATTCCAACCAACGCGCCCAGGGCAATCAGCGCTGCAACCAACGCGTATTCGATCAGGTCCTGACCGGAATCCTCTTGCACAAGGCGGATGAAAAGTTCTTTCAAGTTTGCCATCGGTGTTTCTCCTTAAGAGTTCTGTAAGTTGGTTCATTCCGACACTTGTCACTTGCCCCGGAAAACTCAGGAGACTTGTCTGGAAGCTGCATGGCAGTGTGTCGTTGCAATGAATCCTACGCAAGTAACACAGGGAGATCGACGGAAATTGCAGTACCTCGACGGTACTGAGGTAATGGAAACTGAGGCTAACTCAACTTATTTCCCGAAATGGTCTGCAATTAGCCCACTATTGCAGCATTCCGACCTTCAACAATTGGGTACTCGAAGCTGGATTCAACGCCATCTTGATCGCGCCGCTCCCTGTCAGGCTCACTTTATCCGCGACAATCTGGCCCAGCACAAATGTTCCCGTGCTGGTGCCCCCATTCAAGCTGAGCATGTCAGAGTAACTGGAGGAATGAAAGTAAAGCGCTCCCGAAAACGTCAGCGCGCCGGAGCCTGTGAACTGCGGTTCTGTGGTATCGCTGTGGTCCTGATAGAAGAGCAGGCCGCGATTCCCTGGGGTGCCGCGTGCGTCGGTCGTATCTCCGCCTGCCTCCCAGTAGGTTCCATTCGCGGCACACTGTCCCACCAGAACATTTCCGCTCAGCGTGCTCGGCATGTTCAGCGCCGCCAGCGGGGTGCTGCCATCGCAGGTCAAGGCCGTGGAGGGCACTGGTAGGTCGGAGTTAGAACAGCCGGAACATCCCGAAATGTTGATCGATCCCGCAAGGAAGTAAAACATCAGCCCATCGGTTTGTTGTGCATTGGTGCTGGAAATGGCGCTGCAAGTCGGACTACACGGGGTCGCCATCCGCAACGTCGAGCTGCCGCCCGCGTTCAACGAGCCGCCCATGTAATACACGCCCGGCAGAAAGGTATAGGTATGCCAGCCATCCGTCGTAATGCCTGCCGGATAGTATCCCGGGGCGAACTCCCTGCAGTTATTGCTTGGATCGGGGCAGCCGTCGGCCCCCGCCTTTCCATTCGCCGCTTTCGCAGCATAAATTCCGTTGGTGGTGCTCACTGGAGAAATCAATTTCACCGAGGCAGGCACGGCCACGCCCGCATATGGGTCGCCCACCGGCAGCACCCCGCCAGTCCATCCTCCGGTCGTGCCGCCGTTGAAGCCGCCGCCCCAGCAAGTCGTGGGCGCTTGCGACGGCCCTCCTGAAATGCCGACGCTGGAACCCGTCCCCTTCGGACCGCCGAGACTGGTATCGATCCAGCCGGAAGGCTGGCAATCGATCGCGGTGGGGCTGGTGGAATTCACCTGCAACGCCCGCTGCGGGCCGCCCACGATCGTCAGGCGACCGCCGCCGCTATAGGTGAATGCGCCCGACGCGTTAGGACTCAACACCACCATGGGCGCGGGCTCTGGAATCTGTGTCATGCCGCAGGTGCAGGACGCCGCGATCTTCTGGTGCGACGTTCCGTGGATGGTGTACAGAAAATGCGTCTTCACATTTTCCGTCACCACAACTTTCAAAAACGGATACGAAGTAATGGTTCCGGGAGGCGTGGTCACATTCGGAACGGAAGCCGGAAAGCTCCACGTCACCGAATTAGAAGGACTGCTGGCCACAATCCCGGCCCCGTTATAGCCGTTGGCCTTGGCATAAAAACAAATCGTTCCCGTGCCCGAGGTGCAGTCCGCCGGCGTTCCCGGAGTGAAGCCCATGTTGGGCAATGCCATGCCGGCCGCCAGCGCGGCCATATCCATGGCGCCCGCCTGACACGCCGAGTCTGCCGCGGTTTGCGCTGCCTGGCGATGGAACCATAGATTCGTCAGATCCACCGCAAAGCCCACCATCGCCAGCAGAAATATCGACAGCATCAGCAGCAGCGACACCATAATCTGGCCGGACTCCACGCTGTCTTGCGAGCCTGGCCGCGCTGCAGATTTTCTGCCTGAGGCGATCAAGCTTCTCTTTTCATCGCGCATAAACATCTGCCTCCAGGCCTGTTGCCCTCTAGTAAATGATCCGTCCCTGCGCGCTTAGCTGTACCGAGTTGGCGATACCAGGAAGCTTGATATAAGGCACGTAGGTGTAATTGATCGTCACATTCACGCGCGACGGAGGGTTCGAAGCCAGGTCCGGGTACGTCACCTGCACCGTCATCTTGGTCAGATCGTGAAATGAATAGGCGGCTGCCGCCGTGACCACGGATTTCACGTTCGCTGCCGAGCTATCGGCGCACCCGCTGCTCGGCCCGCTGCAGTTGCCACTGTCTGTGCCGTGCACAATGGCGTAGCGCACACCCTGGCGCGCCGCATCGCCCAGAACGCTGTAGGTGTAGGTCAGCATGCACATCTCAAACATCCAGAACACCATCGGAATCACGATCAGTAGAGACAGCACCGTCTCCACCACCAGCGAACCTTCTTCGGAACGGACGCGACCGATTCCGAGCCGCCGACGCGACCGATGCAAAACAGCGCGCAGCAAATTTTTGGCCGCCTGGCAGCCATTTCTTTGCTGGCGGTCCACACTCGCCGTCTCGGACCGTGTTGGAGATGGATCGGATCGCTTCATCTAATCCATCGCCCGCATCGAAACCTGCCGATGAAACTTCATCGACGGCAGGAGTGAATAGGAAAAAAAGCTGAGCGGAATCGGCGGTTGAACCGTGTAGGTGACATCGACGCGATTCAGGGAAAAAGTTGGCGCCTCCGGATCCGCTGCTGGGGTGAAGACCGTGCCTGCGGGGCCATAGCTGGCGCAGTTCGTCACATTGTTGGTGATGCCAAGAATTTTCGAGCACACCTCGACGGTTGTCGTTGTCGAGCTGGCCACCAGGCTGGAAAGATCGCCGACCGCCAACGCTGCGACAGATGTATTGGTCGTGATTGGACCCGTGATCGGCAATGCGCTTTGCGCTGGAGAGGCAAACCCTTGAATCGAATATTCCGCGGCGTTGCGCGAAGCGGAGGTTAGATTCGCCGCAACAATGAAGAAATATCCAAAGTCCACCGCGTAGGCCACCAGCAAAATCAGGATCGGCAGAAAAATTGCGGTCTCGATCAGGCTCTGCCCCCCATCGTGTCGCAATGCCCGCCAGTGTCCGCTCCTTCGCATGTCCAGAATCCTTCCGCTTCCCATCCTACCCCTGCATTCCCCGCCGGCAGGCGCGCGTCACCCGCGCACCATCGACCCCACGGCGCGAACTCGCCAGCGCAATGCTTCGAGCGTGGCTGGTACCTAAGTAACGCGAAGGCGCGTCAACATC
>Ga0307372_10010636_pt1 | contig 12415 bp, 11 predicted proteins | sample OX1MG_FD_202533 | JGI IMG/M metagenome (GOLD analysis project Ga0307372, IMG submission 202533) | Soil microbial communities from Risofladan, Vaasa, Finland - OX-1 | ecosystem: Environmental > Terrestrial > Soil > Coastal area > Acid sulfate soil | place: Finland: Risofladan, Vaasa | collected...
GACTTTGCCAGCTGCGGATTACGACTGACCGGCGGGTCAGTTTTTTGCGACTGAACAAGCAGGCGGAGACAAACAAAATCGGCCCACGGTGGGCACAGATACTCGTCCTGTAGTGGCCTCAGTCTCGCGGGGAGGGACCAAACAGGCTCTTCAGGCCGAAGACTTCTCCGGGCGAAGCAGGGGGAACAGAATCACGTCGCGGATGGAGTGAGAATTGGTCAAAAGCATCGCCAGCCGGTCGATCCCGACACCTTCGCCGCCGGTCGGAGGCATGCCATAACTCAGCGCGCGGATATAGTCTTCGTCAATGGCGTGGGCCGTCAGGTCTCCCCGGTCCCGCAAAAGTTGCTGATACTGAAACCGTCTGCGCTGCTCGTCCGGATCGTTCAACTCGCTGAAAGCATTGGCGATCTCCATGCCGGCCACGTAGAGCTCAAAGCGCTCGACAAAGTTGGGATCGTCCGCCTTCTGCTTGGAAAGAGGCGACACCTCAAGCGGAAAGTCGGTAATAAACGTCGGCTGAATCAACTGATGTTCCGCCACCACTTCAAAAAGGTCCTGAAGCGCCGTGCCCGCCGCCGTGCCTTCGGGGAGCACCAGCGGCGTGTGCTTTCCGCCGGACTTCTGCGCCCAGCCATTGTAGGTTTTAATCCATTCAAAAACCGCTTTAGGGTCGGCAAAATCCTCAACCCTCGGGCCAGGTCCAGCTTCTTCCGGCCAGTAACGGACAATGGCCTCTTTCATGGTGAAGCGCTGAAATTTTTCAAAGGAGATGTGGTGCTCGCCGTAATCAAACTCCAGCGAACCTACGACGGCGCGGGCCACATGCTGCATCAGGCGTTCGCTTAAATCGATCATGTCGCGATAGTCGGCGTAGGCCTGGTAAAACTCCAGCATGGTGAACTCGGGATTGTGCTGGGTTGAAATGCCCTCATTCCGGAAGTTGCGATTGACTTCGTAAACGCGGTCCAGACCGCCCACAATCAGGCGCTTCAGATAAAGCTCCGGCGCGATGCGGAGATAGAGGTCCATGTCGAGCGTGTTGTGATGGGTCACAAACGGACGCGCCATGGCGCCGCCCGCCATCGGCTGCATCATCGGCGTCTCAACCTCAACATAACCCTGGGATTCCAGAAACTCCCGCAAGGCCTTGATCAGCCGCGAGCGTCGCTCAAAAACCAGCCGCGCCTCGTCATTGACCATCAAATCAAGATAGCGCTGGCGATAGCGAATCTCCACGTCGGTCAGGCCATGCCACTTTTCCGGCAGGGGAAGAAGCGCTTTGGCCAGAAAAGAGAGATGCTCGGCGTGCACCGTCAGCTCGCCGGTCCTGGTGCGGAATAGGTATCCCTCGACGCCGATCACGTCTCCCAGGTCAAGAAGCTTGTAGAGCTCAAAATCGCGCTCGCCCACGGCGTCCAGGCGGACATAGATCTGCAGCCGCGCTCCTTCGCCTTGGAGATGCGCAAAACCGGCCTTTCCGTGAGGCCGGATGGTCATGACCCGCCCGGCAACCCGGACAGTGACCTTCTGTGCGGTCAGATTCTCAGCGGATTGGTCCGAATAATCGGCCAAAATCTGAGGAATGGCATGACTAAAGTCAAATTTTCGTGGATAAAGCTCAAAACCCAGGTCGGCGATGGCTTTCAGTTTTTTTCCCCGCTGAAGCACCAGGTCCTGGTTTTCATTGTTTGATATGGACAAGTCGATTAACTCCTGCTTCCAACCTTTTATGCAAGCTCACCGGGAATCGTCAGGCGGCCCGCCGCCTAACCCTATCTAGTTACAAATAAATAGGTTGTTCTGGAACAAACACGCCGGAAAGTCCCGCCGAGCTACATCGGCGCCCTCGCAACTCCCAGGATTTGAAAGACGCATTATAGGTATCGGCGCAAAAAAGTGTCAAGGAAACCCTCGATCCGCGAATCCGATCCTTCTCGCCGAGGCGGTTGATCGGTGCATTAATAGCCGCGAATGCATCTTTTGACCTGGGAAAAAAATTCAAAGATAGGCTACTTTAGTCTTGCAAGTTAAACCACCTTCGTCTATATTAGGGAACGCTTATGATCTGGATCTTGGAATCCGGCATTCTGGTGGTGGTCGCCGTCCTGCTTCGCAGGGTGCTCCACATGGGTCGCGACTCCGCTCCTCAAAGGGCTCCGCTCCACCGCCTGAAGCGCAATGCCAGCCCTTTGTACGGGTCTATCGCTTCGGAAATTGAAGCCCACACCACGATTCTCGGGGTCCTGCTGAACGACACCATCGAAGAACAGAATTCCGGTGATCCCGAGATTGCCCGGCGGATGCTCGACCTGTTTGGCAGTGAGTGGGAACGGGCTGTTGAACTGGTTTTGAGTTTGCAGGATATCTCTCTTAAATATTTCCCCATGGTTCAGTCTCCCATCGATGCGCGAAACCTTGACGCCCGGTTGTTTCAATCGCAAGCCCTGAGAGAATTCCTCAGCCGTCATGGAGTCCTGGACCAATTTGTTTTCCGCTCAAAACTCCGGTTCCAGTTGCACTTGCGATTGTTGCGCCGTGCGACCGCCGTGCTCAACGAAAATTTTGCCGAGGCCAGGTACGATGCGGGCAGGAGCAGCAGGTTCTTCGCCTGGACTTTGACTCAGGCTGACCTGTACTTCCACGACCTGGATCTGCTCGCCAAGCAAACTCTCCTGGGATTCAATGCGGAATTGGCCTATCTTCCCGATGCCGCGCTGAAAGACATCAACGCCGAACTCTCGGTCCTGACCCGCAACAGCGTGCTCAGTTCCATTGCCGTCCCCTCCCAGCGTTAAACAAACCTGCAAGCTCGTCACCGCGAAGGGCCCGTCACGGGTTGCTGCCATGGGGGTGCCACGTCCGGACTGCCGCGATCGTAACTGACAGCAAAGCCAGTCAAAACCGGCGCAGGCCGGACAGGAAACCTTTACGGCGATCCCTAACTGTAGAAAATCTCCGCCGTCTGAATCAGCTCCGGATCCACAAACTTCAGCTTCGTCATCGCGTCTTTCAGCGCAATGGAGTCGATTTTGTTTCCTTTCAGGCAGACCATGTTTCCGTACTTGCCTTCATGAATCAGGTCAACCGCCTTCACCCCGTACCGGGTGCCGAGCACGCGGTCGAAGGCTGTCGGCGAGCCGCCGCGCTGGGTATGTCCCAGGACGGTCACTCGAGTCTCGTATCCCGTTTTCTTCTCGATCTGGGAAGCAATCACCTCGCCAATTCCGCCCAGGTGCACGTGGCCAAACTGGTCAAGCTTCTGGTTCTTGGTCACCACATCTTCCACCCCGGCCAGCTTGAAGCCTTCCGCCACCACGACGATCGAAAACAGGCGGCCTCTGGCATGCCGTTTGGCAAGGATGCCGCAGATATCATCAATGGTCATGGGCTGTTCGGGAATCAGGATGCAATCCGCGCCGCCGGCCAACCCTCCGGTTACGGCAATCCAGCCCGTATGGCGTCCCATGACTTCCACCACCATGACCCTTTGATGGGATTCAGCCGTGGTGTGAAGGCGGTCAATGGCCTCCGTCACTATCGAAACCGCGGTGTCAAAACCGAAAGTCTGATCGGTCCCCTCGACGTCGTTGTCAATGGTCTTGGGCACGCCGACCACGTTGACGATCCCTTCCATGGCAAGCTGCCGCGCCACGCCGAGAGTGTCCTCGCCCCCGATCGCAATCAAATGGTTGATCTTGAACTTCTTCAGGTTCTCCAGCAAGGCCTTCTTGTCATCTTCTTTCTTCAGCGGATTCGTCCTCGATGTTCCCAGGATGGTTCCGCCCCGGGGCAGAATGCCCGAGACCTTCATCAGGTCCAGCGGCTCGATCGTGCCCTTCACCAGGCCCAGCCAGCCGTTCTTGATTCCGTAAACTTCATAATCCAACATCAGCGCGCGACGGACCACCGCACGAATCACCGCATTCAACCCCGGGCAGTCTCCACCACCCGTTAAGATTCCAATTCTTTCGTGACCCTCTGTCGTCATTTTCTCTCGTTTCTCCTAGATAAAAGATGCGCTTGGTCGGCAATCACAAACCACCCATGCCTGGTCGTAGTGCCGGGCATCCCGGTAAAAATAGAGGCCGGGACTAAAACATTCGAATCTATCAGGAAAGCAATCCCCCGGTCAAATCATACTCCAGGCTTTGACCCTGACCTCCGGCCCCGCGGCCGGCTGGGACGAACGCGGCCTAACCCACAAAATAGGCTCGTGCAATGAACAATACGCCCAAGACAATCAGGAGGATGTTGGCGGCAACAAACTGCCCCTTCCTGAACCGCTGATGGGCTCCGGCGCCCCAGGCCATCAGCCAGACGGACAGGAAAGCCGCGCCGTAATATCCCAGCAGGCTGCCCGCAAAAAACGGCACGACGACCCCGTAGCCCTTCACACGACCCTCCGCGATAATCGGCCCTGCGATCGTCAGCCAGTAAACCCAGGTTCCCGGAGCGCTGGCCTCCACCAGGGTCGCAACGGTCAAACTTCCGTAAGTCAAGTTCCAGGAGTGCTCCCTCTTCTCCGGACTCCTCCGCGGCCTTGCCCAGAGCAGGTACGCTCCGAAGCCCGCCAGCGCCGCTCCCCCGCCGTAAGCCATGTCGTGGGCGATGATGGGCGGAATCAGCTGATAAAAGAAATAGGTGATCAGCAGAAAGACGGCGTCGATTGCGGTCGGCGGCGCGACAAGAACCCAGACGGCCCGCGCCCAGCGCTTCAGCGTCATCTGGGTCAATGCGATCAAATGCAGGGGAGTGGGAAGCAAGCCTCCGACAACACCCATCCCAAGTCCCAGCAGAAATAATCCCATATCACTCTCGCAGAACTGCCAGGGCGCGGCAGGCCGGAAACGCTAAACCAGCACAAGGTCGGGATGATAAATGTTTCCTGAAACGTGCCGCGCTACGGCGATCAGGCGTCGCTCAGAATTCATGATCTTTAACAGAGAAACCGCCTGAACCCGTCCCGTCCCCCGCCCAAACCGTTCCGTCTGCGCCAGCTCAAACTTGTGTCCGTGCCGGACGCTTTTTTCCTCCCGGCCGCGCACCACCAGTTCCAGGCAGTCCGGCAGCAACGCTTCAAGCGGGACGATACAGCTTTCAAGCCGTTGCTCGCGGATCGCCTCCTCCAACCCCTCCAGCGTCACCGACCGGTCGAGAGCAAACTCCGCCACGGTCGTGCGCCGCAAATCCTCCAGATGCGCTCCGCAACCGATCCTTTGGCCGATGTCGTGCGCAAGTGAGCGGACATAGGTTCCTCCGGAGCACTCCGCTGCAAAGCGGGCGCGGATGCCGTCAAAGAACAGCAATTCCAGCGCGTAGACCTCCACTTCCACCGGAGCCAGTTGCACCGGCTTGTTCAGGCGCGCCAGCTCGTAGGCGCGCTTCCCGTCGATCCGCTTGGCGGAATAAGGAGGCGGCGTCTGCATGATCCGCCCCGTAAATTCCCGAAAAAGGTTCTCAACCGCGCCGGTCTCAACCGAAACAGGAGAATCTTCAGACGTCGCGGCGCCCGTGCGATCGTATGTGTCCGTGGAAAACCCCAGCCGCATCGTGCCTTCGTAGGCTTTTCGAGATTTAAGATAGAATTGGGCGAAGCGCGTCGCCTTACTCACGGAAAGAGGCAGCACACCGGTGGCAAAGGGGTCCAGGGTGCCGAAGTGTCCGATCTGTCGAATCCCCAGCAGGCGCCGCGCGCGCGCCACAACATCATGCGATGTTATGCCCGCGGGCTTGTCGATAATCAGAACTCCTGAAATTTCTCGATCCATGAAAGAGTTCACACCCCGCGCCCGGCGGGGCCTCGGGCCCTGAGAGCGCAGGCAGGCTTCGCCCGGGAAAACGGCCGCAGCGGTCACCGGTCCTTCGGGGCCTCGCCGAGCAGGGATTCGATCCTGAGCACGTCTTCGGTGCTGTGATCCAGCATGAAAGTAAGTTCCGGAACGCGCCGCATCCTGAGCCGGTGGCCGAGTTCGTGCCGCAGATACCCAGTGGCGGACGAGAGCCCCGCGATCGTCCCATCCTGATCTTCTTTCTTGCCCAGCACCGACACCCACACGTAGGCAGTGCGTAAATCCGCTGCTAATTCAACCCGGGTCACCGTCACAAAACCGATTCGAGGATCTTTCAGCTCCAGCGCGATCATCTCAGCCACGTCAGCGCGGATCTGGTCCTGCAATCTCACCTGGCGAAGTCCAGGGACGGTCATGGCAATCCTGCCTTCAAGGGCAATCGATTCTCAGAAAAAGTCGATTTCGTGGTGGGCGACATCTTCTCCGAGAATCCTTTCGGATTCTCGAAGGACGTCCCGAAGAACGGCGTCCAGGAGCGGCTGGCTGTCCGATACGGAAACAACCCCGAGCGTCGCGTGCTGCCACACATCACGGTGGTCAAGCTCCGCGACGGCCACGTTAAACCTGGCCCGGATGCGGTCGCGGACCTTGCGCAGAACCGCGCGCTTCTCCTTGAGTGAGTGCGCATAGGGCAGATAAATCTCGAGGGTAAGGAGGCCGACTGGCATTCGGGCCTATCACCTCGTCAGGCTATGGCGGGCTCCATCATGCGCTCGAGGGCATACGCTTCGAGCACATCTCCCACTTTGATATCGTTGAAGTTCTCGACAGAAATTCCGCATTCCGTGCCGGATTTCACTTCGGCGACGTCTTCCTTAAAGCGCCGAACGGACCGCACACGGCCCTCGTGGACCACAACGTTGTCCCTCAGCACCCGGATCCTGGAATCACGCGAAACCTTCCCGTCCTGAATATAGCAGCCGGCAATCGTGCCGAACTTGGAAACGCGGAAAGTATCACGCACCTCAGCCCGCCCCATCGAAACTTCCTTGAAGACGGCTGAAAGCAGCCCCGACATCGCCTTCTTGATTTCATCCACGACCTCGTAAATGACCGTGTGGAGACGGATGTCAACATTCTCGAGTTGTGCCAGGTCATTGGCCTTGCGTTCCGGCCTGACGTTGAAGCCGACAATCACGCCGTTCGATGCCGAAGCCAGCAGCACGTCGGTTTCCGTGATCGCGCCGACGCCGGCATGGATCACCTTGGTCTTGACCCTTTCGTTGCCCAGCTTGCCCAGAGTGTCCGCCAGCACCTCGACCGACCCCTGAACGTCCGCCTTGATGATCAGCGCAAGTTCCTTGACCTCGCCGGCGGCCATTTGCGCGTGCAATTGTTCCAGGGTCAGCCGCGCACTCTTGGCCAGCGCCGCCTCTCGAAGCTTGGTTTGCCGATGCGCGGCGATTTGCCGGGCCTTGGTCGTATCCTCGAGGGCCTGCAAGCGGTCGCCGGCCCGGGGAACGTCTTCCAATCCCAGGATTTCCACCGGGGTGCTCGGCGGAGCTTTGATAATCGGATGTCCCCGGTCGTTAAACATGGCCCGCACTTTTCCGTAAATGGCGCCGATAATAAACGAGTCCCCAACGCGCAGAGTTCCGTTCTGCACGATGATAGTGGCGACCGGTCCCCGGCCTTTGTCCAGCTTGGCTTCCAGCACCGTTCCGGAAGCCAGGCGGTCGGGGTTGGCCTTCAGCGCCTGCAGATCAGCCACCAGCAGAATCATCTCAAGCAGAAGGTCCAGGTTTTGCCGCTGCTTCGCAGAGACCTCGACCAGCACCGTGTCCCCGCCCCATTCCTCCGGGGCAAGCCCGCGGTCAGCCAGTTGCTTTTTCACCCGATCGGGCATGGCATCCGGCTTATCGATCTTGTTGATGGCCACCACGATAGGAACCTGGGCGGCGCGGGCGTGGTTAATGGCTTCAAGGGTCTGGGGCATCACTCCATCATCCGCAGCCACCACCAGCACCACGATATCGGTGACTTTGGCGCCGCGGGCGCGCATCAGCGTGAAGGCTTCGTGACCCGGAGTGTCCAGGAAAACCACCTTCCGCCCTTGCGTCTCAACCTCGTAAGCGCCGATGTGCTGCGTGATGCCTCCCGCTTCTCCGGAAGCGACTTTCGTTTCCCGAATGGCATCCAGCAATGAGGTTTTCCCGTGATCGACGTGTCCCATCACCGTGACCACGGGCGCCCGAGGCAACAGGTCTTCCTTGCGGTCCTCTTCTTCATTATCGCGAAAGACTTCCTCTTCGAAGCTGATGACCTTAACTTCGGCTCCGAATCCGCGCGCAATCCCGGAGGCGGTTTCGCTGTCCAGCGTTTGATTGATGGTCGCAAAAATCCCTTTATCCAGCAATCGCTTCAAAACATCCTTGGCGCGAACTTCCAGCTTTTCGGAGAGTTCCTTGATGCTGACGCCTTCCGTGATCGTGATGGTTCGCGTAATCGGAATTTCTTCCGGCGCCACAGGTTGCGAAGGGGGAGCAGAACGCCGCTCCATATGGGGCGCCATGATCTTTTTGCGCCCCGTGGGCCTGGCCGCTCCCGGTGGACCGGTGGCAGCTCGCTTGGTCGGATGCATGGGGCGGGGCTCGCCGGGCCGCCGGAAAGTGTGGGTGCGCGTTGGCACCGCTTTCGGCAACCCAGCCGTCGGGTAGATCGGCTGTTTGGAGGCTGGTAACTTCGAAGGCCGGGCGCCTTTGCCGGGCCTGGATTCCGCAGCAGGCGGAGTAGTCTCGGGTGCTTTTCGCAGAGCCGTTGGTGCAGGTGAGGACACAGGATTAACCTTTTGAGCAGCAGTTTCAGGAGACTTCGCAACCAGCCGGACAGTTCCGGGCCGCACGGGAGCGACTCGATCAGGCCGCACGGCGCCAGGCCGCGGCGCCGCAACTTCTGCCGGCGCATGCGATGCGGCCGTTGCGACAGGTTCCTTCACGGGTTGGACGGGAGCACGAGGCGCCACAACTTTCCGTGCCGCCGCTTTGATTTCAGCAATCGAACGAGTGAATGACGGGTGAGCCACGGGAGGTTCCGGATGCTTCGCAGGCTCTTCCGGCGCAGCCGCAAGCGGAACTGCGGGCTTGGGTTCGGGCTCGGCTTTGGCTTCCACGGGAACCGGCTCCTCTTTGACGCGCGCCGGTTCTGCGGCCTTCGGGCGTGCAGCCGCCACGTCCCCATCCTTGCGGTGAAAGTAGGCACGCACTTTGTCCGCCGATTCCTGGTCGAGCGAACTGGAGTGCGATTTCTTTTCCGTGATGCCGACTTCCAGGAGGCAATTCAGGATTGCGCGGCTCTTCACCTCAAGTTCGCGTGCCAGTTCGTTGATTCGGATACTACCCATTTCACCTCTTTCCGAGAATCTTTGCGCGATCGCTCCAGGGCTTCTACGCGCGCACCTTAGAAGAGCGCTCTAACGCAATCTTAACCTTTTTCCTCCGTCGCTTCTTCTGTTTTCCCCTCGCCGGCGGTCTCGTCGGGTTCGCTGCTTCCCTCTTCCACCGTTTCCGTGCTGGCCGAAGCCTCCTCGGTTCCTTCAGCGGCCCCGGCTACCTTGCTTTCCTCAGACAGGGCGCTTTCCTCTTCAGACAGCGCGATTTCCTCTTCAGACGGCGCCCCCTCTCCCGATTCAGCCGGCTCGATGGGCTCAGCGGTTTGCGCTCCGGCTCCTGCCGAAAATTCCGCAGTCGCAGCAGCTGCCGCTGCTGCTTCGGCGGCCGCCGCCTCTTCTTCTTCAAGGGCCGCCTGTTCGATGGCTTCCTGGCCTTTCTCGAAGTATTCGGTCACCACCTGCCGGATCCGTTCAATCGTCTTTTCGCCGATGCCCGGGATCTGCACCAGCTCCTCAGGCGTCATTTGGGCTAACTGTTCCACGCTCTCGATCTCGGCGCTGCGCAACCGGTCCAGGGTCTTGTCTCCCAGGCCCGTCAGGTTTGAAATCGCCGCCCCGCGCAAAGCCATGGCGGCCATCTGCGACTCAATCTCCTGCCGTTTCTCCTCTTCGCTCTTAATGTCGATCTGCCAGCCCAGCAGCTTGGCGGCCAGGCGGACGTTTTGTCCCTTTTTCCCAATCGCCAGTGAAAGCTGCGAATCGTCGACAATCACTTCCAGATGTTTTTGCTCGATATCCACGATGGAGACATGATTGATCTTGGCAGGGCTCAGCGCATTCGCGGCGAAGGCCACCGGGTCTTCGTTGTACTCGATGATGTCAATCTTTTCGCCGCGCAACTCCCGAATCACCGACTGCACGCGCATGCCTTTCATTCCCACGCAGGCTCCCACGCAGTCCACGTCCGGGTCCCGCGAGAAGACGGCCACCTTGGTTCGCTCGCCCGGCTCCCGGGCCAGGCCTTTGATCACCACCGTGCTGTCATAGATTTCCGGCACTTCCATTTCAAAAAGTTTCCGCACCAGGTTGGGATCGGCGCGTGAAGCGATGACCTGCGGGCCACGGGCGGCGCGGTCCACCAAGGTGATGACGGCGCGCACCCGGTCGCCAATCTGGTAAGTCTCCAGCTTCGACTGCTCGCGGCGCGGCATCCGGGCTTCCGTCCGCCCCAGGTCCAGGATCACGTCCGGACCTTCCATGCGTTTCACCGTGCAGTTGATCAGCTCGCCGATGCGCTGGCTGTATTCCGCGTAAACGGTGTCGCGCTCCGCCTCGCGCACCTTCTGGAAAATCACCTGCTTCGCCGTCTGCGCCGCAATGCGGCCCAGCACGTCCGTGGGCTTGGGAATTTTCACTTCGGTTTCGACGGCCGCCTCGGGATTCAGCTTGAGGGCTTCGGGCAGCGAGATTTCATGGTCGGGGTCGGCAACCTGATCGACCACCTTCTTCACCGCAAAAACTTCCACATGGCCGGAGTCCTTGTTGAAGTGCGACTCCAGATCCTCCACGCTCTTGTAATACTTCCGGGTGGCCACCAGGATGGCGTCTTCCACAGCCGCAATCACGATCTGCGGATCGATGCCCTTTTCCCGGCTCAATTGGTCAATCGTTTGATAAAGAAGACCCGTCGTCACAATTTCCCTCCAGCTTGCCTGTCCCGAACCCGCCAGACATCCGGTCCGGGCGCCACCGAGCCGCCGAAGCAACTCCGCCCCCGCTTACAATTCGGGGAGGAGCCGGGCTTTTGAAATGTTCGCAAGCTCCAGCTCCACAATCCTTTCGCCCTCCAGGCCCATCCGGACCCGGCCTTCGTCGAGTCCCTCAAGCCTGCCTTCAAAAACTTTCTGCTCCCCGACGGGTTCCCGCAGCACCACGCGCGCCCGCCGCCCGGTAAAATACTGATACTCCCGCGGCTTCACCAGCTTCCGGTCCAGGCCGGGTGATGAAACCTCCAGCACGTAACTTCCTGGGAAAATGTCTTCCACATCAAGGATAGCACTCATTTGCTCGCTGACCAGCGCACAATCCGCGTGGGACACTCCCCCGGGCTTGTCGATATAGACGCGAAGCAGCGCGTTCGACCTTCCCCCCTTGAGCTCAACATCAATCAGCGTCAACCCCTCGCCGCCGGCCACGCGCTCGGCGATGGCTTCGATCTGTTCCAGGTCAACAATCATTCGTAAGGTACGGGTTGATTCGCTATCTGCCGGGACTGCCGCCCATAACAGCCTGTCCAGCCCCCAACAAAAAAGTGGGCTTGCGCCCACGTCAACCTCTCTCCAAGAAATTATAGACCCTCGATCACCACAACGCAAGCGAACCACACCCTCGACACCCTCGTGTTGCACAGGAACACATGGGATCTTCGTGGGTGGCGCATACGTGCCGTAATTTGGCATGTATGCGATCACAGAATTGGGTCCATGGGCAGCAGCGAAGTGTCATTCAGAAAGTAAAACCTCCAGCTTGACCACTGCCAGTCTCCAGGCTGATCCACCCGCTTCCGGGCGACGGGATTGATGAAAATGCCCGGGCATCAAAACGTAGCCAAGAATCTTGAAATCCAGTTCGCGCCGACGTGCCGCATACATTCCAAACTGCGGAACGTATGCGCCACCCGCGCAGATATTAAGGATCAATATCTGCGCTATCTTGCTACCCGCTTGCTTGCCTGACTATATCGACCGAGATCTCCACCGCCGGGATCGTTCCTCCGTTCTCAAGCCAGTGTGTGGTGTTCCTATCCTCGGGCCAGCCCACTCCCGGCCCATAGTCCGTAGCGACTCCATTTCGATGGTCAGTGATTGTTCCTTGCAGTATGTAGACGATGCCGGGTCTGTCTTTATGGTCGTGAATCGGGCCGAAGACGCCTCCAGGATCGAGAGTCACCATACGCATTCGGAGTTGGCGCCCTGCCATGCCCTCGATCTCAGGCCCCAGGTCAACCGTTGCAAGTAACTTCACCGTAACACTTTTCGTCTCAGGTGCCACCTGTTCGTTGCTCATCGTGGTCTCCTCTCTGTACTTCCAGGTCCTAATGCATCAATCCGCACAAAGCGGGTAGCCCGGTTGGTGGGTTCCCAACCGCGGGCCGTTGACTTTGAAGAGCCCATAGTCAGGAAATCACTGACTCTGGCTACCAGCTTTTTGGCCTTTTTCCGTTGAACCGTCCGTC